>Ga0116106_1000840_pt1 | contig 16409 bp, 20 predicted proteins | sample June2015DPH_6_50_FD_89717 | JGI IMG/M metagenome (GOLD analysis project Ga0116106, IMG submission 89717) | Peatland microbial communities from SPRUCE experiment site at the Marcell Experimental Forest, Minnesota, USA - June2015DPH_6_40 | ecosystem: Environmental > Terrestrial > Soil > Wetlands >...
AGGCTGCTACTGGAATGAACGGCCTTTTTCAAACGAGAACGAACGGAATACACACAATTCGACCTTGCCAGACATTAACTTATTGTCGACAAAAAATGGTCTTGACTTTGGGGTCCACCTTAGTCCAAGCGCGTCCCTTCGGGGTAATCTCTATATTGTAAGCAGCACCAATCATGTTGTGGATGCCGCTTCTCGCAACTCCTGCGTCTATCGTGCCGTCTGACAAAAGGTCGTTGATGATTGCGTACCAGTCCGAATCGGGCAGGTCACCGATATCTGGGAGACTTTCCTTCAGTTCTTCCATCTGAATCTTTGTGGACTTTTTACTGAGCACGCTGAGGATGCGGTCGGGCAGGGCCTTCAGTTGAGCCTGACGTTTTCTCTGTGACTCAGGGCTTGATTCACCGGATTGATTCTCGACTTTGACATTGAAGATTGCCACCGCAACATCACGCATCGTGCTGATGCTCGCGCCGACGAAGCTCTTCTTCAAGGTTTGTAGTACCTTACTACTTCCCATAGCCTCTGCAAATTCATGACCTGATGCTGTGAGGCGCAATGGGATGACAGACCACTCGATAGACCCATCTGCACTCCTCGAAAGGCCTATTCCTCCAGCCCCCGACTCGCTTTCCACAAAACCACCGTCTTGAAGGAGCATCATGTGAAATTCAAACTTTGGATCGTCGATTGACAATCCTGCGTCTTCCAATTCCCTGATGTCCGTGGTGGGATTCGGTGCGCCCTGAAACGCGGTTAGCAACTGCTTGAGATATTCCACGTCGGGCTTCATGGCTGAATTCTATCTCGCAGGCTCGACCGTTTCGGTAATTTCAGTGGCTCTTCATTTGGGGCAGCCACCCTTGCAGATTCAGACCGCCGTGCCGTTACTTGGTCTCTGTTTCTGATGCAGCCTCGGGCACGATTTCATCCTCAAAAAAGTCGGAGTCAATCCGCTTTACCACGTAACTGTTCACCGTCGAAACTCCCACGCCATAGTCGAACATCAGTTCGGTCAGTCGTGCGCCGTCGATGAGAATAACTTTGGTTTCGACACCCTCGGCGTACTCTGTCGCCTCTTTGGAGAAGGTCGAGGTTGTGATGAAGATGCCCTTCCGTGCCCTCTTCCCGTGCAATGCCCCAACGAACTTCTGAATCTCGGGCCTCCCCACGGTGGTGTCGTCCCACTTCTTTGCTTGAATATAGAGAAGATCAAGCCCAAGCTTGTCTTCCTTGATGACGCCATCAATGCCGCCGTCTCCTGCCTTTCCGATGGCCTTTCCTGCGTCCGCCAGCGAGCCCCCGTACCCGATAGTCGTGAGGAGCTTCACCACCAGCCGTTCAAAGAATTCAGCGGGACACGCTTTCACCCGCGCCAGAAGCTCCTGCTCCGCTTGCCGCCGAAGCTTCAGAGAGCCGGAAGCCAGTAGCTCTTCTGGCGTCTCGGTGAGTGATTCAGGCGATTCTGGCGGTTCCGCATCGGTCGGTGTGCGTTTCGGAGAGTGGAACTCACGGAACTCGGGGAATTGGCGCAAGTACGCGACGTTGATGACCTCAGGCTTCTGGGCGAGAGTGGCCTTACCACCGTCGGTGACTTGAAAGTGTCCGCGCTGCGTGTACTGGATGAGCCCAGCCTTCTTCAGGTAAGTACGAGCCCAGCCAAGGCGGTTGGAGAAGATTTCTTGATTCCCACTCGGCAGAAGCTCTTTACGCTCGTCTTCCGTCAGCCCAAACTGTGCCGCAAGCTCGTTCAGGGCCTCTCTCTTCGTGTGCACCTTGCCGTCTGCCGCAGTCTTCAACAGCGGTAGCATCAAGCTTTGATAATCGGGGATTGCCATCTTTGGCTACCTCTTGAAAAGTAATGGTACAGCAGAAAGCTCCAGCATTCGCGAGCGACCGCCGCCACTGCGGTCGTATCATTGTCCATCTAGAACAATAGACCTCAAACCAAGTCCGGGGGCCGAGGCCCATGGCAAGCTCGGCGCTTCCCGGTAATCTGCTGGGGCCATCCGGGTGCTGATATGGTAGGTTGTTGAGTTTCGGGAGCTACGCTCGCGCCTGTGAAACCGTCTGAAAACAATTCCGAGTGGCTTACCCGCAAGCGGCTGATTGACCCGAAGCTAAAAGCTGCGGGCTGGCGGGTTGTTCCATTCAGAACCGACGCGCCCCTTACTTCCTACAACCGTTGTGCGGTTGAAGAATTCGAAACCGATCACGGCCCCGCCGACTATGCGCTGTGCGTAGATGGTCAGATTTTAGGAATTGTTGAAGCAAAGAAGCTGACCCTTGGCCCGCAGTGTGTCCTGACGCAGGCCGAAAGATATTCCAAGGGCGCTACCAGCAGCGCCCTGAATTTTCGTGGGTATCGAGTCCCGTTCTTGTATTCGACCAATGGCGAGGTCATTTGGCATCACGACATCCGAAACACTCTGACCCGCTCGCACACAATCGCGCAGTTCCACACTCCAGATGCCCTAACCGAGCACTTTGCCAAAGACTTCGATACGTCCTGTCAGGCGCTTCTCCAAACACCCAACGATCATCCCCGGCTTCGGGACTATCAGCGGGAGGCAAACGCCGCCGTCGAAAAGGCAATCGCCGAACGCAAGCATCAGATGCTCGTGGCGATGGCGACCGGGACAGGCAAGACGTTCACGATGGTCAATCAGGTGTATCGCCTGATGAAATCCGGGGTCTCTCAGCGGATTCTCTTCTTGGTTGATCGTCGCGTACTGGCTGCACAGGCGGTGCTGGCGTTTGCGTCCTTTGATCCGGAGCCGGGACTGAAGTTCGACAGAATCTACGAGGTATACAGCCAGCGATTCCAGCGGGGAGATTTTGACGAGGACGAGAAGTTCGACCCGAGAGTTCTGCCTAGCTCCTATTTGACTGATCCGCAACCGGGGCACGCTTTCGTCTACGTCAGTACTATCCAGCGGATGACAATCAATCTTTTCGGTCGGGACGCGATCATGGCCTCGGGCGACGAAGAAGTCGATGACGATGCAAGCCAACTGAACATCCCAATCCATGCCTTCGATCTGATCATCGCCGATGAATGCCACAGGGGCTATTCGACTCAAGAAAGTGCAATCTGGAGGAAAACCCTCGATCACTTTGATTGCGTCAAGGTGGGCCTGACGGCAACACCCGCCGCACACACGATGGCCTACTTCAAGGACATCGTCTATCGGTACGAGTACGAGCGTGCCGTGCGGGAAGGATTCCTCGTTGATTACGACGTGGTTGCCGTCAAATCCAACGTTCGCATGAACGGCATCTTCCTGAACGAGGGGGAGCAGGTTGAAGTTGTTAACCCAGTGTCCGGGGCAAAGCAACTCGACTTGCTGGAGGACGAGCGCCAGTTCGACAGCGCCAAGATCGAGCATGACATCACGTCGCCCGACTCAAATCGTAAGATTCTCGAAGAAGTTAAGAAGTGGATGTTGGAGCACGAACAGCGATATGGTCGCTTGCCGAAAACACTTATTTTTGCCAGCAATGACCTTGCGCATACCTCGCACGCCGACCAGCTTGTGAACATTGCTCGGGACCTCTTCGGTCATGGCGACTCGTTCGCTCAGAAAATCACGGGCAAGGTGGATCGCCCGCTTCAGCATATTCGCGAGTTTCGCAATCGCCCAGCGCCGACCATCGTCGTGACGGTTGATCTGCTGACGACTGGCGTGGATATTCCTGACCTTGAAGGTATCGTCTTTCTGCGCCCAGTGAAGTCTCGCATCCTGTTCGAGCAGATGCTAGGACGAGGCACCCGCAAGGGGGAACATTTCCCAGACAAGTCCCACTTCGTCGTCTTCGACTGCTTCGACGGAACCCTGCTGGAGTACTTCAAAAACGCAACGGCGATCACCGCTGAACCACCGGAGCGCGAGCCGTGCACAATTGTCGAGATCATCGAAGACATCTGGAATAACCGGGATCGGGATTACAACATCCGCAGACTGGTCAAACGTCTCCAACGCATCGAGAAGGAGATGTCGGGCGAGGCGCGGGGCATGTTTGCTGCTCACATTCCGGGTGGTGACGTGGGAAAGTACGCCAGCGATCTTCCGCGAAGGTTGAGCCATGCCTTCGGGGATACGATGACGTTGCTGCGGGACAAAGAATTCCAAGACCTGTTGATGAATTATCCCCGCAAGGAGCGCACGTTCATCGTCGCCTACGAGACACAGGATACGGTCACTTCTTCATGGCTCGTGCGCGGGATTGACGGCAAGGAATACAAGCCCGACGACTACCTTACCGCGTTCGCTCAGTTCGTCCGTGAGAACCCTCAGCAGATTGAGGCAATCCGAATCCTGTTGCAGCGGCCCAAGGATTGGAGCACGAAAGCATTGAGCGACTTGCAGCTAAAGCTGGCGGCGACACCGCAGCGGTTCAACAAAGAGAACCTTCAAAGGGCGCACGAACTGCATTACCAAAAGGCGCTCGTGGACATCATTTCGATGGTCAAGCACGCAGCCAATGAGCAACAGCCCTTGTACACTGCTGAAGAACGAGTCAAGCTCGCCATGGCGAAGATTACGTCGGGCAAGAACTTCAGTCCAGAACAGGTGCAGTGGCTTGATCGGATCGAGGGGCACTTGGCCGAAAACCTGACTATCGACTCCAGCGACTTCGACGCTTTGCCAGTTTTTAACCGGGTGGGCGGCTGGGGTAGAGCGAACAAGGTCTTCGTAGGACAGCTTCCGCAACTGATCAGCCAATTCAATGAGGCCGTGGCGTTATGAGTGATGTAGTCCAGCAACTCTGGGGTTTTTGTCACACGCTTCGCCACGATGGGATCGACTACGGCGATTACATCGAGCAGCTAACCTATCTGCTGTTCTTGAAGATGGCGGATGAGCGTGCAATTGAATTGCCGAAGGGCTGTGATTGGCCGAGCCTCGTCACCAAATCCGGCACCGCATTGCAGGATCATTACATCGATCTACTGCGAAAACTTGGCCAACAACGAGGTCTGCTCGGCGACATCTTCGCTGGTGCTCAATCGAGGTTCAACAATCCAGTCAATCTGAAGAAGTTGCTGGGGCTGATCGACGACATTGAATGGACGGCGCTGGATACCGACATTAAGGCTGCCGCGTTTGAGGGACTGCTAGAAAAGGCTGCAAGCGAGGGCAAGAAAGGGGCCGGGCAATATTTCACACCCCGCATCCTTATTAAGGCCCTCGTTCGGTGCATGAAGCCCGATCCGCGTGCTCACAAAGAGTTCAGCATGTGTGATCCGGCGTGCGGGACGGGCGGCTTCCTTGTTTCCTCTTACGAATGGTTAATGGACCGAACGAAGGGCGGGGCGCTGGCTCGCGATTTGGTGAAGCGGCTGAAATCGGAAACGTATTTTGGGCAGGAACTTGTTCAACGTCCGCGTCGTTTGACCCTGATGAACCTCTACCTGCATGGCCTTGAGCCCCACATCGCACTGGGAGATTCGATCTACGAGATTCCGAGCGGTCAGCGTTATGACGTGGTGATGACCAACCCTCCCTTTGGCACCAAGGGTGCGAATCAGGCACCCACCAGAGACGACTTCACAATTTCCACGAGCAACAAGCAATTGAACTTCATCCAGCACGTGATGACGATCCTAAAGCCCGGAGGCCGTGCTGCCGTTGTCTTGCCGGATAACAGTCTCTTCGCCGATCAGGCTGGGGAGGTTTTCAAGATTCTTACGGAGGATTGCAGCTTACATACTGTGCTTCGGCTGCCCAACGGAACGTTTATGCCGTACAGTCCCGGCACCAAGACGAACGTGATTTTCTTCACGAAGGGGTACAAAACCGAGAGCGTTTGGGTCTACGATGCTCGAAGCAACACACCGCACATCACCAAGAAGGATCGTCCGCTCTCGCTAGAACATTTCGCGAGGTTTGAGAAATGCTACGGCATAGACCCGAACGGTCGTGCAAAACGCAGCCCGGACGAATCGGGAGAAGACCGATGGCGCAGCTTTCACATCGACGCAGTGAAGAAGTGCGATTACAAGATTGACAGGCTCAAGTGGCTCAAAGATGAGTCTTTGGAGGATGGTAACGGTGAGGTTGAACCTGAAGAGTTGGCCACCGACGCCATCGCCGACCTACAGCTTGCGGTTGAGGAACTTAACAAAGTGCTTGTGCTACTTGAGAACGGGGCTCCAACTGCATCCGAATTGAAGGCAGGCAAGTGAGTTCAGTCACCTTGGCGGAAACCATTGTCGAGGGCCAAGCTGGAGCAGACTGGCCAGAAGGCTGGACAGTTACACAGTTGAGCAACGTATGCGAAATTAATCCCCCAAAGCCACCAAAGGATTTTCTGCCGCCAAATGCCCCGGTGAGCTTTGTTCCGATGTCAGCCGTTGACGCCGACCAAGGTGCTATCGTCGCACCGCAAACAAAAGCATTTATGGAAGTTCGCAAGGGGTTTACCTCATTCCGCAACGACGATGTGATCATGGCCAAGATCACGCCCTGCATGGAAAATGGCAAGGTGGCTATCACAAGAAATCTCACGAATGGGGTCGGGTTCGGATCAACTGAGTTCCACGTTCTCAGGCCAACCGGAGCGGTACTTCCTGAGTACATATACACCTTCATCCGTCAGGAGTCCTATCGTCGAGCGGCAGAAGCCGAGATGACAGGTAGTGTTGGCCAGAAGCGTGTGCCGCCGTCGTTCCTCGAAATGACTGAATTTCCAGTGCCTCCGCTCGCCGAGCAGGTTCGAATCGTGGAAAAGGTGACGGAGCTTCTGAATGAAGTTGAAGCCTCTCGTGAGAGGCTGAACAGAGTACCAAGAATCCTCAAACGCTTTCGCCAAGCTGTGCTGTTGGCAGCGGGGTCGGGAAGACTGACTGAAAACTGGCGAAGCACATATGAGCCTACCGAGTCAGCGCCAGATTTGTACAACCGAGCCCAACAACTCCGTGCGGAGAAGTATGCAAGCGACTGCGAGTCTGCGCTTTCGAACGGCAGGCGAAGGCCCGCCGATCCTAGAAAGAGTGAAAGGTCAGGCAAGCAGGTCGTTGATCTTCCCGAGTTCCCAGAACAATGGGGCTTGTATCCATTGCAGGATTTGGCCTACTTGGTCACAGATGGAACCCACAGAACCCCGACCTACCTCGATAAGGGCATTGCCTTCTTATCAGTCAAGAACGTGAGGCCCTTCCGAATTCGAGATGAAGACATAAAACGAATCAGTCCGGACGAGCACCGGGAAATCAACCTTCGCTGCAACCCGGCAACGGGAGACATTCTCTACACCAAGGTTGGTGCAACATTTGGCTATGCGGCACTCAACCGTTTGCCGTACCCGTTCAGTCTGTTTGTGAGCGTTGCTCTGCTCAAGCCAGTTCAGGAGTGCTTTGTCCCCGAGTATGCTGAGATCATATTGAACTCCGATATTGTCTATCGGCAGGCCGCAGATCGAGTCAGCGGAAGCGGAACGCCAGACCTACACTTGATTGAGATCAGAGATTTTCGGATTCCGCTTCCGCCCCTAGATGAACAGAAAGAGATCGTGCGTTGTGTGAACCGACTCTTCGAGCTTGCCGATGCTATCGGACAACGAGTAGCAAGAGCCCAAGAGCGCACCGGAAGGCTAACTCAGTCCATCCTCGCCAAAGCCTTCCGTGGCGACCTTCTCCCAACCGAAGCTGAACTGGCTCGGCGCGAAGGCCGGGAGTATGAGCCCGCATCGGTGCTGCTACAGCGAATCAAGGGAGAGCGGAACTCAGCAACGCCTTCCACGGCTAAGCGAACACGGTCGAATGGCACGCTTGCGAGTGCGAAAGGAAAAGCATGAGTCAACTCGCTATCCGACCTACCGAAGATTCATCGCGGATGGGCAGAGCCCAATTGTGACAAGGCGATGCCTGAGAAACTGAAGCCCGACCTGTTCACATTCGTCGCCGGGGTGGCTGTAGAACGCGGCGACCCAATTCCCATAACATGCAATTGTGGCGGTGTGATAACGATCATGCCACCGCTTCAGGAAGAATTGGTTGTCTGCCCGCGCTGCGTGTCTCGAATTAAGATGATCGTGCTGTCTGGTGATCCCGGCTATGTCATGGGGCGTGCTCCGAATGGGGAGCCGATGCTGATTCCGGTTCAAGGCAGTTCCAAAGAGAAGCTGGAAATATCGGCGGAAGACCGGGAAAGGGCGTTGGAAGAGATTAGAAAAAGCTGGGAACAGAAACGAAACGACTCGCATGAGTGATAAACCGATACTCGTCAATGCAAAGCGTGAACGAGTCGATATAGACGACCTCATCGAACGCCACCGCTCAGACCCGCATCGCATACTGGTTGATGACGAAGTCGGCCTTGTGATGTATGTCGGCGACTTGGACATCTACGCAGTCACCGGACTTGGGCACCCCGAGACGGGTGACCCGCCACCGGATGCAAGTGGCTATTGGGCACAAAAGGTAAATGAAGTTTCTATTGTTCGATTTGGCGATAGCGTTCGGAGACAGATCGGTTCGGTGGTGAAATCACTATCTGCCGACAGCGTATTTGTAATTCGCGACGGTGATGCCCTTCGGAAAGTCAGAGCGATAGACCTAAAACCGGGCATGGTGCTTCGCACGGGCGAGAAGGTTTACTGGTGAACTTCAAGAACGAACTGGAGCGACGGACCTTTGAGATCGCGCAACGGGTGTGCGGTGATAGCGCGTCCATCGAGCATAATAAGACGCTTCGTATCGAAGTCGCCACTTCGCCAGAAGTGGCATCGTTTGTCGGTCCACCGAAGAAAGAAATCGACGTAATCACGACCGGATTCGAACAGAGTCCTGATATTAAGGTTCTCATCAGTTGTAAGGAGTACGGTCGCTCGAAAGCTGAACCTGCTGACGTACAGGAGTGGGCGGCAGTCGTCAAGACGATGAACAGATATTCGGGCGGGACAAAGTATTTGGGTTTGCTGGTCTGTCCCAGCGGGTTTACCAGCGGATGTGAACCTTGGGCCACTAGCTATAACCTTGGCGTGGTACCACCGTTGAAAGGCAAACGCCTTAGCTTTCCCGCAGATACATGCCTCCAAATGTTCGAGCGAACGTTGCTGGCGTTGAAAAATAGGCTGCATTTTCCGCATGACAAACTTCTTGAAGCTCCTCAGTTTTACGAGTTTGTTTACCACCTGACGGAAGCCTTTGAAGGGAGGGACGAGTCAGCTAGGGAGCACGGAGAAAGGTACAGATTGCTCGGGACGCGATGGCTGTCGTCATTCCCGGAAGTATTCAAGACCCTGAAGGGGAAAGCTGTTCAGGAAATCAAGACAACGTCGGTTGGCGTGTACATCAGCTTTTCTGACGCTTTGACCTTCAGGATGATTGACGGGACGATCTTGGTCGGTTGTGATGATGGTAAGGTTGACGGGCAGAACATTTCACTGACGTGCGAGAAGAACTTCATGGGTGAGCCCTGCTCGATGGATTTCCTGAAGAATCTCGTGATGGGGCAGCGCGTGACAAGTGCAGGTGACTGGGGTGATCGCTTCGAGTTCGGGTTGACCGAAGACCTAATCTTGGCCGTCGAGCCACAAAGGCTTCAAGTGTACAGAACCAGAAATCCTGTCGAAGAAAATTTGCTGTAGCAGGAAGGCGGGAAGTGTAGCTCGAACAGTGTTTGGTAGGGTCGAGGTTTATATCGAACTGATTGAACTGCCCCATTCTGGTCAGAGCGGCAACACGGGCTGTCGCAGCAGTCGTAGCACTTGCTCCACTCTGAATGGCTTCCTAATCACCGGGAGGTGCTGCAAAGCCTGCGGCAGTTTCTCCCGAGCCTCCTTGGGATCGGCGGTCATGATTGCCATTTGCTGAAACGGATTAATCAGGTGGATCGCGGCTAGCAATTGCGCTCCATCCTTGATCGTCGATCCCGGTATGAAACGGAGATCGCTGAGCACAACCTCCCACGGGCCGCTCTTCTTGTAGAGGTGAAGCCCGCCGTCTCCAAAGTGTGTTTCTACGGCTTGGTATCCACGAGCCCCCAGTTCTCTAGCGAGGAACGACCGCAAAGCATCATCGTCATCCACGATCAAAATCTTCATTCATCCTCCCTGAAGAACTCGTTGATCTCGTCAGCCATTGGCCCACCAAAGACGAGCAGCGGACATTTTCCCCTCTGGTTGAGCACGCATTGGCTGTGTCGCCACACCAACTCGACAACCTGCGCGTCGGTGATCCTCCGCTGCGGTACGGCGAGGTCTTCGCCGTCCATGAGCGCGAGGATCGCGTTCGCCAGCGTTGTCCGTTTGCTCCGGTCGATAGCGGGGCAAATCACCTTCAGGTACGCCAGCGTCAGGGCGATGCGCCGCTGCGCGTCATTGAATTCGAGGTCGGGGCGCTTACATTGCGGCAATCGGCACCCCGCTGGGAACTCCTCCTAACAGGTTCTCCAATTCCTCAACCTCGCTGCTCCTTTCGATGAAGAAGTATTGTCTGCCTGACATCCACATGGAAGGCGACCATGGTGGCGGGTGTACCCCGAACAGTTCGAAGAATATTTCCCGCGTGATTCTCATGAGAGGTTGTAAACCCCCAGCTTCAGCAACAGCGCGATCAGGCCAACCGTGCCGACGAACACCAAGAACTGAATGAAATAGCTGGAGCGCCTGCGGAATAGTATGTGGCTTACGGCGATGTACCAAAAGACAGCCCCGAATGGAAGCAAAACGGTCCCAGCGGCCTTGATGAACCACACGGCATCGGCATCGACGCCCGTGCGGTTGCGCCCCCAGATGATCGCCCACGCCATCAGGAACGGCAGCAACATAGAGAAGAGTGCGATAGCAAGAGTTTCGAACATGTGGCGCAGCAGCTTCATGCTTTCCTCCAACGCAAATCGGGGGCGTTCCCCAACCGCCACGTTCCAAATAGAAATGTATTTGGGAGACCTCGGCAGCCTGAATTCGCTCTCGTCCAATCAGGCACTTGCAGGGCACGATTTCGGAGAGTTTTTGGAACGCTGCTGTAGGGCGCGGCAGCAGGTGCCGATACCGACGCCTAGCCGATTCGAGATTTCACGCCACGAGACACCAGCGGCACGAAGCGAGGCGATCTGATCGGCATCGACGCTAACGGGTGGACGCCCTAGCCGAACTCCTCTCGCTTGGGCCGCCGCAAGTCCAGAAATGACGCGCCCACGGATCAATTCGCGCTCGAATTCAGCGATGCTAGCGAAGATGCCGAACACCAGCCGACCATTGGGGGTTGATGTGTCCACGCCCTCGTGCAAGCTGATGAAGTCGATGCCCAACGCACGGAACTCTTCCAAAGCATTCACCAACTGCCGAAGGCTGCGGGCAAATCGGTCGTAGCGATAGACTAGAACCGCATCCACCTTACGCTTGCGGCAATCTGTCCATAGCCGATCCAGTTCGGGTCGCCGCTCACGTGCACCAGTGATGCCTCTGTCGATGTATTCGCTGACAACCTCCCAGCCGCGCCGGGTTGCGTGCTCCCGAAGCTCGGCCAACTGCATCTCCGGATTTTGGTTCTGCATCGTCGAGACTCGCGCATACAAACCGATTCTCATGCTTCCCCCAACACGACGCCGTAGGGGTTTGGCGGGCACGCTGACGGACCGGGGAAGCAAATTTCGTCGGAATGTATTCGACTCGCTTCCCAGCTAAATATCGCGTCACATATGACGCACTTGCAGAGCGGGGGATACGCGATAAAAACTTTGCCAACTTTGTCCATCATTGGGCTGCCCTCTTGCCCGCCTTGACGGCGAGTTTAACGGTCTTGTGGCTGACCCGGTAGGGCAGCTTCACCAGCCGACCGTCGAGCTTCACGCCCTTGTGGAACCGGGTCAAACTTACCCTGAAGCTGCGCAATGGATCGTCAGCTTTCGGCTGGTAGCGACCAGTGGCGCGAGCAATGGTCTCCAGCGTCTTGCCTGCTTGCCACATCTTGAGAACTCTTTGATACGGAAACGCCCGACGCTTCATTCTTTTCGCAGCGGGTTTTGTCGCCTTCTTCACTGCTTTCCGTGATTTCTTTTGAGCGGGTTTCCTCGCAACGGCCTTGGGCGTTTTCTTCCTCGATACCTTCTTCCGGTCGGGGGTGGCGAGTTTAGGTTCCGGCTCTTTCTCCGCATCAGCAGCAGGCACAACGATGGTCTCGGACGGTGTCTTCATGCTCCTCCTTCTTGGTATCAAAACGTGGAACTGTTGGGGGGAGTGTGTGATCCGTGAAATCGATGGTTAGCGATGTTTCCTTGCGATGAAGTATACGGAGGGCCTTCAGGTTTTCGTCACTCGCAACCGCTTGACGGGCCATAGGTTGCGGATTGCTGTGAATTGTTCCTTTACACTAGAGAACATGGCGCGAGTCAGGCTAGCGCGGGATTCGGATCGGGATGCACTCGCGCAGATGCGGGCGTTACTCTGGCCGGACACTGGAGTTGAAGAGCATCTGAGGGAACTCGACGCCGTCTTAAGCCATCCGATCACCGGGACTCTGCCGATGGCGATTCTAGTTTCAGGAAATGAGAATGGCACACTGATCGGCTTCCTCGAAGTCGGGCTGCGATCTCATGCTGACGGATGCAATCCCGCACGACCTGTCGGATTCGTAGAAGGCTGGTTCATTCAAGAAGAGTTTCGCCATCGAGGGGTTGGCAGAGAATTGATGCGTTCGGCCGAGGACTGGGCGCGAGCCCAAGGTTGCCTTGAGATGGCGTCTGACGCGCTGATCGATAACGAGGGATCGCACCGAGCGCATGAGGCACTGGGTTTCGAGGTTGTGGATCGATGCGTGCACTTCCGCAAGGCGCTATAACCCAGTCTCCCTACGAGTCACCGAACCTTCACCCCGTATTTCTGTGTGAACGGCGGAACGATACCGTTCAAGCGAAGGTACTCGACTAGCTGTCCGTAGTGGTCGGTGATGTGCCACACCGCAACCACAGAGATTCCGAGTTTGGTGCTCGGTCCGGCGTAACGGCCTTCGACACGGTCGAGCGAATTGTTCGCCGTGAGCGTTGCGAGGATGCGGTTCGAGTAGTCGAAGGAGTCCTTCAGATACTTGATCAACTCGGCTTTTGTCTTCGCCGGATCATGGCCGCCCTTTTCGCAGTCGTCGGGCGGCTTCTTGCCCTCAAATTCGTTGAAGAAGGCGAACTGAGCGCAGGCTACGTGCTTCACTTGTTCTCCGAAGCTACGGGCATCGTCGAACTTTCCGACTGTGGGGATGAACGAATACTTCTCCTCAGGCATGGCTTCAGCTAGCCCAAGAAAGTTCCCTTCCGCGAACTGGAGCGTGCCGCTGACGCTCTCCGCGATGGACTTCGGGATGTCACCCGGCTGGGCGGCTTTCTTCGTTGATGAGTTCTGTGGCGTTGCAGATTGCCCGATAGCAGAGAGAGCGATGCCACACATGACAAGAAGCGCAGCGACACGAAAAAGGCTCATTCCTAGCCTCCGGTATTCGGAAAAGGATACTTGAGCCACAGAGGGGAAGTCGAATGTGGGTACTTAACTATGGTGGTGGAAGGAATAAAACTTGACCAATTTTACGCGGCCTTTCGCCCCCCTGTTTCGGCTCGACCGACAATAGTCAGCCAGCATAGGTCCTGAGGCGTTGCGTAGACCTTGATGCGTTGCGGGGCTTGAAAGCGGTGGACATGGCCAAGAACCTACTTGCAACTGATGCTGGGATTGTCTTTCGTCAGTTCTAGGCAGGCTTTGCGTTGCTTTGCCCGCCGTGCCGCATCTCCCAACGAGTCTGGTGCTTGGTCGGGCTGTTGCGGCTGCATTTGTGGAACAGCCTCTCCGCGAACTTCGTCTTGCTTGTACTCCACAGGCTTCACCACGCTGGGAGTGGGAGCAGGGGCGCTAGATGTAACTGCCTCTGTGGGCTTCGGCTCGACGATCAGGTTTGCTCTCGTGTCATACACGAACTTCACGTCCTTATCGTTCGTGTAGATGAGGGTCGTGATTCCGGCCCTTTGCAGGGCACTCATGTAGTCTCTGTTACCTATCATGTTCGCGTGGAATCGGATTGAGTTGGCTCGTTCGCTGTGCACGATGTAGGTGTCGTCCACGATCTCAGCGTACCCGGCGATGTCCTGTTTCTTAAATCCAGCGTTCTCCGCTGCGATCATCTTTGGGCGGTCAGCCGGACTAACGATTTGCGACGACGAGGTTTGCGTCGGATCGACGGCAGCCCTGATGTCGGCGGTCAGATCGACAATTCGGTTCTTCGGCTTGCAGCCATCTGTCAGGATGAACAACGGATTCTTTTGAAGATCGTCATCTATGAGATAGATACGGTCGTTTCGGAGCAAAGTCGCTTCACTTGTTCCGCCGTACCCGCCGAATGAATTACGGGCATTGTAGAAGTAGCAAATCTCTGATTCGCCCTTCTTGTTGGGCTTGAGCAGGTAGGCCGCTTCGAGGACGAACGAGTTTGGGTCTTTCATTTGGGACTTTAGACGCTCCATACCCCGGCTTGCCCTTTGGATGGTGGCGTCATCGATCTGCGCCAACCCGTTACAAACCAAAACAAGAATCACTGCCCAAATCCTCTTCATGGCATGTCTCCCATTCCGAATTCTAGCGAGCGAAACGAGAGGCACCTAGTTACGGAAGAGATCATGTTGTGATCCCGATCACATCACCACGGGGGGCAACCTGTCACCGTTGGGGAGTCATCGAGCCCTCGGCCAATGCAGCCTAGCCTTAGATTCGCGACTCCTTTTCCTATTGCGTGCTGGCGCTCATGCGGTCGCTTCGTAGCGGATGCAGCCAACAATTCGTATGAGAGGACGCAATCGTTGCTCTGGCGGGTAGCCTTAGTGGCGCGTTGTCATCAGCGACCGGATCGCAGCTATGCTTTCCACGGACGACAAGTCCCGCTTTGCGCAAGGTGCCTTGGGATGCTTGTCGGGGCTGTCTTGGTCCCGCTTTATTGCACCAATTTGCGTTTCGCCGCGACGTTGATCGCCGCTATGTTGTTAGACGGGCTTACACAGGCAATGCACCTAAGAGAGAGCCGCAACTGGCTTCGGCTCCTGACTGGCGTGGGCTTCGCACTGGGCTGCGGCGGTTTCCTTTTGAGAGCGTGTCACTACCTATGGAATATTTGACCCAGAAATTCGAGAACACTGCCGATGGAATTAGACGGAAAGACGCATACACTCAACAAGTCGCCGCTCAGGGATACCGCATCATTAGTGAACAGGTCGAGAGTGGCCACGTAAAGGGCAATGAACAGTGCTGCAATGCATTGATCTGTCTGCCTTTGATTTTCATGGCAGGAAGAACGCCCGGCAACATTCTCGTAACGTATGGGCGAGAACTGCTGTACTGCAATTCATGTGGTACCGCGGCCATAGCAGGGAGCCGCTTCTGCTCGACATGTAGAGCAGACCTTTCGAAAGGGACATCGACTAGTCAGGATTCAGCCCGTGCTATCTCTGGGCAAAAGCAAGAAGCTGCCAAACGAACCGCCGACATCAATAAACGGAGAGGTGAACTAGACGGGTTGTTGACTGCTAGCTTGGCTCTCGACCATCAACTTGACTGGAATTCGTTGAAGGACAAATTCTCGTTGCCGCCGCCACACCCTGCATCTCTGTCGGGGGAGCCTCCACAGTCACGTCTGGTACGAATTTCATTGACGGTCCCATTCATCGAAAACATCATCCCTCCTATTCGAAGGAAACGATTGGCGTGGCAAAAAGCAAAAGAACAGAATCAGCACCGCAATCAAGCCGCTTCCGCGAAGTATGACCGTGACCTCCGTCAATGGCAGGACTTGCGAGATTCAGCGGAAAAGGAGCAGAAGGAGCAAATCGAAGCCAAGAGGCGTCTGTATTTGGCTAAAGACGCTGACTCCCTCCATCAATACTGGGCGAAAGTCCTAGAACAATCTCACTATCCTTCTGGCTTTCCACGGTCGTACACACTGGGCTACGCACCTGCCGATCAACGCTTGATAGTGGACTCGGCCCTACCGCCGCTCTCTTTCCTGCCTCAGGTGGTTGAAGTCAAGTACGAGCCAAATCGCAATACGTTGGAAGAAGTTCCTGTCTCTCAGGCGTGGGTAGCCGAGACCTACGCTGGACTAGCCATAAAGATCGCTCTCAGGACGATCTACGAGCTATTTCAATCTGATGTTGCAAATGCCCTGACCTCTGTTGCGTTCAACGGCAGGATTCGTGGGATCGACAAGTCCACCGGCCAAGACACCAATGTCTTCGTGATTTCTGTCGAGGCTAGCAAAGCGGAGTTCACTACCATGAATCTAGCTCAGGTCGATCCGAAGGCTTGTTTCACCCGGTTGAAAGGCATCCTCTCCAACGATCTAACTGAGCGAACGCCAATCGCTCCTATCCGATTCGCAAGCTCAGTCACGCAGTAGGCAATTTAGTCCCACTTTTGGATGGCGCGGTCGTCGG
>Ga0116106_1000859_pt1 | contig 16156 bp, 16 predicted proteins | sample June2015DPH_6_50_FD_89717 | JGI IMG/M metagenome (GOLD analysis project Ga0116106, IMG submission 89717) | Peatland microbial communities from SPRUCE experiment site at the Marcell Experimental Forest, Minnesota, USA - June2015DPH_6_40 | ecosystem: Environmental > Terrestrial > Soil > Wetlands >...
CACAGAGAACCGGCGAACAGGTCCAGGTACACGGTCGCCGGTGACTTTCGCGAGGCGGTCGTGAACGCATGTAAGTACTTCTTGAGGATGCCGAGCTTCGCCTCGGTCCAGAAGCCTCCAAAACCAGGCTTCTGAACCGCCCCGGGATCGGTGACTGCTCCAACCCTTGAGAGGATGGAGCGATGTCAGACGAGAAGAAGCCCGGTCGGGGCCGACCTCCCTACCCCGCAGAAGTGCGCGAGCGAGCCGTGCGGATGGTCGTCGAGCACGAGCACGAGTACCCGTCGCAATGGAAGGCGATCGAGTCCGTCTCGGCCAAGCTCGGCATCAACCACGAGACCCTGCGGATCTGGGTGCGCCGGGCCGAGACCGACGCCGGCAAGCGCCCCGGGCTCACGACCGACGAGCGCCAGAAGATGCGTGAGCTCGAGCGAGAGGTGAAAGAGCTGCGCCGGGCGAACGAGATCCTGAAGGCAGCGGCCCATTTCTTCGGGGCGGAGCTCGACCGCCAACGTCCGAGATAGTCGCCTTCATCGACGAGTACCGCCACCGCTTCGGGGTCGAGCCGATCTGCAGGGTGCTCACCGAGCACGGCTGTCCGATCGCCCCGAACACCTACTTCGTAGCCAAGAAGCGCTCACCCTCGCCCCGCTTTGTGCGCGACCAGGAGCTGAAGCGAGAGATCCTCCGCGTCCACCGGGAGAACCTCGAGGTCTACGGGGCCGACAAGGTCTGGACACAGCTGAACCGGGAGGGCACCGCCGTGGCCCGCTGCACCGTCGAGCGCCTCATGCGAGAGCTGGGGATCTCGGGAGCACGCCGGGGGCGCGCCTACAAGGTCACGACGAGGAGCGACGAGCGCCAGCACCGTCCCGACGACCTCGTCGAGCGCAACTTCCGGGCGCCGACGCCCAACCGCCTCTGGGTCGCCGACCTCACCTATGTGAAGACGCACACCGGCTGGGTGTATGCCGCCTTCATCCTCGACGTGTACTCGCGCATGGTCGTCGGTTGGCAGATCTCCAACTCGCTTCGTAGCGACCTCGCCATCGACGCCTTGGAGATGGCGATCTGGAACCGCACGAGATCAGGCCAGGTCCTCGACGGCCTCGTCCATCACTCGGACAGGGGCGTTCAATACCTTTCAATTCGCTACTCTGAGCGCCTCGCCGAGAACGACATCGTCGCCTCGGTGGGATCGCGAGGTGACAGCTTCGACAACGCCATGGCCGAGGCCTTCAACAGCCTCTACAAGTGGGAGCTCGTCTACCCGCAGGGCCCCTGGCGCGGGCTCGACGACGTCGAGTTCGCCACGCTCGGCTACATCGACTGGTTCAACCACCGCCGCCTGCACGGCGAGATCACCGACGACAACACCTACGTCACTCCGGCAGAGTTCGAAGCCGCCTACTACCGTCAAACCAACGCCGCCGCCGAGGCGGTTGCCCAATAGCCCGAGCAGTCATGGAACCCGGGGCGGTTCAGCCACCAAGCAGTGGCTGGAGCGCCTAGACGTGGCCGACCGCTCCACGAGCAAGGTCGAGACCCTGTCACACGGCAACCAGCAGCGTGTGCAGCTGGCGGCGGCCCTGGTGCATGACCCCGAGGTGCTGGTGCTGGACGAACCGCTTTCGGGGCTCGACCCGACGGGCATCGATGCCATCGGCGAGGTGCTCGTCGAGCAGGCTCGCGCCGGGCGCTGTGTGCTGTTCTCGAGCCACCAGCTCGACCTGGTCGAGGACCTCTGTGAGTCGGTGGCCATCATCGACCGTGGTCGGTTGGTGGCGAGGGGGACCGTCGACGAGCTGGCAACGAGCGGCGCGCGGCGCCTCAGCGTCCGGTTGGAGGGAGACCGCGAGGGGGCCTGGGCGCGGGGGATCCCGGGCGTGACCGTGTCGGAGGTGGACGGGGGCGAGGTGCGCCTCGTCCTCGACGACTCCACCGACAGCGACGTCGTACTGGACGCGGCGCGGGCTGCTGGGCGCGTCACGGAGTTCGTCTTCGGACGTCGTCGCCTGTCCGAGGTGTTCAGGGAGGCGATGCGCCGGTGAATGCGAGCGCCAGGACCAGGTGCAGAGCTTGGCGTTGCCGCTGAGCGCGCCGCTCATTTTTGGCTACATCGTCTCGCTCATCGGGGTCAGCTCAGGCCATGCCTCGCTGCTCGTCAAGGTGCTGGCCTACCTGCCTCCCACCGCCCCCTTCGCTATGCCGACATTGGTCGGGTTCGGGGAAGTCACCTGGTGGCAGTTTGAACTGTCGGTTGTTGTGAGCGTGGTGTGCACCGTGTTGGTGGCGCTCGTGGCGGCTCGCATCTACGCACGGCCGTGCTCCGAACCGGCAGACGGGTGCGGCTGCGCGAGCTGGTCCCGACCTTGGCCAAGTGAAGGCCTCCGTGCAATGTTGCCGGCTCGGGTAGCTGGGATGGACTAGGCCGTGGGGCCCCCTCGGAGCCACCCACCACGCCGTGACAGTTGGTGTGGCTGCTAATCGCTTGACCTCGTGGAGGTCTCCAGCAAGCTGCACGAGGGGCCGCCGAAGACGAAGGCCGGGCGACGCTCGACGACGCTACCGCCGTCGATCGTCACCGAGCTCCGCCTCCACGTGTCACGCTTCGGCGTAGGCCCCTATGTGTTCACCACGCCCGAGAACCAGCTTTGGCACCCAGAGGATTGGCGCACCAATGCGTAGCGTCCCGCGGTCGAGGCGGCGGACTCGCGCCTCTCCGCCCACATGATCTGAAACACACCGGAGTTGCACTGCTCGCCGCTGCGGGGGTTGATCCGATGGAGATCGCGCGGCCTGCTGGTCATTCGAGCGTGACATTCACCTACGACCGCTATGGGCATCTCTTCCCGGAGGCGGACACAATGGCAGCGGCGAAACTCGACGCGATCCGCACCACCGGGCTTGGCGTCAAGTTGGGTTAGAACTCTGCGCGGACCACTGTGCTGACGACGACGAAGGTCGGCTGTGAGGACGCGCGATCACGCCTCGCCGGTGTCGTGCCGGTAGGCGAGGACGGCAAGTGGGACGAGCGCGGCGGTCCAGCAGGCGAGGACGATCCATCCCTCTGCTGGCCAGTCCCCGTGGAGGAGCGCGGCCGCGCCGGCATGCACGAGCCAGTAGGAAGGCAGCCCCTTGACGACGGTCAGCATCGCTCCGCTGTTGAACAAGCTCCCAAACGCGCCGCCGAAGAGGGCGAAGAAGACGACGAGCCAGCCCATGACTGGCACGAGCGCGTCCGTCGCGACGAGGTGGCCCAAGATGATGCCCATCAAGACGAACGGCACCAAGCCAATAAGAAGCAGGCCGCTCATTTCTAGCCACTGTGCTGCGCCGAGGCGCACCCCAAGTGTTACGCCAGCCAGGAAGACCAAGACGAGCGCGGGCAGCGCCACAAGGTAGGCGGCGAGCGTCTTCGCGAGGTAGTCGGTGCGGGCCCGCAGGGGCGTGATCCGCAACTGTCGGGTCCAGCCCCGAGCGCGGTCGCGCGCGAGACGGCCACCGGGTCCGATGGCGGCGAACATCGCGCCGTAGGCCGCCATCCCGGTCATGAAGTAGAGAGGAAAGGAGACGCCCGCGGCGTAGACGAATGCGTGACGCTGGCCCGAAGCGACCGCGTAGTAAACGACGAGTGGAAGCGCCAAAGAGAGCGCCCACGTCAGGCGGTTGCGGAAGGAGCGGAGGAGCTCGTAGCGCACGTGTGTGGCCGCACTCATTCAGCCACCTCCTTTGGACGAGGCTCGACCGGCTCGGCTGTCAGCTCGAGGAATGCTTCTTCGAGGCTTCCGCCAGCCGCTTCGACGTCGCGCACCTCAGGGAACCTTGCGAACAGCGCCGGGAGCGCAGCGTCGGCGTCCGCGCACGAAAGCACCACCGTCTCACCGTGGCGCTCGACGTTCATCACGCCGGGCAGGGCGAGAAGCGACTGGAGGTCGCCCACCGGCAGCGTCGCCCGAATCGTTCGAGACCCTGCCTTCGCCTTGATCTCGGTGGCCGGCCCGTCGGCGACAATGGACCCACGGGCGATGAGCACGATCCGGTCCGCGAACGCATCGGCCTCTTCGAGGTAGTGAGTAGCAAATACGACGGTCTTTCCTTCTGCAGCGATTCCGCGCATCGCCTCCCAGAACTCGTGTCGGCCCTCGACGTCGATGCCGGCGGTCGGCTCGTCGAGCACCAAGAGATCGGCATTGGTGACGAGAGCCGTGGCGAAGCGCACCCGCTGGGCTTGCCCGCCGGAGAGCTTCGTCGTCCAACGCTCCGCGAGGTCGCTGAGCCCCGTGCGGCGGAGCACATCGTCGACACCGAGAGGCTTGGGGTAGTACGAAGCAACAAGCGTGAGCAATTCACGAATACGCAGGTGGTCCGGAAGCGACCCGGTCTGAAGCATCCCGCCTACAAGACCCGATCTCACGGCGGTCGCCGGAGGGACCCCGAAGACGGACACCGATCCGGCGTCCGAGCGGGTCAGGCCGAGCACCATGTCGATCGTCGTCGTCTTTCCCGCGCCGTTCGGGCCGAGCAGTGCGACGGTCTCACGGGGCGCGATCACGAGATCGATGCCGCGAACCGCCTGGACCGTGTCGTAGGACTTGGTCAAACCGATGGCTCTGATTCCCGCGGGCTCGCCGCTCACGAGGGTCGTGGATGCGGTACGGGGGGTGGTGGCACTGATCGTCACTCTCGGATCATCGTTGAGCAGTCGCCGGCGAAGCAGAGGCTTTAGTCACTCTATTCGCCGCGGCGATCCGCGCTCCCGCTCCGCGCAGCTCAGTGCTTGACTCGGTTTAAGGCGCGAATTAGGCGCGAGGTGGACGGTTCGCCTCGTCGGTGCCGAGAACGGTCAGGTGAGAGGGATGGTCAGTTGTCCGCGAGGGGCGCATTGGGCAGCACACCTGATGCGCATAGCGCCAGGTGGAGCCCGCGCGCGAGGACCCCGCGAACAACATCACTGCGCAGCTCGTAACTGCTCAGCTACCTCCGCCCTTCGTGACACCCCGCACCCGCCGCGTGAGCGATACGACAGGTTGGTGACCGAGGTCACGTCACCGAGACCCCCGGCGACGCCGTCCGCTGTCGCCGGTGCCGTCGCAAGTTGCGGACCAGCCTGACGAGGTAGAACACCACCAAGACGCCGGCCGCCACAACCAACAGGCTGGCGAGAAGCTCGACGACGGCGTCCCCGTCGCTGTTGACAAGCGAGGCGCCCAGGCCCCAGGTCCAAAACGGCGCCCGGACCTGGAATGGCTGGCCGAGCGGTACCACGTCCGGCCAGGAGGCTTCGATGCGGGCGCCGCCGGTCTCCAAGGTGCCGTCGGTGAACGTCATGCAACCGCCGCGCACCGAGCAGGTTGTCTGGTACGAGACTGGGTCGAATGTGCCCCTGTTTCCGGCGCCGGCCAGGTATGCGACCCCGTCGACTACCCCCGGCACGCTAACGACCGCCACGGCGAGTATCAGCAGCATCCCGACCCAGCGGAGGGCCCACACGACCCGGTGCGATGGCGGGTAGTGGTGCGGGCCGCTCGGGTGGTGTGCGACGAGCGGAACGGCTTTCGCACGCACGGCGGGAGGCGTGCGCCGCAGGCGGGCGGAATCCGAGGCGATCGCGAGAATGCCAACGACGGCCAGGGCGCCCAGCACGATGACGACGACCCGGAACCAGAACGGAGGAGGCGTCCCCGCTGACCGCGCGTTCGAGTAGGCCCCGAGGGCCAATATGAATGCGAAGAGACTGGTGGCGGCCATCCGACTCCAGCTGTGGCGACGGTGCAGCAGTCGCAGGGTGGCGGCCACATCCGGATCGGCGACGGGAGTGCCCGACGGTGCCGAGGATCTCACGCGGCAAGCGTATGTCCGGCAAGAACCTAGGCGCCGACCGTGCCGACAACGCCGGGCTCCCGCTCAACGTGTGGCGATGAGCGTGACCTGGTCTCGTGTTTGCCAGTCGATGACCTCAACTGGGTCGCCGCCCGCACCGAATGAGTGACCGCGTCGTTCATCAAAGAGCTGCTCCTGCGGTCGGCCCTCGAAGCGATCAAGGATGCCCCCGCACGCCAGCCTGATGACCGCATCGTGATAGAGGATCACCATACGTCAGCAGCTCTCGATCACCTGCTGGACGATCGGAACCGCGTCACATGTGTTCTCCTTGGCGGCGAGCCCTCATCTGCCTCTGCGGACAACGCCGCTGATGAGTTCGACGACACGTTGAAGCGGATTGATGATTCGGTCAGTCCCGCGCCAATGCGACTGACTTCGCAGTGGTCCGGTCACGCGGCGACATCACGGAGTCTGAGGGCTGGCGGTCAGAGGAGCTCCCGCATGATGTGACGTTCGGCGAATCCCTCTCTCGGCCCTGACATGCCTTTCGAGAACGAGCCGCCCATGAAGCGGTCGAGCATCCCCCTGGGGCCTATGCCGCCGCCACCCATCATGCCGCCGCCACCCATCATGCCGCCGCCACCCATCATGCCGCCGCCGAGCAGTTCGGATTCGAGGCCGCCGATCCCGCCGGCCATGCCCTGGGTCGGGTCCATATAGCCCTGGTCGTAGCCCTGCTGCCCATAGCCCTGCTGCCCATAGCCCTGCTGGCCGTATCCCTGGTCGTAGCCCTGCTGCCCGTAACCCTGGTCGTAGCCCTGCTGCCCGTAACCCTGCTGCCCATACTCGCCAGGCACGCCGGGGACTTGCGTCCCGCCGTAGACCTGCTGTCCACCGGCGATCATGGAGCCAGGGATGCTGCCTGCCATGGCGCCGCCCGGCAGCGTCCCTGTCTCGAAGTCGCCGCCGCCCTGCATCGACGACACGGTGTCGACATGCTGCTGTAGCGAGCTGACCGTGAAGCCGTGCATCGCCTGCAAGAGATTCTGCACCTGCGTCTGCTCGTCGTGCACTTGCATGGCGATGGCACGCAAATCACCCAGCCATTGCTGGGCGTTGACATCGCCGTTGGCTGCCACCGCCTGGAGCTTCTGGCCAAAGGCGTTGATCGCCTGCCCGATCTGCTCGACCTCTTGCTGCAGTTTGGTGTACTCGGCGTCAATCGTGTCCGGATCCATCTCAGCCCTCCTCGCCTCGATGTCCCAAAGGGTAACGAGAAGTACGGGCGCCGTCAGAGGGCAGTGAAGGGGCTGAACGACTCCGGGTGCAGGCGAGGCTGCCGAACTGGAGTCCCGAGCACGGCACTGGGATTCCCGTCTAGGACCAGAGGACGACGCGTCGACAAATACGCCCCGCCCGCATGCTCATCCTCACCCGTCGCCGCTGGCGCCACAGCGCACGACTTCGGCGCCCCGCTGCCCAGAGGGCAGACGAGGCGCCGAGCCAGTGATCTTGGGGCGTGACCGTCACGTCATCGCATGCGGGATGCAGGAGTGCTCCCGACACGATGGCTCACTTCTCGACCAAGACGCTCCCGTGGGCAGGGAAGTAGTTGGCTTCCGACGCCCTCACCGTGTAGCTGCCCGGGCTCGTTCCCTTGGCGAAGGTAACCACGGCCTTTCCGGCGGGGTTGGTGAGGGCGGTGTGCCCGTCGACGCTCACCTTGACGCCGGCCACCGGGTCACCGGCGTCGGTCACGACGAAGGTCACCTTGTTGCTGGTCGTGTTGGCGATCGTCCCGCCTCCCGAGAGAGTCAGGGCAGTGAGCGACTGCGTCGCCAGGAAGACGGGCTTCAGGCTGTTGTTGTCGCCGGCGGCAGTGACATCGAGACGCCCAAGTGGACCGCCGCTGATCGCAAAGCTGTCCACGGTGAACAAAGGGGTCGCGTACTTCTCGACAGGCCCGAACTTTGTGTCCGCCTCGTTGGTACGGACCGTGTAGAGCGTCGAGGCGTTCCTGGTCATCCAGGCGATCCAGAGACGGCCGCCGGGGCCGGAGGCCATCTCGTAGAAGAACGCACCGGCGCTGTCGGGGACGACGCGAGCGTGCTTCGCCCCGTCGCGCCAGAGCACGAGGTGCGAGCAGGAGTTCCCCACACAGTAGGCGGCGAAGACACCGCCACCGCTGCCGGTCCGGTTCGCGAAGGCGACCGGCTGGCTGTTCGGGGCTGTGCTCGTGTTGTACGTGCTCGAGCGGGGGGCCTGCACAAGCGGGCCGTTGCTGCTGAGGTCCTTGACCCAGACTCCGTCGCCGCTCGCCGGCGTTGCAAAGTAGCGATTGAACGCCAAGTAGAAGTCGCCGTTGCCGTCGCTGTCGACGACGTCGTGGTACTCGTTCTCGGGACCCATTCCGTTGAGGAAGGACGGGTCCGTTCCCGGAGAGGGAATGAAAGGGGACACGCCGATCTGGTAGAAGACGCCGCCTCCGATCGCCCCATACGCGGCCGAGATCACGCCTTTGGCGTTGACGGCCGCGCTGCCCCAGCCGACGTTGGACGAGTCGCAGGCGCTGGAGAGCGACCACCCTGTTGGCGTCCAGTAAGGCGCGCCCGGCACGGCTCCGACAATGCACCCGAAGTCGTACTTACCGCCGTTCATTCCGCTGAACACGACGAGCGGCGTGCTGCCGTTCGAGATCAAGGTCGGGTTGTTGGCGAGGCCCGCCCATTTCATCGCCACCTTCCGGCCGGCAGCGATGCCGCCGTCAGGGGCGAGGAGGGCAAGGTCGTAAGTCGTGGAGTTCGGCGCCCACATCACCCAGTCGCGGTTGTCGGGCGCCCGCCACATGGCCGCCGGTCCTCCCGAGTTGGTCGTGCCGATCTCTGTCCACTTGCCCGGCGCGGGCGACGTCAGCATCTCCGGCGAAGTGACCCGCCGTGGCGTCGTTGCGGCCCCGGCAGCCGTGCTGGCAAAGCCGAAAACAGCCGCCATGAGGGCGACGAGGAGCACCCGGCGCGCCCGCACACCGGCCCCGCCGTGGCGGGTGCCTCGCGGATGGGGTGTCCGAGCGAGGCCGAACGTGTTCCTGATGATCTTTTGCATGTCTCTCCTTCGCTGTGTTGTGAAAGTCAGATGGCGGATGGACCGTCGGGCTTCGGCGCCAGCAAGCCGATGACCCGGCAGGGCACGATGCGCTCGAAGCGAACCGCCGCCTGCTCGCTCACGGCCCTCACGTCTTCGAGTGGGCCCGCAAAGAGGCAGAAGACGACCTCGTCGTCGGGCATGAGCAGGGCGCCGAGGTACGACACGCCCGGCATGGCGGGCAAGCCGCCCCTCACGCGACGGTCAAGCGCCCGCGCTTGCTCCTCGGTGACTCCCGGGAGCATGCACTCCACGAGCTGGCAGCTGGACTCGGCAACCTGGGCCATAGCTCGACGGTAAACAGCCCCGGCGGCGCCGGCATCGGGGGAAACCCTACGGTTGCCCTTGGACGTCCCTTCTCGCGGCCAGCCGCCGCTCGAGGGACGCCCGCGAGCGGATACCGAGCTTGCGATAGACGCGAGTCAGGTTCGCCTCAACGGTCTTCGTCGTCACGAACAGCTGGGCTGCGATGTCGTCGTTGCGAAGGCCGGAGGCGGCGAGCTCGGCGATCGACCGCTCGGTGGAGGTCAGTTCATGGTCCGAACCCCGCCGGGCAGTCGCCCGCTCGAGGTCGCGGCTGGCCGTCTCTGCCCATCCGAGGGCGCCGGCTGCTTCCAAGGTGTGCAGGGCGTCTTGGAGGCATGCCTGCGCCTCGCGCCGCTCACCCCGGCGGCGGTGGAGACGGCCGAGTGTCAGCATCGTGCGACCACGCTCAACGGGCATATCGAGACGCTCATGGGCGATGAGGGCCAGCCGGCAATCCTCGATCGCCCCGTCCACGTCACCCCTCGCCGCCTTGAGTAGGCCGCGGCAACGGGCCGAGACGGCGAGAATCCAGGGCCGTGGGAGGCGGCGAGCCCGCTCCTCCATCGTCTCGATCATCTTCTCGGCCCGCTCGAGCTGTCCGAGCCGGATCGCTGCCTCGGCATGATCAGCCTGAATCCGGTCGGCCGCTGGTTCGCGGGTGTGTAGAGCGTCGAGGATCTCCTGCACGCGAGTCAACTGGCGGTCCGCCTCAGCCGCATCGTCAGCGGCCAGAGCCGCCGATCCGAGCATCCCTCTCGCGATGGATTCGAAGGTGAGATCGGGCTCCGCCTCGAGGCGCCTGAGCACCTCCTCGCCGGCGCTTCGGGCCGCTGCGAGATCGCCGCAATGGGCCGCCACGCACCCTCGGGCATGCAGCGCCAGTGTGACGTAGGTCTCCTGCTCGGTCTGCTGCGCCAGCTCGAGCGCCTCGTCAGCCAGCTCCGCAGCCCGCTCGGCGTGCCCGGTGACCGCCTCGAGGACGGCGAGGTGAGCGAGGATGCCAGCGGTGCTGGCCTCGTCGCCGGCCTCCTCGAAGGCCCGCAGGAGGTCCTCGTTGAGGCGACGAGCCGTCGCGAAGTCGTCGAAGAGCCGTGCCCACGTCGCCGGAAGCGTGCTCATCTCCCAGGCGGCGGCCGCCTCCTGGAGCTTCGTACCGAGTTCGACGGCGGCGTGATCGGCGACTCCCAGGGCGTAGAGCTTCCACATGGCCATGTTGTGAAGGGCGAAGGAATACAACAACGGGTCCGTGCTCTCGTCGATGAGGGCAAGGGCGGCCTCCGCATGTTCGAGACCAGCGTCGCAGTCAAGGGAGAACGACGAGATCCGAGAATGGATGCGGGCGCGCAGCGGCGTACTCTCGGCCTGTTCGAGCGCCTCGGACAACAGGTCCAGGCCGCTGTCCGGCTCCCCTTGGGTCCACAGCACGCTTCCCAGCTCGAGTAGCACCTGGGCACGGTCCTCCCCCGGCATTGGCCGCAAGAGCATCTCCTCGAGTTGACGCCTGGCCCCGGTGGCGTCACCGGCGAAGTAGCGCCGGTCAGCCAGGTCCCGCTCCCGGCGGAGGGCGGCGGCCTCATCGTCTGCCGGGGTCAAGCGGAGCGCCAGCTCCTTCAGCTCGACGGCGGCGTCTGCCGCTCCGCGACGCATGGCCGACTCGGTCGCCAAGTCCAAAAGCTCAGCAGTCTCGCTATCGGCCGAGCCCGCGGCGAGCGCTCGGTGCAGGGCTCGCTCTTCGAGGGTTTCGACCCGTTCCGATATACGGGCGTGCAGGGCGCGTCGTTCGTCCGGAGAGATCGACGAGTAGAGCGCCGAGCCGAAGAGCGGATGGCTGAACGAGAGACGACCGCTCGGGTCGGTATGGACGATTCCGGCGCGCTCGGCCGGAGCGATGTCGTCGGGCGGGACGTCTCCGACGGCCGGCCGGGGGAGTGCGGCCACGACGAGGAGGGCTTCGCGAGTCCGGCGAGGAAGGCGGCGGAGCCTGAGGAGAGCCACGTCGTGCTGGTCCGTCGGCACCGGCAGCGGCTCTCCGGGGCTGAGGGCGCCCCGCCGCAACACTTCGCGGGTGATCTCGAGAGCGTAGAAGGGGTTTCCCCCTGCAGCCCGGTGGATCCGCACGAGCACCGGCCGGGCGACCGCGACCCCGAGCGCATCGCGCACCAGCTCGTGGATGGCGGCGAGGCTGAGGGGACCGACCTCGAGACGAGCGATCGAAGCGGCGCCGAGCTCCCGCTCGAGATGGGCGGTCGAGAGGATCCCTCCCGTCGCCTGCTCGCCCGTCCGGATAGTGACGACGAGGCGAACGGGCGCCTCGCTCAGTCTCCGCAGCGCGAAGGCGAGCACCCTGGCGGAGGCGGCGTCCAGCCACTGCCCGTCGTCGACCCCGAGGAGCAACGGTTGTTGGGAGGAGATCGCCTCGAGCAGCGACAACAACCCCGTCCCGACGGCACGGGGTTCCAGCTCACCTTCGCCGGGCTCGGCGCGCAGCAAGGCGACTTCGAGAGGACGCCGTTGCAAGTCGGGCAGCCGTTCGAAGTCAGCATCGGGGCACGACCGGAGGAGATCGGACAGGGCGACGTAGCCCAGGTGAGCCTCGGACGGGCTGGTGCGGCAACTGAGGACTCGGTGACCGCCGTCGGCTGCGAGGCGCAGTGCCTCGTTCCAGAGCTCAGTCTTCCCGATTCCTGCCTCACCCTCCATGATGAGGGCCGTCGTCGACCGCGGGCCGCCACTGACAGCCAGCCAGCCGTGAATCTCACTGAGTTCCCGACTTCGCCCCACGAGAGTCATTCTCGACAGCTTGGCGCCTCGAGCGTCACGAACTCAACCGCCGCCGAGCGCGGCGTCCGCCCATTCTCCCGTACCCTCAGTGGCGACGTTGACGGGCAGGAGATTGTAAATGAACCAAGTTGAGCTCGACGCATTTCTCACCCAGACGTTTCCGACGCCCCTCGGAGTCGTCGGGACGCTGCGGCGGGACGGCTCTCCCAACCTGACGCCCGTCTGGTTCCGTTGGGACGGCACCGCCGTGACGATCTGGACGACTGACACTCGGGCGTGGGTGCGAAACCTGCAACGTGACCCGCGAGCCGCCTTCTCGGTCCAGACCTTCGAGATGCCGTATCCGGCTGCCGTCATGCACGGAAGCGCCTCGGTGCGAACCGGCGACGAACCCACCGTCCTTGAGGAGATCCGGGCGATCACGCGGCGGTACGTCCGCCCCGAGGAGATCGAGCCCTATATCAATGACTGGCCCGTCTTGCGGACCATAGTGACCATCACGCCGGATCGCGTGATTTCGTGGGCAGAAGGCGGCTGAATCGAGACCTCACTGCGACGGCGTCGCCGGCCGCTCCCGTCCCGACAAAAGCTCGTTGTGACCCCAGGACTGTCAAAGACTTCGCCCAAACAGCAGATTGGGCCTTGCTCAGGACCTATGGCGCAGCCGACGTCTCCACGGCGGCGGCGTGGGCCTGCAACCGCTCGAGGTCCCTCGGGTTGCTCAGCACGATCACGTCCCGGATAGGGCGGTCAGGACCGAGGAGAGCCGACAGCGCCGCCTCGGCCGCTGACTCGAGTGGGGGGACAGCAGTCGTCAACAGCACGAAGGGGTTGGGCGGCTGAGCCTGTCGGACGATGGCTGCCTTGGCGAGCGACTTCCAGAGCGTTTCGGCTCGCCGCAGACCCGGTCGGGTCGAGGTGAAACCGCCCGAGACGTCGAAGAGCCATCGATTCCCGCCGGCATCCCTGGCAGCGAAACTGACCTCGACGCCGGGCATCCGGACGTTCGCCTCGAGGCCCGAGAACCCGCACGCTTCGAGCGCCCACCGAGCGAGCTCTCTCGCCGATCGCCCCTCGCGCAGCGCGCGCGTCTGGTAGTCCTCGCCTTCAGGAGCCAGCTGCGGGCCGACAGCCAGGGCCGCTCGCGGGCGGCCGTCGGGCCGCGCCAAGATGCCGGCGAGCTCGGCCTCCACGCGCTGCTTGGCCTGCGAGACATAGTGCGCATCAGTGTCGTAGCCGGCGAAGTGCCGTTGCGTCCGCATGGCGGCGATGGCCGTCGAGCCGGATCCGATGAACGGGTCGAGGACGAGGTCGCCGCGGTACGTATAGAGGTGGATCAGTCGCTCCGGCAGAGCGACGGGGAACGGCGCTGGATGCCCGACGCGACTGGCACTCTCGGCGGGGAACTCCCAGATGTCGGTCGTGGCCTCCATGAACTCGTCACGGAACATGGAGCTCTCTGACGGCAGCCCCTCTGCAAAACGTCGGCGGGCCGTCAAGGCCCGATCGAAACGCCCCTTGCTGGCGATGACGACCCGCTCGCTCAGATCACGGATCACCGGGTTGGCCGGCCGCTGGAACGAGCCCCAAGCGCACGATCCGGTAGCGCCACGACCCTTCAGCCAGATGACTTCACCCCGCAGTAGCAGACGCAGGCGATCTTGCAGGATCCAGGCGACGTCACCCGAGAGCGACCGGTATGGCTTGCGGCCGAGATTGGCGACGTTGACGGCGATCCGGCCTCCCGGCTCGAGCTTGCGGACGCACTCGGCGAACACGTCCTCCAGCATGGCGAGGTACTCGGCGTAGGTGGCGGGAACGTGTCCCTCCCCGAGCGCCGCCTCGTACTCCTTGCCGGCGAAGTAGGGCGGTGACGTGACGACGAGGGCAACGGAGGCGTCGTCGATGTCGGCCATGTGGCGGGCGTCGCCGACGAAGATGTCGTCGATCTGTCTCCGCTCGGCAACGTGCTCGTCGGTGGACAGCTCCGGAGCCGTGAACCGCTCATAGAAAACGGACGCATCATGGCTCTCACGCCGTCCCACCCCGAAACGCGACGTCGAGGTACGGCGCTGCACTGCGGACGCGTCGCGCATGTGTTCGATGCTAGTGAGCGGGGTGGGGTTCGGCGGGTTTCTCCGGCTGGCACTGTCTAGGTGTCCGGCGCTGCTTCTAGAGCTGGTGCTGCTTCTGGAACTGGCGCCGCCTGCGCGCGAGTCTTCGGCAATGATGCCAGGGTGACAACGGATCAGCCTTCCGACCTCGACGAGATTCGCCAGCGCCTCGACGTCGTCGACCGCAAGCTCGTGCACGTTCTGCTCGAGCGGTCGAGCCTCATCGATGAAGTCATCCACTTCAAGCGGGCGCACGGGATGCCCGTGATCGACCGGGGACGCGAGGACGTCATGCTCGGACGCATCGAAGAGGTCGCTTCAGCTGAGGGCCTCGACCCGCGCATCGCCCGTCAGGTGCTGCGCGCCGTCATCGATTCGTTCACGCTCCTCGAGGTTGAGCACCTCGGCCCCGACACGTGAACGGAGACGGCGACTACGGGATCGATGTGCTGGGGCAGCTTGGTGAGAACCCATCGACCTCGCTGTGGGCGTCCCAGCCCTCCTTGTTGCCCTTCTGCCAGGAAGCCAAACTCAGATAGCTCGCCGATGGCGAGGCGAAGTTGCCGTTGACGGTGTTCCCAGCGATCGAGAGGTTCTCATAGTCGTTGCAGTCGATCGGGTCGGTCGAGCCGGCCTTCGGGAGCCGGTCGACTTCCAGGAGAGGGTTGTACCGGTCCGCGCGGCCCAAGCCCCCGATGGTGTTGTGCCAGATCTCCACGTTCGACCAGGCGCCGCCGAGATCCACGACGGGCATGCCGTCGCTCCGGTTCAGGAAGTGCTGGCTTTCGTTCTGGAAGACGTTGTCGTACACATACACGTCCGAGATCGTCGCCCTGGCGCCGAAGGCATCGATGTACATGGCGTACGGGTCGTGGCCAGCGACCGTCGAGGTCCCGCCCGTTCCGGGAGGGTTCTGCCCGCTGCTCGGGTCGGACGCAGCGGTACCGGGGTCGTCGTGCACGACGTTGCCGGACACCAGCAGATGGTCGGTCTCCTTGCCCGGCGTTTCGACATCGAGGTTGATGCCCTGGTCGGTGTTCCAGACAGTGTTGGAAGCGAACCAGATGTAGGACCCGCCGTCGTCGTAGAGGCCGGCGGCGTTCTCCGGCAGCGGGTCACAGGTCTTGGTCGTCGAGTCCCACTTGCCGTAGGCGGCGTTCGACCACGTATCGACGTTGTAGACGGTGTTGCCAGCGACGTAACCGTGGCTCGCCTGAGCATCGCCGGTCTCCCAGCCGATCGTGTCGATGCCGATGTTGTCGACATCGTCAACCACGTTGCCGGCGACAAGGAAGTCCTTGAGCGCGCCGTTGAGGGTGATCGTCTCGCTCTGGCCGGTCCGCGTGCCGGTGACGGTGTTGTCTTCGACGACGACGTGCTGCAGCCGTTGCGACGTGGCATTCCCGGCCGCGATGACGGCGATTCCGTAGGCGTCGACGTTGGCGTTGTCGCAGAGGGCGCGCGACGTGTGGTTCTCGTCGGCCCTGTTCGTGATCTCGGCCACGGTGTTGTCGATGATGAAGATGTCGCCGCAGGAGCCATGGTGCAGGAAGCACGCCGAGAGATGCGGGAACGTCCCTTGCTTCTTGTTCTGCGTGTCGCTGCGCGTTGTCACGTAGATGCCGGCCGGCGTCTGTGCCGTGCCGTCGTAGGTGTAGTTCTCGACCGTCAGCCCGTAGATCTCGACACTCCGCGAGTCGACGATGCTGATCCCGCCGGAGTCGCTCCAGTACTGGTTGCGGTTCGTCCCGCTCGCGCGGACCGTTCCGAGGTCGAACGTGGCCGTCTCATCGGGCGCCGGCGCCACCTCGAGAAGGGCGGCCGTCGTCTTCGACCAGATGTGCAAAGGCTCGGTGAACACGCCCGACAGACAGACGGCGGTCCGCCGCCTGATCGAGTTCTCGTGGGTGGCGATCCAGGAGTTGACCGTCGCCGCGCTGCCACCGTGTCCCGCGATGAAGGTGACCGAGCAGAAAGACGGTGGCGAG
>Ga0116106_1000881_pt1 | contig 15940 bp, 10 predicted proteins | sample June2015DPH_6_50_FD_89717 | JGI IMG/M metagenome (GOLD analysis project Ga0116106, IMG submission 89717) | Peatland microbial communities from SPRUCE experiment site at the Marcell Experimental Forest, Minnesota, USA - June2015DPH_6_40 | ecosystem: Environmental > Terrestrial > Soil > Wetlands >...
AAAGCTCAAGACGACCGCCGAGTCCTACAACAGAGAATCGTCCAGGAAAGAATTGCGAGCCTTTCTCGATGGTGTCTTCACGCCTGTAATGAAGGATTGCTACCAAGCTGTGCAGGCGCTGCCGGCGGTCGATGAGATCGACATCATATCCGAGAAGGTAACGATGTTGATTACGGAGCCATATCCAGGCGGGAGTTTGAATCCGGACTTGCAGAAATACTATTCCGACCTAACCTTCAAGAATCGGATACTATTTTTGTCCGGCCAACGCGACACAATGGATGGCTTGCTGGAAACCGCATCGGAAATGAAGGCCATCGGACACATCATTGCTGAAATGGAGGCGGAGAAGCTACCCGACAGCGACCCACAGAAAGTCGCCGCCAAGGACATGCACGACAAGATCCGATTCCGGATGCTGAGTACTGCGCGAGAAACATTCACTACGCTCACGTTTCCCCAGGCAGAGAAACTGGCAACCGCGGACTTCTTGATGAACTTCACCGACAACAACTACAACGGCGAGAAGCAGATTCGGGAGGCTCTCAAGGGCAAACAGAAGTTTACAGAGGACGTAACAGGCGATACCTTCCGAAAGAAGTGCGAAGCACGACTGTTCACTCAGCCGACGATGCTCTGGTCCGAAGTAAAGAAGAGGGCGGCAACGACGACGACATGGCAATGGCATCGGGCCGATGCGCTTGATTTGCTGAAAAGCGACCTCGTCCACAAGGATCAGTGGCGCGAAAACGGCGGATACGTTGAGAAAGGGCCGTTCCCTGAACCCACAACCGACGTTCAAGTTCAGGAGTGGTCAAGAAATGATGACACCGGCGTGGTTACGTTGAAGCTAACGCCCGTTAACGGCGATGTCGTCTATTACGAAATCGGCGCGCCGGCGACAACAGCGTCTCTCCAAGCGCAGGACCCCAGGGTGTTCCTGGCATCCGAAATGGATTACTCCTTCCTTTGCGTCGACAGCAAGGGGAAACATGACACCGGGGTGGCAGTTGCCTGGAAAAACCGGATCACGATCAAGTCGAGAACTTATCAGGATGGCTCTGCCAAGATGGTTGAATTGCGAGCGGCTCCGGATGCGCCGATTCGCTACACCACTGATGGATCCGACCCAAAGACATCCGGTGGCCTGTACGGTGGACCGTTTTCGGTCCCGAAGGGGACGATCTGCGTGTTGGCCATTGCAGAAAAGGCTGGTGTCATGTCAGACGTTCACCGGCGTGACATCGGCTGGGATGCGAAGGAGGAGCTGAAGCTTGATCTGAATAAGCCGGTTGTCTGGCGACATGAGCACCGGCCCAAGACCACCAAGGAGTCTTACGAGCTTTTCGCCTTGCTGAAGAAGCATCAAGCGTCGCTTCCTGGACCTCAAGTGAAGATCGTTGGAAAGAACTGGCTAGAACTGAACTTCGACACCAAGTTGGTGTTGGATGGCGAACAGTTGGAGACTGCAGTGAACCACCTGCGCGAGATTCTCACCGAAGGTCAGGTCGTTGTCGAAGCTGAGGCTATCCATTTTGCCACCGGCCAGGGCTTGCTGGATTGGGTGAAAGAGGTGAAGACGGAAATCAAGGCTGACGAGGTGAATCAATGATGGCCAAAGAGCCTCGTCCCAAAATCGTCGATCCAAGCGGCGTAGGCAGCAGATTATCGAGCGTTGAGGGGTTCGGCTTCGATCCGTCCGAATCTGGACACCATTTTCGCGTCACAATTCCAGCGAAGAAGGATGAACGCGTCTATATCAGCGAGCACTTCTCAGCAGATGACTCGCGAGAACGTCTAGAGCTGAACATTGCGCTCGGCGCAGAGGACGACAAGCTCCGCGTCATCCTTCCTCGGCTGAAGTGGGATGACATTGCAGACGCGACGCAAGTCGAATTTAACCAGCGCCTTCGGCAGATGAATCTCAAGCCGGGCAAGTGGAAGGTTGGGGCTACGCCGATATCGAGGCTCTTCGGGAAAGAACTTGTCCTCCTCGCGTGGGCAGTTGAGGATGCCGACCCTGCATTGATTCCGGCCGCAGTTCGCAATTGGCTTGGCCTCGTTCCAGAGGAACGCTGGTGGCTTTTTACAATGACCAACGCCGCGACAGGTCACGCAATCGCCGGCCGAAACAAGGGATGGCGCAAGGCGGTACGATTTGCGCTCACAGAAAATCCTGTGTCAGAACACCGGCCGCGGCGAGCCATTGAAGGTCTCTTCGAAGGGTTTGGCGAAGGCGATTTCCTATCGAGTGATACCGACCCGATGACCGGCACAAAAGGGAAGGGGAACTGAACAAACAAATGGACGCGAAATCATTTATTGAAGCGCAGTTCCCGGTCTCGAAGGTTTCCAAGGAAAGCTACAAGGAGCGAAAAGCTACCAATAGCCAGACGCTAACAGGGCTAGGGAAATGGTGGGGGCGTAAGCCCCTCATCCTGGTGCGCGCGGCCATCCTCGGCTTGCTGTTGCCCGCGACGGATGATCCAGAAACTGACAGAGAGGTTTTCCTTAAGCTGCTCACGATGGACGAAGAGGGCCTCTGGCTGCGAAAGACAAAGGCCGTTCCACTCAAGATAGTCTGGGAGCGACTGACGCCGAGCGAGCGGCGGGAGTGGTTCAAAGCTGCGAGTGCTGGAGAGAAGCTAAATCTGAAGAAAGAGAAGAAGCCAATCCGGGAGGTACTGCAGGGCTTGGTCTTTGGCAGATTCAGCTATGACGAGAAGTTGGAGTACTGTGAGCGGCCAGAGAATGTAGAAGGCCCTTCGAAAGAAGCGTGGGGACAAATCAACTCTCATCTCGGAACAATGGCAGAAGATCTGCCGGGATTGGTTGAACAACTCAGCGTGCGGCAGTTCGGTCACCGGGTACGCGTGGGGGACACGTTTAGTGGAGGGGGTAGCGTTCCCTTTGAGGCTGCCCGAATAGGTTGCGATAGTTTTGGTTCCGATCTGAGCCCAGTGGCCACCTTGCTAAGCTGGGCCGCTCTCAAAATCATTGGAGGAGGTCCGGAGGTCGTGGACCAGGTTCGGCAAGCCCAGCGGTTGGTTTACGACTCAGTGGATCGCCAGATTACTGGATGGGGAATCGAGCACAATGAAAAAGGGGATCGCGCGGATGCTTATCTCTACTGCGTGGAAACCCGTTGTCCCGAATGTGGTTGGAATGTGCCTTTGATTCCGTCGAGGGTGATAGGTCTAAAGGACAACACGATCGCTCAGTTGATTCCCGATGCCAAGCACAGGCGCTTCCGTATTGATATTGTCTCCGATGTCTCGGGCGCCGACCTGAAACGAGCGGATGAGCACGGTACAGCTCGGGACTCGGACCTTGTCTGCCCAAATCCGGATTGTAAGAAATCAACCCCAATCACAATGATCCGAGGAGACCGGCGATCTGAAAGCGGGGCTGAATATGGGCTCCGAATGTGGGAGAACGAAGACGTCGCCCCACAACTTGGTGATGTATTCCAGGAGCGCCTCTATTGCATTCGTTGGGTCCATCGGTGGGTTGACGCCGACGGCAAGGAACAAACGGAGCGCTATTTCCGAGCGCCCAACCAGCATGACGCCGAACGTGAGAGCCATGTCAGTCGTTTGTTAAAGGAGAGATTCAGCAAATGGCAAGCAAATGGCTTCATTCCGAAAAGGCGCATCGAACCCGGTGACGAGACAACTCGACTACTTCGAGAGCGGGGATGGACGCATTGGCATCACCTCTTCAATCCCCGTCAGTTGCTCGTCCTTGGCGCGCTGATGGAAGAAACCGCGCGCCGAGTAAAATCGCAATCAGTCGCCGCAGCGATGCTCCTGGGTATGTCGCGCTGCGCTGACTACAACGCTCGCCTTTCTCGCTGGCATCCGAGAAGCATTGGCGACAAGAGCGAACAGACCTTCAGCAATCAGGCACTGAATACTCTGTTCAACTACGCCACGCGTTCCTTGAGCAGCCTTGGACCAGCATTCTTTCTGGACATAGTGGGTGCGAAGGTTATTGGTGATGCCGCCATCTGGCCTGAGGATGCTAGGCGTGTCACTCAATCTTGCGATTTCTGGATCACAGACCCGCCCTACGCAGATGCGATTAACTACCACGAACTGTCGGAGTTTTTCCTGGCTTGGTACGCCGAACGGCTTCACAAGATCTTCACTAACTGGTACACCGATAGCAAACGAGCATTGGCGGTGCAGGGTGCGGACGAAGGCTTCCGGCACAACATGGTGGATTGCTATCGAAATTTGGCCTCCCACATGCCTGACAATGGTGCTCAAATCGTCATGTTCACTCACCAGGATGCCAGCGTGTGGGCTGATCTAGCTTTGATTCTATGGGCATCTGGCTTGCGCGTAACAGCCGCTTGGTGCATCGCAACTGAAACTGATACTGCGATGCGCGAGGGCAACTACGTCCAAGGGACGGTTTTGTTGATCTTGCGGAAGCAAACGTCGAACGAGACTGCGTTTCTCGACGAGGTCGTCCCCCAGGTCGAGGATGAGGTGAAGGCTCAATTGGACTCGATGCTGAAGTTAGACGATGAGGAGGATCCAAATTTCGGAGATACCGACTACCAGCTTGCTGCTTATGCGGCTGCTCTTCGAGTGCTGACCAAATACCGGAACATCGAAGACATCGACGTTTCGTATGAGTTGTCGAAATCGCGGAAGAAGGGTGAAGTGTCGCCGATAGAGGCAGTCATCTCCGATGCAGTGAAGACCGCATGCGATCACCTTGTTCCTAAGGGGTTTGATCAGTTCACTTGGAAGACTCTCACACCGGAGGAACGGTTCTATTTGAAGGGCCTCGATCTCGAAAGCCATCAAGAGTTTCGTACCAGCGCCTACATGGAACTGGCGCGTGGCTTCGGTGTCCGCGACTACAAGTCCATGTTGTCTAGTGGCAAGGCCAACCAGACCCGGCTGAAGGCCGCGTCTGAATTCGAAGCAAAGGTACTTGGCGATTCGGAATTTGGAAGGTCGCTCGTGCGGAACGCGCTGTTCGCCACACGCGAAGCACTTCGCCAAAATGAGGCACAAGCCGGCAGGAATTGGCTAAAGACAGAATTGCCGGGCTACTGGAGCCACCGGAAGTCCCTAATCATTATTCTGCGCTACCTGGCCTCAATGGAACTGAAGGTTTCCGGATGGAAGGACGATGGTCACGCCGCCGGCCTAGTGGCGGGCGCATTGGAGAACGACAGCGTGTAGGGGAGCCTATGAAAAAGCGGTACTCATCGCGCAGGGAACCACTGGACCACTCGTTTCTAAACCAGCGGCTCATTGGCGCGCGAAGTTATGACCGCATCGCAGGCTATTTCAGCTCGTCCATTCTGGAGGTTGCAGGTGAGGCTCTCGAATCAATCTCCGGTTCCATCCGAGTAGTCTGCAATTCCGATCTCGACCCGATGGACGTTGAGACAGCTCGCGCGGCCAATCTGGCAATGCGCCGTGAGTGGTGTGCATCCGAGCCAGAGAAGCTGATTCACGAGAACTCCCCCAAGCGGTTTAGCCGCCTATTTGAGTTTCTTCGCTCGGGGAAGATGCAGGTCAAGGTACTGCCTTCAGAGAAATTCGGCTTGGTGCATGGCAAGGCAGGCATTATCACTATGGCGGATGGAACACAGACATCGTTCCTCGGCAGCACCAATGAGACCCTGTCGGCCTGGAAGTTGAACTACGAATTGGTGTGGGAGGACGACTCTCCGGAAGCGTTGACTTGGGTCCAAGACGAGTTCGACGCGCTCTGGACCTGTCACGCGGCTGTGCCTCTGGCAGACTTCGTCGTCGAGGACATCGGGCGGCTGGCCAAGCGGACCGTCATTCCCGGTGTTGAGTTGTGGCGCGAAGCGCCGGAAGCTGCTGCGGTCGTCATCGAAGCGCCCGTATACCGGCGTGAATACGGCCTATGGGAACACCAGAAGTATTTCGTCAAGCTGGCATTCGATGCTCATCGAGGACCACACGGCGCCCGCTTCGTTCTCGCGGATCAGGTCGGTTTGGGAAAGACGATCCAACTCGCGCTTTCCGCTATGCTGATGGCGCTGTACGGCGACAAGCCAATTCTCATCCTCGCGCCGAAGCCGCTTCTGTGGCAGTGGCAGGACGAAATGAAAACGCTGTTGGATATGCCGTCCGCTGTTTGGACCGGCAAATCGTGGGTTGACGAGAACGAAGTGGAACACCCGGTGGCTGGATCCGAAGGAGTGAAGCACTGCCCTCGCCGGGTCGGCCTAGTCTCACAGGGACTGATCACTCGTAACTCCGACGTCGCCGAGATTCTCAAAGATATGTCCTTCGAATGTGTAGTAGTGGATGAATGCCACCGCGCACGACGGCGGAACCTGGGACCGAATCGGGAAGGTGAGAAGCCCGATCCCAACAACCTCCTTCGATTTCTCTATGCCATTGCGCCGCGGACGAAGAGTCTACTCCTCGCCACAGCAACGCCTGTCCAAATGTATCCAGTCGAGGGATGGGACTTGCTTAACGCGCTTGCAGTCAACAACGAATCGGTTCTCGGCAATAATTGGCGCAGCTATTGGAGGCGCGCTGATAAAGCACTGGAAATGGTGATAGTGAAAAAGGCTTTACCGGAGGATCAGGATGAAGCATGGGACTGGATGCGAAATCCCTTGCCGCCCGCTTCGGAATCAAATGACCTCCTTCTCATGCGGCGCGCTTTGCGACTCAGCGACGAAGACTGTGTAGCTCCGCCCGAGGCAATTCGAAGTCTCACCCAGCCGGATTTGGCACGGGTTCGCCGCGTGGCCAAGGTTTTTGTTGAGCGTTACAACCCTTTCATACGACATATCGTGCGGCGTACCCGAGATTTTCTAGAGAACACCCTCGATCCGGAAACAGGGGAACCGTATCTGAAGCCGGTGAAGGTTGAACTGTTCGGAGAAAGCGACGAGGAGGCAATTAAACTCCCGCCTTACCTGATGGACGCGTATCACAAAGCGGAAGAGTTCTGCGAAATGTTGAGCCACCGGATGCAGGCGAGCGGGTTCTTGAAGACGCTCCTCCTTCGTCGCATTGGTAGCAGCATTGCAGCGGGCATGAACACAGCGAAGAAAATGCTCGGCGAGTGGCAGGACATCGACGAGGAAGATAGCGACGGTGAAGGTGACGATGAGCAGACGGCGGAGACGGTTCGAGCACTCTCCGCTGGTGAGCGCCAAAAGCTCACGGAATTGCTGGATTCCTTGGAGGCCAGCCGGGAACGCGATCCGAAGTTCGAGGTCGTGAAAGATGTTCTCCGGAATCGAGGTTGGCTGAACCTGGGGTGCATCATCTTCTCGCAGTATTTCGATTCTGTCTGGTGGCTTGCCAACCTTCTCTCGACGGAGTTCCCCGATGAAGTCATCGGGATCTACGCAGGCAGCGGGAAGTCGGGAGTCATTCAAAGTGGCGAGTTCATCCGGAAAGACAGGGAAGACATCAAGGCGATGGTTCGCCGGCATGAGATTCGCCTTCTGCTCGGTACGGAAGCCGCAAGCGAAGGGTTGAATCTCCAACGACTAGGCACGTTGATAAACCTAGATCTTCCTTGGAACCCCACACGCCTTGAACAACGCAAGGGACGTATCCAGCGGATCGGCCAGCTTCGAGACACGGTCTACGTTTACAACATGCGATACAAGGACTCGGTGGAGGACCGCGTGCATCATCTTCTCTCCAGCCGGCTCCAGTCCATCTACCAGTTATTCGGTCAGATTCCGGATGTTCTTGAAGATGTGTGGATCGACGTTGCCTTGGGCAAGATCGAGAGTGCCAAGAAGACCATCAACGCGCTTCCCGAACAGCATCCCTTTGAGATCAAGTACGACCGAATTGAAAAGACACCTTGGGAGTCGTGTACGAAAGTGTTGGACAACAGCAGCAGGAAGGAAGCTTTGTTAAAGGGATGGTAGTACAGGCAGTGACGGCGAGGGAGGCCGCCACCTGCCATTTGGCGAACAAGGAGCTTTTGGGGAGAGTGTGGCAATGGATCAGCAGACATCAAAGTTGGAACCTGCGACTGAAGTAATCCGGAAGCGAATCCGCCAGGTCCGCGATCGGAAGGAACTGATCGGCGAGCAGAATACCAAAGCGGCTCTGATTGATCCGTTACTGTCCGCGCTGGGGTGGGACCTCCAGGAAATCGACGAAGTTCGCCGGGAGTACCGACGAAAGCCACAGGACAATCCAGTGGACTACGCACTGTTTTTGAATCGCACTGAGTGCCTGCTCATTGAGGCGAAGTCACTGGAAAAGGACCTCGGCGATCGAAAGTGGATTTCGCAGAATATCAGCTACGCGGCCGTCGTAGGGGTCAAATGGTGCGTGCTTACCAACGGGGACGAGTATCGGATTTACAACTCTCACGCAGAAGTCGACGTTGACGAGAAGCTTTTCCGAAAGGTGAGCATCTCGGACACCGATCCAATCTTCCTGACCGACACGCTCGCACTGCTGTCAAAGGACAAGATGCGCGGCAGTCTCCTTGACGAATTGTGGAAGGCGCACTTCATTGATCGAAAGGTGCGACTCGCATTTGAAAGTTTGCTTGGCGAAGATGATGTTGTACTCATTCGGGCTATCTGCAAAAAGGCCAATGGCGTTACACCTTCAGAAGCGCGTGCATCTCTCAAGCGTGCCAAGATCACAATCGATTTCCCGTTACCGAAGGTTGCCGAACTGTCGGGAGCACCTACAGCGTCGACTGTCATACCGAAACCAGCAGTTTCCGCGACTCGTCGGGAAGCTGGCAAGAAGGCCCGAGAGACTATGACCGCCATGGCCGAAGCAACCTTACCGAACCTCGTCGCAGCAGGATTTGTAAAGCCGCCAATGGAGTTGGAGCGCACGTACAAAGGTCTCCGGCTTACCGCATCAATTCAGCCCAACGGAACCGTCTCCTTTGGTGGGAAGACCTCTTTAACCCTGTCAGCGGCGGGAGGTATTGCGCGGAAGTCTGTGCTTGGGACATCACCTCAAGATCCGCCGCCTGCAACGAACGGCTGGATCTTCTGGCAGTTCCGAGACTCAAAGACAGGAAAACTCCGGGAAATTGATAGTCTCAGGCAAGAGTTCCTTGCTTCAACAAAGTAGACCGAAGTTGAGTTTGATTGGTGACGAATTGCTATGAACAATGAAGGAAAAACGACCGAAACCTTCGATTGGATCCCATTTTTCGAGGAACTCGCGGACACACTTGTTGCCTTTCGATCCAACCAACAAGAATTACTGCAGTTTCTGGAGGGGCTCCGCGCTGATGGACTGACTATTACGCCGCTCGGGGACAAAGACAAAACCGGGCGCCGGTTCCCGCTTGAGGAGATTGATCCATTTACATTCTTTGGTAGCTTCAACCGCGGAATCATGTATCAGACGCAGATTCGAATTCTGCAAGCGGCAAAGACAAAGTTCAACCTGGCTTCCCCGGTGCCGAAGGATTTTACTGGGGTTCCTGTCCTCAATAACCAGAGGTCCTGGTTTTTCGGATACCAAGCCGACCGAAAGCCGAATGACATAGAGCGACTTTGGGATGTGTTTACACTGGCTTTGGGGCAATCGCCTCTTGCTGATCCGGACTTCGCTCGTGCTTTTGATGAGGCGCTGAAGGTGCGGGGCACCAAGATAAACCTCACCATGGGATTGTTTTGGATCCGGCCGAATACATTTCTCAGCTTAGACAGCACGATGCGCGAACACCTGAACATCAAACTCCCCAGCCAAGGTCTTTCATTCAAATTCTACCGAGAAGTAGTCGAACGGGTTCTGAAGAACGCAAAGCAGGATTTACCGCATCTGTCAGCCGCAGCTTGGGTCGCGGTCAATAAAGGCGTCCCGCCTGACTCTCCCACCGCATCCACACTTCCAAAGGCCGATACTGATTACTGGCTGGTCGGGGCTTATTGGGGCGGCGAAGAACCACCCGACCAGACCGAGCGATTCCTGAACGAGGGAATCTGGGAAAACGGGTATGAGGACCGCTACCTCGATCTGGTGAGAACCATGAAGGTTGGCGACAAGATCGCCATCAAGTCGGCTACGACGCAGAAGAACGATCTTCCGTTCGATGGTTTCGGGCATACCGTGTCATTGCTCTTGATAAAGGCCACGGGCACAGTCGTCTCGAATTCCGGGGATGGACGAAGAATTGAAGTGGAATGGGACCCAGCGCCTTCAACACCAAGAGCCTGGTACTTCTATACGGGGCGCTCCACTGTCTGGCGCTTGCGAAAGGAAAATGAATTCGCTCAGCATTTGATCCAATTTGCATTTGGAAATAAGTCGCAGGACTACGACTTCTTCATCAACAAATGGTGGGACAAACCCGAAGATGCGGAACCATCACTCATTGAAATCGGCGAGAGCGCTGCACCGTACGCGGTTGCAGATCTGATCGCGGACGGAGTGTTCCTGACAGTACCGGAAGTCGAGACTATCTTGCGCAGACTAAAATCGAAGAAGAATCTCCTTCTCCAGGGAGCCCCAGGCGTCGGCAAGACCTTCATCGCAAAACGCCTGGCATATGCCCTTATGGAAGCGAAGGACGACTCCCGCATTACGATGGTTCAGTTTCATCCCTCCTTCAGCTACGAAGATATGGTTCGGGGGTATCGGCCCACAGGCGCAAGCGGAAAGTTCGATCTTGTAGACGGTCCATTCCTGCAACTTCGCCAAAAGGCAGAAAACGATCCGGACAAGGACTTTGTCCTGATCGTGGATGAAATCAACAGAGGAAACGTTAGTCAGGTTTTCGGGGAACTCATAATGCTGTTGGAGGCGGACAAACGCGGCAAAGAGAATTGCGTCGTTCCTCTTTATCGGCGGTCGGACGATGAGACTTTACACGTCCCGCCGAACCTTTATGTCATCGGAACAATGAACATCGCTGACCGCTCGCTGGCGCTTGTGGATTATGCCTTGCGGCGACGGTTCGCATTCGTGACGTTGACTCCTAGATACGACCACCCCATGTATCGAGAGTGGCTTGAGGAACGAGGCATGAACCCCAATTTGTCTCAATTGATTATCGGCCGAATGACGGCGCTGAACCAGCAGATTTCTGAGGACTCTCAATTAGGAGAGGCATTCCTTGTAGGCCACAGCTTCTTCTGTCCTACCGGCAAAGATTTCTCGGCGCTCGACGAACAGTGGTACAGGGAGATCGTCGAAACCGAAATTAAGCCTCTGCTAGTCGAATACTGGCAAGACGATCCTGCCAAGGCAAAGAGCGCCTTTGAGAAACTCTAGCTTAGGCGCTTCGGATGTGAGTGTGACTGCATTAGAACAGCTGACAAACAATATTGCGGATGAGATTCCCGTTTGCAACGCCTGGTATCTCCTGCTATACGCCTGGGATATGGCCCGGTGGCGGGGGCGCTGGCCGGAATGCACAGAAGGGGCGCCCAAGCTGCTCGGGTTGCTGGCTCGCATTCTAGCTGCTGCGACCCGTGATTTGCTGAAGCGTCATTTGGGGCGTGCTCATATGGTAAATCGTGAGACACTCCGGGGGATCAGGGGCCGCGTAGACTTTGCCGGAAGCCTGAAACGCCTCACGTTTGAGCAAGCTGCGGCGCATTGTGTTTTTCCTGAGCTCAATATCGATACACCGAAGAACCGCATTCTGCGAGCGACACTCCATCGTTTGGCGGCCGATCCAAGATTGAAACATGTGAAATCTGAGGAAGAGGCCAGACTACGTCACGAGTTACGGACCCTGGTACGAGCCCTGGAAGGCATCCCGCTTGTGCCGATATCGTTGGCGGATTTTAGTCGGCTACAACTCGGACGCAACGACCGCGACTATGCCTTGCCTATTGCCATCTGTGCGCTGATCAGGCGCCTGGAAATGCCCACTGAGGAGGCGGGCGATCACGTGCTGACCGCTCTCCTGCGCGACGAGATCACGTTCCATTCGCTGTTCGAGCGGTTCGTAAGGAATTTCTATCGACTTACTCTGAAAGATCATGAAGTAGCCCGACAGAACCTCGACTGGCATGACGAACTGGGTTGCTCATTTGTGCCTTCGATGCAGACCGACATCACGATTGTCGAGAAGCTGCCGCCATACCGACGTCTCATTATCGATACCAAGTACTCGACTACAACACTCGCTGCAACTCCCCACGGCGGCGCGAAATTCAAGTCGGAGAATCTTTATCAACTTTATGCATACCTCCGTACGCAGGAGCAGGAGAGCGAAGCTCATCGCTGCGCTCAGGGAATGCTTCTTTATCCGACTACAAGTAAGGATCTGAACGAGGCCATGAGTGTTCAGGGACACCGCATTTGCGTCGCAACCGTGAATCTGAGCAAAGAATGGGAGACCATCGAGGCCAGGCTATTGGCGCTTGTAAGGTCCGCGTATGACCCATTGGGAGGGTCTCCTTAACTCGAAGCAGAGTCTGTGGCGTTCATTGTGTGCGGGCGCAAAGGAGTGCGGTCAAAGTCCAAAAACCGCACACATCTGCGGTGGAGATCAAGATTCACAGAGACATTTGAGGGTTGCTACTAATGGGAAGTCTCAGTGCCATCTCGCTACTCCCAGCCACTGGGAATATGAAATTCTCAGAGACTGGATCACTGCTACTTGATTCTCAAGTGCCATCCGCGTCGCAGCTCTGCCCATGGAACCTGTTCCTCGTGCAGGATGGCCGTCTTGATCGAATCCGTGTCCGGCCTTGATTCTTCCACTGTGCTCTCGAGCATTTTGCCAAGCTCGTCGGGAAGATTCGCAAGAACCGTTTCCCAGAGGACACCGCCGATACGGGCATCGATCTTGCGAAAGGCGACTGGTAGCGCAGCCTCATCGGTGATCCGCACCGAGTCCTGGCTGTTCTTCTGGGCGCGCAGGGTGTACTCGCGTCCCTCGATCGCTTTGAGGTCACGGCACATCAGATAGTAGAGAACCATGTTCTTCGTTCGCTCAACCTTGCCGGCTGCGGTGCGGGCCCGGTCGCTGAGCCTGGCAGCTTCGCTGCGGCAGAACTGTTCGCGCGCTTCCATCTGGCGCAGAAAGCGCCCTATCCTGTCCACCTTTTCGTCGTGTGCCGAGCAGAATTGCTGGAAGCGGGCAACGAGTTCCCCGGATGGTTCGCCGCCCTGTGCGGTCTGCTCCTCGATCTCATCAAGAAGGCTATCCAATTCCACGTCGATCTCAAAAAGCGAATTTGTTGCTGCAATCGTTGACATGGTTCTTTTCCTCATTGGAGTTGTAGTCTGCCATCAGCATCAGGCGGCAATTCGTTCCTGAGCGGCAACTGCTCTGGCGGCTTGGTAGGCAATCGCATCGGCACGCGATTGGATTGGATGGCCGCTGTGCCCTTTGACCCATAGCCAACGAATAGTTCGATCCGCATTCAGCAGGAGCAACTCGCGCCACAGTTCCTGGTGTTGCAGGTCAAAGCCACGGCTGTTGCGCCATCCGTAACGTCTCCAGCGGAAGACGCGGAAGCGCATTCCGTGGATCAACAGTTCCGAGTCCGAGCGCAACTCGATTCGGGCGCCGGATGGCGTCAGGCGTAGCGCTTCGACTGCGGCGCGCAGTTCCATTTCAGAGACGGTCGACCACGGAACCGATCCGGCGATCTCCTGCCGTCTTGTCCCGTGGATCACGATAGCTGCCCAACCGGCAGGACCTGGGTTACCGATGGCCGAGCCATCGGTAAAGATGAAGAATTGCTTGTTCATGGGGATGCTCCGTTGCGCGTCACTGCCAATGAGGTGAGCATTGGCTACGCAGCGTGCATGGGAATGACGCTGCCAAAGGGCGCCTGACGGCCTCCGGTCGAGGCCCAGAGGACGGGATAGTCTGGTGCGGAGTCTGGAAATGTCCCGTAGAGATCGGTCAGAAAGACCATCGTCTGGGGGCGGACTCCGTGCTCATTGAGCCAGTCGAAGCAAGGACCGAAATCGGTGCCGCCTCCGCCTACTGGTTCGAGATGGAGTATCTCACCGGCCACGTAGGTATCGACCTTATGAACCTCGGCGTCGAAGTAGAGAACATGCACCCGATCCGGCCGCTGGCCTTCGAGGATCGAACGAATCTCGGCCTCGAAGAGGCGCAACTGCCGCGCATTGACCGATCCCGAGCAATCGACGGCAATCGCGATTTCGCCGGTGCCTTCGCGCACAACGCCGGGCAGATAGAGACCTGACCAGATGTGACGGCGGTTGGGCCGCATCCAGCTCGAATCGGCCGGGATGGTGTCGGACCAGAGACGGCGCAGCAGTTCCCGCCAATCGACCTGGGCTCCCGCCGCGCCTTCAAGAGTACGCTTGAGGCCGGCGGGGACTTTGCCGGCCTGCTGAGCGACGGTCGCAGCCTGGTTGACGGCGATCTCCCAATCGCGCACCTGTTCCTCGATGCTTGGCGCATCGTCGCCGGCTTCTGGCGCGTCGATCACCTGACCGATGCCGCCCTGGCTCTCCGGAACGGAAGGTGTACCACCATCATTCTCGTTACCTGCCGAATCGTTCGATTCAGAGTTCGTATTCTGCTCCGATTCACTTTGGTCATCGGACTGTGGTTGCGCTTCTGCCTCGCGCAGGTTGTATATCTGCTCGGCACTCATCCCGCGAAAGCGTGGATCGACGAGCACATCGTCCGGCAAACTGAGACCGGCATCGAGCAGCAGCGGGTTGATCGCATAGTCGCAGGCCTCGTTCCAGCGCCTGGGGTCGCGCTTGGCCCGCCGGGTGTGATGCTTGAGCGCGGGATGCATGACCTCGTGAGCCAGCACCCCGGCCAGCGTCGCCGCATTCAGCGTATCGACGAACACAGGGTTGTAGCGGAGTACAACCCCGTTAGTCGCCATAGTAGGAATCGCGCGATCTTCTTCGCTCTTCAACCGGAACAACAACGACCCGAAGAAGGGATGATCGAGCAGAAGCGCCGTGCGCGCCTTCCGGATGCGCTCTGCCGCCGGAGTCTCGTGTCTCATACCGCCGCGGGCGCCTCCATGTACGCCGACATATGGTCAAAGATGCTCTCAACCGCTGCAAGCTTTTCCTCAGCCTGCTCGGCCTCACGATTGCGAATCGTCTCATCCATGCGGGAGACGATCCCCGCTGCCTCGGTCGCCGTGACCACACGCAGCAACTCATGCTTCTTGAGATCGTGCGCCGTATAGGTGCAGAGCTTCTGGCGCGCTTCCTCTGCGAACCGGTTCAACTCCGGATCACCCGTAACGTTCAGCCGAGGCAGCAGTTCCACCAGATCGAAGATGTTCGTCACCAGCGTCGCGTGAAAGCGCGATTCCGGCTCATTCAGCCGGTCCACCATGTGCGAGACCACATCGCGCAGCCGGCTCCAAAGATCCTCGGTCCCGCGCACCAGCGACTGCCGAACATTCGAGTCGATCTCGCGGGCGACGCGCGCCTGCTCCTCGGCCGACATCTGCACGCGGAAGTCGTTGCCGGTGGGAATGGGCAGGACTTCGAGTTTGACGCCGAACTTGCGGCGCAGCTTCTCGGCCTTCGGGTAGTCCTCCTCGCGGAAAAGCCCATTCAACTCTGGCCGCACCTGCTCGATGTACTGCGGATAGATCGCCAGGAACGCCTCGACGCCCTGCTCGAACTGGGCCTCGAACTCCCGCATCCGAGCGGTCAGATCGAAGTAGAGATTCGCCGGCAGCAACCGGTAGCCCTCGTCGGTCCAGGGCAGCGTGATCTTGTAGAAGTACTGGCGGACCTGACCGGCGAGTGTGCGCAACTCGTCGAGCTTGTCGGCCCCGCGCAGCAGTTGCTTGTTGTAGCGGCCGGCGCTCATTGGAGCGCCGTTCCTTTCGGCCACGTCGCGGCTGACACCGCGGTCGTGTTTGACGGCCGTCCAGATGCTGATGTGGACGGCGGCGAGCATAGCACGTTCTTGAATCATTGGACCACCTCCTGGTGCTCAATGCCGAAGCGGATGAACTCCGGCGTGTGGGTGATGGCGCGATCCCGCGCCG
>Ga0116106_1000886_pt1 | contig 15890 bp, 14 predicted proteins | sample June2015DPH_6_50_FD_89717 | JGI IMG/M metagenome (GOLD analysis project Ga0116106, IMG submission 89717) | Peatland microbial communities from SPRUCE experiment site at the Marcell Experimental Forest, Minnesota, USA - June2015DPH_6_40 | ecosystem: Environmental > Terrestrial > Soil > Wetlands >...
CGATCACATTGGCCGAGAGAACGCCATGTTCACCGCTTTCCTGATCGAGGGTCTTGCGGTATGGGCATGGTTGCAGACCGCCAACCGGCCTGTGATGTTCATCCTGTTGTCCAGCCTCGTCTTCTTTGCCTGGGGCGAGATTTTCTCGCTGTTCCCCTCCATCACGGCGGACCTTTACGGCAGGCGATGGGCCACAACGAACTACGGCATCGTCTACACCGCGAAAGGTACAGCATCCATTTTTGCCGCTCCGGTCGCTGCGTACGTGATGTTCAGGACGGGCTCCTGGATCCCGGTGTTCTACGTTATGATCGCCTGCGACATCGTCGCCGCCTTCATGGCATTGCTGTGGCTGAAACCAGTGGCGACGCGCGCCATCGCCAAAGCTGAGGCAGTGGCGCTGTCATCGGCATTGGCGCCAGCCCCCACGGCCAAATAGACGCAGGACGAGAAACATCTGGCGGGTGTTGGCCGGTAGTCATTGACTTAGAGGGCGGTAAGGACAAAAGGCACAAGGCGGTTGGGCCGCGGCGGGATTGCTGCGGCCTAGCCGCGATTGCTGTCTGGATTGACCGCGGCTATCGACGAGGATCTACCCCGAAATACTTGCGCAGCGAATTTGCCCAGCCCAGCCGTTGGGGACGAGGGCGCTTCTTCTTCCCCCAGCCAAAGCTTTCCAAGCATCGCTATCTGTGATGTAGCTTTCTACCGCGCGAATCAAACGTTCGCGCGGCGCATCGGGCGGGCGTGCGTCTAGCTCTGCACAGTCCGTACCGTGCTCTTCCACAAATCTTTCATAGTTCGAGTCCATCTCTTTCGCGCCCCACGCATTTAACTCTGGGGTTCGTTCCTACGATGTTTGGTTGCGTAATCACATTCTCCCGCAGTGGGACAAATGTGCGCTATCAGACGTAGCCGGTCCAGCGCGGGTCACGTTTCGTGGTGATGCGAATCACGGTATTGTCTATTGATGTAGTAGATAATGAGGCCAGTTCGCCCCCTCTTTCACTTGCCAGCCGGTTTCGATGTTTTGGCACTACGCAAGGTCTGTCATGAGATATGGATTCGTCATCGACAATCGCCGGTGCATCGGCTGCCACTCGTGCACCGTGGCCTGTAAGACGGAAAACCACGTCCCGCTGGGCGTAAACCGGACGTGGGTCAAGTACGTGGAAAAGGGCAAGTTTCCACTAGCCAGACGTGTTTTCCAAGTCACGCGATGTAATCACTGCGAGAAACCGCCCTGCGTTGAAATCTGCCCAGTGGGAGCAATGTACCGCCGGAAAGATGGGATCGTTGATTTGGACGGGGCGCGCTGCATTGGTTGCAAAGCGTGCATGCAGGCGTGCCCGTATGACGCGATCTACCTCGACCCGGAGCGGAATACCGCAGCCAAGTGCCACTATTGCGCCCACCGCACGGAGTTGGGCTTGGAGCCTGCGTGCGTCGCCGCCTGCCCGGAGCAGGCGATACTCGCCGGAGACTTGGACGATCCCCAGAGCGAAGTTGCGCACCTGGTGGCGCGCGAACCGGTGCGGGTGCGCAAGCCCGAGCAGGCAACGCGTCCCAAGCTGTACTACGTTGATGCGGACGAAAGCTCAATTGTCCCCACTGCCGCGCGTCACGAGTGCTTCTACATGTGGTCGGAGCGCAACCACATGGTTGCGGGTGGCGGAGCGGTCTATTTGCCAGACAGCCCTTATCTGCAACCGGACGCGTTGGCGGCTTATGATGTCTCGCATCGGCGGCCATGGGACTCGCTGGTACCTCTCTATTGCTGGCTGAAATCGATCGGTGCGGGCGTGTTGGCGGTACCGGCCATCGCGGTCGCGCTCAAGTGGCTTCCCCGGGACCGTCTGCGGGACATTGCGCTCTCCTCCCTAGCGCTGATTTTCATTGCCGCGACCTTAGTCGCTCTGATTGGGGATCTGGCGCGAAAAGACCGATTCGCCTACATCTTGCGTTTTCCTCAACTCCGGTCTTGGTTGTCGCTGGGAACTTTCATTCTGATCGCGTACACCCTGTTTTGCGGATCGTTCTGGTGGAGCGAGCTGGCGAATTATCCGGGTGTCTCCGGGCTGTTAGTCTGGCCGACCGTTGGCCTGGGCTGTCTGGCTGCCGTCTACACGGCATTCCTGTTTGGACAGTGCGAAGGCCGCGATCTTTGGCAGACGCCGTTATTACCGGTGCATTCGCTCGTGCAGTCGGTAATGTCCAGCGCTGCTGTGCTGGCGCTGCTTCCGGTAGCGTGGGGTGGCGGCACGCCGCAGTCGAATGCGGTTGCAGCCGGCGTGCTTTCCGTCTGTCTGGTTCTGCACCTGCTGCTAGTAGTCGGAGAACTCGCAATGCCCCACGCCAGCGACAATGCAAACTACGCTGTGCGGTTGATCGCCCGTGGACCACTCCGCTACTGGTTCTGGGCTAGCGCCGTCGGGTTGGGGATTTTGTTGCCTCTCGTGCTTCTGATCGCGGTGCCTTCGAGCTTCAACGCTGTCGCAATTGCGGGAGTCCTCGCTCTGGCAGGATTGTTCACGTTTGAGTGGTGCTTTGTTATGGCAGGGCAGAGCGTGCCCAACAGTTAGGGGGATGAGGAACATGGGCTTAAAGACAGGGGACCACAAGGATTCTGGGAGCCGTCTCTCTTCCAGTCCGCCGGTTGAGAAATGGGACGACTGGATCGAGTACGATCCGGAACAGTGGCCGCGCCGGGTGGCCCGGCACTTCCAAATCATCCCGACCATCTGCTTCAATTGCGAGTCGGCGTGCGGGCTTCTGGCATACATTGACAAAGACACTGGCGAGGTTGCGAAATTCGAAGGAAACCCAAAGCATCCGGGCAGCCGAGGCCGTCTTTGTGCCAAAGGTCCGGCGGTCATCAACCAGATTCACGACCCGGACCGCTTGCTTTATCCGATGAAGCGAGTGGGACCGCGCGGAAGCGGGAAGTGGACCCGCGTTTCCTGGGATGAAGTGTTGGAGACCTGCGGGACACGTATTCGCAAAGCGATCCAGGACGGGCGCGGAGAAGAAGTGATGTACCACGTCGGCCGGCCCGGGTATGACTACATCATGGAGCGAACGCTGCAAGCCTGGGGCATTGATGGGCACAACTCGCACACCAATATCTGCTCGGCGTCGGCGCGCCTGGGATATGTGCTCTGGCATCACGCCGACCGTCCCTCGCCCGACCACGCCAACGCGCGCTTCATTCTTCTGCTCTCGGCGCATCTCGAGGCGGGACATTATTTCAACCCACATGCGCAGCGCATCATCGACGGGAAAATGGCTGGCGCCAAACTGGCGGTGATGGATCCCCGCCTCTCGAATACCGCCAGTATGGCGGACTACTGGATGCCGACCTATCCGGGCACGGAAGCCGCTGTTCTGCTGGCCATGGCCAAAGTGATTCTTGATGAAAATCGCTTTGATGCCGAGTTCCTCAAGACCTGGACGAACTGGGAAGACTTGGAGGTGGATGGGTTCAATGCGCGAGGGCAGAGTTTCGAAGCATTGATTGAGGCGCTGCGACAACACTACGCGAAATATACTCCGGAATTTGCCGCGAAGGAGAGCGGGGTGGAAGCGGAAGTCATCGTCCGGATCGCGCGAGAAATCGCCGACGCGGGCAGCCGCTTTGCGTCGCATCTCTGGCGCGGAGCTGCCTCGGGAAATCTCGGCGGATGGCAGCCGGTCCGTGCGCTGATGCTGCTGCACGTCTTAACGGGCTCAGTGGGAACTCGAGGCGGACACAATCTGAATGCCTGGAACAAATTCGTTCCGAAGCCTTTTTCGACGCCCCCGCCGCAGAAGCGCTGGAACGAATTGCTCTACCCGCCGGAGTGGCCGTTGTGTACGCACGAGATGTCGTTCTTGCTTCCTCACTTCCTCAAAGAAGGCCGCGGGCGTCTGGATACCTATTTCACTCGCGTCTTCAATCCGGTCTGGACCTATCCCGATGGATTTTCGTGGATCGAAGTCTTGCGCGATGAGAAATTGGTTGGCCTGCACGCGGCTCTCACCCCCACCTGGAGCGAGACCGCCTGGTATGCGGATTTCGTGCTCCCCACTGGTTTCAGCTCCGAACGTCACGACCTGATGAGTCAGGAGACGCACGCCAGCAAGTGGATCGGATTCCGCCAGCCTGTGTTGCGTGTTTTCCAGGAGAAACAGGGAAAGAAGGTGGAATACACCCACCAGGCCAACCCCGGAGAAGTCTGGGAGGAAGATGAATTCTGGATCAGGCTCTCCTGGGCCATCGACCCAGACGGCTCCATGGGAATTCGCCAGTGGTTCGAATCACCCTACCGGCCTGGTGAGAAAATCACTGTGGACGAATACTACCGCTGGATTTTCGAGAACTCCGTTCCAGGGCTTCCCGAAGCAGCGAAGAAGGAGAGCCTGACGCCGCTCGGATACATGCGGAAATACGGCGCATTTGAGGTGACCACCGACGTCTACAAGCTCAATGAGAAGCCGGTGGCGCCTGCCGATTCGGCGGGAGCCACGGTCGAGCCGAATGGACTTCTCACCAAAGAAGGCAAGCCGGTTGGCGTGATGGTTGGTGGCAAGGCCGTCACCGGCTACAACACGCCGTCGCGAAAACTTGAGCTTTTCTCGAAGACCCTGGTGGAGTGGGGGTGGCCGGAGTTCGCATTGCCGGAGTACTACCGCAGCCACGTGCACCGGTCCGCGCAGGAGTTTTCGGTTGGTATCCGCGCAAAGGACTTCGATTCGCGATACATGCCGGCCGTCGATTGGCCCAATGAAGCCAAGGGTGAGGTCTTCACTCTGTTGCCCATTTTCCGCCTGCCCACGTTGATTCACACGCGGTCGGGCAACGCCAAATTGCTTTATGAAATTGCGCACAAAAACCCGCTTTGGTTGAACCCAACGGACGCGGAAAGGATCGGCAATGTGCGCACCGGCGATTTACTCAAGGTACACACCGAGATCGGTTTCTTCGTGCTGCATGCGTGGGTAACCGAAGGACTTGCTCCCGGCGTAGTCGCATGTTCCCATCACCTTGGCCGCTGGCGCATGAATAAGGACGACAAGATCGAGCGCTTCAGCAGCGCCTGGGTGGACTTGAAGGAAGTTGGAAAGGGGCAGTGGAAGATGCGTCAGATCGCCGGAGTCGCGCCTTACGAGAGCTCCGATCCCGACACGCGGCGCATCTGGTGGAGCGATGCCGGCGTACATCAGGACATCACTTTCCCGGTGCATCCCGATCCGATCAGCGGCATGCACTGCTGGCACCAGGTGGTACGGGTGGAAAGAGCAGGTCGCGACGATCGCTATGGCGACATTTTTGTAGACACCAATCTCTCCCACGCCGTGTATCTGAAGTGGAAAGGGCTGGCGCGGCCAGCGCCCGGACCAGGCAACCTCCGCCGGCCGCTGTGGTTTCCCCGGGTGGCGCGGCCCGTAGACTCGGCCTATATTTTCGAACATCCAGAACGGCCGCCGAAAGGCAGCTGACATGTGCTGGATGTTTTGTGCCGCTAAGCAGCAACAGATTGCACCATAGATCTGATAGATATAGCTGAGAGGAAATGGTCGTAATTCCGGGCATAGTGTGCAATCTTGTCGCCGATCGGCCACTGTTCAAGAAGCATGTCAGAAACGGCAGACGCTTTGCAACACCAAATACACTTTGCCAGTCTTCGTCATGGATGCTCTCTTTCGATGTTCTCTTTCAAAGATCTCCATTGTGTCTCGATCGCGAACTATCCAGCCCTACACAAACCAGCGGCTGATGAGCACGAAAATTGCCAGCAGCACGACTCCGGTGCCGAACGTGTACCAAATCAACTTGCGCTCAACCGGGAGCAAAGGTTCGTACTCGCTTTCCATTTTTCTTAGTTCTTCTGCTACACGGGGTTCTGTCATATTCATCCTTTCAGCGTCATCCTTTTAACTTCATCCTTTTAACGTTGGCGGCAGCAGTCCGTGGAAGAACAGCCACGAGATCAACAGGCCGACCCAAATGATGTATCCGAACAGGCAGAGCACATAGACCGCGGCTAACTTAGCGATGCCCTCCTGCCACAACTTGCGGAAATTGGAGAGCACTCCGATGGCGAAGAAGGTCATTAGGAAAAAGATGGCACGAAACAGATTGGCTTGCGCCATCGAGGCCTTCACTTTGGGGATCAGGCCCGGAGCCGCGATGCCGATGGCGAGCACGATCAGGAACGTGGCCCCGTAACCCAGAATGAACTTCGGGAAGCGCTGCCAGATCTCGACGACTCTGACTTTCTCTCCCGGGCGGCGTTCAATCTTGGCCGACCAAATCCAGGCGAGAATAAACGCCCATACGCCGATGAAGACATCGATGAATACCTTCACCGTGGCGCTGACGCCCATGATCCAACCGGCCTGGTAAACCACTCCGGTAGCCGCCAGCGTTTTAGCGCGAATGAGCGCGTCCGTGATCGCGCCGCTGGCCACCGCAGCGCCGTCGGTTTTTACGGCGAGTCCCATCCAGGCGCCGGCGACCATGGGTTGTCCGTATAGGAAGTGCTGGGCGGCGAAGGGAAGCACCATCAGCTCAATGACAGAAAAGATCACGACCAGCGACGACACCATGATCGGCACAATCGGTCGTGCTCGAATTGCGCTGCCGGTTGCGATGGCCGCGGACACGCCGCAAATGGAAATGCCGGAAGCCAAGGGAGCGGCCCATTCGCGCCTGAAGCCGAAATAGCGGCGCGAGATGAAGTACACGATAGGCCAGTAAATCAAGTAGGCCTCGATGATGGCGCAGATGCCGCGAAAGATGACCGAGGTTGCCAATTGCCGCTGCTCTAGCGCGGCAATCCCCAGAAATCCGCCAAGAATCACGATACCGGTCTTGATGTACAGCTCAGGGCGGACTGCCTCTTTGAGCGCCCTGGCGACGCCCGGAAGGAAATTGCCAACAACCAAGCCCGCCAGCAAAGCCACGATGAATCCCGACTCATTGGTGAGGTTGAGTGACCACGCGATCTTCAAAGCGGAGCGCTTGTCTGGCGTAGCGGCAATGTATGCCCAGCTTCCAAGAAACCAGCAGGCATAACTGACGATGAATATCGCCGTAAAGCCCGCCGCGAAGCGTCTGAGATCGGCTCGCAGAGCTTTAGCTCCCACCAGCAGTATGAGCAGCAGAAAGAAATAGGTTGCCAGCAGCGAGAGCGTAGCGGGCAGATTGGCAAAGTGCTTTGAAGCGGGAGCCAAAGCCTTCGCTGGTACGGTCCAAACCGAAGTTGTGACCGCCCATCCCAGCAGGTCGATTCCGAATAGCAGCGCCAGGGATAGTGCGAATACGAAAAGTCCGATCCACACCGCCAGCCAATCTTCGGTCACGCGGCTTTGCGCAATCGCAAGTGCCTCGCCCTGCGAGGGGGCCGTAGCTTGATTCAAAGTTGTTGGTAGGTTTGTCATTGGTTATCTCCACAGAACGAATCTTTCTTGTTAGTTCTGTTGTTAGCTCTCCTTCCACACCGAGCCGGAATTTCGCTGTAGAAAGCGGCGAAGACCTCCGCCAAGATGAAGAAAATGTTGATGGCAGTGGCATTGGTCACGATGACTGCCAGCTTCTGGATGGCTTCCCGTCCCGCATCAAAACCGGACAACTGCGCAATCCACTGCCCCAGAATGGCCTCGCTCGCGTCGCCGTAGCCGAGCATGCCGACCAGACCACCGTGCCTCCAATGCCCCTTCTTCTCTTGGTAAGAAAGCTCCAGTTGGCGGAGGAGATCCTGAGCGCTGGCGCTGGTTTGGCCAGCCGATTTGATCTCCTTGACGAAACTGGGCCAAGGCCCTTTTTCCAGTTCGTCGAGCAGTTCGGTTTGTGGCTTGTCGTCGGGCATCAGGCGCCTGCCTCGCTTCGCCACGATGCTTCTGAAGGACCGGGGGGGGCCGCCGACTGGATACTATACATACGCGATTAGTTTACTAGAGAATAAGAATTTACGATGTGACATGCATCACTAGGCGCTGTGAAACAGGGGCCGACTATTAAGTCGCGCTCCAAGGCGGACTTAGCTTCTCCTGGATTTCCACGATACGATGGCGCGAGAGAACCGGCCGGAGGTTACATGACTTCCTTCCCCATTCTGCTTCGACTCGAAGGACGCACCTGCGTGGGGCAAGCTGGCATGGCGCCGCCTGGCATTTTCATTCCGGGACGTACGAGGCGCGTTTCTAGTGGTGGCAGCCACCAATTCCGCCGCATCTCCACCGACGGGCGCAGTCCGGCGCTGGCAGCCAGGCTGCGCCGCGAACTGGAGAAACAGTTCGGACCGGAGTGGGAGCCATTTGTGGAGCACATCGGAAAACTCCGGCAACAGTTTCTGAGTGCGGGTAAGCCTTTGGAAAATAAGCGTGAACAACTGGCGGAACTTGCCGGGCAGAAAGCATTCCTAAGCTTCCGACGGCAGTTGGTACGTGCAACTCGCCGCGGGACGTAGCTGGCAGCAAACGATGCCGACGTTCCAGTGAAATTGGAGCGGGAGACGGGGATCGAACCCGCAACCCCCGGCTTGGGAAGCCGATGCTCTACCGTTGAGCTACTCCCGCTCTGCTAGCAGAGTATATCGCAAAATTGTTCTATCGCTACTCCAACCTGCTCCAACAAAGGGCGCGGTCACCGGAAGGACGTGAGGGAGTCGGAGTAGGATGGAGTGCACCCTTAGGCGGAGACACGAAGTTAAGGGGATTGTTGCCGTTCGCTGCAAAATCATTGTACGGCAGGGTTGGTTGTGGGAGAATCGTTTCCAGTCGGTGAAGCGGAGGCAGGCTCTGCCGGAGGGCAACCTGCCCAGGAATAGCCGACTGGAAACTCATCGCAGCCGATGAGCACTGGGAGCGACGACAACAGCTGCCGCTCCCAGCTTTGCCGAGTCTTACATCGGATCGATAGATTTCCTCATGCCTGGAAAAACTCAGGCTCGTCCTTTCCCGAGCGCTCGCAAAGGTCGTAAGCTGCGCTCGAACTCTAGCGGCGGACGATAGCCCAGCGCAGAGTGCAAGCGCTCCTGGTTGTAGATTTTCTCCAGGAACTCCGCGATCGAAGGCCTGGCTTCTTCGAGATTGCGGTACTCCGTGCGGTAGACTTCCTCATATTTCAGCGTGACGTCGGCCAGCTTAAGGTGGAAGTGCTGGCGCAGTATCTGCGCGGGCGCGCGACAGCCGCGAACTTCACGGTCTGTCCAGTAGACGCCGCGGTTTACGAGGAAAAAGGTTATCGCGCCGCGCTGGATTGTGACTTTCTCTTTTCTTGTGTGGACCGGCCATGTGGCCGGTATGTTCTCAACCTGATTGCGTACAGCCACCTGATTCCGGTGATCGACGGTGGCATTCGTGGGCGAGCCAATCGGCTTGGCAAGCTGGCTGCCGCTGACTGGCGGGCCCACACCGCAACAATCGGCAGGCCATGCCTGCAATGTCTCGGGCAGTACGATCCCGGTCATGGGCAGATGGAGCGTGAAGGCCTGCTCGACGATCCGAAGTACATCGAAGGCTTGCCGAAGGATCACCCGTTGAAATCCCGCGAGAACGTGTTTGCGTTCTCCATGTCTTGGTCTTGCGCTTCACTTCAAACACTCCAGATGCTAGCGCTGGTCCTGGGTCTGCCGAATCCCGGCAGTCAGCTGTACCACTTCGTCGGGGGCGTTATGGAGGAGCCGACTTTCGGCTCTTGCCATCCAGAATGTCTGTTCCCGTCTTTGATCGCTCTTGGCGATACCTCTGGCGTTACGGCCACGGGTGAGCAGCCTCGAAATGCTGGTGAGTCATAGTGGAACAAGAAGTTCCGAGCCATCGAGCCAAGCCTGTACTGATCTGAATTCTGTCTGCTACAATTCACTCTCGGGGCAGGGACAGCTGCTCCGGGTTGGGTTTGCCTGCAGAACAGTTTTGGACGGTTGGTTTAGCTTGATGTCCATGGTGTCCATTAACCTCGGAATTTGGTTCTATGGGGTTGAAACGGGCGACGCAGGCGAAACGATTGCACCTGAGGAAAGCCAGTAAATACGCGGCTTCCCGATAACGGTAAGAAAACAAAGAGGGGACGTAGTTCAGTTGGTTAGAACGCTGCCCTGTCACTCCTATCCTTTATTTGCTTGCATTTGGATGGTTTATGGGCGATCCTACTGGCGGTTCTTCCAGGAACTCCCCATATGCCGAAACTGGCGCGAGTAAAACTTCTTAAGCAGGTCAAAGACAACGCCAAGTGGATTCTCGCCACTGCTCTCTTCGACAGCAAAGGCAGAGTTCGCCGCGATCATGTGCTGATCGACGGCAACGACCAAAACCATCCCGAAGGCAGTTACTTCATCGAGTGGTGGAATGACGGCAAGCGCCACCGCGAGGCGGTCGGCCCTGATGCTCAGGATGCCGCCGACAAGGCCCGCGTCAAACAGGCCGAACTCACAGCCCAGCGCAACGGCATCATCCCCCCTGCCCCCGAACCCGAAATAACGCCGGAGCGCACCCCCCTGCCCGCCGCGCTCGACAGGTATCTGGACTATGTGCGCTATCACCGATCCTTGCGCACCTTCCGCACCTACCGGCCCATCCTCGAATCCTTCAAGACGTTTTGCACGAAAACCCACGTTGACGACGTTGAGCGTCAGGACCTTCTCGACTTCGCGACACACTGCATGAAAAACGGTCAGAAGGGGAAAAGTATCTACAACAAGCTCGTGGTGATCTCGCAGGTGATGAAGCAGCATGGCAAGACGAGACTTCTGACAGCCGCCGACTGGCCGAGCTTCGTTGAAACCGTGCGTCCGATCTATGAAGACTTCGAACTCGCCAAGCTATTCAAGGCTTGCGCCGTCACCGAGGAAGTCCGGTTCAAGTTTTATTTGATGTCAGGTTTCAGGGACGCCGAGGGCCGCTTTACCACCTGGCGCGATGTGGATTTCAAACACATGGCCGTGCGCGTTACCGCAAAGCCGCACTGGGGATTTCATCCGAAGAACTGGGAAGAAAGAGAAGTCCCGGTTCCGCAAAAGCTTATTGCGATGCTTCAAAAATTCCGGCCCGCCAATGCAAGCCCTGACGATCCCCTATTTCCTACCGCCACCGGAAGACCGGACGGCGCGATGCTAGAAAAGCTCAAAGCCGTTGCGTACCGCGCGAAGCTCAACTGCGGCCATTGCAGCGTGACACATAAACTCGACGACGCCACTGTCAAGATCAACCGCTGCACCGCTGGCCCCTACTGCACCCGCTGGTTTCTGCACAAGTTCCGTCATACCTACGCGACACGGCACCTTCAAGACGGGATCGACATCCGCACGCTGCAACAATGGATGGGGCATCGCGACATCGCATCGACGATGGTCTACCTCAAAGGCGTTCGTAACAGTGACGTTCAGGCACGGATCAACAAGGGGAGTCTGGCCGCCTTTGCGTAAGACAGGTACTCTGGCCACAGATTCACCCTCAATTCCGGTTAGCCCACCACTTGGGCGATGATTGTTGATCAGGACGCAGACGAGCTATTTTGTGGATATTCAAAAGCGCGAAAGCGCGTGCCAACCGGCAGAGACCGAGACCCAAGTGCAGTGACCGGAAAGGCGCAGTTCTAATTCAATTGAGCAGCCGACTGACATACTCCACGAGAGCCATGGTTGACCGAACAAGAAATTCGGCGTCGCGTCTGCTGAACGTGTGCGCTGGAGCTGGATGCGCCGCGGGGCTGGTCACGTCCCATACAAGCTGCATTTGTCCTGCGAGTAACTTTGCCTCGGCGTCGTCCGCTTTCAAATTGTCACTCATCCACGTCGAAAGTTTTTCGCGGAATCTCGTGGTGACAGGGAGCGCAGATGACCCGCAATCCAATAGGGCTTCTACAGCTTTCCTGCAATGTACCGCGGATTTTTCCCAATGACCATCGAAGAGGCATTTCTTCGCTTCCTGAATTTCCTGGACGGACTTTGGGAGTTGTTGCGCTATCACGCCACTGCCGTACCGGATCTCCAGAACCTCCAAGCCACCATAGCCGAGGCCCGGCAAAAGATTGTCAATCCATTGTGAGCGGGGGATAAGGAACGTAAGGCCATCAACACGGCCTCCGTGAAACGCAACATTTCCATTAACGTGTAAACCGAACAAAAGCTGAAATGTCAGCTGAATTCGCAGATCAGTGCTGCCGCGGTCTTTTTCGATTCTGTTGATGGTTTCGATGCCAAGAGGAATTTCGAATGCGACTTGAGTCGTATTTGCATAATTTGGATTATCGGCAAGAAGAGCGATGTCCTCTTGGAATCGTGCGACCACACGATGTTCAGGAGAACGCAGTTGGCCAACAGCACGAATAAGCGAGAGTGGATGAACTGAAACCGGCTGTTGACCGCGTTCGATGAAAGGAGAGAGTGCGACATCGGCGCGAATGGTGAGGAGCGGGAAGTCGGGTCCTCCAGAGGCATAAATGCTTGTTAGTTCAAAGCTCATCGTTCCCAGCTGATCGCCAGATCTGTTCATGAAAATGGTACCTTTTGGCATCCGATCTCTACCCTCCCCTTAGAAGTTCTTGTGCAACTTTCCCCAAGTCAAACGTTTTGTTGAGATGTAAGGGTAATAGTAGTGGATTCGGAACTTCCGCACTAGAGCAGGTGATCTCCGCCGGTTGTCAATCCCGAGGCTCCCTCGGAACTGCGAGCAGGAGCCGGACCACCCTCGCTTGTACGACTGTCGGTCAGCAGAAGAAGGCGAGGTCAAGGACCCGAGGTTGCGCCGGTAATTGCACCCGAGGCCACCCAGCAGACCCGCCGTAACGCCACCACAGAGGCCCCAGACGGCAGGAAAAGGCCAGTAGAGGGTAAACCAGGGTCAGACCCGTCTTGATGGATGTGGCCTCAGACAATCGGGCCAGACTCCACCTTATTCGAAAACAGCTATCAGTCATCCAAGTCATCCGACTACGTTCGACTACAAGCCTCAAATTGACGACGCATGTTTTCTTTCCTCCGCATAGCCAACGGAAGCCGGAGCCATTTTCATACGCAGCCACAAGGCGACCGCCAAAGGATCGAAACGGATGGAACCGCCGATCTTGAAACAAGGGATGCGGTGCTCCGCGACCAGCTTGTAAACTTGCCGCCCCGAGACATTCAGCAGTTTTGCGACATCGGCCACGGTGAGGGCGCGCATTTTCCCGTCGAGAGAATCCGCGAGCCCCACTGTTTTCTTGCCCGGCTCACTGTCCATAACTCAAACCTTTCTGTCCTGGCCGCTTTCTTGCCGCTCGTAGTAATCGGGAAAGTGTTCTTTCTCGTTCAGAGATAGGGTCTCATGCACCGGATGTGCCTGCCGCGACACGCCTTCGCTTTCAGCGCGGCCCCCCGTTTGGGCACGAATGCCCACCTGAGCCAAGCAACGCGAAGCGTCGATTTTGTCCTTGGTCTCCATAAATTCGCCTTTCCGTTGCGTTAGGAACACGGCGGCTTGTAGCTGACCACTGCCGTTCTTGGCTGGCCACGTGGGTGCGAAACCGGCGATGTTAAGCAATTTGATTCATTTCTGCCGCCGTGTCCAATGAGATTTCAGCCGAGACCTATTCCCAACGGGAATAGCTCGGAACAAATTAGAGTGATTCGGTGGTTAATCGCATTGTGAAGTCCGATATGAGGAACTTCCATCCACTTCGCAGCAAACGACATAGCCATCATTTTTTCGCTAAACGTTCGACTGTGCAAAAACCGTCTGGAAGGCTCGTACCGGTGCTCTGAATTGCATTTCCCCAAGGCCGAGATAAAGCTAGAACCGCTGATGTCTCAAGGCTGTTTTGCGCTTCGGCCCAAATATTATCATCGTCGGAAGCTACGATTATTCAACGAGATATGCCTCCGTGAAGCGACTTATTCAACTACTCATCACCTCAATATCTCGTCTTTGTACTGAGACCTATTCCCGTTGGGAATAGGTCTCGGCTGAGAAATCATTGGACAGCGAAATTGAGTGCGGTTAGTTTTGCGCCACACGCAGCAGATTTTAGCTGCTTCTGGAGGCGTAAATGTCATCACGTTGGTTCCAAGTTCATCTTATTCACCCAGTCCAGCCCCTTCTTCGGTCGAAGTGGGCGCGTCCAACCGCGGCTGTTCTGACCCTGCTTTTTCTCATGCCTGTGACCGCGCTGGCGCAGGGCGGGTCACCATTCGACACCGGCTTCACCGCCATCCAAAGCCTTTTCACCGGCACCATTGCGAAGGTTGCCAGTCTGGTTGCCATCGTGATCGGCGGCTACGGCTTCGCCCACGGTGAACCCGGCGCCAAGAAGGCGCTTGCCGGGGTTGCCGCCGGAACGGGCATCGCCGTTCTCGCCGTGAATGTCCTGAGTTGGCTCTGGGGCGTATAGCGACCGTCCCAATGTCCCAGACTTTTTCATTCAACACGTTTAGCTAGGCGAGGGGCTTATGACAGACAAAACACGACAACATCGCACAAACCGGGTGTTTAAGAGCCTGCATAAGCCCCTCACCTATCTGGGCGTGGAGCGCACGCTCTTTTACTTCGTCTGCGTGGGCGCGGTGGGGGCGTTCAATCTTTTCAATTCCATCCTGGCGGGCATCGCGGTTTTCATTGGCGGCTTTGCCTTTGGGCATTGGGTCACGAACAGCGATCCGGCGTTTCTCCGCATCTTGGCGAAGTCGGAACGCTACAAGCTGCGGTATGACGCGGCCAAGCAGTTCATCCCCCGCGTGGAGGTGTTGTAGTGCTGCGTCTCGATAAGGTCATCAAGCCGTGGAAAGAAAGTGCGGCTCTCAACGACCACATCAACCTGTACGGGTTCTGGAATGAGACGGCCTTCCTCACCAAGTCTGGCGATGTCGGCATGGTACTCAGCGTTCCCGGCGTTGACTACGAAAGCCTGAAACGCCCGGAGCAGGAGTATGCGGTCAAGCGACTGGAAGCGGCGCTCAAAGCGTTTGGCCCAGGCTTCCATATCTACCAGTACCTCTTCAAATCGAACCGGCCGGACATACCCTTCGCGAAATATGACGACCCGATTGTGGAAGCGGCCATCGATCAACGGCGAAAGTTCTTTGAAGCCAAGCGCGACCATCTTTATCAGGTGGAGATTTTCTACTGCATCCTGCTCGAAGGAGCGCGATCGAAGACCGGCGTGGGCGCGGCGTTCAGCCAACTCTTTCGCGATCCTGCCGGGGCCATTGGCGAACTGAAAGCACAATTCACCAATGACAGCATGAAAACGTTGTTGCGCTCGCATATCGAGCACGATCTTCGGCGCCTCGATCAGTGCGTGCAGGCATTTGTTCGACAGCTTGCGGACTTCATGCAAATCGAGGTTTTGGATCGGCAGGGACAGTTCACGTTTTTCCGGCGCTTGCTAAATTACGACGACTGGCGCGTTGCCGGTAAGCCCCAGTCCACGCAGTTTCTCGACTATCAGGTCGTGAACTCGAACATCGAAGCTGAGCGCGATCATCTACGCGTCGGCGATCACATCGTCCGCGTATTGACGATGAAAGAGGCCGTCACCGAGACGCGCCCCTTGGCGCTCGATGCGCTGCTAAAGATCCCGGCCAATTTCCGGGTGGTCACGGAGTGGACGCCGCTCGCGGCGGACAAGGCGCGCAAGGAGGTCAACAAACGCCGCCGCCACTTCAATATGTCGAAGACCGGGTTCGTCTCGCAGATGGGCAACGACGCCACGAAGACGAACCCGCGTGATGTGCTGGTGGACGAATCTAAGCAGGCGGACATTGAGAACCTTGGCGATTGCCTGCGCGCCCTGGGCGACGGTCAATCGCTGGGCGAGTTCTCGCTGACGATTGTGCTATATGGACACGCGAAAGCCGAATTGGAGCAGCTCGGGGCCGAGTTTGCGGGCATCTTTACTAACGGTGACGGCAGCCTGTTTTCGGAGACCTACAACC
>Ga0116106_1000897_pt1 | contig 15797 bp, 16 predicted proteins | sample June2015DPH_6_50_FD_89717 | JGI IMG/M metagenome (GOLD analysis project Ga0116106, IMG submission 89717) | Peatland microbial communities from SPRUCE experiment site at the Marcell Experimental Forest, Minnesota, USA - June2015DPH_6_40 | ecosystem: Environmental > Terrestrial > Soil > Wetlands >...
ACAGTTTTTCACTTTGTAGGCGTCAACGCACGGGGCGAAGTTGTAGTTCGCAAGAAGGGCTCGCGGACACAGCTGCTGCGTTTTACATCGAACCTTCCTAAGTGCCTGATTGGCATGGAGGCCCGGTTAGGCGACCATCCTCCCAGAACTCTCCAATTCTGATCCGGATCAGGCTTGGAAGATTGACTCCGGCTGATTTACCGATCGGGCAGGACACGATTACTCTCTGGAAACTCTAGATTCCAGGCTGTATTCTCAACGCTCGCTCTTTCCCTGCGTGGACCTCAAGAACACCTCGCTGGTGTTGGAACCATGAATGCTCGAGTGACAACTGATACATGGTTGGCTCTGCGCAGATTGGATGTGCTCTGGCACAGCAGTCAGGGCCGTTGTGGGGTTGAACGACGGCAAGTGGCATTGCAGGCAGATTGTGTTCACATTGGCTTGAATCAGCAGATTGTAATTCGGTCCTCCGTGCGGGAAGTGGCAGGCACTACAACCTTCAGCAAGGACTGCAGGGTGCTCATAAACGAAGGGACCGGCTGTTGCGGTATGGCATTTCGTGCAAACCATGAACTGCCATCGAGCAGAAGGAAGCGTATTCTCGCCAAGGACGCCATGCACATCGTGGCAGTCTGTGCAGTCGATCAAACCCTCTTCTACCTTGTGGTGAGAGGTCATGGTGAATTGAGGCTTGACGTCAGTGTGGCACTGGAAGCAGAGCTGGGGCTGCTCCATCTTGAGCAGATGCTTCGGCGCGCCGGGAGCATGGATGGTGTGGCAGCCGATGCAGCTTATATTGCCCTTGCCGTGGGCCGAACGCTCGAAGTTGCCAGGCCTGCCATGGCATGCCTGACATTTTTCATCCATCTGTTTGGCCGTGACCGTGGATGGATCGAAGATCGTGGTAGCTCTGCCGCCATCCACGTGTGCTTCGCCGGGGCCATGACAGCTTTCGCAGGTCACGCCATTACCGCCATGCGTCAGCGCCGGCCCGCTGTGCGGATTTTCAACAAAGTCCTGCACGACCTCCTTGTGACACGTCGCGCAGGCGGCTGCGCCCTCACAGTTGTTTGAGACCGGCTGACTGGCCGGGTGGCCGTCGGGCTTGGCATCGTCTCGCTGAGCCGCCACTGCTGTTAAGCAAAGCATCGCCGCGCCCAGAAACAACATGAGACAGCCGCGCGGGCTGGGTCTCTTTCCCACGACCGCACCCACGAGCTTCCGCAGTACTGGCGGATCTCGATGCATCAATTCTCACCTCGTGCGGGATTCATGCTGGGCATGCGGATCGTTCCTTGTTCGCCCACTCTATGCCCCGGCAACCGTGACCAGCGGGCAAGGATTCAATTCTTCATCGCAAGAGGGCAATCGCTTTCTTGAGCATGGTCGTGATGGATTGCCGCTCGGTCCTGCGCTTTGCTCCGAGTGTGTCATGGGATTCCTTCATTTCGGCTCGGGCTTGTGTTCTCCGCTCGGCTGGACCTGCCCGGGGGGTCTTTCGACTAGCGGCTCGATGTGAAATGGCTCGGGACTTACCTGACCGCGATGGCAGGTACCACAGGTGACAGACACGCCGGAGCCCTTGAACTTGGCGATGTAGTTGGCATTGATCTCGTCGGTCATGGTGTACATGAGGCGCGCGATCGCCTTCATCGGCTTGGAATCATCCGTAAACTTGAGACGCGGACGCCCGTCCGGGCCAACGGCATCAAGGTCTTCGGTGTGGCAGGAATCGCAACGGACACCAAGAGAATGTGCCCATTGCTCCATGATGTCGTGGACCTGTTCCCCTGTCAGATTTTGGGGCAGCACCTTCACGTTAGTGGGCTTGGGAAACGAGGGGGGTGAGGCAAGTGGCGGGCTTCCCGCGCCACTCTGCGGGCCTTGTGGGGCTTGAGCCTGTGAAGCTGCTAGGAAGAAGCCCGTTGCCAACCATGCGACGGCGAGGACCGATCGAGATGTTGATGATGGCTGCAAGAAGTGAGCCTCCGCAATAAGGACGTTTACGTTACTGATCCTTCCGAAACACGAGTAACTTTCGAGTAACCGATGATCCGGGCGCAACGGTTCACTGTCAGAAATTCAGTTCTACTTGAACGCATAAACCGTCCCTGCCGGGTGATACGGAGGATCGGCTACTGCGCGCGTATAAGCGATAAGAGCCCGAATATCCGCCGCGCTTAGGGTGTTTCCGTAGGGCGGCATCAATGCCGAGCGATTCAGTGCCGGTCCGCCGTGCACGATGGTCGAGGTAAGATCGGCATCACTCATCTTGTTCAAAGTGTCGCCTTCAGTAAAGGGGTGTGGCTTAACCGCAAGATTGTCGTAGTTCGATACGCGCTCCGGTGACGATTCCGGATCGTGGCAACGGTCGCAATACTTGTCAGCGAGGATGGACCCTAATCTCTGCTGGTAGTCAAGCGCCGTTTCTACGACTTCAAGAGTTACCGGGTGGGACTTACCTGGTGTGACTACGCTGAGCTGGTATCGCCCCGCGGAGGCGCCCAAGGTGACCGAAGTGGTCGCTTGTCCACTGGAATCTGTTAGAACGACTGCAGGGTCGAAGTTGACACCCGCGGGCCCGCGAAACTCAACCAGTGCTCCGGTAACGGCAGCCCCCTGATCGTCATTGACCTGAATGACCAGTGGATCACTTAGCGCAGTGCCTGTGACACCGATCTGATGGCCACCGCTTGACTCGACGATGGCTGTTCCGGTGGCTGTCGCCTTTAACTCGGACGCAGGCGGAGCACTTCGTCTGCAGCCGGCGAGAACAGACAGAGCGAGTAGGATCATCCATGTGAATGGCCGAAGCGTCATGTATGAAGCGAATTGCCTTGTCATTGCTTCGCCCCCCGCCCGCCTGGACCTTTCAGGGACATCAAGAAAGCTGTCAGTGCGCGGGCGTCGTCATCGCTCAGGTTCTGGTTGGGCTCTATCGTGCCGGGCCTGAGCGCCTGCGGATTCCTGAGCCATGCGTAAATCCAGGCCGCTGTTAGTCGCGAGCCAACCTGCGTCAGAGTCGGACCAATATATCCTTTGTCAGTTTTGGTGTCGACGATGTGGCAGGCCTGGCAGGCGTACTTTGAATAAAACAATTGCCGGCCATGTTCCACTGTCTCTGCAACATTCATCGGTGGGAGCGTGAAGTCCGGATCAATCGACGGTGATTGATACACGGCGAGAATGTAGTCCGTCAATTCCTTGTTTTCGTTATCGCTGAGATTGAATCGCGGCATGCGCCGGATAAGGGCCGGACGCAGTGTGTTGGGATTCTTCAGGAAGCTAACAAGCCACTGCTGCTGTACCGCACTCCCTTCCGACGAAAGGTCTGGCGCCATATCGCCGCCCCTGCCGTTGATGCGGTGGCAACTAAGACAAGCAAGCTCAGTCATCAGCTTTCCCGCCTGCCCTGCCGGCTGATAGCTTGTTTCCCGGGTTTCTGCTACGCGCAAATCATCTGGCATCGATCGGCTCCGGCTCGTTTGCGCAAGCAGTGCGGTGGTTAAGGCATCTGATTGAGCAACGGTCAGAGTGAATTGCGGCATTTTGACGCTTGCGCCGAATGCTCGCGGCTGACGAATCTTCGCCGCGATGTAACTGGAGAGTGTATGCTCCATCCCCGGCAGGAAAAGGATCTGTGCAAGCGGCTTGCTTGCTATCGTACTGAGTTCCGGCGCGAAATTCTCGGGTTTCTGGACCCCATTGATTTCGTGGCACGCCGCGCAACCCAGCTCGACGATGAGCTTTCTTCCGCGGGCAACCTGCGCCGCATTCCACGGGTCCAAATGAACATTCGCACCGTAATCTGGATCCGACTTATTCTGCAAATATCCGGCCAGAATCGTAACCTGCTGTGACGTGAAGCGGTAATGAGGCATGGGTGTTGTCGCGTCGTAGGTGCGGGGATTCTCGAGCCATGCCAACAGCCATTCGGGCTTTGCCTTGTTGCCGATTCGTGTCAGTTCGGGGCCTAGGTTGCCGCCCACAAGGTTACCAGCCGCATTCTGAACGGCGTGGCACGATGAGCAGAACGACTCACCATACAGGCTGGGCCCAGAGGATGAATCGGCGCTCACCGCAGGCTTGACGTCGAGTGCGGCAGAATCACCCGGCAGCGGCGTGCTGGTGCTCACCAAATACGCCGAGATGTCGCTCGCATCCGCGTCGCTGAGCTTGAAGTCGGGCATCGTAGTCGATGCCGAATACGCCTGGGGATCCTTGAGCCAGCTAAAGATCCACTCACGCGTCGTTTTGTCGGCAATGTGATCGAGCGATGGAGGATGGTCTATGGCCGCCACCTTAGTGCCGTCGGGGAGCGTAATAGCGTGGCAGTGTACGCAACCGTAGCGCCTCAGCATGCTTCTGCCAAGGTTGAGTTGAGGTGTTCCCGGCAATTGATCCTGGTGGCATTGGCCGCAGCCGGACTCAATATAACGCGCCGGAAGAATTGGCTCCTCGCCGGCCCGCACGCTCGAGTGTGCCTCGGAGACCGTGGTGGCCGCACCTTGGCCGCCGTGGCAAATCACGCAACCAAACCCATCTAGTGAGTGCAGAATAGCCGGGTGCTTGCTGAAGGGCTGCTGATGCACGTCGGCAAGACCAGCTTCATTCAATCCGAGGTGGCACGTAGTACAACGGTCGACAACGCCCAAATCCGGCAGCCAAATCTGATGAATTCCTGGCTTGAAGCTGCGTCGCAGGCTGACGGCATCTCCGCGATCGCGAATTAGATTCAGGTACTGCCGCTGATAGCGATGCCACTCGCTGAAGTGTTCTTTTGCCGGCGCGATCGCGAGAGCAATCAGCAGAACAAGGCTGACAACGCCGAAGGCTCGGACCGGATCGCCGAAGATTGCCGTCCATGCCGAGGAGAGGATTCTTCTTATTCGTTGCACTTAACTCCTCCAGGGCCAAACCCACGACCATCCCGGGCCGCGGAAGAATGTGCCAACAGCAGTGAGCACAATCAATTCAAAAAGAAACCACGTCATGATCCAGTAAGCGAATGGCTTCGAGGCAAGATAACGCCGCAGGCGCGAAGGCGATTCGGGAGTGCTGTACGCCGCAATGATCATGCCCAGGGCAACGATCACAGTCGGCGCGACGGCCACGTAGACATGGAATAGCATGAGAAAAATTAACATTCCCGCGGTGGCGAGATAAAAGATCAGTAACCGCCGCGCCCGGTCCTTCAGAAACATTCCGCTGGCTTCAATGTTGATGTTGAAATACGGAATAACGACCAATGAGACGATCAATAGAGTTGGCGCCAGGACTCCCGCCACTACCGGCGGGAAGTAGTGCAGAAGCTCCTGTAGGCCGAGGAAATACCATGGTGCTTTTGCAGGGTTCGGCGTGTGCGTGGGATCGGCGATTCCCTCCAGTGGGGCGTTGAAGAAGAGCGAGAAGATGACCAGCAAAATCGCAAGCAACTCGATCGCAAGTGCCGCCCGGAAGAGCACTTCCGGAAAGGTTTGCACCTGATCTTCCCGAGCGACCTTCACCTGCGCTGATGTGCGGCGGGTGACGAAGACAACCCTTGTTGGAGAACGCCGCTGGTCCGAGTCGATACCGGCGACAAAATCCTTCGGAGTGCTCATTTCACCTCCTGCGCGGGCTCTATGCTGTCACTGGCTCTGGATACTTTCGGCTCCGATTGCTGCACGTAAAGACCGCCGTCTTTGCGAATGCGCCAAAAATGCACGGCAATGAAGAGGACTGCAGCAATCGGCAGAACGACGCAATGCAATACATAAAAGCGCAACAAAGCGTTGGCATTTACCTGGTTGCCACCCAATAGGAGGAAGTGAATCTTGTTGCCCACCAGCGGCACCGCGGAAGAGAGATTTGAACCAACAGTGATGGCCCAGAAGGCAAGCTGGTCCCAGGGAAGTAGGTACCCTGTGTAACTCAGGAGGAGCGTAATAAGCAGCAGGACGATACCGACGACCCAGTTGAATTCGCGCGGTGCCCGGTACGCGCCCCGATAAAAAACCTTGAACATGTGCGCGAAAACGAGAAACACCATGAGTTGCGCCGACCAGCGATGCAAATTTCTCAGAAAGAGTCCTGACGACACGACAAACTGCAGGTCCTTCATGTCGGCGTATGCCTGCGGTACGGACGGGTGATAGTAAAGCATGAGCAGAATGCCGGTGATCACCAAAATCAGAAAGGTGCCAAACGTCAGCGTGCCCAGAAACCATGTTGCGCTGAATCGCACCATGCGCTTGCGTACTTTGGTGGCAAACAAGTGAAGGAAGATATTCTGCTGGATCGCTAATGCCCGGTGAAGCGTACTGTTGCCCGTGCCACTGCGGAATACCGATCGCCATATCCGGCTCCCGCGCACTTTCTCGATGGTCTGCTCGGCATTCAGAGGCATGCTCATATCCTCAGATATTGCAGTGGAGGAATGTTTGTGGAACGATCGACCAGCAGATCGCCGTCGTCGCTCACCCAAGTCTTTAGCCATGGAAGAGGCTTGGGCGCAGGGCCCTCGATCTTCTCGCCCGTTCGCGTGAATTTGCTGCCATGACAGGGGCACACGATAATTCCAAGGTCCTGGTTCCATGCGGTCAGGCAGCCCAGATGGGTGCATATCTCGCTGAGTGCAAAGAAACCCTCTTCCGCCCGGACCACATAGATTGCGGAATTGACGTCCATGGTCACCGAATTGACTGCGAAGTCTTCGGGCTTACCGAGGTTGACAATCGCTGAGGGCTCAAAGAGGACATTAGGTGAAAGAAACTCGTAGGTGAACACAATTGTGCCGGCGGCGGCGATGCCCAACGACCCAAGTCCAATCCTGGTAAAGAAGGCTCTTCGATCGAACTCCGTTGGGAGTTTCTTCGTCACAGCTAGTGATTCGTTGGGCATGTGTTACCTCTTTGGCGTGTCCATCAACGCCAGTCTGGGCCTCAGTGGACGGTCGATGGATTCCACGGAAATCAAGCCCGTTGGATCTGCGGATACAAGATTGAAGGACTCCATGGTGATAGTGCCTGCGGGACACCGTGCCGCGCACAACCCGCAACGGATGCAGCGCGACTCGTCTTTCAGCATTGCCGACCCGGCGATCAATCCCAGCTCATCTGCCTTGATGTCATCCAACTCCACCCCGAGCAGTTGCCGGACTTCCGCGAGTTGCCCGGTTGTCGCTTCGTCGAAGGAGATGCGGTCGAGCGAGACAAGCTCCAGGCAGTTCTCGGGGCAGACGTCAACACAGCCGCCGCAAAGAATGCATTCAGTGCCGTCTTCCGGTATGCCTTCGAAGACCGTGTTCACCCAGCAGTGCAGGCATCGCTTCGCTTCCGCCATTGCGGTCTCGGCGTCGTAGCCGATTTCCACTTCAGTTACCCCGGTGCGTCGATTGAGAGGCAGCATGGGAATCTGCGGGCGTGTTAGGTCCAAAAGATTCAGTGGCATGCCATGGCGCTCAAGCACCTCGACTTCCACAATGGGTTCCGAGTGACTTGTCCCGCGCAGGTATTCATCGATGCCCACCGCTGCCCGCTTGCCGTCGGCAACGCTGTCGATAATCAACCGCGGACCGAACACACAGTCGCCGCCAGCGAAGACACCAACAGCGGACGTCATCAGCATTTGGGGGTTGATGGCGATCAGTCCACGCGGTGAAACATCCACTCCATCTTCGGGAGTAAGGAACGCCAGATTGGGCGCTTGGCCGATTGCCATGATGATTGTGTCGCAATCAAGCCGTGTCTCACTGTTCTCATAGAAAGTAGGATTGAACCGGTGATTCGCATCGAACACCGACTTGGTTTTGACCACCTCAAGCGCCACGGCCCGCCCCTGCTCACCGATAATCTGCTTCGGACCAAAACCGGGATGGATGATGATGCCCTCTTCTTCCGCCTCCTCAATCTCTTCCAGCGCAGCCGGCATCTCGTTGCGATTTTCCAGGCAGACCAGATGCACTTCCTGTGCACCAAGTCGCAAGGCGGAGAGCGAGACGTCCATCATCTCGCGGGCAGCGACTGCATCGAGGCTTCCTTGGGAGGGCTCGAAGTTCTCCACACCGCCTGGATGCTGGCGCAGTACTTCGCGGGCTGCCGATCGGGCCACATCCATCGCGACATTGCCCCCGCCGATGACGAGAACCTTCTTTCCAATGGTGAACCGGTAACCGAGATTCACATTAAGGAGGAAATCGATTCCCTTGTACACGCCGTCAAGGTTGACGCCTGGGATGGTGAGATCCCGGCTGCGGTGCGCACCAACCGCAATCAGAACGGCATCGAAGTCCCGCCGCAGTTCGGCGATCGTGAAATCCCGGCCTGCCGCCTGGCTCAGTTTCAAGGTAATGTCGCCCGTCGCAAGAATCTCGCGCACTTGTGCTTCCACCACGTCGCGAGGCAAACGATATTCAGGCAGGCCGAGATAGAGCATCCCGCCTGCCACCTGGGATGCTTCGAAGATGGTGACGGCGTAGCCCATCAGGGCAAGATCGTGAGCCGCAGAGAGCCCCACCGGCCCCGCGCCCACGATCGCGACGCGAAACGGGAGTTTAGCCTGCGCGCGTCCAGCGTTCACATTTATGGGGTGCCGCGACTCGGGGCCGAATTGCTCGGTGAGGAATCGCTTGAGAGCACGGATCGCGATTGGCTTATCGATCTCACCGCGACGGCACGCCGTCTCGCAGGGATGAGCGCAGACGCGCCCGCAGATGCTGGCAAGCGGATTGGGCTCGCGCGCGTAGCGGTACGCTTCCTCAAATTCGCCCTCCGCAATCAACTCAACATAGCGGCCGGCGTTGGTGTGCGCCGGGCAAGCCATCATGCAGGGGAAGTTGGTGTTGAGCCAATCCCTATCTACCTTCTTTTCGACGAAACGTCGCTGCATGGATGGTCTTCCCCTGCGAGTCGGAAAGGGCGGAACGGCAAAAGGCCATGCCTCCGCCCGCAGAATTACTTTGTGAGCGTGAAATCTGCCGCTGTGTCTCCAGAAACTTTCACTGGGAAGGATTTGCTCTTTGCTCCTTCGTGCCACACAGTTACGGTGTAGGCGCCGTCCGGCACATTCTCGATCTTGAATTCTCCGGAATTGTCTGTCTCTACGAAGTACGGCGTAGGCGAAACAATCAAAAAGGCCGACATGTCCGGGTGGACGTTGCAAAGAAGGGGAACGATCCCTGGGTTATCGAATTTGAAGCTTTGCCGCTGGCCCTGAGGCCAGGTACCCAGGTTATGTCCAAGCTTCTTGTCGCCGTTGATTGAGGGCCAAAAGACGTTGTGCGCAACGCTGTCGCTGTTGAGAAACTCAACCGTCGTGCCCTTCTGGATGACCACGATGTGCGGCACGAACATCAGACCCTTCTGATTGATGGTGACGTGTTGTGCGGGAGCGGGGAAGTCTTTTCCGGCGATAGTTTCCACGTAGACGACAGATTCACCTTTGACTCCGGAGACTTTGCCGTGAATCGTGCCGGCAAAGGCCGCCGAGCCAAAAGCGCTCATTGCAGTGAGCATTGCAATTGCGATGGGTTTCATAGTTTCTCCTGATTGTTAAAAACGAGAGTCGTTGACGACATTGCAGACTTTGCAGCTGCCATCAGAAAAGAAATCGCGCGAGCAAATAGACGGTGTTGTTATCGCTGGCGGCGCGTCCTGCCCCGTCATAGTTAGTGGCTGCGCCGTTAAACCGGGTGTAGACGGTGTACTGAACGGCTAGGTCGAGGTTCTGCATCGGCCACACAGAGAAGTTCGTTGTGAATCCAGTACTTCTGGGACTGCCGTTCGCACTGCCTGTGAGGGCAGCTTGAGAGTAGAAGAGGGGATCCGTCGTTCCGTTGGTCAGAAACCACCCGAATGCACCTGAGTACCGATTCCCAAGATGATATTCGGCGTTGGCGTTACTGGCATTCAGATGATGTGGACCGGGATCCGCTGCTTCGTTTGCGACACTCGCTACCAGCGCGGAATTCTCCCGAACATACGTGCCACGCAGCGAAAGAACATCCTTGCCGATGGTCCGGTCGTACTGGATATCCGGGCCAAAGTCCGTATAGCTGTCTTGTGGCCCGGTGATCAACTGAGGCGTTGATTTAACATGCATTCCGTAGAAGCCGACTTCTAGGTTGGCCGTCCGTCCGGTTTGCTGCAGCGCCAATCGCCAGTAGGGCGCTACGCCGCGGATGTTGTAGGAATACCCCTGCCCTGTTGTGGGCTGAGAACTGCCGACGTGATTACTGCGGTAAATGGTCCCGGCAAAATACACGTGTTGGTCCCACATGGTGTAGGCGCCTATTCCCGCAACGTCCTGAGCCAGAAGCCCATTAATCACGGGCGCCGCAATAGGAGTTGGGGCCGAGCTGGAAGCAATGAATGGATACCCCCACGCAGGCGTGCTGTTCCAGAGATCTTCCAAAGTCGGGTTATTGTTCAAAGTGAGACCATAGTCCAACTCTTTGTTGGCTACTTGTTTCTTGTTGGCGTAACGAATATCGGTGTTGTCCATGCTAAAGTGATCGTTTTGTATTTCATACGTCATCTGGAGAAAACTTCCGATGTGCGAGGCCCAGGCTCCGGCGAGGAAAAGCGAGATGTCCTGAGGAAACTCAAAGTTCCAATTCTGGGTTGTTGGCTGCGGAACTTTCGTGCCTGTCGTCGAGGTCTCGAGAAATGCGCTCAGCGGTAGAGAAGCAAGGATGTCAAGACCTGAGTGCCGCTTGTCGGATGAAGAAGTGATGCTGGTGTTCTGTGACTTATCTGTGAAAGCCAAGAGCTTGAAGAGTCGCCCGGCCGAGTTCAGTTCTGGCGGTGTGGTATGGCATCCACTGCAAGGCAAACCGGTCTGGCGAGCATAGCTGGGTAGTGCCATCGCGCTAGGAGCCAAACCCCAGAAAGCAGCAATCGATGAAACCACACAAGTTGAGAACTTACGAGTCATGAATCCTCCCACTGAGAACCGTTATCGGGTTTCATGTTCATAGCGTGTTTCTCTTGCGTTTACGCAAAACGCGTTTCTCTCAACTTGCAGGCGAGGTCATTGCGTTGCGGAAAGCCCAAGCTGTGGGAGTTGCATGCCGGCGCGAAGATCGGGGAATCTCGATTTCCGAGGTTAGAAGCGAGACGGGTACAAATGCCGACAAAACCGCCAACACGCATGTGAAGGCACCGAAGAGCCGGTTGCTAATCATGGGCAGGCCTCAGTGATTTAAATCACAGCCCGAGAACTTGCATTGAGCGAGATTGTGAGCTAGCTCACTTAGCTATGGATGTGACGGCAATCACACTACGTGACGCAGTGGTGACGTCTGTCGGAGAACCAAAGGACGAGAATCAATCAGTGTGGAGCGACTTGCTAGGGCCGGAGGTCAAAGACATAAAGATCTTCATCTCTGCAAAGCTTCGTTGCATGTGAATGAGATGGTGACCTTAGCTCTCAAGGAGCGCGTTGCGTGCAGCCCGGACCTCCGCTGCGAACACCTGAAGCACGTATGGATAAAGGGATGGCTCCGCTTGAAGCATGTCTTCAAAACCATCGCGAGGCACGAATCTAACCTCGGAGCCTTTTCCCGCCACGGCAGTCAGGCTGTACGGCTTATTTCCGATGATCGCTGGTAGTCCAAGAAGCGACCCGGCACCTGCGTGGAGGCGCATCACCATCTTGCCTGCCTCCGATATCATGACAAGCTCAGCTTTTCCCCTTTCGACAATGTAAAGCCCGGTTGGAGCGTCTCCCTGACTGAACAAGATGCGGCCATCATCGTAATGGATGGGGTGAGACAGTTTCTCTAACGCCAAGATCAATCTGCGGCCAGCCTTGAACGAATTTTGGTTCATCAACGGTCCTTGTGGTAACTGCTGGAGCAGCAGCATGAGTATTCCGGGGGACGATTGCAGATCGTCCCAGTTTTGGAACAGGGGTGTATGTGATCTGCGTCACCGACAGGCAAGTTCAGAGAGCAAGGCACGTGCTCATGATGATCGATCTAATTCGCTTCGCTTTGTAGGAATGTAGATAAGCAAGAATCGCAAAATCTGGGGCAAAGGTCATTGGAATGATGAATAGAACCTTTCGGAATGCAGCAGTGGACGATGCCCAATCGAGTTCCTGGACGCAATCCGTCGTTCCGAACGTATCACGGGCAAGACGGAGTTAGCCCGGAAAATGGTGTTCTGTCCGGATCGGCGACCAGTCACCCGGAACTCGAAATTATGGCACCAAGGCTCGCTGCGCGCATTGCCTGTTTGCAACAACTGACGCTCCAATCTTCGTGCCGTCCGTCATCCGGTGACGCAGAGACCGTCTTTACGAAGCAGCGATTGCACTCTGCTACGGATTTCATCTCTTATGACGCGAACTCCCTCCATGGGCTTTCCCTTGGGATCGCGGTGTGGCCAACGTTGCGAACGTAGTGAATGAGAGGTTCGCCATTCAAAGATTCTCCGGATCAAGTCACCGACAAACCTCTTTGCGGGAGCATCATGGGTCTCGACACAAGCGGTCTGAGAACAGGCTCCCACGCTCCATTGGGAGTACTACACGATCAAATTCACCGCCGATCAGATTCAGGGTCAACCCGAAGGCGAGCTGCCCTACTGAGGCTTTTCAGGATTTTGTTGCGGATGAAGTGCCTTACCCACATGCCTTGCGGAGGTACCCAGCGCATGTTTGGTGTGCTTATAGCTCTTCTGAATTGCATTGCCAGTATCGTCTTGCGCAACCGAAATAGCCACGTCCGCGGAGGTTCCTGCTTTGGAGAGGGATGACGTTGTGTGGCTAGCGCCACCTGCCAACATCTGCTCAGTGGAACTGCTCTTGGCAATGATTCCCTGAGCGGGATGCTTCCCCGCGTTAAACCATGCTATGTCCGTATCTGGCATGTGGTTGAGACGAGCAATCGGCTCGGGCGGGAAGTCGGTGTTGCTCATTTTGTCCATAAGCGGCCATTCGCTCGATGCGATAAAGACGGAACCGTTCATTGGTTGGCCTGGCTCACCGAGATTGATGATCCTGCCGGGGCGAAGTGCCACCATATCGACGCACTTGTCTGCGCCACACCCGGCTTGGCAGAGCGTTTCATTCAAGTAAGAAGCGTGTTTGCCAGGCGAGATCCAAACCTTGGCACCGCTCTCCTCAGCATGAATCGTAGAAGCACGCGTAATCTGGCTCACGTCGCATACCGTGTTCTCGTGGGCCGCAGCATACCAGTAGATGGCTTTCCATTTTGCGGAATCAAGATTGCTGTCCGACGCACTCACCAGTACAGCCACGTGCTCCGTGTCGAGAGGATGCCCGTGAGGACCGCAGTCGCGCTTCCAAAGATGATAATAGTGAATCTCCGCAGTCGGGAGATCGTCCCTTGAAGACTTTGCCGGAAACACCTGGCCGTAGATCGTCCCGTTTTCGGCTTCCACAGTGGGAGTCTTCAAATTCGGAGCAAACTCTGCGGGAATTTCTGAGCAGTCATGCCGCGCGACCATGAACGTCGGAGCAAACTGAATCAAGAGAGCCTGTTCCAGCGCATCGCTCATGCCGTCACGGTCGGAATCAATGGCGAACTGTGCCTTCTGCTCAGACCCCTGGGCGGCTCCATTGCGCGATTCCGTGGGGATAAGCAATGCGACGATAAAAAGGAGGGGAGCGAACCACCTGAAGGTTCTCATTTGTATCTTTCTGTCTCCGGTCTGATACGGACAGTTTGCGCCCCGCGCAAGATGAGATGCATAACCCGGCCCGACTTGGTTCTTTCCGAATCTCAACTTGTCTTCAGTTTGATAATTCTGATTTGCCATGTCTCGCTCCTCTCTTAACTCCGTTAAGCTTCTCCCCTCGCCAACACTAAGGTTCTAGGATGTTGAATGGAGAAAGTTCTACCTGCACTCCCGGTTGACGGGAAATGATTCTGCTAAACCCCCTCCACGCTTTGCCTAGCCGATCCGAAGCCATGAAAATGCGCCCGGCAGTGAGCGTTCCCAGCACACGATGGTGACCCACCGCCGCCAATGCCATCGAGGCGATGCAGCCACACTGTTCGCAAGCAGGGTCTCCGCCGAACTGGCAGGGAGTAATCGGCGTCGTGAGGTCGATGGAAATCGTCTCTGTAGTTCTCGCAAAGATGCATTCTTTCGGGCTCCTGGGTGGATGCTCCATCTCCCGAAGGAGTGCCTCTAGCATTTCAAGCGTGGGATACTTCAGCCGCAATTGCCGCAGATCTGCGAGAGTAGAAGCCCGTTGCGAATCCGTCAGGATTTCTGGATTGGTGGCTCCGCGCTGGGGAGTAAAAATGCTGAACCATACCCTTGTAACCTCCGGTCGACTGGTCCAAAAGCGCAGAAATTCGTCGAGGTATCCGGGGCGCCCCGCCATTTGCGACGTAATCGTGCAGTGAATGGTTACTCTGGCCCCGTTGACGTTCTTGAGAATGCGGTCGTAGGTGGCCGGTTTGCGCCGAGCGTCGTGCTCCGCCCGCAGGCCATCGACTGATACCACGACATTCAGTTTCTTGAAATCCTTCCAGGCGCGTGGGATTACTCTGAAAGCGCTGGTGACGATCTGTGTATGCACGCCGCGGCTTTCAATCTGCGGCAACAGCAGCTCGAGCTCGCGATAGCGAACCAGCGGATCGCCGCCCACGAGGGAAACGTGGATTGGCCTGTGCTCATCGATCAGCGCAAGCACTCTCTCGACAAGTTCGTCGCCCTCGAAATCTGAAAGCTCGCGCAGTTGAGTCGTGCCTCCAAGATGTGCAGCATCGAAGGCGTAGCATCCGGGGCATCGCAAGGGGCACTCTTTTGTAATTTCGATGGAAAGCGAGGGCGCGCGACCAGCCAGGATCCTGGCCCAGGCGTGCAGAACTTCTGATGTTTTCATAATCTCTCTGCGTCCGATGTAACGGAATTGAGTGGCGAACAACGGGCTTAAGACAGCTCTGTACGAGCTATCCATCATGAACGCTGGCAGAGGTGACAGATCAGATCAGAAGAGGAGGGTTGTAGATGCCTGAAGTTGGATTAGGCACTCGCTCACTGCGAAAAGCCATGATCGCCTCGCCTGGCGCAGTACTGGCCAACAGGCGGTCGTCGCAGATGAGCGAGAAAAGCGGACAAGTGGCGAGCAGGCGTTTCACACTTTGCTTGCAATGTTGAGCAAGCAGGAGCACCAAGCATAGCGTCATGAGTAGCATGAGCACGCTGAACTCGAAGTCTTGACCGCCGTGCAGAAAATGATCCCATGTCCAAATGCGCTGCGTCAGCGGCGCGGTAATCAACTGGACAGCGGTCAGCATCAGCAGAAAGCGACCGATCTCCGCATATACCCGAGTCGGACATGCGAATGCATTGAGGTTTGACGGGTTTATGTTGGAAGTGCGATTCAAGAATTCCACCGCCCTATCTTGAGTCTACGCTTTTCCGGAGGATGGGGTTCGAAGGCGCTGAATGTTAGATGCCCGTGGTATCGCCACCCCGCCGCCCGTTACCAACTGCTGTTTCGGCACGCAGGTCAGAATTCGGAGTATCAGCGCTGATTTGACGAATTCAGAGAGAAATAGTTGGCAGCTCAAGATTAAACGAGGCGCCGTGCAGTTTTAGATCGACGAGGAATCGCCTTGTATTGAACTCACCGATCCGCAATTCAAATCAGGGGAATGGCAGGGTAACGGCTCCCTGTGGATTATTGTGGTCGGATCACCGGCCACACGGAAATGTCGTTAGCAAGTAGAAATGTCCGCTTTTGGTAGCAAATGAAGTGTCCGGTTTCATAATTTCAGCCAGTAGCCGTCGAGGCGGTGGTAAAGTGCGAATCCCGCGTAGTATGCGGGA
>Ga0116106_1000905_pt1 | contig 15706 bp, 13 predicted proteins | sample June2015DPH_6_50_FD_89717 | JGI IMG/M metagenome (GOLD analysis project Ga0116106, IMG submission 89717) | Peatland microbial communities from SPRUCE experiment site at the Marcell Experimental Forest, Minnesota, USA - June2015DPH_6_40 | ecosystem: Environmental > Terrestrial > Soil > Wetlands >...
GGACCGGCGCGGGGTCGGACACGAGCTCCTCATAGCGGACTTCCAGGTATCTCCCGGGGCCGAGGGCGGCACCGGCGCGTCGCCCTTTGGTCACGCGATGCCGCCAGTAACGGGCGGCTGCCAGGATCGAATCAGGGCCCCAGTCCGCTGCCAGAGTGGTGAGGGCAACGTCGCGGCCGTCCCGAATGAGGTGGATGAACTGCGACTCCGCGAAAAGGGCGGCGAGTTCCCGAATCTGAAGGACGTGATCGGGCGTCTTGTCGCCGTATCGATTCTTCCCTTCTCGCGCGGCGTAGTAGGTGTAGGTCAACCGCATCGCTTCGGCGCCATCCTCCGGATGTCGGGCCTCCAAAAAGCGGCGCAGCTCGTCTAGGTCGAGGTTCCACCTGCGGAAGCGATCGAAACTCTCGAGCTGTGCGCAGAAGGATTGAGCCAGCTCGGCGGCTGAGGCGCCCCCAGGTGTCCGTTTGCAGACGTCGAGCAGGAACCCACTCTCACCCGGTATTGCGAGATCCGGGTGCGAGTCCAACATCGACACGAGAAGCGTCGTACCCGATCGCCCACAACCGACGATGAATGGGAAGGCCGCACGGCGCGCCACCTCTACGCCGCCCTCAGCGCCAGAGCGCCCTTCAATCGCCTCACGAAGGGCAGGGTAGCGATCCGCTCGCGCAGGGGTGAATCATTGAACCCCGACGAGGTGGGGCGAATCGTCGAGCTGAGCCCGCGGGGACGCGCCGGGCACGAGGTCGTGTCCCCGTTCGCTCCTGTCTGTACCACTCGCCTCCGTCATCTCTCGGTGCGAGACAAGGCGACATCGTCGGCTTCCACTCGGTCGACAACATCGTCGATGGGCCCTTCAGGATCCGTCCGGCCTCACGCGCGTGCCAGATGGCGCCTGGCGTCCGCGCAGCTCTCGGAGCGCTCGCACGCCGCACGCAAGCCCGCAGCGGACGAACAGCCCGGCGGCGACGAGTGGCAGGGCGGCTCGGTCGATGCCTGAAGTGGTGCGACGGATGAAGAGCCACAGGGAGCGGTGGTGAGTAACGATGGCACGATAGGGATGCGCCGACGTCGAGACGGCACCCGAGTGGGCGACCCTGGCTCGAGGCTCGTAGAGAACCTCCCAGCCGGCAGCGTGAAGCCTCCAGCAGAAGTCCACTTCCTCCACATACAGGAAGTAACGATCGTCGAACCCGCCGATCTGGCGGAAGGCGTCGGTCCTGACGAGAACGCAGGCTCCCGTGACCCAGTCCACGTTCCCGTCGTCGGCACGAGACCAGTTGGCAGTGCGGTACTCGCGGCTGCGGCGCCCGGAGGGGCGCAGCAGCCCGAGAAATGCCTGCTGCCAGGACGATCGCACTGACGGGAAGGAGCGCGCCGACTGTACGATTCGCCCGGCTTCGTCGATCAACGCCGGGCCTACGGCTGCTGCCCGGTTGCTCGAATCCAGTCGCGCCCGCAGCGCATCGAGGGCGCCTGGCTCGAGTTCGACGTCGGGATTGCAGACCAACAGCAGCTCGGTGCCCGCCCGAGCTGCCCCGAGGTTGACACCGCCTCCAAAGCCGAGGTTGCCGGCAGGGGCGATCAACGTCACTCCGTCGCAGGCTGTAGCGGGCGGTCCCGCCGCCGGATCCCGAGCGCCGTTGTCGACCACGATGATGTCGTCGACTTGGCTCTCACGAAGGCTGCGCAGGCACCTCGTGAGAGCCTCGCCCGAGTGGTACTCGACCACCACGGCGGTGACGCGGGCGGGGACAGCTGAAGACGGGCTCATTGCCGATCTCGGCGATTGCGAGGGGCACTGACCTCGATCGGTCGCGGTCTGCCCTGGTCAGCTGCCATCAACACGGGGCCGGCGGGGGCCACACCAGGGGAAAAAGCGGGTGGTCCATGACCGCACCCGGCGCCAGCTCGCCGTCCAGCCCCTCGAAGGGTGGCGATGTGCGCCACTCGCGAGGCGCGTGGCGAGCGCTGGCGGACAGATAGCGCAGCGAGAGGACCCTGCGGCGCCCCGCGTAGGGCCACCCCGGCGCTCCGTGCACCGTGAGGAAGTCGAAGAAGATAGCGTCGCCCGGCTGAAGCTCGAAGCTGCGGACATCGAAGGCGTCCCGATCGGCCTCGATGTCCGGCAGCTCCGCCAAGCTTCCTTCGGGGAACCACTTCGCCACTCCGTCGAGGAAGGTGCGCGGCATGAGCCACGGCCCGCGATGGGTGCCGGCGACCAGCTCGAGACCACCGGCGGCCGGCACCGGATCCACCGGGACCCAGGCGCTGATGCCGCTGCCGTCGACGTTGTAGTACGGCTGGTCCTGGTGCCAGGGCGTCCGCTGCCTCGTGCCGCCTTCCTTCACGAGCACGTGATCGTGGTAGAAGCGGACTTCGGGCGACTCCATGAGGGTGGCAGCGATCTCGGGCAGGCGCGAGTGCCGGGCCAACTGCTCGATCTCGGCGAGCTCGATCCACCGGCAGAAGTCCTCGGTGAAGGCCCCCGGGTCTTCCGGGCTGCTGGCGACCTTGGCGCGCGGGCTCGGGTTGGCGAGCACGCGGTCGATCGCCACGGCTGCGGTCTCGACCTCGTCGCTGTCGAAGGCTTTCCGAACGCAGACGACACCGTCGCGGGCGAAGGCGTCGATGAGGTCTCGATCGATGGAGGATCGGCTCATGGCTGCACGATAGTGATCAGGGCGTCGCAGCTCCGGTGCGAACGCGAAGCGGCGGTCCGTCGAGGCCGCAGTGGTGACATTCGGTGCCGGGAGCCTGCTCATGGGGCGGGTTCGTCACTGTGAAGGCAGCAACGGCCGCACCAAGGGCGCAGGCAGCCGCCGAGACGAACATCGCCGTCCGAAAGGCGTCCGACAGCTGGGCGGCGTGCAGATAGCTGCGCCCTGTGATGCCGGCGACCGCAGGGAGAACGGCCACGGCGATGAGACCGCCGATGCGAGCGACGTCGTTGTTGACGGCCGAGGCAACTCCGGCGTGCTCGGCGCCCGCCGACGCCATTGCCGTCGCCGTGAGGGGGGCGACCATGATCGCCAGCCCGAGGGCGAACACGACCACTTCCGGCAGCACGAAGACGAAATAGTTGCGTCCGTCGGTCGCCCGCGTGAGCGACAGCAGGCTGATGGCGAGGACGAGCGGCCCGACGCTCATCTGCAGCCGTGGTCCGATGCGGGACGCCAACCGGCCGGAGCGGGCGGACAACGCCAGCATGATGGCGGTGACGGGCATGAGCGCAAGACCGGACTCGAGGGGTGAGTAGCCCGAGCTGATCTGCAGCTCGACGGGAAGCAGAAAGAGGGCGCCCCCGAGGGCGGCATAGACGACGAAGGTGACGCCGTTGGTGGCACTGAATTGCCTTCGGCGGAACATCCCGAGCGGCATCAGGGGCTCGGGAGCTCGACGTTCGATCAGTACGAAGCCGCCGAGCGAGAGCACCGCCACCACGAGGCTGCCGGCGACGGTGCCGGATGACCAGCCGAGGCTCGGCCCTTCGATCAAGGCGTACGCCAGGCCACCGAGCCCGAGCACGGCTGCGGTGGCGCCCTCGAGGTCGAGGTGGCCCGTGGCGGCCGGGTCCTTCGATTCGGGCACGTGGCGAGCCGTGACGGCGAGGGCAGCTGCCGCCACGGGGATGTTGATGAAGAAGATCCAACGCCAGGAAGCGGCCGAGATGAGGTATCCGCCCAGCAGCGGCCCGGCAGCCGTGGCAACGCCACCGAGGCCCGACCAGGCACCGATGGCCTGACCCTGATCATCGGGGGCGAAGGACGCCTGCAGGATGGCCAGGCTGCCGGGTACGAGGAGAGCGCCACCGATGCCCTGCAACAACCGCATGGCGACGAGCACCCCGACGTTGGGCGCGAAGCCACAGACGGCGGAGGCGACGGCAAACCAGATGACACCGATGGAGAAGACCCGCCGGCGGCCGAACCTGTCGCTGAGCGAGCCGCCCAGCAACAGGAACGCCGCCAAGGTGAGGTAATAGCCGGTCACCACCCATTGCAGGGCCGCCAGGCCGACACCGAAATCCCGACCGATCGTCGGCAGGGCGATTCCGACCACGGTGGCGTCGATGGCAGCGATGCTCGACCCCATGACGGCAGCGGCGATGACCCAGCGGCCCGTCGAGGAGCGGTACCGGAGACCGCCCGCTACCTCCGGCATGGACTGCTGCCTGGCTCAGCCGTCGAAGTGGAAGCCCGGCACCGTCATGGCGCTCGCGACCGATGCCACCAAAGCTCCGTCGTGTTCGTAGGTCAGCCGCCCCGGCGCCTCGGCGATTGGCACCCAGGCAAGCTCGTCGACCTCCTCGTAGCGGTCGTAGCCCCCCTCGATCGGCTGCATCAGCCAGTACTCGACCACCTTCGGCCGACCCCGACGATCGACATACTCCACTTCACCGGCGAAGCGACCGAGGGCGCACTTCCAGCCGGTCTCCTCGAGCACCTCTCTGAGGGCGCATTCCTCGGCGCTCTCTCCCGCATCCAGCTTGCCTTTCGGGAGCGACCAGTCCTGCTGAAGGGGGCGGTGGATGAGTGCGACCTCCCAGCCGCCGGCGCTCGAAGCTCGGATGACGATGCCGCCAGCGGCGCGCACGACCCCTGCCACCGCCGGACCCCTCCCCGTGGGCTCGGTGACCAGGTCGGCACCGTCGCCGCTCGCAGGAGGGATGTCTCCTCGAGGCGGCGGAGCGTCCGTGCTCATTGGCGCTGACGATATCCGGGCGGGGAGAGTTACGCGTGGGACGAGTAGCGTTGGCCAAGTGGCAGGCCCTGATCAGCAACGCAGCGGCGTCGAGGTCGAGTGGCAGCTGGACGCCATCGACCTGCGACCTGTGGAGCGCTGGCTGGCAGCTCGAGGTGCCGGGACGAGCCGACGCGCTCGCGGCCGGGCGGGTTCGGCTAGCGGCGCAGGAACCGCTGCCTCGTCTCCGAGCGCCGGCGCTCCGGTCGGGCTCCCGGTGCAGGAGTCGGGTCCGTTGCCTCTGCTTTCTTCCGTCCCGGGACTGGGGGCCGTCGCCCAGCCGGTCAAGCGCCTCGTCGACCTGTACTTCGACACGACCGACTGGCGCCTCGGGCGATCGGGCTACGTGCTTCGCACCCGTCTGCGGGCCGGGCGTCACGAAGCGACGTTGAAGGATCTCGCGCCCTCGACCGAGGGTCTCCGCAGACGTCTCGAGGCGACCGAGCCGCTCGCTTCGCCCGACCTCGCCGGCCTCGATCCCGCCGGCCCCGTCGGGCGCCGCGTGCAGGCGTTGGCCGGCGGAAGAGCACTTGGCCAGGTGCTGGAGGTCCGCACGCGGCGGCGGCCGTACACCCTCGAGGTGCGCGGTACGGCCGTCGGGGAGGTGGCGCTCGACGACACGGTCATCGTCGCCGGCGAGGAGCATCATCGCATCCGGCTGCAGCGCGTCGAGGTCGAGGTCCTGCCAGCCTGGGTGGAGTCGTTGTCACCGCTCGTGGAACGCCTGAGACACGACTGCGGCCTACAACCGGCGACGCTCTCCAAGTTCGAGGCCGGCCTGCTCGGGGCCGGTTTCGTCATCCCCCAACCGTCGGATCTCGGTCCGACTAGCACCTCGGCCACCTCGACAGTGGCCGAGGTGGCCTACGCCGTCCTGCGCAGGGATGCCGCCTCGATGCTCGCCCACGAGGCCGGCACGCGCCTCGGTGAGGACATCGAGTCGCTTCACCAGATGCGGGTGGCCACCCGACGCATGCGAGCTGCCCTCTCCCTCTTCGAGACGGTGCTTCCGGCGCGGGCAGGCCGCGTGCACGATGAGCTGGGTTGGCTGGCGGGCGTGCTCGGCGCCGTCCGCGACTTGGACATCCAACTCGGGAACCTGGATGCCTGGACCGAGGAGCTACCCGGTGTGCACCGCCAAGCTCTCGACGAGCTCGGCGATCTGCTGCTGGGCCATCGCGAGAGCGCCCGCGCCGCCCTGCTGGAGGCGCTCGATTCGCGTCGCTACGAGCGACTGGTGGCCGCCCTCACCTCGATGCTCGACCAAGGGCCCATTCGGCGGGCGTCCGTCGTGCGAGTCGGCGCTCTCGAGGCGCTTCCCGAGCTGATCGGCGGTCGCCACCGTGAGGCCGAGAAGGCGGTTCGACGGGCGCATCGCACCGGTGTCGTCGAGGACTTCCACCGCCTGCGCATCCGCTGCAAGCGGTTGCGCTACGCCATCGAGTTCACGGGCGACCTCTACGGGGCCGACGTCAAGCGTTACGCCCGTCAGGTCGCCTCCCTGCAAGACGAGCTCGGCCTCATCCAGGATGCGGAGACGGCGGCCAACCGTCTGCAAGTCATCGCCCTTGGTGAGGAAGGTGCCTTGCTGCCTCGAGCCACCGTCTTTGCGATGGGGATGGTCTCGCAGCGTTGCACCGCCGAAGCGCTCACCCGCCTCGCAAAGCTGCCGGCGGCAAAGCAGCTCGTGAACGGAAAGCTCTGGGAAAAGGCCAGAGAGACGATGGAGCGCCGCCGCGAGGAGGCTGCCCGCGCCGCTGAGGAGGCCGAGCATGCCAAGCGAGCGGCAGCTGCGCAGGCGTCCGAGCCTCTGATCGCACCCGGGCGTGCCCGGCCGGCCCTCCCAACTCTCGGTGTCCCCTCCGTCGCGGCGGCCCCGGCCGCCCGGGCGGCCGTGCGACGAGCGACGTCGACGACAGGCAGGGCGGCAGGCGGGGCGGCGACGACAGGCAGGGCGGCAGGCGGGACGGCGACGACAGGCAGGACGCCGAGGGCGAGCCGGACAGTGGCGACAGGCAAGAGGTCAGGCGCGGCCGCACAGAGCCGACCACGTCGGGTTCGGGCGGCGGCCCCGCCGACCGACGAGAACAGCGACGCCAAGACCGTCACCCCGATCCGGCGGCGCCTGGCGCCAGGCTGAGACCGGCCCCACAGGGGCCGATGGGCGTCCGAGAGCGATCTCGCCTATCGCGAGCCGGCGGCCGCCCGCACGAGGCCGAGCGAAGTTCCGTCCCGGCGGGCCCGTGCCGCCCCCACGAGGGCGTCGAAGAGGGCCTGCTGGTCGGGGTCGTGCTCGGCGGTCACCTCAGGATGCCACTGAACGGCGACGGCAAAGGGATGAGGTGCAATCGGCTCGATCGCCTCGACGCAGCCGTCGGGCGAGCGCCCGGTGACCCGCAGCCCTTCGCCGAGCCGGTCCACCGACTGGTGGTGGGCCGAAATGCACCGTTCCGTCCGTAGGCGGCCGATCGCCTCGGCGAGGTGGCTGTCCGCTTCGAACTCGACCGAGTGCTCTGCGAGGAAGAGGCTGTGAGGCCGGCCGTGCAGCTCGTCGTCGTAGCCGGGGTGGTCCGAGACGTGCTGGTGAAGCGTCCCCCCGAGGGCCACGTTCACGACCTGGCAGCCCCGGCAGATGGCGAGTACGGGGATGTCCTGCGTGACGGCGTAGCGGGCGAGCTCGAGCTCCATCTCGTCACGAAAGGCATTGAACCCGTAGCTCCTCGGATGGGCGTCCTGCCCGTACCTGGAGGGGTCGAGATCGCCTCCGCCGATGAGCAAGAGACCGTCCGCCGGCGCCAGCAGCTCCTCGGGCGGGCAGGCGGGAGCACCCGTGATGGCCGGCAGCAAGATGACGCGGGCGCCGGCGCGGTGAAGGCTCTGCACGTAGCGCTCCGAGAGGGCGACGTGGCCAGCAGGGCGATCCGGAGTGGCCGTCTGCGGCAGCTCGTAGGCGACGCTGGCAATGACGACCCTGCTCACCGATCACCACCGTTCGGCTTCCGGGCGGTCGTGCGGGGGGAGGGGGCCGCTTTCTTGGTCGCTGCCGGCCGCTTCGAGCCGGCGGCTTTCACGGCTTTGGCGGCCGCCTTGGCAGCTGCAGCGATCGGGTGCTCGTGGTCGTGCGCCTCGCTCTCGTGCTCGGCCGGGAAGTTCACGTGAGGGAAGTGAGCGTGACGCTCCGCGGCGTGCCCGTGCTCGTGGTGATGGTGGAAGCCGAGGTGCTCGAAGGCACCCGTGTGCTCGTGGAAATTGTGGGTGACGTGATAGTGCCCGTGGGCGTGAACCACGGCCTCGTGCTGATGCTCGTGACCATGATCCCCCTGGTGGCTGTGCTCGTGTTGGGCGCCGCCTGACTCATGGCTGGCGCCGTGGCTTGACTCGGTCACTTGGCTCCTCGTCCTGCAGTCGTCGGGTCCGTCCCAGCCTATCGACAGCCCGATGCCGACTTGTCACGGGAGGATCCTCCCTTGCACGAAACCACGAAGCGTAGGACGATGCAGCGTGCCGGAGCAGAAGGGGCGCGGCCCGACGACGGCGTACGACGAAGGAGTCGAGGCGTTGGAGAAGAGGATCGGACTTCTCGTCGGGATGGAGAACACCTTCCCCCTGCCGTTTCTCGAGGCGGTGAACGCCAAAGGCGCCGCCGATGGCATCGAGGCGGAGCTGGCGGTCCTCGGCAAGGTGACGGAGCTCGACATGCCCCCGCGCTACTCGGTCATCGTCGACCGCATCTCACACGAGGTGGGTTTCTATCGGGCCTTCCTCAAGAGCGCGGTCGCCTGCGGCACCGTCGTCATCAACGACCCGTTCTGGTGGGAGGCGGACGAGAAGTTCTTCGAGTGCACCCTCGCACGCCACCTCGGCGTCGCCGTGCCGAAAACGGTCGTGTTGCCGAACAAGGACTACGAGGCGGGCATCGTCCCGGAGAAGTCCCTGCGCAACCTGCAGTACCCGCTCGACTGGGAGGAGATCCTCGCCTACACAGGTCTGCCCGCCGTGCTGAAGCCGAACACCGGCGGGGGCTGGCGGGATGTCTACATCGTGCACACGCTCGAGGAGCTGCTACGCGACTACGACCAGACGGGCACAAAGACCATGATCCTGCAGGAGTTCATCGACTGGGAGGACTACGTCCGCTGTGTCGTCATCGGCGGCGAGGTGCTCGTTTTTCGCTACGACCCCCGCCGAAGCTTCTTCGAGCGATACGTCACGCACGAGCCGCCACCCGCGTGGCTCGTGGAGCGGGCGACGGCGGATGCCCGTACGCTCACCGACGCCCTCGGCTACGACATGGACACCGTCGAATTCGCCGTCCGCGACGGCGTCCTGCATGCGATTGATTGGCTCAACCCGGCACCGGACTTCGACAACTTCTCGATCAAGGAGGAAGGTTTCGCCTGGGTGATCGACAAGATGAGCGACCTCGTCCTCGCCTACGCCCGCGGCGAGCGGACGCCGCCGTGGCGAGATGAGCATCGCTGGTGGCGTTTCGTCGATAACGAGGGCTGAAGGGACGCCTCCGGTGCAACGGGCCGTCGACGCCTATCACGACCTCCTCTTGGACGACGAGCTGGCCGCCGCCAGCAGCGACCACCTTCAGAGCGCTCAGCACGCCGCCAACCTCTACTTCGGCGAGCACCCGCTCTCGATCTCGCTGCGCCCTCGTCTCATCGCCACGGCCGAATGGGAACGCGCCGTCACAGCGGCCGAAGCCATCGGCGGAGCACTCGGCGTCCTCGAGTCGGCCCTCTTGGCCGATGCCGACCTGCGCAGCGAGTTGCGCCTCGATCCTCTCGAGGAGCGCCTGGCTCTCGCCCATCCGGGCTGCCGCCTGTCGTCGCCCTCGGCCCGCCTCGACAGCTTCTTTGCCGACGAGGTGCGCTACGTGGAGTACAACGCCGAGTCTCCCGCCGGTATGGCCTACGGAGACGTCCTCGCCGAGGTGATGGAGGCACTGCCGGTCATGCAGCGCTTCCGCCGCCGCTGGAAGCTGCGATCGCTCCCGACGCGGCACTCGCAGCTCGAGTGCATGCTGTCGGCATTCCGGGAGTGGGGCGGCGGGGATCTGCCCTCTGTCGCCATCGTGGACTGGAAGGGTGTGCCGACGGTGGCGGAGTTCGACATGTTCCGTGACTACTTCCTCGCAAACGACGTCCCGTGCGTCATCGCCGATCCGGACTCGCTCTCCTACGACGGCAAGCGGCTGCGGGCCGAGGACGGGAGCGAGATCACGATCGTCTACCGCCGGGTGCTCACGAGCGAGCTGCTCGCTCACGGCGGCGGCTCGGACCCCATCTGCGAGGCCTACCTCGACGGCAATGTCGTCGTCGTCAACACCTTTCGCGCCAAGCTCCTGCACAAGAAGATGAGCCTCGCCCTCTTGTCCGACGACCGCTACGCCTCGTTGTTCAGCCCGGCTCAGCGCAAGGCCATCGACCGGCACATCCCCTGGACGCGGCGACTGCGGGACGGCCGCTCGAGCAGGCTGGGGGCCGATATCGCCGACCTGTCGGCCTACGTGCTCGAGCACCGGGAGTCGCTCGTGCTGAAGCCGAACGACGAGTACGGGGGCAAGGGCGTCGTGCTCGGCTGGACGGTCGACGACCACGAGTGGGAGCAGGTGGTGCGGATGGCCCTGCACGAGACCTACGTTGTCCAAGAAGCGGTGCCCGTTCCGAGGGAGGTGTGGCCGTTGGCGTTCGGTGGTTCGGTCGAGATGGTGGACATGGCCGTCGACATGGACCCGTACCTCTTCGGAGGCCGGGTGGGGGGCGTCCTCATCCGGCTGGCGTCCTCGGCGCTGCTCAACGTCACGGCGGGCACGGGGAGCGTCGTTCCCACGTTCATCGTCGAAGGAGAGATGGGGGAGGCAGCCTCATGACGCTCGACCTGGGTCGGGATCTCACGATCGGCATCGAGCAGGAGTTCCAGATCATCGACGGGGGCGGCGAGCTCACCCATCACATCGACACGCTGCTGGCCTCGACGAAGGACCAGTTCGGCGAAGACGTCAAGGCGGAGATGCTGCAGTCGGTCGTCGAGATCGGCACGAGGATCTGCTCGGACATCGGCGAGGCCCGGTCCGAGCTGCTGCGGCTGCGCGGAGGCCTCGTGGAGATCCTGGCCAGAGACGGTCTCCGCCTCGCCTCGGCGGGGACCCACCCGTTCTCGCACTGGGCAGACCAGCGTGTCACCGAGGCGGACCGCTACAAGATGCTCGAGGACGAGATGCAGGATCTCGTACGCGAGCTGCTCATCTTCGGTACCCACGTGCACGTCGGCATCCCCGACCCGGAGCTCCGGATCGACATCATGAACGAGGCTCGCTACTTCCTGCCCCACCTGCTGGCCCTCTCGACGTCCTCCCCGTTCTGGCTCGGCCGGAAGACGGGCCTCAAGTCCTACCGCAGCGTCGTCTGGTCCAGGTTCCCCCGCAGCGGTATCCCGCCGGCGCTCAGCTCCTATGGCGAGCTCGAAGACCTCATCAAGCTGCTCGTGAAAACGAATTGCATCGACGACGGCAAGAAGATCTGGTGGGACCTGCGACCGCACCATCTCTACCCGACGCTCGAGTTCCGCGTCTGCGACGCCGTCACGAAGGTGGAGGAGGCACTCTGCCTGGCCGCCCTCTCGCAGGCGATCTGTGCGAAGTTGCTGAAGCTGCGGCGGAACAACTTGGGTTTCCGGCGCTACTCACCCCACCTCGTCGCCGAGAACAAGTGGCGGGCCATGCGCCACGGCGTCGGCGGGCAGCTCATCGACTTCGGCCGGCAGGCGGAGGTGCCGATGGTGAACCTCGTCGACGAGCTCGTCGAGTTCCTCGACGACGTCGTGGACGAGCTCGGCTGCCGTGCCGAGGTGGCCTACGCCCAGACGATCGCCCGGGAGGGCACGAGCGCCGACCGGCAGCTGGCCGTCTTCGAGGCGACCAGCTCGTACCACGCCGTCGTCGATTCGATCGCCGCCGAGACCGTCGAGGGCCTCGGGTTCTCCTGACCCCGTCGGGCGCTTCGGCGCCCGCTCAGCAGTGCCGCGGCAGGTGCACGGCCAGCTGGCGCTGCCACCATGGCCAGTCGTGGGCGGCGTCGTAGCCCCAGATGTCGAGCTCGTAGGGGATCTGCTTGCCACCGAGGAGGGAGGCCAGCTTCAAGGTGCTCGGGAGCGCTCCGCTGGCGCTCTCGTCCTCCCAGGGGCCCTGGCCGGCAACGAGGGTGAGATGGACCCGGCTCCGCAGCCAGTCGAGGTGGTCGCCGTTGAGATTGGCGACGTAGTCGACGGGGTTGTTGAAGTAGAAGGCGTCCCCCCGCTCCCCCCAGCCCATGCGCGACATGTCGTAGGCGCCCGAGAGGCAGATCGCCCGCGTGAACAGGTCGGCGCGGCGCAAGGTGAAGTTGGCGGCATGGAAGGCCCCGAAGCTGCAACCGGTGGCGAGGATCTCCTGCGGCCCTCCGCAGTCCGAGAAGATGAAGGGCACGACGTCGTTCACGACGAAGTCCTCGAAGCGCTGGTGCTCCCTCGCCCTCAGCTCGAGCGGGAGATCTTCCCGTCGCCAGCTGGCGGACTCGAAGCTGTCGATGCAGTAGATCTTCACCCGCCCCTCCTCGAGAAGCGGTGCGACGGCGCCGAGGAGGCCGTTGTTCTCGAAGTCCTCCGCCCGGCCGCTGTCGGAGGCGAACACGAGCACGGGGCGTCCCCACTCGCCGTAGGCGATGACCTTGGCGTCGCCGATGGGGATGGACGCAAGGACGACCGTGTCACGCCTCATGACCACGCCTTCGCGAGGAGATCGACGAGGTGGGGCGTCCAGGCGTCGCGCCAGGCGATCCAATTGTGGGCGTCCCGGACGACGTGCAAGGCAGCAGGGTAGCCCTGTCTCACGAGGGCGGCGGCGGCCTGGCGGTTGTTCTCGAGGTTGCGCTCGACCGTTCCGCACGTCATGGCGATGGGGATGGGGTCGTGCCAAGACGGTTCCCCGAGCACCTCGGTGACGAAGCTCTCGATGCGTTCGACATGGCCCGACCCCGGCTGGCTCCCCCGCTGAAAGAAGCTGCTCGACTGTAAGAAGAGCGCCCCGAACAGCTCTGGCGAGCTGCGGTGGGCGTGCAGGAGCGCCAGGCCGCCGAGGCTGGCGCCGAGACCGGCCCGGAACCGCCCCTGCGGGGCGATGGCCCCGAGGCGTTCGACGGCCGGGATGAGCTCGTGAGCGAGGTACTGGGCGAACTCCGGGCTGGCCGTGTAGTGCTCGTCTCGCCGCGTGGGCTGGCAGAGGACGGCACGCATGGGGGGAAGGGCGCCACGGGCGACCTCGGCCTCGAGCATCTGCAGCAGCCCGGAGAAGCGGGCGAACTCCGGCCCGTCGAGGGCGACGAGGAGGGGGAGGGGGGACTGCGGAGCCGTCCCGGCCGCAGACCAGACGACGGAGGGCTGGACCTCGCCGAGGAATCGGGAGGGCACATCGAGCTCGCGGACGTCCCCCGGCCTGGGCTCGGCCGTGAGCCACGCCGGCGGCTCGTAGTCGGGGAACTCGATGACGGAACGCTCGCCGAAGGCGCCCGGTGCCCGCAACGGGTTGGCGGGGTCGAGGACCATCTCGTGCCCGCCACCGCTGTAGCCGAGTTCGAAGCGGTACTCGAAACGGTCGACGTCGGGCCGTAGGAAGACCCCTTCCCAGCTGCCGCCGCCGACCGGCGAGAGGGCCGGCCCGGTGCGAGGGTCGGCCACCTCCTGCACGAGGGAGACGCTTTCGGTCCCGGCATGGCCTTGCAGGAATCGGAACGTCACCCGGTCGGCCTCGACCACCGGCGGCGCGACGTCGGAGGACGGCTGCGGCCGTCCGTCCTCAGAGGAGTCGTCGATGGGTCCGGCGGGTTTGCTCAGGACGCTCAGCCAGGGCCGGCGGCCGTCAGGACGACGGCGCCGGCGCCGGCGCCGGCACGGACGCTCAGGACGGTGTCGCCGGTGGAGAGATCGATCTCGGTGACGCGCCCGCTCCCCGAGTTGGCGACGAAGGCGGCCTCGCCCGTGGAGCTGAGGGTGAGGCTGAGGGGGGAGCTACCGGCCGGGCTCGTGGCGGTGACGCTGAGCGGGCGCATCTGCAGCCGCTCGAGCAGGCCCGAGTACGTCACGACGTAGGCGATGTTGTTGTTCGACGAGTACGCGACGCCCGTTGGCGAGCTCACGGGCGTCGTGCCGTTGACTTCGTCGTTCGAGACCCTCATCTTGGTCACGATATTGCCGACCCGGCTGGCCACGAGCACGGACGAGCCTGTCGGCGACACGCTGAGGCCATCGGGGCCGTCCGCCACCGTGACGGGCGACCCAGCCGTGGCCGAGTTGAGGTTGACGGGCGTGACGTTGTTGGAGGCGTAATTGGCGACGAAGGCGACGTTGCCCGGCGTGATGGCGACGGCGTCCGGCTCCGAGCCGACGGCGAGCGTGTTCGTGACCAGGTCGGTGGCAAGGTCGACGAGGCTCACGCTGTCGCCTTTGGCGTTGGCAACGACCGCCTCCGTGCCGGCGCTGTCGATTGCGATGGCGTCGGGGTCGGCGCCCACAGGGATCGGCTTCCCGATGGCTCCGGTGGCGGTGGTGATCGGGACGATCTCGTTCTTCGTGCCGATGGTCACCCAGAGGGTTTCGCCGTCCGGGCTGACGGCAACGGCGCTCGGGTCACCCGCGAGGTGAATGGCACGCCCGGCCACGGCCACCCCGAGCTGGACCCAGGAGAGCTCGTTGGCGGAGTAGTCGGCCACGACGATGTCAGCGTCGCCGCCTGTGAAGGCTGCAGCGACAGCACCCGCACCGACGTCTATGGCCGGTGCCGGCTGGAGCGATGACACGGCGACGGGAACCACCGAGCTCGTGTGGAAGTCCGTCACGTAGGCCGTCTGACCGTTGGACGCCATGAGGATGCTGGTCGGATCCTTGCCGACAGGGATGCTGGGGCCGACCTGCCCGCCTGGGAGCGAGATCGGAGTCAGCTGCCCGGAGCCGTAGTCGACAACGAGGGCGGTGGCGCCGTCCGGCGTGATGGCCACGCCGTCGGGGTCACTGCCGACGTGGAGCGGGGCAGAGGCCGCGTAGGAGACGAGGTTGACTGGAGTGACCGTTGCGGAGGCGTAGTTCGTGACGTAGGCGAAGTCCCCGTCCGGAGTGACGGCGACGCCGTCAGGCCTCGAGCCGACGACCACCTGGCGCAGGACGCGACCTTTGGGGAGGCTGATCGCCATGAGCCTCCTGCCGAGAAACTCCGCCACATAAGCGACGGTCCCGCTCGGCGAAAGCGCGATGGCCGCGGGGCCCTTGCCACCCCGGAGCGCCTTGCCGACGCGGCCGGTGGTGAGATTGATCGGCAACACCGAGTTCGAGCCGAAGCAGGCCACATAGGCCGTGGAGTCGTTCGGCGAGATGACGATGGCGTCCGGGCTCCTCCCGACGTGGATGGCCTTGCCGGCTTTCATCGTGGCGAGATGGATGGGTGTCACGGTGTCGGCGAGATAGTTGGCGACGTAGGCGGTGTTCGTGGCCGAGTCGACGGCGACGGCGTCTGGACTGTGCGTCCGGACGGCGGCAGCGAGGGCGTCGCCATCGAGATCGATCGGAGTCACGCTCGAGGCGGACTCGTTGATCGCCCAGGCGAAGCCGCCCACGCCAAGGGTCTGGGTTGGGAATGCCGCCGGCAGCTGGGCGCGGCCGCCGACTAGGTGGGGGGAGGCGAGCGCAACGTGGGGGGCCGCTCCCGCATCGGGCGAAGCCGCCACCGACGCGAAGCCAACAAGTGCGAGGGACGCTGCCGCCACGGCCGCGAAGCGGCCACTGGCCACCGGTCGCAGGTGTCGAGCGTGCATGCGATCATCTCCGATTTCGTCGTCTGGCATCTGTGCGGCGGGCGGGCAGAGACATCAATGGTGCGGAGGTCCCGTCGTCGTTGTCCCAGGCCGCGTCGTCGTCGTGACGGGCC
>Ga0116106_1000908_pt1 | contig 15693 bp, 19 predicted proteins | sample June2015DPH_6_50_FD_89717 | JGI IMG/M metagenome (GOLD analysis project Ga0116106, IMG submission 89717) | Peatland microbial communities from SPRUCE experiment site at the Marcell Experimental Forest, Minnesota, USA - June2015DPH_6_40 | ecosystem: Environmental > Terrestrial > Soil > Wetlands >...
CTGGCCGGATGCGCGTCCGGCCCTAACCCGTCAAAAGGAACGGCCCGCGAGCACGGTGGAGTTGCGGGCTTCTGGCTCGGCCTCTGGCAAGGCTTGATTGCGCCCCTTGTGTTCGTGGTCTCGCTGTTCCGGAGAGGCCTCAGTATCTACGAGGTCCACAACAACGGCGCTTGGTACAACTTCGGCTACCTGTTCGGTCTAGCCTGCTTCTTCCGCGGCAAAGGCAACCGGGCGCCGCGGCGGGCGGTGAAGTCTGGCACCCCTCACGGAAGCGCGGGTCAATGATTTAAATGACCTGTTCACGACAGTTTGACTGTGGTTTGAGTATCTCCACGCGATGGATCAGCAGCGCCATCGCAGATTTTGTTTTTGCTTTCCTGCCAGATTGTCGGGGAGAAATTTCAAAGCAACACGTCGTTTCAAGCGGATATCTTCCGCTTCGTAGACCACTCCCATTCCGCCACCACCCAGCTTCTTGACAATGCGGTAGTGCGAGATGGTTTGGCCGATCGCTGGCACGATTGAGGGGTCGGTCTCCGGCGACGCCGGAGCAGCAATCAGGGATCGCAAAATTCGTACTTGACATCGACCTAACATCCACTACCATATGGTTGTGGATAAGTTGGGTACAACATTTGCGGCTTTGTCTGATCCCACCCGTAGGGCGATGGTCGAACGACTCTCACATGGGCCTGCCTCGGTGCATGGATTGACGGAACCGTTTGCACTCTCGCAGCAGATGATTTCAAAACATATTGCCTACCTGGTTCGGGCGCGAATTGTGATCAAGACGAAGCGTGGACGAGAGAGTGTGTGCACGCTTAGGCCGGAGGCGATAAAGACAGTCAGTGACTGGGCGATTAGCTATCGTCGATTCTGGGAAGAGAGTTTCGACAAGCTAGATGTGGTTGTTAATCAAATGAAAAAAACGGAGGTCAGAGATGACACAACACACGGTTAGCGAGACAGAGCGGATGGTTGTCACAAGAGTTTTTGATGCCCCACGTGAATTGGTTTGGAAGGCGTGGACAGACCCGAAATATGTGATGCAGTGGTGGGGGCCGAGGGGGTTTACTGCGCCTTTTTGCGAGATCGATTTTCGCGTGGGAGGCAAATTCCTCTGCTGCATGAGAGCGCCGGATGGGCAGGAGTTCTGGAATGGTGGTGAATACCACGAGATTATTCTGCACGAGAAGATCGTTTCCTCCATGTACTTTTCCGACTCGAAGGGAAACAAGGTTGAGCCTGCGCACTATGGAATAGAACATGAGGCCATAGACGGTGCGTACGATGTGATTACCTTTGAGGATTTTGGAAACGGCCAGACGAAACTCACCTTCATTGGAAATGAACCCATGGAGAGCGCAAAGAATAGCGGGCAAGTCGAGGGCTGGAACCAGATACTCGATAAAGTAGCCGAGGTTGTTGCGGCGCTAGCGCAGGCGGAATAAGAAGTTGAAGTGTTGACGATCGTCATACGCGAGCTACAGCCAAGGGTGGCGGGAGGCGGATTGGGTTCGGGCCTCTCGTCACTTGGCCGGATAGTCGCCTGTCCAATTCAGACGACGGAGCGATACCTCGGGTGTAAGCAGCGTTTTCAGGATGCGGTTAATGATCACATCGGCCTGGAGCCGGATGCCCCGTCGTGAGGAACAGGCGTAGAAATTGGTATTCGCTGGCCGACTTCCCGGTACCAATCCGGCCAACTTCCTCGAAGCCCGTTTCTGGCCAACTTCCTGTTGGCCGACTATTCATAGTCGATCAGCACACTTCGACTTGGTGGCTGTTAGTTTGCGGGTCCAGCAAACAGCAATAGATTCCCCATCCGGATGCTTGACGCGCAATATCGCAGCACCCAATCCAGAGCAGGCTTTCGTGACGGGCTTGGTCTGGATGCTTCTTTACAACCTAGGGCTGCGATCCACTTTGAAACCGCAATGCCGCAAGGTCTGCTTCATAGTCAAATCGGGCATTGGCCTCGGCGATCTGTGCCTGTGTCTGTTGTAACTGGGCCTGACTTAACTCAACAATCGAGCTGAGCCCCAGGCGATACCTTGTATCGGCGAGGTCCAGTGCGGTGTTGGCCTCTTGCAAGAGCTCCGCGGTCACACTCATTTTCTGTTGTGCAGTGTTCGCTCTCAGCCAGGCTGTGCGGACATCCCGTACGATGCGATTGATGAGGGCACGGCTTTGCTCGTCAGACGCCTTGGCGCGCAGCTCGGCTTCCGCAGCCTGGGCATGGAATTTGAAACCCTCAAAGATCGGTATCCCGATATTGATCCCTGCCGCTCCGTACCAATCAGGGGTGAAGTATGTGCTGGATCCGACGGGGGTGATGCCCACCGTGCCCAACCCGGAGATCGTAGGGAGTAGTTGCTCGTGTTGCGCCCGGCTGAAGCGCACATCCGCCTCGTGATTGAGTTTGAGAGCAAGAAGATCGGGGCGCTGTTGCAAGGCGAGAGCAATAACTGCGTCTGCTGAAGGCGCGACCGGCAACGGGGGCGACGAGTCGTCGACGAGTTGGTACTGTTGATCGCTAGCGGTTCCAAGCACCTCGTTGAGATTCGCCATTGCGGCATCAAACTGATTTTGCGAATCGAGATCGAGCAACTTGGCCTGCGACAGATTGACTTGCGCAAAACTCTGGTCGAGCGTGGACTTGAGCTTGCTCGCAGTTAGTGCATCGACCTGATCGCCGACCGCTTGGCGGGCCTTTACGGTGCTTTTCGCAACCTGCAGCGTGGCCTGCGCCTCCAGAGCATCGTAGAAGGCAATGTCCGCCGCCAGGACGATGTCCTCCCGCGTCGCCTGCGATCGTTGCTGGGAGGCCTTTGCCTCAAAGGATGAGGAGGCGACCAAATTGCGCGTGCGACCAAAATCCGTAATCAACTGATTGAGGTCAACCCCTCCGCCCACGTGATAGAGAAGCCGGGAGGCGTCCAGCGACCCAGCCGAGAGGCGGCTTGCTTCTTCAGCGTCGACCCCAGTTACATTGCCATTCAGCTTCGGAAGCAACGCCGAGCGAGTCTCGCGGACGACCTGCTTTTGTGCCAGAGCAAGCAGCGCCGCGACGCTGATTCGTGGGTTGTTTTTGAGCGCCAACTGCTCCGCCTGTTGCCGCGTAAGCATTTCTCCAGCTGAGTCTGGCGGGAGGGAGCTCGGAGAATTCGTTGTCGCGGAATTTAACACCGGTGTTCGCTGCTGTGCCTGAGCCTGGATGTGCGGCGCATCTGGAAGCTGCGCGACGATCTCCTGTGCGCGTATGGCGACGGGACACAGAAGAAACCAGAGCGGCAAAAATAGACTTCGGTTACGCATGGGTCACCTCACCAGATCGGGCCTCGATTTCGTCATCACCGATTTCTTTGCGATGAATAAGCAGGTACGCTGTCGGCACTAAGAAAACGGTTACTATGCCGGAAACGGTCAAGCCTCCGAGAATTGCTCGTGCGAGCGGTGCGTACTGTTCGCTGCCGGGCTCCAGAGCGAGCGCCATTGGAATGAGGCCGAGGATAGTGGCTAGCGTGGTCATCAGAATGGGACGCAAACGAACTTCGCAGGCTTCCGCGAGGGCTTGCTTGATGGGACGACCATGGGCGCGAAGCGTGCCGACGAATTCCACGATAAGGATGCTGTCGGAAACGGCGATTCCCGTCATCATGACGACTCCCATGAGCGACATGACGTTGAGCGTCGTGCCCGTGACCATCAGGAATAGGATCACGCCCGAAAGCCCCGGAGGAATCGCCAGCAAGATGATGAAGGGATCGGAGAACGAAGCGAACTGCGCCATCAGGATGAGATAAACCAGCACGATCGCGAGGATGAGACCGATGCCGAAACTCTGGAACGAACTGTGCATGTCGGAGATCGCTCCGCCCATCGACACGGTGATCTGGGAAGAGTGGTGCATGCCATCAAGGACTTGTTTGATCTGAGCGCTTACGCGGCTGAGATCTTCTTTCTTCGGCATGACGTAGATGTCGAAACTGCGACGCAGTTGGTAATGATCGACCTCGGTCGGAGTATCGATCTGCTTGATAGATGCTAGCGACTCAAGCGGTGTTGTGTTTGCGGCACCGGGGGCGCGCAACGGAATCTGCTTTAAATCGGTCAGGGTTTTAATTTGATTGTCGGGATATTGCACGCTGAGAAAGTAATTATTGCCGGTCTTCGGATCGACCCAGAAACTCGGGGCAATCATCGTGTCCGATGTAAGCGCAGTGATGACATTATCCAGCGCCGCCTCCGGCGATATGCCGAGCAGCGCCGCATGTTCGCGATCGATATCCAATTCCAGCCCCGGATAGTCGAGGTCCTGCGGAATCAGCACATCGTTGACCGAACTCAACGTTTTCACCCTCGCAGCCACGGACTTGGCGAAAGCAAACGGTTCATCCAAGTCACTGCCTCCGATTCGAATGTCGATCGGAGCGGGTTGCCCCTGGTTGACGACGGAATCAACCAATCCACCCGTTTGGAAGTAAGTGCTCACTTCTGGAAAGTCGTTTGCGAACCTCTCGCGCAGACGTTGCATGTAAGCGAAGCTGCTGGTCTTATGGTCCTCCTTGAGACTGACCTGAATGAAGGCGGTATGCATTCCGGAGTTGCTGGTATAGATGGCCGAAAGGTCTGGCGTAATGCCAATGTTCGACACAATCATATTCATGTCGTGCGGTGACACCACATCGCGGATATCCTGCTCCATCTTCCCCACATATTCATCGGTCACCTCAAGACGAGTTCCGGGCGGGACTTTGACATTGACGACAAATTGTCCGGGATCGGTGCGCGGGAAGAACGCTACGCCAAGGAATGGAAACAATGCGAAGCTCAGCACCACGAAAGCAGCGAAACTGCATACGATCAATACGGGGCGATCCAGACAAACGGCGATAGCTTTTTCGTAGGCGTGCTGCAGCCGTTCGAATTGCTGATTGAAAGAAATGACGATGCGTCGAAAGATGTTCGCGCGCTTTATTCTTTGTTCCTCTTCGACTTCTTGTACCGCCTCCTCGGCGCCGCCTAGGGTACTGTAAGGAACGCTGCTGTGTTCAGGCTCCAAACGAATAAACTTTGCGCAGAAGAGTGGCACCACAGTCATGGCGACGGCATAAGAAGCAAAGAGCGCCAACACGACCGCGAGGGCCAGAGCGCTAAAGATATATTTGCTGACACCAGACAGCACAATGACAGGAAAGAACACGATGCTGGTACTGCACGTAGCTGCCAGCACGGCGAGCTGGACTTCTTTGCCTCCATTGATGGCGGCTTCAACCGCCGGTTCACCCAACTCCATATGACGAAAGATGTTCTCAAGAACGACGACCGAGTTATCAATCAAGCGGGAAAGGGCGAGCGCGATGCCGCCAAGCACCATGGTGTTGATGGTGCTCGCGCCCAGGTTCAACGCAATGAAGGCGGCGAGGCAAGAGATGGGGATAGAGAGTAATACCGAAATCGTCGCGCGGAGATTGCCGAGAAAGAGAAGTATCATCAGCGCAGTGAGGCACAGGCCAATGCTGCCCTCGTTGATCACGTTCTTTACCGCAATCTTTACGAAAACGGATTGATCAAAGACGACCGCCGTTTTCAGCGTCTTCGGAATATCCAGCAGATGTTTCACTGCCTCTCGAATGCCGTTCACAATACTGATCGTGTTCGACCCCCCGCCCTGTTTTAAGATCGGAATGTAGACGGAATGCTGACCGTCGACCCGGACGATGTTGTATTGCAGCTGGCCTGAGTCCACCGCTTTCCCAACATCACCAACGAATACGGACTCGCCCATATGGTCCTGTTTGTCGGTCTTGATCGGCATGGCATTGATTTCGTCAACCACCGGAATCTGGCTATTGGCATAGACGTTGTAGTCCTTCGGTCCGATGCGCACGTCGCCGGCGGGCAGAATCAGGTTCGATTCATTCACCGAGCGCACCACGTCCATCACCGAGAGTTGGTGAGCTTCAAGTTTGACCGGATCGACATAAATCTGAATTTGCCGATATTTGCCTCCGTAAGGCTGCGGCACGGAAGCGCCGGGAACGTTGGCGATTTGATTCCGTACCTCAAACTGCGCCAGATCTTTAAGCCGCGTCTGGTCGAGACCCTGACCTTCGAGCGTGACCAGACACACGGGAAGATTCGAAGCGTCGAACTTTAGCACCACCGGAGGCAGGGTTCCCGGCGGAAGTCGGCGCAAATTTGCCATGGCGAGATTCGAGATGTTGCTGACTGCGGCGTTCGCGTCTGTGCCCGGCTGAAAGTAGATCTTGATCAGGCTCACACCGGGCAGCGATCGCGACTCGATGTGATTGATTCCGCTTCCCAACGTGAAGAAGCGCTCGTAGCTATCTGTGATATCCGCCTCGATCTGCTGCGGCGGCATGCCCGCGTAGAAGGTCGCGACCACGACAACCGGGATATTAATTTCCGGAAACAGATCGACGGGCATACGTGCGACTGTGGTAACGCCCACGACGATCACCATGAGACAAAGCATCAGAACGAAGAACGGGTACTTGATGGCAAAAGAGGACATTACTCGCTCACCTCCTGCGCCGCCGTCGGAATGAACGCCGCATGCGGGGACACAACTTCCCCAGGCTGATAGCCAGTCTGCCCAGCGGCGATCACGTTGTCCCCAGCCTGCAGGCCGCTCGTAATCTCCACGCGGTTTGAGGTTTGGATTCCGAGAGTCACACCCCGCTTCTCGACATGGTTCGTCGCATCCACTACCAGCACATAAGATTGATCGCCGTTCTGCACAACAGCCTGTGCCGGCAAAATAAGAGCGTCATTCTTCTGCTGGAGTTGAATCGTCGTCTCCGCGTACATCCCTGGATCGAGACTGAGGTCAAGGTTCGGGACATCGACCTCGGTCAGCATGGTTCGGGTGTTGGTATCGAGTGCGCGCGAGAAACGGATGATCTTGCCTGTAAATGTGTGCCCAGTCGCGCTGACTGTCACCCGCACATCGCCGCCGACCTGAATGTAGGGAACGTCGCCCTCTGGCACGGGCATGCGAAGACGGAGCAGGTCGCTCTCGGCCACTTGTACCACCGGAAGTGTCTGCGTGTTGTTGTTCTGTCCTGCTTGAATCAGCGAGCCGGTATCGGCGTAGCGCTTCGTCACCACACCTGTAAAGGGAGCGATGATCTGCTCGTATCTGGACATCGTTTCGAGCCGGCTGCGGGTCGCGCGAGAAACGCCCAGCTGTTGCCGCATGGCGTCGAGCGAGGCCTTGGCGACACCGACCTGTGCTGCCGCTTGCTGGTCTTTGGCTCGTGCGTCATCCAACTCCTGCTCCGCGATCAGCCCTGGTCTTTCTTTGGAAGCTTCTTCCAGACGGGTGTACTCAGCGTGCAATGCGGAGTACGTCGACTCGGCGCTGACGACCTCGCTTTGTGCGCGAGTGATATCAGATTGGCTGTGGCGGACCTCGGCCTGAGCGCCCTCCACTTGGTTCTGCAACTCTGGAACTTCCAGCAGAGCCAGGACTTCGCCCTGACGAACGCGGTCGCCTATATCGACTTTGATCCAGCGAATATATCCCGAGACTTTGGCGTGAAGATCCACCTGTTGATAGGGCTGAAATTGACCAGCAACCGTAAGCGAACTGGCCAGATTGCCACACACGACCGCGACGACTGCAGCCGCCCTCGGCTGCTCGGCGGGACCTTTACGGTAGAGACCTCGAACGATCAAGAAGAGAGCTGCCAACAAAAGGCAGAGAAGCCCCGCAATCCAAAGGATTCGCTTGCGATGCATGGAGCCACCTTACTTTCAATCCCGCAAGTTCGGGATTGGAATCAACGACGGTACATCTCCTTTAAGGGACTGGCGATCACTCAACGGTCCTATTCGATATTTGAGAATAGGCCAGGTTTGTCGTGAATATATAGCCGAGGAGGGATTAACAGAAGGCTGGAGGAGGACGTTGCGTGAGGTGTGGATCCTGAAAATCCAGTCTGCGAGACCTGCAGAGGTTCATTTCAACTTGGTAAAACCCGAATGTAAGAATCAAAATCGCCTGGGCCAAAGCCAATAGCGGAAACAGCTTCAACGTCTCCCAAGCCGTATCCGGGTTGAGGGCCTTTTCAAGCCTAGCCATGGTTTGGGCCGAACGCCTCTCTGTCAAGAGTTTGGCAACTGTGATGGTAGATGGAGATTGCCGGGGCTTGTAAAGGGAGAGCTTTGCTTGCAATCCCCAACTGAATACGGCAGAGGCCAAAAAGAGAAGAGCACACTTGAATGCGTATGTACCGGCAATTTGAGGTCGCATCTGTCTCCTCCTTTCCCGAGAGCGCTGTAAATAATGTAGCAAAAAATGGTCTTGTGGAGTTGTGGGAAGCGTCGAGGACCACCCGATTTTCCGGGAAGGCCTTAGCACGATCATTGGGTCGCAACCAGATATGCTCCTGGTTGCCCACGCTGCCCAACGGCGCGGAGGCGATGGAGGAGTTTCGTGATGGTGGCGGCGGTATTGCTGTGGCACAAGTCCGAATCCCCACAATCATCAGGAGAGCCGCGATGAACTCGCGAGGCCGGCTTCTTCTAATTTTTCTGATGGCCACCGTGGTTGGAGCGGCGAGCGGACTTTGCCGAAAAACTTTCCTCGCATAGTTTGCGCCGAATCATAGCGATCATCGTCTTCGCAATCGAGGTGTGGGAGGCCTCAACGGCATTGCGAAGATGAACACAGGCCTCATCCGTCGGGAGTGCTAAACTTCACTGATTTGCGCCCACCTTAGAATGATGCCAAGTAGGCACTGAAAACGAGGTTCTATGGCTCATGATTTCGTTTCCCCCTTGGAATTAGACCGTCGACGCTGGTTGAAACTCGGGATCACTTCCGCCGTGGCGGCTTCGCTGCCAGGCACGCTGCTGGATGGACAATCCGCACCGCAGGCCTGCGCTCCTCCCATCCCGCAGAACCACGAACCGTCGAATGGCGGCCCGTGCCCGTACCCGATTCCATGGCTCGACAAGAACGGTAATCACAATCAGATCCCTCCCATGCCGAACGTCGAACTCTCGCACATCTATCATTTCAAAGGAAAGCTGGCACGTTGCAACGGTTTCCACGGCATGGGCACAGATAACAAGGGCAATCGGCTTGCCTGGGGTACTCCCACCACCGACTGCAGCTACATGGCCGGCGAGTACTGGGCGGCGCGTCAGCCGTACCAAGGCGTCTTCGCGCACACTTGACTCACCGTGTTTAAGGGACCGGCGGTCCCCGCGAATCAATTCCACGATTTTCATTCTCCCATCTCGCCCGAGGGCCTATATTGGGTCACGCCTGTGCCTTCCACGGGCCTCACCTTCAGTGCGGATGGTAAGAAGTCCTCGCTCCAGATGACCAACGTGCCCATCATTGATCAGCCGCGTTGGCCAGCAATGGATGCTGAAACGACTCCGGCATTTCTGGATTTCAAACTGGTCTTCACCGCGACCGATGAGCCGATCAAGTACGAAGACGCGACGCGGCAGTATCGGTTCGAAGGCTTCAAGGCGACCGCGCAGATCGAAGCCGTGGTCCGCGTGCCCTCGATCGATTTTACCTTCAAGACCGATCCGCTGGAGGCGTCGAAGTGCGACTTCGCCGTCATGGGTAGCGAAGCCAATGGTAAATACTACGAAACAGCGGACCTCGTTAGTCGATAACGGTCCGGTCCTGCGACCAACAGATTAGTATGCGACAAGTCGGCTTATCCGAAGTGATCGCGATCATTCCCGGTTGACGGGCAAAACGGAAGTCATTCCGGGCCAGAAGTCGTCTTCTGGGAAGTTAGCCGCCCAACCAGTTGCCCAAAATCCCCCTTCACCGTCGGCTTTGCAACTACCTGAATCTATGAGGTCAGAAGATTCGCCGCTCTGCTGCCCACAAAGTGGTGTTTCTTGGACAGGTGAATGTTTGCCGAGTTGGTTACCCGGTAGCGCGCTTGCCGCGGCTTCAAGGCTTTGATACCGGTGTCAGTCAGTGCCACATGCCCTCCCTTCGTGTGTACTCCAGAGTCAGTTTCGTAGGTCTGCCCCCCCCGAAGTACACGCTGGAGTACACACTATGGATCGGCTTCCTGTGTACTCCGTCGGACAGTGTAAGACACTATTCCAATGTATTTCAATAGGTTATTTGCCGATTGTACATCTCACCGGACCCCCTTGGACGCCACCTCATTTTCCAATGCAGAAGGTGCCGAATATTAGATTGAGGATGTCGTCGGTAGTGGTCGCGCCGGTGATTTCGTCGAGCGGGCGTAGCGCTCCGTAGAGATCGAGCAGCAGCATCTCGTGGGGGACGCGGACGGCGACCGCGTTGCTGGCGGCGTCGAGCGAAGTGAGGGCGCCATTGACTAATGTCTGGTGGCGAACGCTGGTGAGAAAGCCAGTCTCTGCCGGCATGCTGGAGTCTCCGGCGACGTGGCGGAGAATGGCGGCGCGCAGGTCGGGAATGCCTTCGCCAGTTAGCGCGGAAGTGGAGATGTGTTGCAAAGTGCAAGAGAAAGTGCAAGAGGAAGACATGGCCTCTGCCGACGAAAGCACGCCGGGCTCCGCCCAGCTTTCACGGGCGAGGCGCCCGTCCCCACACCATCTCGGCAGGTCGGACTTGTTTTCCACGACAATTGCCGGCCGGCCTTTAACCAGAGTTAGTAACTCGCGGTCTTCGTCGGATAACAGTTGCGTCTGGTCAATTACTACCAGAACTAAGTCGGCGTCGGCCAGAGCCTCCATCGATTTCCTGATGCCGATGCTTTCGGCTTCGTCGAGGGCGCGGCGGATACCGGCGGTGTCCACCAGTTCCACAGGAATTCCACCAATGGCCACAGTTTCGCTGACCAGGTCGCGAGTGGTTCCGGGCTGGGCCGTAACGATGGCGCGCTCGCGTTCCACCAGCCGGTTAAACAGGCTCGACTTCCCGACGTTGGGACGACCCACGATGGCAAGCGTCAGTCCTTCATGAATGATTTTGCCGTAAGTGAAAGTGGCGGCAAGTTGCACGAGCGGCGCTCTGACTTGCTCGATGCGATCAATAACGACAGCGTCGGGCGCGATGGAAACATCGTCCTCGGCGAAGTCGATGCCGGCCTCGAGCAGGGCGATCAGGTCAACTAATTTCTGCTTGATGGGTTTGAGGCGATTGGAGAGCGCGCCTTCGAGTTGCCGCGCGGCGACCTGGGCCTGAAATAGGGTTTGCGAGTCGATCAGGTCGCGGACGGCTTCGGCCTGGGTCAGGTCGAGGCGTCCGTTGAGAAAGGCGCGCATCGTGAATTCGCCCGGCTCGGCAAGACGAGCGCCGCGGACGAGAGCGAGTTCAACGATGTGGCGCAGCACGACCGGCGATCCGTGCGCCGAGATCTCAACGATGTCGTCAGTGGTATAGGAGTGCGGCTTCCGAAAGAAAGTAGCGACGACCTCGTCAATGCGTGTAAAGGATTGCACCCCGGAACACGCACGGACAGCCGTCCCTGCGTGAGCATCCAAGGGTTCGATGAGGTCGCAGTGGACGGCTCGGCCCGGTTCCAGCTCACGAGTTAGCCGGAGCATTGGCTCGGCTATGGCTCGTGCTTCAGAGCCGGCCAGGCGGACGATGCCGATGCCGCCGCGACCGGGCGGGGTAGCAATAGCGACGATGGTGTCATCCAGATTCACACGAACATTCTAGTCGTGTGACGCTGCGATCACGCTAGACGTTTGCGCGTCGCTGCGTGCCCATTTTCGATAAACAAAGAAGTAGTAGAGGGCTAGGGCGAAGGGAATAAAGAAGAAAAGAAAAGGAAACCAGAGTGCACGTTTCAGCCAGGACGATTGGTCGAAGTTGAACCAAAAGTAAAGCATCGCCACCCATAACAATGCCGACCCAATGACCTCCGGAATCAGAGCCAATCGCAACACGATGGCGGTTGCTGGTGGCAAGGTACGCGATCCAATAACGGATTGAGCGGCACGCGTTCCCATGAGTGTCCCACTCAATGCAAGAGCCAGCAGGGCGCAAACGAGATATACACGTCGAGCGGGGCGGGAAACCATCCAGGTCCGCGAGATGGGCAAGATCAGCATCGGACGAAGCAGCTTACCACGCGATAAACCGGTTTGCTGCATCCGCCGCGCGTCATTTATACTTACGGTTTGCCTTAAGCCATCTGATGCAATCAGGAGCAGGGATTTTCGATGCCGAAACGTACATTTCAACCCAACCGGCGCAAGCGCTCGAAGAAGCACGGGTTCCGGACTCGCATGAAGACCAAGAGCGGGGCCGCAGTGCTGTCGCGCCGCCGAGCCAAGGGGCGCAAACGTGTATCCGTCAAGCCGGGTTTCCGCGAATAGTTTTCCCCACAACGGACAGCAAAGGCCGTCGTTATTACTAACTGTCGTCTTTACTTGTCGTCTTTACTATTGTGCAGGATTGTGAACTGGTGAGCGCCGACGCTCCGAAGCGGAGTGTAGAGCAGCCCGCGGCGAAAGCAGGCGGAAGCTTTCCGCGTGGCTTTTCGCGCGCGGCGCGGCTGCTGAAGCACTCCGATTTCGATCGCGTCTACAAGCAGGGGCAGCGGCATTTTTCCTCTCACATGACCGTGTTCTATCTGCGGCAGGCGGAGACCGATTCTCTGGCGAAAAGCGCGCGTGTCGGCTTCACCGTGGGACGCATGCTGGGCGGCGCAGTCGAGCGCAACCGGATCAAGCGGCGGCTCCGCGAAGCCGTCCGGCTGCGGCGTGCGCTGCTCGAGGACGCGGGCGCGGTTGATGTCGTGATCAATCCGAAGAAATCGGTCCTGAGGTTGGAATTTTCGGCGCTGCTCGAAGAAGTGGGACTGGCGTTGGCTGGGATCGCGAAAAAGCTGGTGCAGAAATGAATTCTCTCACGCTCCAACTGTTGCGACTTTACAAGCGGTGGATTTCGCCGGCATTTCCGCCGTCTTGCCGCTACCTGCCAACGTGCTCGGAATACGCCATGGAAGCGGTAGAGCGCTATGGCGCGCTGCGCGGCGGAATGATGACGGCGTGGCGAGTATTGCGGTGCCATCCGTTGGCTAAGGGTGGGCTGGATCCGGTGGTCAAGGCCGCCGCGGTTGGTCCCAACGTCTGCCGTAGAGACGCGGCTCGCCGCGTCTCCCAAGATGGAGCAAGCGCCGTTTCGACAGCGACGAACTAAAACCAGAAGCACGACAACAACTAAGGCGAGCGACTGATTTGGCAGAATTTCACAATCCTCAGCAAGAACCCGGAATGGAGCGCAGGCTGTTAATCGTCTTCGCGCTGACTTTCCTGGTCATCATGCTGTTCCAACCGCTTTTGAAAAAATATGGTCCGCAGCCTCCGGCCAAACCGGAGACTTCCCAGGCGCCGCAAAACCAGGCGCAACTCCCCGCACAGACTCCCACCGAACCTCCCACGCGACTCGGCACGCAACCCCCAGCGGCGAGGAGCGTGAAGGCGGCAAGGGCAACGGTTCCGCTGCAGGCTGCCAGCGAGTCCGAGACGGTGATTGAAAATGACGTTTACCGGATCGTGTTCACCAATCGCGGCGGCCGGGTTAAATCGTGGGTGCTGAAGAAGTACACCGACGACAAAGGCGGCCCGCTCGAACTGGTAAATGCCGTCGCAGCGGAGAAATACGGATATCCGCTGACTTTGTGGACCTATGACGAAGCGCTGCGGAACCAGCTCAACTCGGCGCTGTATGTGGCGACCAGCAGCGGGCCAACACCTCCAGAGATTAAGTTTAACTATGCCAATGGCGATGTCTCGGTGCAGAAGACCTACAAGTTCGATCTCAACACCTATGTGGTCGGGGTGCAGACTGCGGTCGAAGTGCAGGGGACCGAAGTCACGGCGTTTCCGATGTGGCCGGCCGGTTTCGGCGCGGATATGACTGGGCCGCAATACGCGACTGGCCAGATCCTGTATCAGTACGACAATAAGGTTGAGCGGCTGGCGATCAAGAAGATCAGCGGGAACGGGACAGTACCGGGACCGTTCCAGTGGGCCGGATTGTCGGACCAGTATTTCGCGGCGGTGTTCATGCCGCAGGATCCGAAGAACGCGGCTATGGTGACGCTGCGCAACGCCATTGAAATTCCGCACAACTCCTCCGACCCCACCAACAAGCAAATGGACAAGGTGGACGTGCTGGGCGCGGCCGTAGGCAGCCTGAAGGGTTCGACTGATGCCCGGCTGTATGTGGGCCCGAAAGCGCTCGCCGATCTGCAATCGGTGGCCGTGCCCGGAATCACCGGTGCGGAACCGGATCTGCGTGCGGTGGTTGATTTCGGCTGGCTCGGAATCATCGCGCGGCCGCTGTTTTTGTGGTTGAAATGGATGTACAGCCACATCGTCCGAAACTGGGGCTGGGCCATCCTGCTGCAGACGCTCATCATCAATCTGGCGTTGCTGCCGCTCCGGCTCTCGCAGATGAAGTCGATGCTGAAGATGCAGCGCGTGGCGCCGCAGATCAAATCGATTCAGGAAAAATACAAAAAGTACAGTTTGCGGGACCCGAAAAAAGCCGAAATGAACGAAGAAATATCGGCGCTGTATAAGAAGGAAGGCGTGAATCCGGCGGGCGGATGCCTGCCGCTGCTGATCCAGATGCCGTTTCTTTTTGCCTATTACCGGATGCTCAACGTCGCGATGGATCTGCGGCATGCGCCCTGGTTGTGGATTCACGACCTTTCGGCGCCCGATCCGTGGCACATTCTGCCGGTTGCGATCATCATCACGATGTTCTTCATGCAGCGGATGACGCCGCAGGCCGGGGTCGATCCGGCGCAGCAGAAGATGATGAACATCATGATGCCCGGCATGCTGGGCCTCATGAGCTGGAATCTACCGGCGGGCCTGGGCCTGTATTGGTCGGCGGGACAGCTGATCGGAATCGTGCAGCAGTCGGTAATGAATCGCACCTCGCTCGGCCGAGAAATGCGCGAGATGATGGAGAAGCGAGCAAGGAAGAAAGAGAAATAGCTGTCAGCTTCCAGCTATCAGCTGTCAGTGAAACCTTTTGCGCTCTTAAGCATTTACTGATAGCTGAGAGCTGACAGCTGAGAGCTTACCTATGCCAATCACCGACAAAGTTGCCGCCGCGAAACAGATTGGAGAATTCCTGCAAGCCGTTATCTCGAACGGCGGTTTCAAGCTGAAGTACAGAATCACCGTGGATCCGCCGATCGCCCAGAATCGCGAGTGGGAACATCCCGAAATTCTGGTAGAGTTTGCCGGGCCCGATTCGGCGCTGTTGCTCGAACGCGGTGGCGAGTTGCTGCGGTCGTTTGAGTTGCTCGCCTCCGAGATCCTGCACCTGCAGGGCAACGAACACGAGAAGATCTGGTTCGATTGCAAGAATTTCCGGGCGATGCGGATCGACGAACTGCAACTGGCGGCGCGGGTGGCGGCCGAGCAGGTGCGGCGGACGAGCGAGCCTTACCGCTTCGGCCCCATGTCGTCGCGAGAGCGGCGGATCGTGCACCTGGCGCTGCGCGAGGAAAAAGACTTGCGCACCGAAAGTGACGGCGAGGGCGGAAGACGCTCGGTGGTGGTCTATCCCGGAAGTTATAAGACGGCAGCGCCGGCGAGACGGGAACGGCAAACGAACTGAGGTAGGTCAGATTGCAGAGGTCAGAGGTGAGAGGTCAGAGGTGAAACCGTCACGTGCCTTTGAGTTCTAACCTCTGCAATCTCACCTCTGACCTC
>Ga0116106_1000911_pt1 | contig 15666 bp, 16 predicted proteins | sample June2015DPH_6_50_FD_89717 | JGI IMG/M metagenome (GOLD analysis project Ga0116106, IMG submission 89717) | Peatland microbial communities from SPRUCE experiment site at the Marcell Experimental Forest, Minnesota, USA - June2015DPH_6_40 | ecosystem: Environmental > Terrestrial > Soil > Wetlands >...
CGTGCTGGCCTGAGCCGTGCTGGCCTGAGCCGTGCTGGCCTGAGCCGTGCTGGCCTGAGCCGTGCTGGCCTGAGCCATGCGTGACCGGGCTGCGCTGGCCGGAGCTGGTCCGGGATTCGGCGCTGGCCAGGATGCGCGCGGCCCGGTGCGCCCCGGCCGGGGCCAGCCGCGAGCTGGCGATCCGCCAGGCAAGTGCCGCGGCGACGGCCGCGGCGCAGCCGATCCCGGCATCCAGCAGGGGGCCGCTCTGCATGTCGGTGCTGGCGCCGATGCTGTGCGCGAACGCGACCGGCCAGGTGGCGTAGGCGGCCCAGTGCACGGCGCGCCAGGTCCGCCGCCCGATCCGGCCGCGCAGCAGGCTGGTGATGATCAGGGCGGCCATCAGGTCGAGCGCCACCGCCCCCAGCCCCAGCCAGAACGGCTCATAGTGCGACGCGAACGGCACGATCGCGGCGGCCAGCCCGATGCTGACATAAGGATCGGCTATCGCGGTCGCGACATGCAGGCCGACGAACGCCACGGCCAGCAGCGAGACGCTGCGGTGCAGGCTGGTGGCGCCGAACCGGGGCAGGCCGGGCAGCCGGCCCTGGCGGTTCACCACGATGCCGAGCACCATAACGAGCGTCAGCAGCCCGAGCGCGACGACGCCGGTGGCCCGGCTGGTGTACCAGAGCGCCGTGCCCGAGGCGATCCCGTTCATCTTCTGCTCCGCTCGAATGATCCTGCTGGTGGCGTGCGGGCGGGTGCCCGCCCCATTGACAATGCCGGGCGTTCCGCAGCCGGGGATCTGGGCTTGCTCTGCGCCGGCTCTGAAACGGCGGGCGCGACCAGCTGGATCGCTCGCGGGCGGCCGGCGGCCAGCGCGCGCCGGTGCGGGCTAGCGCAGCAGGCCGAGAGCGAGAAGGTCCTGCCGCAGCCGGGCAGCCGAGGTAAAGGGCTCGGCGATGATGCCGAGCTCGCGCGCGGCCTGCACGTTGGCGGCGGAGTCGTCCACGAAGAACGTCGCCTCCGGACGCAGGCCGTAGCGGTGCATCAGGATCTCGAAGATCCGGTGGTCCGGCTTGGCCACGCGCTCGATGCCGGAGATGACGTAGCCGTCGAACAGCTTCATGAACGGGTAGCGCGCCAGCCGGAGCGGGAAGGTCTCGGCCTCCATGTTGCTGAGCGCCAGGCACCGCGTGCCTCCGGCGGTCAGGTCCGCCAGTACCTGGACGGTGTCCTCCAGCGGCCCGGCGACCATTTCCTCGCTGCGCTCGGCCCAGGCCGTGATCATGTGCTGGTAGTCCCGGTGCTGGCTGGCGAGCCGGCGGCAGGACTCGCGGACGTCGGCACCGAGATCATTCGCGCGATGCCAGTCCGCCGTGCAGACGCCGGCCAGGAACGCTTCCATCTCGGCAGGATCAGCGAACAGCTTCCGGTACAGGTAGCGCGGATTCCAGTCGATCAGCACGCCGCCGAGATCGAAGACGACGGCGTCAATGTCGGGGCTCGGCACGGCCCGAGGCTAGCATTGCCGCTCGCCGCCGCTCCGTTGTGCCGTTGTGCCGTTGTGCCGTTGTGCTGCGGTGCCCGGCGCTGCGGCGCTGCGGCGCTGCTGCTAGTCCGCGGCGGCGGATGGCCAGCGACATCGGAGCGTGCCTGCCGCTGCTGCCCGGCCGCCCTGGTGCGACCGGGCTAACGACATCGGAGCGTGGCTGCGGTCGCTGTTTCCGCGGCAGATACGCATCCACGCTGCTGCCCGCCCGCGCGGCTTGCTGTCAGGAGCCGCCGGAGGTGACCTGGCCCGAGCCGGAGGTCGAGGACGGCGCCGATGACTGGCTCAGGCCGGAGCTGCTGCTGCCCGAACTGCTGGTCCCCGTGCCTGAGTTGGCGCTCGAGCTGCCGGACGCCGTGCTCTTGCTGGCCGCGGCCTTCGGCGAGGTGCCTGACGCGCCGCTGGAGCCGGACGTGCCGGACCTGACGGAACTGCGGGAGGTACTGGAGCTGGCCTGAGCGTGGGTCGAGCCGGGCAGCTCGGCAGCGACGGCTCCGCCGGCGACGATACTGGCCAGGCCGATCGTCGCGGTGACCGCGCGCAGCCTGCGCCGGTTGCGGTCCCGGGCGGCAATGGCGCTGCGGATGGTGCGATCCCGGCTGTCCATCGTTTCTGCCTTCCTCGCGGAGTCCATGACCTTCAGGCTGCCCGGTGAGCCTCTCAATGCCCTCTGACCCGGCTGCAGGACCGCGCAGAACAGCCACCGGCGAGCTGCCGGCCGCGGCGCGAGCACGCGCGTAGGTTAGGCGCATGGCGGTGAAGCTGGCGCTGGTCGTCAGGACCGACCTCGGCATGGGCCGCGGGAAGATCGCCGCGCAGGTTGCGCACGCCGCGGTCGCGGCAGTGCTGGCGAGCAGCACCAGCCAGGATTTCGGCGCCTGGCTGGGCGAGGGCCAGCCGAAGGTCGTGCTGCGGGCCGTCAGCGGCGAGCAGCTGCAGGAGATCGCCCGGACGGCCAGGGCCAGCGGGCTGCCGGTAGAGGTCATCTGCGACGCTGGCCGTACTCAGGTCGCACCGGGCACGCTGACCTGCTGCGCGATCGGGCCAGCTGAGGTGGCCCGGATCGACGCGGTGACCGCGACCCTGGCGCTGCTCTGAATCGTTGCCGCGATGAGCCGCTTCCGCGATGAGCTGCGGCCGGCCTGCTCGCACGGCAGCGCGGGCGTGATGCAGGCGGGAGAGCCATGCCGGACGAGAATTTCACCGACCTGATGGCGGAGCGAGTCGTGCTGCGCCGCTTCCGGCTGGACGATCTCGATGCCTTCCTGGCCTACCGCTCATCCCCGCAGGTGGCCAGGTTCCAGGGCTGGGACGCGCCCTTCCCGGCCGGGGAGGCCAAGCGGCTCATCCGGCAGATGACGACGGACCAGCCTGACACGCCGGGCGAATGGTTCCAGTTCGCCGTCATGCTGCGCTCGACCGGTGAGCTGATCGGCGATTGCGCGGTGCGGCCGGACGAGACCGATGAGAGGCAGGCCGAGATCGGGTTCACCGTGGCACCCGGGTACCAGGGCCGGGGGTACGCCACCGAGGCGGCGGACGCGCTGCTCGGCTACCTGTTCGGCGCGCGGGGCAAGCACCGGGTGATGGCGTTCTGCGACGCACGGAACGCTGCGTCCGCGCGTGTCCTGGCCAAGCTCGGCATGCGGTGCGAGGGCCACCTGCGGGAGAGCACGTGGGCGAAGGGGGAGTGGACCGATGATCTTGTCTATGCCATTCTCGACCGCGAGTGGCAGGTCCGCAGCAGCTGACCGCCATAGCTGACCGCCATAGGCGGCCAGCCCGGGCGACATGAGCGAGGACGAGGCCATGGCTGAGCAGCAGTTCCAGCTGACCGCCGACGTCAGCACGGCTGACCCTGCCGCCATCGGGCCACTGCTGCGGCAGCTCGTCGCCGGGAGCATCACCGAGACCGCGGACGGCTTTCACGTGGAGGCCGCGATGACCGGCCCGGCCGCGCGGGACCTCAACCGGTCCCTGCTGTCGGCACTGCGGCGGGCTGAGCGGCGGACCCGCCTTCGCGCCGAGTGGACGGCCGGCGGCATGACGGAACGATTCTTCGACTACGTGCCGAAGGGCACGCGGCCGGCGCTCCCCCGGCCCCTTCCGTAGGCTCGGGCCCTGCCGCCCGCGCAGGGGGCACGCGGCGAGCGAGGCTGTGGACCGGCTGTGGATGCGCCGGTGGAAAGCTGCAGCGCACGGGGGATAAACGACAGATGTCCTGTGGATGAAAAAAGAATCTTGGAATACCCGCGCGAAGCCCTTGTGCCCGGCGTCTGGTTGGCAGTAGAACTGCTCTCACCACTGAAGACGGGCTTCGCCCCGGGGGAAACCCCGGGACCGCTAAGACGACCGGGCGACCGGAATTCGCAGCGGAGGCCTGACACCGGTGGGGGTCGTGTGGCACACGGTAACCGAGTAATCGGCAGCCAGGGCCACAGGGCCAGGCGAGGCCCCTCCATCTCATACATGGAGGGGCCTCGTCGCCGTCTGGCACTGGCCAGACGGCCTGCGCGCGCTCGCTGAGCCGGGGTGTTCCCTGGCCGCTGGCCGGCAAACCACGCCGGATCACGTTGGTCATGAATGTCGTGATGAAGCGGGCGAGATCGGGCTCGGCGAAAGCCGGTCGGCTGATCGCCGGGGAACCGCGTGTTTGGCGGGCGCCAGCTCGGTCACAGTGCGAGACTGACGGTGACGTTCCGCGCTCGGCACGGGGGTGCCAGCCGGAATCGGGGGAGAAACAGCAGCTCAGCGTCTGGCCGGCCGATGCAGCGCAGGGGACCATGGGCCGGGGACCGGACCTGAGCTGAGGGGCCGGGCGCGAGGTGGCAGCGTCGCGGCAGGGCACAGGCAGGACGGGGGACGGGGGAGTTCATGAGTCTCATTACTGACCGTGACGACGTCAGCAGCGGATACGAGCCCGTGGAGCTGCCGTCTGACCCGGTCATCAGGACACGGCCGACGGTGACGATGTTCCGCCGTCGCGCGGCCCGCCCCAGCCGCCGGGCGGTCCTGCACGTACAGGTGACGAATGACCCGCCCGTGCCGTCCGACCTGGTCAGCTGGTACACCGAGCGCGGCTTTCACTTCTACGTGGCTGGCCTGCGCTGGACGCCGCGGTCGGGCCTGCTGGGCCGGCGCCCGGCGCGGAGCATGGCAGCCACGTTCGCGGACCTGGATGACGCCTGCGCTCACCTGCGCCGCGTGGACGGCATTGACACCGTCATCGTGAGCGCGCACGGGACTGGCGCGCAGGCGGCAGCGCTGTGGTGCGACGCGCGCCGGGCCGCGGTCCCGGCGGATGCGCTGCTGCTGTACGCGTCAGAATTCGGCCGGCAGTTCCGGCGCGGACTGGACATCTCCTGCCCGGTGCTGGTGCTGTCGGGTGGCGGCGAGAAACCCGAGCAGGTCCGCGGGCGGCACCGGGCCGGGATCCGCCGCGGCCCGGGCAACACCCGGCTGGGCCCGCACGTCACCTGGCTGCGGCTGCCGGACGCCGAGGCCGGGCCCGACGCCAGGGACCGGCGCAGGTTCTTCGACGAAATGGGCCGCTGGCTTGGCGCCTACATGTACGGGCAGGCCCGCGACCAGCTGCTGTGACCGCCGGGCCGGGCTGTCCGGCCCGGCGTCAGCTGCTGACCTGAACGGAGACGCTCGGGTAGCCGCTGGCGCCATTCGGCTCCGGCGGCTCCTGCAGTGCCGTCTGGGTGTAGCCGGTGCGGTCGGTGGCGCGCGCCTCGATGACATGAGTGCCCGGCGTGGCGTTCCACTGCCAGACCCACTGCCGCCAGGTGTCGATGTCCGGCACCGCCGCCAGCGTGGCCTGCTGCCACGATCCCTTGTCCACCCTGACCTCGACCGCGTCAATGCCCTTGTGCTGCGCCCAGGCCACGCCGGCGACCGCCTGCTTGCCCGGCTTCAGCGTGGCCGACGCGCCCGGCACGTCGATGCGTGACTCGGTCTTGATCGGGGCTTGCTGGGACCAGCCGCGCTGCGCCCAGTAGGCAACGTTCGAGGCGTATGTCGTGACCTCGATATCGGTGATCCACTTGCACGCGGACACGTAGCCGTACAGGCCGGGAACCACCAGCCGGACCGGGAAGCCATGGTCGGTCGGCAGTGCCTGGCCGTTCATGGCCACGGCGAGCATCGCGTCCCGGCCATCCATCGCCGTCTGCACGGGCGTGCCGGAGGTAAAGCCGTCGACCGAGGTGCAGAAGAGCTGATCGGCCCCGGCCCGGATGCCCGCCTCCCGCAGCAGGCTCTGCAGGCTCGCGCCCAGCCAGAGCGCGTTGCCGATGTAGGGGCCGGCCACCGGGTTGGAGACGCAGCAGAGCGTGATGTAATCCTCGATCAGCGGCCGCCGGATCAGGTCCTGGTAGGTCAGCGTGATCTCCCGCGCCACCATGCCGTGGATGCGCAGCTGCCAGCTGGCCGGCGCTACCTCAGGCACGACGATCGCCGTGTCCACCCGGTAGAAGCTGTTGTTCGGCGTGATGAACGGGCTCAGGCCCGGGATCTTGAGGTCAGCTCCGGCCGGAAGCGGCGGGGCCGTGACCGCCGGGCGCGGCAGCCTGATGGCCTCGCGGGCCGCATTGACGCTCTTGGTGTCAGCGAGGAGCTTGCCGCCGGCGAAGCCGACCAGCGCAACTCCCGCGGTGACGGTGCCGGTGACCAGGAACTTCCGCCGGTCCGGACCACCCGCCACCCGGCCAGCCGGGCCGCCTCCCGCTGATCCTCCTCCTGCCGTGCCGCCTCCCACTGGGCCGCCCGGTGTCCAGTCGCCTGGTGTCCAGTCGCCCGGTGCCCGGTCGCCCGGTGCCCGGCCTGCGGGCGCGGTGCCGCCCGGCCTTGCCCCGGCCGGCGGCGCGCTGCCGGGATGCTCGCCCGGTGAGGGCGCGCTGGCTGAGGCCGCGCGGCCTGGCGAGGCCATCGGCGCCGGACCAGCGGCACGAACCATGCGCGCGAGCGCCCACGCCGCCGCGGCCGTGCCCGCCAGGGTTGGCACCAGGTAGCTGGCGCCGGAATCGGGGCGGGTGGCCGCGGCGAGCAGTCCGACCACCGCGAAGGCGCCGAGTCCGGCCATGCCGTACCAGAGCTTGCGCAGGGCCAGCACGCCGATGACCGCCGCGCACACCGCCAGGACCACTGCGATGCCGCAGAGCAGCACGAACTTGTCATGCGAGCCGAATGCGCGGATGGCGAAATTCTTCACGGCTGGCGGCGTGAGGTCGATCGACATCTCGCCGACGGCCACGACGGGCGAGCTATCTGCGGCGATGAATCCCGCGACTAGCTGGCCGATGCCGACGGCTGCGCAGCCGGCCAGCAGCCCGGCGACCACCCCGCGCCAGGCCGGGATCCTCGTCCGCTCGATAGAAGTCACACTGCTAATTCGTTGCCGCGCTGGCACTGGTTTGCCACCCATCACGCCCGTTTGCTCGCGGGGATCGTGCCCCGGCCAAGCCGGGCACTGGTGCAGCTACGAATATAAGGATGTGAACGTGCCGGAGGGGGGAAACGCCGCAGCGGGCGGAATGCTGCCAGCCAGCGGCGCCGATGATCTCGACGGTGACCTCGAGCGGCTGCTCGCGCGCGTGGCCCGGGGCGACGAGGGGGCGTTCCGGGCCGTCTACGAGCGGCTGGCCGGCCAGGTGCTCGGCATCGTCCGCCGCGTGGTCAGGGATCCGGCTCAGTCAGAAGAGGTCATGCAGGAAGTCCTGCTTGAGGTCTGGCGGACCGTCTCCCGGTTTGATCCGCTGGCCGGCTCGGCGACGGCGTGGGTGATGACCATGGCGCACCGGCGCGCCGTTGACCGGGTCAGGTCCGAGCAGAAGGCCGCCCGGCGCGAGCTGCGCGCCGCGTCGGCAGTGATCGAGTACGACGATGTCACCGAGGCCGTGCATGCCAGCCTGGACCGTGAGCGGGTCCGGCGGTGCCTCTCCTCGCTGACCGAGGTGCAGCTTGAGGCCGTAAGGCTGGCCTATTACCGCGGCTACACCTACCGCGAGGTTGCTGAGTTCCTCGGCGTGCCGGTGGGCACGGTCAAGACCCGGATGCGCGACGGCCTGATCCGGCTCAAGGACTGCCTGGGGGTGGACGGATGACCGCCGGCGGCGCTGACCCGCACACCCTGCTGGGCGCCTACGTCATGGATGCGGTGACGGAGCCAGACCGGGCGCGCTTTGAGCAGCACCTGGCTGGCTGCGAGGCATGCCAGGAGGATGTGCTGGCCATGCGCGAGGCCGTCGCCCGGCTGGCGGTCGCGACCGCGGTGGTCCCGCGGCCTGAACTCCGGGAGCAGACGATGCTGGCCGCCAGCCGGATCAGGCAGCTGCCGCCGGTCATCAGCGAGGAGCCGGCCGGCTCGCCTGCCCTCCCCTCCGTAGCGGCCGAGCCGCCGGGCGGAACCGGGCATGTCCCGGCCGGACCAGGCAGCTGGCCGGATCCGGCAACGGGTCGCGGCGATGCGGGTGCCCGGCCGGGCGGCCGGGCCCGCTCCCGCTGGCGGACCGCCTGGCTGCCGCGGCTGGCCGTGGCCGCAGCCGTGGTACTGGCCGCGATCGCGATCGGGTTCGGCTCCGCGATGCAGGGTGCGCAGCACCGGCTGGATCAGGCCACCGGGCGCAGCCACGCCATCGCGGCCATCCTCGGCGCGCCCGATGCCACGATGCTGACAGCCCGGATCACGACGGGTGGTACTGCCACCGTGGTCATGTCGCACCATGACCGTGCCCTCGTCCTGACCGCGGCCGACCTGCGCGAACTGCCCGCAGCCAAGGCCTACGAGGTGTGGCTGATGAGCCGGTCCGGTGCGCGCGCGGCTGGCATGCTGCCCGCGCCGAACGGGCGGATGGCCGGCCCGGTCGTGGTGACCGGTCTCGCGCCAGGGGACCAGGTGGGCCTGACCATCGAGCCGGCTGTCGGGTCGCCCCGCCCTACGACAGCACCGATCCTGATGCTCAGGCTCGGAAGCTGACGAGCGGAGGGCTTTGCGCCGTCGGCGCGCTAAGTGCCGGATGTCCGGCGCGCCGGCCCGCATCAGCATTCGTCGCCGTCACTCAGCGGACGAGGGCCCGGCCGCGCCGGGCCCTTGCGACACGATGCCGCGGGCAGGCTAACGTGGCCCCGTGAAAGCATCTCCCGAGGCGCAGCGGCGACTGCTGGAAATAGTTGAGCTTGACGGCGAGCTGGCCAGGATCGAGCACCGGCGGCGCGGGCTGCCCGAGCACGCGGAACTTGCCCGGATCGAGCAGCGGAACCGTGAGCTGCACGACGAGCTGGCCACACTCGAGGCGCAGGAAGGCGACCTCAGGCGGGAGCAGGGGAAGGCCGAGGCCGATGTCGAGCAGGTCCGCAGCCGGGTGGACCGCGACCGCAAGCGACTGGATGCCGGCCAGGTCTCGTCACCGCGAGAGCTGGAGAACCTGCAGTCGGAGATTGAGTCCCTGAACCGCCGCCAGTCCGATCTGGAGGAGATCGTGCTGGACGTGATGGAGCGGCGCGAGGCCGTGCAGCAGCGGCAGAGCGAAGCCGGGCAGGAGCGGGCGGAGCTAACCGCCGAGCTGCAGAACGTGGCCGCCCGCCGCGATGCGAGCCTGGCTGAGCTGGCCGAGCAGACCGGCAAGGCGGCTGATCGCCGCGCGGCCATTGTCCCGGAGGAGCCCGCCGATCTCATGGATCTTTACGAGCGGCTCCGGGGCCAGCACGGCGGGGTGGGCGCGGCTGCGCTTCGCGGCGGCCGTTGCGAGGGCTGTCACCTGGCCCTCAACACCGTGGATCTCAATGCGATCCGGGCCGCGCCTGCCGACGAGGTGCCGCGCTGCGAGGAGTGCCGCAGGATCCTGGTCCGCACCGATGAGTCCGGGCTGTGACGCGGCGGCTGGTCGTCGAGGCTGACGGCGGCTCACGCGGCAATCCCGGTCCCGCGGGATACGGCGCGCTGGTGACCGACGCCCAGACCGGCGAAGTGCTCGCCGAGCTGTGCGACAGCCTGGGCACGACCACCAACAACGTTGCGGAGTACTCAGGGCTCGTCGCCGGGTTGCGCGCTGCCGCCGATCTGGCCCCTGGCGCGGACGTCGAGGTGCGGATGGACTCCAAGCTGGTGGTCGAGCAGATGTCCGGCCGCTGGCAGATCAAGGACGGGAATCTGCGCTCACTGGCCGCCGCCGCGCGGGAGGCAGCCCGCCGCCTGGGCGGCAGCGTCTCCTACACCTGGGTGCCCCGCGCCCGCAACGCCCGCGCTGACAGGCTGGCCAACCAGGCCATGGACGTGGCGGCTGCTGGCCGGCCGCCGCGGAAGGGCACTGCGCGGGCGGCCGGACGGTCGCCCGCAGTCAGCCGCGGCGCCGACGATGACACCGAGGACGCCAGCTCCGGCCCGGATGCCAGGCATGCCAGCGGCGGCACGTCGCAAGTGCTCAGTGCGGGCAGCGGCTGGGATCGGCAGCCGCAGGAACAGCGCACGGTGACGCTGCTGCTGCGGCATGGCCAGACGCCGCTGTCCGCCGAGCGGCGGTTCGCCGGCCGTGGCGATGTTCCGCTGACTGACGCGGGCCGGGAGCAGGCCGCGGCAGCTGCGGCCCGGCTGGCGCAGCGCGGTGGCATCGACGTCATCGTCACGTCACCGCTGCGCCGGGCGCGCCGGACGGCGGAGGCGGTGGCCGAGGCGACGCATGCGCCGCTACTGGTCGATGACGACCTGGCCGAGGCCGACTTCGGCAAGTGGGAGGGGCTGACATTCGCCGAGGCTGGCGCGCAGTGGCCGGAAGAGATGGCCGCCTGGCTGGCTAGCGCGGATGCTGCTCCGCCCGGCGGCGAGAGCTTCGCGACCGTGGCCCGGCGGGTGCTGTCCGCGCTGGAGCGACTGCTGGACAATCACGCCGGCCGGACGGCGGTGCTCGTCAGCCACGTCACGCCCATCAAGACGCTCGCGTGCCGGGCGCTGCTCGCGCCGCCCGCCGCGATGTTCCGGATTCACCTCGATGTAGCCTCGCTGTCAGAGGTGGACTGGTTCGCCGACGGCCCCGCGCTGGTGCGGTCACTGAACGACACGGCGCACCTGCGGAAGCTCGGCTCGCGAGTCGTCTGATGCGGTCCGCGGCGCCGCCCCGGTAGGAATTCGAGATAATTTCTGGCTGCTTGGGTCCATTAATTCTCCGGTTCATGCGGCGTTCGCGTGTGTAAATCGTGGCTGGCAGTGGAATAGGACTCCCGTAATTGATCAAGACGGGGGGAGATCAGTGCCTGTTCAGAGCACGGACCGCGCAGCGGCTCGCCGCAGTACAGCGAGCAGCACCCGCGCGAGGTCGAGTAGCGGTAACGCGGTGAAGAGCTCCGCGAGCCGCCCGAAGTCGAATTCAACTAAGTCGACGGGGGTCAAGGCCACGCGCAGCACCACGGCGAAGCCAGCGCGCCCGGCCGCGAAGGCGAGCTCGCGCAGCACCACCGCGTCAAGCTCGCGTAACACGAGCCCGCGCAGCACCACCGCGCGCAGCTCGCGCAGCACCACTGCACGCAGGACCACTGCGCGCAGCGGCGCGAAGAACTCGCCGACTCCGGCAGTTGCGGCTCGTACCGTGTCGTCCGCCGCGACCAGGGTCACGTCGGCAGCGGGCAAGATGACTGCTGCCGCGACCAAGGCCACGTCGTCGGCCAAGACCATGTCCACCGCCATGCAGACCATGAACACCGCCACCAGGGCGATGAGCACGGCTGCCAAGGCTCTCACCGCGGCGGCGAAGACGCTCTCGACGGCCAAGTCGGCCGCCGGGGCGGCCAGCCCGGCTAAGCCGCGGAGTTCAAGCACGGCAAAGCCCGGGCGTGCCGCTGCTGCGCGCACCGCCAGCCGGACCGCGGCCAAGTCCGCGACTCCGGCGAAGTCACGGACCTCGGCGGGTGGCAGGGCCTCGACGGCCAAGTCTGCCGCCAGGCCGAAGTCCGCTGCGGCGAGCAGCAAGGCCTCCACGGCCAAGCCTGCCGCGAAGCCGAGCAGCTCGGCCAAGCCGAACAGCGCCTCGCGCAGCACGGCGAAGTCGAGGACTGTGACGGCCAGGACCAAGTCCCGGCCGAAGGCCACCTCTCGGACGAGGACCAGCGTCAGGCCCGGCACTAGCCGTAAGCCTGCCGCGCGCTCGGCGCCGGCGCTGACGCTGGCCACGCCGCCGCGTTCCTCCCGCGAGGAGGAGTACGGAGGCCTGCTGGGCGGTCTCATCCGCTAAGTCAGCCAGTGCAGTTCGCGGGGGGCAGCCGGGTCCGGCGGCCCCCCGCTTGGCTGCGGCCTCCCGCTTGGCTGTGGCCTCCCGCTCGGCTGCCGGCGACCCGGTCGGCTACGGTCCGGGGGGCGCAGCCGTCGCCTTCGCCTGCGGGGCAGATCCGGGCATCCTCGCCCCGCACGGCCGCGGCGGCCTATCCTGGGCACAGCGGCGGGCGAGCTGGCCGGGCGGTCGCGTCGCTCCCCGGCCTCCGGGGAGCGCCGAGGAAGGTCCGGGCTCCGCAGGGCAGGGTGGTCGGTAACGCCGACCCGGGGCGACCCGCGGGAAAGTGCCACAGAAAGCAAACCGCCGCCGGAGAAATCCGGCGGTAAGGGTGAAACGGTGGTGTAAGAGACCACCAGCACCGCAGGTGACTGCGGTGGCTCGGTAAACCCCACCCGGAGCAAGGTCAAGAGGGAGCCGCGTTCCTCGGGACGCGACTCCTGCGCGAGCGATCGAGGGCGGCCCGCCCGATGCTCGCGGGTAGACCGCAGGAGGCTGCCGGCAACGGCAGTCCTAGATGGATGGCCGCCGGCCCGCGCGAGCGGGTGCACAGAACCCGGCCTACAGGCCAGCTCGCCCGCCGCCCGCACCCCTGACCAGCACCGGAGCGAACCAGGAAGCCCGTCAGGGCACTTTCCGGGCACAATGGTGAGGGCGTCCTCGGCAACGTGAACGGTCACCACGTGGTCGGCTTGAGTCCGTGCCGAGGGCGATCTTTAGCCCGCCGAGCATGATCACGCCGGTATTGCTGGCCCGCCGTTGCACCGTGACCGGCGCAGTGGACGGCTGCGGCGGCCCGGCGGGGCGTGCTCCGCGCAGCCTGCGGGCCTGGTCCCAGGTGAGCGGGTTCAGACGGGTGCGCAGCAGTTCGCGGGTCTGGGGGTCGAAGACATCAGCGTGGCTTCCTCGATCCGGATCGCGACCCGCCAGCACCCGGTACACGCTCATCCGCGACTCAATATCCACCACCTGTTGTTCATCGATCAGCGTGACGGCGAGCGGTGCAGCCGTGCCTAACTCAACGGCCTGCCCACATCCATGACGCCGGGCTTCGGGCCGCGGAAGAAAGGGGACCTTCGGCCTTGTTGCAGCGCGGTCCTGGCGCGCACAATCGCCTGCAGCGCACACCGGCGGTCGCTGGTCATGAAGTTCTGGCGCGTTTTTCTTGTCATCGAACGCGGGCTCTGATCGAGTCAGCCTGAACGAAGGAGTTGAGGCGATGGCTGGGTGTAGCCGACAGGGTCAAGCCAGGCGGCACAACGATGAGTCTGGGGCGGCCCGCCGCTGGAGGCATGCCACGCTGTTAGTTGGCGGATTTACTTTGTTGCTGGGCTTGACCGGGATGGTTAGCGCCAATATCGCGCAGGCCAGCCAGCCCGCCAAAGCACTCGGCCGCACATGGACGATCGAGACGACACCGAATGCGACCGGCGCTGCCGTCAACGAGCTCTCAGCAGTCTCGTGCACATCGCCGCGGGCCTGCACCGCGGTCGGCTCCTACGCCGAGACGCTATCGACCCCTTCTGTGCCTCTGGCGGAGAGGTGGAACGGCAAGACCTGGCGCCTTCAGGCCCCCGCCGTCCCCGCGGGCACGGCGAGCACTTTCCTTTATGGGGTTTCGTGCACATCAGGGACTGCCTGCACGGCTGTCGGCAACGCCTTTTACAAGGCCACCAAGGTTAACTTGATCGTCGCGGAGGTTTGGAACGGCAAGAGCTGGCGAATCAAGCCGGCTCCGACCCCCTCGTCGAAAGGCAGTTCGTTTTTCGCGGTCTCGTGCACGTCAGGGAGCGCCTGCACCGCGGTGGGCTTCTACGGCAACGCAGCCGGGAACCCGGAGGCGTTCGCCGAAAGGTGGAACGGCAAGACCTGGCGCATTCAGGCCGTACCCCGGCCTTCGAAGCTCACTTGGTTCTTCGGAGTCTCCTGCAGCTCGCCACGGGCCTGCACCGCTGTCGGCTACCAGAACAAAGGCAGCGGAGATGCGCAGCCGTTCGCCGAGGCGTGGAACGGCGCGAAGTGGCACGTCCTGAAGGTGCCGCTCCCGCAGGGGGCTCCTGGCGGCGCCTTCAAGGCGGTGTCCTGCACCTCGCCGAGCGCCTGCACGGCGACCGGTACCGCCTTCGGCTCTAGCCCTACACTCGCCGAGCGGTGGAACGGCAAGAGCTGGCGCATTCAGCCGACCCCCAACCCGCCCAGGTACGAGACGAGTGCCGGGGAAGTCGCGTTGGACGGCGTGTCCTGCACCTCGACGACCGCCTGCACGGCGTCCGGCGAGTACAGCCCGGGCGGCTCGGCGGCTTACTTCGCTGAGGCCTGGAACGGCAAGAGCTGGAGCCTGCAGACCACTCCGGTCCCGGCCGGCTTCCGGAGCGGCGCTCTCCTTGGCGTGTCGTGCGTCCCGACAAGGTGCACGGCTGTCGGCGCCTACACCGCACTGGGCCCCCAGGTCACGCTGGCCATGGCCAGGTGAGGTCGTCGACGACAGACTGATCGGGCCTGCAAGCGGACGCTACAGGGGAGACTCGTCGCCGACAAGCCAGATGTGGCCGAACGGGTCGCGGAACCCGCCTTGCCGATGCACGCCGCCCCACGGGGCTGGCGTCAGGCGTGCCGGCGGGGTCAACGTGCAGCGCCCGCAGCGCGTCAGCGCGAGGACGAACGACGTTGAGGCCGGGAAGGCCGGGCGTAGGCTCGGCCAGCTGGGTGCCGCTGTTCAGGATCGGCTGTCGGCAGCGGCGTCGGTGATCAGGTCGTAGGCATCCGCAGGGTGGAGTCGCCGGTTTCGACGGTGACGGTTTTGCCGGCGTGGCTGAAGCCGACCTGGATGCGCTGCCGACCAGGGCAACTCAGTCACGGCCAGTCTGGCGCCGGTCTAGCAAGGTCACAGTGACCCTGATCTAGACCCGGCCTACAGGCCAGCTCGCCCGCCGCCCGCGCCCCTGACCAGCGCAGACGTCGCTGTGACCTGTCGGTTGTGGCGAGCTGCCAGTTACTGATTGATGCGGGCCGGGTCAGGCCAGGCCCGACCACAGGTAGCGAGCACCGATGGCGACTACGAGGATGCCCATGATGCGCCGGATCAGCAGGTCGGGAAGGCGCGACTGCATCCGCGCTCCGGTGTACGCGCCTGCCAGGCCGCCGACGCCGAGAGCTAGCCCGGTGGGCCACTCCGGGGCCACTGACCCGTTGTGGTGGACCGACAGGATGACGAACGTGATGACGCCTGCCACGGATGTCACGAATGTGGAGGCCAGGGCTGCAGGGGCGACATCTGCTGGACTTCGGCCGGTGGCCATGAGGATGGGAGCGAGGATGGAGCCGCCGCCGATGCCGTAGATGCCGCCGACGCAGCCCACCAGGGCAGCGAGGAGCATCAGGACCGGCGGCGGGATCACCCGTACCGCGCCGGTGATGTCGGAGGCCTCCGGCGGCCTGGTCAGGGCCAGCCAGCATCCGAGTGGCAGCAGTACGGCCGCCACGACGAGGTCGAAGACCTTTGGGCCGGGGAGCAGCTCGACGCGGATGATCGAGCCGATGATGACGCCGGGCAGGGTCCCCGCGATCAGGACCAGGGCCAGTGCGCCGCCGGTCTGCCCCTGCCGCCAGTACCGGTACAGCGCACCGGGGGTGGCGACGACGTTGTAGAGCAGGTTGGTGGGAGTCACGGCCGGGCTCGGCGTGCCCAGGACGGTGACCTGGAAGGGCAGCAGCAGGACCGCGCCGGATATCCCCGCCGGCGTGGCCAGGACGGCAATAGCGAAGGCTGCCGCCAGGGCGACGACCTCTGTCCATCCCGGCCCGAGCACCGGGCTAAGGTAGCGAGCATCGGGCCGAGCCGCAGATCGATGCCCGGCTAATTGCGCTGGTCAA
>Ga0116106_1000921_pt1 | contig 15552 bp, 11 predicted proteins | sample June2015DPH_6_50_FD_89717 | JGI IMG/M metagenome (GOLD analysis project Ga0116106, IMG submission 89717) | Peatland microbial communities from SPRUCE experiment site at the Marcell Experimental Forest, Minnesota, USA - June2015DPH_6_40 | ecosystem: Environmental > Terrestrial > Soil > Wetlands >...
AATGGCGCCGGCGGCTCACCCATCTCCCCGATGGCGAACTCGAGCGCCCGCCGGGTCAAGGCATCAGATACGACCGAATAGATGGCCTCGATGTCGAGTGTCGCCATGTGGCCCCGATGCAGGCTCACCACCGCCGGGCGCAGGGCGGCGGCGGCCGTGGCCAGCTCTGCCACCGATGCCGCCCGGCTGATCGCCTGGCGGAGTGAGAATGACGAGCGGGTCTGGACGACGACCAGGTCGGAATCTGCGATGACGCCGATCACCTCGCCCGTCGGCGACAGGACCGGGAAGTGCCGAAACCCTCGATCCAGCATGTCGAGCAGCACCTCGCCCGCCGGTCGATCGAAGGCAACCGTCTCGGCGGGCGCGCTCATCGCCTCCGAGACGGGGATGTCGGGCGAGCGGCCGGCCGCCAGCACGCGAGAGCGCAGATCACGGTCGGTCAGGATCCCGAGCGACGACCCGAGGTCGACCACAACGGCCGTCGCCCCGCGGGCGCTCATCTCGCGGGCAGCGTCCCCGATCGTCGTCGAGGGCGGGCACAGCACGGCGGGCGAGCGCACGAGGGTGCCGACCGGCTGGGTGAGCTGATCGGGTTCGGTCGAAGGGCGCCCCAACCGGATCTTGTAGCGGTCCTGCAAGAGCGAGCGAGTGATGTAGCGGAGGCCGGCCGCCTGGCCGAGCAGCGCATAGGCGGCATCGGCAGGAATCCGGTAGGTGACGGTGTCCTCGGCGGCCCGAGTGGCAAAACCCGTCGGCAGGCCCGACAGCATCGAGGCGTGGCCGAACATCTCGCCCACGCCGAGCAAGTCGAGCACGCGGCCGTCGTGCACGACCTCGACCGCGCCTGCACGGATGATGCGGAGGGACTCACTCGACTCGGCGCCCTGGGAGAAGATCACCGTGCCGGCGCCATGGAACTCCACTTCGGCGGCGGCAGCCGCCCGCTCGACGTCCTCGCGCTCGAGCGCGTCGAAGGGCTGGTGCATCCGTAGGAACTCGACGATCTCCGGGACGGTGCTCACCGACGACCAGTGTTGCCGCGCCCGGCAGCCGGCGCCGAATTGATCCTCGGCGCCTCGGCCCACCAGGCGTCAGGGGGCCGACAAAGGCACCCCTTATCAGGGCAATGCCTCAACCTCTGCGCGGTTTCGGCCGATAAGGCGGGGGACGAGAACCGCCTGTACTGCCCGCGAGAGGAGCGCCCACATTGAAGCATCGGGCCGACCTCCACGATGCTGTCCGGCAGGCCGTCGACCCGATGGGGCTCATGCAGCGGGTCGCCGACGAGGTCACGGCGGTCGTCGCCGGAGCCGAGGGCGTCCTCATCGGGCTCGTCGGCGAGGACGCTTCGCTCAGCTTCGTCTGCGGCAGCGGCTATCTCGCCGGTCAAGTGGGTGGCAAAGTGCCTCTGACCGGGAGCCTCTCCGGGCTGGCCGTGAAGACGCGTCTGACGCTGCGCTGCGACGACGCGGAGAGCGATCCCCGCGTTCATCTCGACCTCTGTCAGGCCTACCGGGTCGCCTCGGCGGTCTGCGTGCCGCTTCGGCGCGGCACCGAGGCAATCGGCGTGCTCAATGTCAGCTCCTCGCGTACCCACGCCTTCGACGACGGCGACGTGACCACGCTCAGCAAGTTCGCCGAGTTCGTGAGCGTCGTGATCGCCGCGGCTGCAGATCTGACCGGGGTCACGGGCAGGTTGCTGTCACTCACCCCGCTCGATGCACCGGCTTCCGACGAGTTCGACCTCGCCGTCGAAGAGAGGTTCGTGGCGAACGTGTTGAGCCCGGGCACGGTCGGTGGCCTGGAGGCCCGCCGTCGCATCGAGCGCGTCCTCGAGGGGCAGCGCCTGATGCACCACTTCCAGCCCATCTTCGACCTCTGGAGCGGGGAGCTCTTCGCCTTTGAGGCCCTTGCTCGCTTCCCCGGCAAGCCCAAGCGGCCGCCCGACCAGTGGTTCGCAGAAGCCCACGCCGCCGGCCTCGGCGTCGAGCTCGAGATCGCCTCAATGCGCACAGCGCTCGAGTCCTTGTCCGGCCTCCCACCCGGCATCGGCCTCTGCCTGAACGCCGGCCCGGACGCATTGGCGGACGAGGAGGTCTTGGGTCTCCTCATGGAGTCCGACCCGGGTCGGATCGTGATCGAGCTGACCGAACAGGTCCCGGTCGACGACTACCCGCGTCTGGGGGATTACCTCGCGCGGTTGCGCCTCATGGGGGCCCGTCTCGCCATCGACGACACGGGTGCGGGTTTTGCCAGCCTCGCTCACATCCTCAAGCTCAGCCCTGACCTGATCAAGCTGGACCGGGCCTTGACGACGGGAATCGACTGCGATCCAGTCCGGCGGGCGCTGGCGGCTGCCCTCGTGGCCTTCACCGAGCAGACGCGGGCGGAGATCATCGCGGAAGGAATCGAGACCGCCGGCGAGCTCGCCGTGCTCGGTGAGCTCGGAATCCGCTACGGACAGGGCTACTTCCTCGGGCGCCCCAAGCCGCTCGACTCCGTCCGCTGGCGACCCGCCCACCCGGTTCGGTCCCGGCTGTTCGCCGAGGTGTCACGGTCGATGTCGAACGCTGTTCCCGAGGCCCTGCGCGCAGGAGAGCTCCTGACGGCCGGCCTGAAGCCCTGAGGCCACTCGTCGCCAGCAGGAGGCGGCAGGCGCCGTCGCGCCGGGGAGCCCTTGACGGAGCCCTTGAGGCTGGCCCATTCAGTTGGCGCCTTGCTGGCGAGCCGGGGGAGCCTTCTGCAGGCCCGCTCACTTGAGGCCGCGGGCAATGACGAGGCGCATGATGTCCGACGTACCTTCCTCGATCTCTTCCAGCTTGGCATCTCTCATCCACTGCTCCACCGGGAAGTCGCGGGAGTACCCCCACCCACCAAGGGTCTGGACGGCGGCCCAGGTGCAGTGCATGGCCGTCTCGGAGGCGGCCAGCTTCGCCATGGCGGCGGCGACGGTGGCCGGCAGACCGGCATCGAGCCGCTTTGCCGCCCTCCAGACGAGCAGGCGTGACGACTCCACCCGGGTCGCCATGTCGGCGAGACGGAAGGCGACCGCTTGGTGCTCGATGATGGGCGAGCCGAACTGCTTTCGGCTGCGGGCGTACTCGCAGGCGTACTCGAGGGCTGCACGGCCGATCCCGACGGCGGCGGCGGCGAGGACGGCGCGAGAGATGTCGAAGGTTCGCATCAGGCCGAGGAAGCCCTCGCCCTCTTTGCCCAGTCGTTGCTCGCTCGGGACAAAGACGTCGGAGAGGAACATCTCCCGGCAGACAATGGCCCGCTGGCCCATCTTCCGCATGGGCTCGCCGAAGCTGAGGCCGGCGGCATCACGGCGGAGGAGGAACGCGCTGATGCCCTTGCTGCGCTCCGAGGGGTCGGTCTTGGCAAAGACGACGTACTGCTCGGCCGCCCCAGCGTTGGAGATCCAGGCTTTCGAACCGTTGAGCCGGTAACCGCCGTCCACCCTGAGCGCCGTCGTCGTGATGGCGGCGGCGTCCGAGCCGACATCTGGCTCGGTGTTCGCCAGCGCCGTCAGCGGCGGTCGGGCGCCGCACAGCGGCGTCAGCCACTCCGCCTTCTGCTCGGGCGTGCCGAGCTCGAGAACGGGATCGGCGAAGAACCCCCCAGAGCAGAGGAGGTTGCCGATACCGAGATCGCCGAAGCAGAGCTCCTCTTGGACGAGGCACTGGCTGAAGACGTCGGTGAAGCCTCCCCCGCCGTACTCGACCGGGAGCATGAAACTCGTGATACCGGCGCCGGCGGCGAGGTTCCACAGCTCCCAGGGAATCTCCGTGTCTGCCTCGTCGACGGCCCGTGCTCGCGGGCGGATCTCCGTGCAGGCAAACCTGTTACAGAGGTCGACGATCGCCAGCTGTTCGTCGGAGAGCTCGCACAGCTCGGTCGGAAGAATTGACAAGGACGCTCCCTGAGAAGACGGTTGGCCAAGGCGACTGCAGGCTTGTGAACGACGTCTCCGGCCGATGGCGCTCGGGTGTCACGCGGCCGATGTACCCGGCCTTGAAAGTCTCGCCGGGCGCCAGCGCCGGTCGCTCGGCTGCCACGCGGCAACTGTACCGGCCGCGCATCGCAGGAGGCATCTGCTTCGGGCCCCAAGGCTCGGAACCCCACGAAACCACCTCGTTGCACGTGCACAGGCGCACCTCGCGGCCTGTGGGCGGTCCTAGATTGGCCGGCAGTGGACCTCGCCCCCTTCCGCATCGAGCGTTTCTACTCGCGCTTTGAGTTCACGACGCCGTTCATGCTCTCGAGCAGCGACTGCGAATCACGCCCGATCGGCGAACTGCTGGCTCTCGAGCCCGACGCGCAGGAACGGCTCTTGCGGCTCCGGTGCGGATACACCGAATCGCCGGGCGCACGAGAGCTTCGCGAGGCGATCGCCGCCATCTACGCGGACATGGTGCCGGAGGACGTTCTCGTGACGACGTGCGCCGAGGAGGGCATCTTCCTGCTGTACCACGCCCTGCTCGGACCGGGCGACCACGCCGTCGTGGAGACACCCTGCTACGAGTCCGCCCTAGAGGTCGCCCGCAGCACGGGCGCCGAGGTGAGCCAGTGGCGACGGCGCTATGGCGATGGCTGGGCGCACGACGTCGAAGCCCTCGAGCAGCTGATCCGCCCGAACACACGGGTCCTCTACCTCAACCAGCCACACAACCCGACCGGGACGCTGATGGACTCAGCGACCTTTGCTCGCGTGGTGGACCTCGCCCGCTCCGCCCGGCTCGTGCTCTTCTGTGACGAGGTCTACCGAGAGCTCGAGCACGAGAGAGGCGACCGCCTGGCGGCTGCTTGTGACCTCTACGAGAGGGGGGTTTCGCTCGGCAGCATCTCCAAGAGCTACGGCCTTCCCGGCCTGCGGATCGGGTGGATCGCCTCCCGTGATGCCGCCCTGCGTGAGGCGGTGCTCGACCTCAAGCACTACACGACGATCTGTGCGAGCGCGCCGAGTGAGTTCCTGGCGGCACTGGCGCTACGCCACCGGGGCGCCCTGCTCGCCCGCAACCTCGAGATCGTGCAGGGGAATCTGCCGCTACTGGAGGCGTTCTTCGACCGTCACTCGGAGCACTTCGCCTGGGTGCGGCCCACTGCGAGCCCGATCGGTTTCCCGAGCGTGCACGGCCTCGGCGACGTCGACACGCTCTGCGAGCAACTGGCCGCCGCCGGCACCCTGCTGCTGCCCGGCACCGTCTACGACGAGCCCGGTCACGTCCGCGTCGGCTTCGGAAGGGCCAACCTGCCACAGGCACTCGACGTCCTCGAGGCCTTCGTGGCGGCCGCGCTCCCGGGTACGAACCCCGCAGCTGCCGCCCGCACGTCCGACGCCGGCAACCTCAGGAGATGACGGCGACGGCTTCGAGATCGAGAGCGTGGCGGGCATGGCGGGCGGCCATCGTCAGGAACATCTCGTCGCCACGAGCCGTGCGCGCAACGAGCATGGAAGCGGCAACGGCCATGAGGAGCCCGGACCATGTGCCTCGCCGGTAGTCATGCCAGCACCGCTCCCAGCCGTAGTCGGGCACGCCGGCGGCGACGAGCCCGGCATGATATCGACGCACGAGGGCGTCCTCGATGGCTCGCCGAGGCTCGGCGTGCAGGCCGGCCCCGATGAAGTAGGCGACGTCGTTGAGGGCCGGCCCGTCGGTCACTGTCTGCCAGTCGACGACGGCGACCGGGGTGCCGCCAGGTGTCGAGTCGAAGAGCAGGTTGTCCAACCGGTAGTCGCCATGCACGACCGTCCATGGCGCCGTGTCCGCCATCAGGTAGCTCTCGAGGTTGCCGAAGAGAGCCGAGCCGGCCTCGAGGACGTCGGTTCCGAGATCAGCGGCGTAGCGCTGCCCGAAGCCGGACCACAGCCCCGGCAGCAGAGCCAACAGGAACTGACGTCCCAGGGTCTTGTCACCGTGGAGCCAGCCCACCTCCGCCAGGGCCGGGTCGCCCCAACGAGGGGCGTGAAGCTTGACGAGCTCGTCGAGGGCGACCTCGGCGCACTGAGGCGAGCAACCGGCGACCTGGTCGCCTGGGCGTGAAGGCGCCAGGTCCTCCAAGAGCAGCACGAAGCGCGCCGTGTCGACCTCGATGTCCGCGTGGAACACCCGTGGCGTCCGAACCGGCAACTGCGGCGCCAGCTCCTGATAGAAACGGACCTCGTTCTCGTAGCTGCGCAGCGCCTTGGCGGTAGCTCGACTCGTGGCGTCGGTCGCCGGCAACTTGGCCACGAGACTCGCCGGCGCTTCGGTCGGCCGGTCGTAGCGCACCGTCAGCCGGGTGCAGGTACACATCTGGCCCGTCCCGATGGCGCTCGTGGCCACCTCGAGGACTCGTTCGCGGCGGATCGTGCCCGAGGCTGCCAAGGCGGCCGTGAGCCACTCGGGCGTGAGCGCCTCGGGCGCGTCGACGATCGGCAGTCGGCCGCCTCTCACCACGGGAGCACTCCCTCGACGACGGTGTCGGGAAAGTAGTGATGGTGGCGGGCGCCTGTCACCTCGCAGATGGCTGTGCCGAGGCGGCCGTCGTCCGTGCGCACGCGCATCTGGCTCAAGCCGCCGCGGTGAAATGGCTCATAGGGCTGGTCGAAGGTCCCCTCGGTTTCCACGCCGATGCGGCGACCTCCCTCGAGCGTGAAGGTGGCCGTGCCGCCGAGGCCTCTCACGAGGCTGCCGTGCTCGCCGTAAGCCTCAGCGTCGCCGTCGGCGCCGGTCCAGGACAGGTCATGACCGAAGTCGACGACGGGCACCGGGTCGCTCCCGTCCGCGCTCGCCCAGCAGCCGTCGGTGAAGATGCGGGCGCCGTTGGCCAGCTCCCAGTGCCAGACGCCGAGGAAACCGTCCTCGAGCTGAATTTGAAACCACATCCACAGCGGGCAGCGCGCGTGGTCGCGAATTCCCCAGGAATGATCGCGCTGGCCGACCCAGCCGTCGGCCTCGCGGGTGACATCTCCCACGGTGTAGGTGCCGGTGTAAGTCCCCGACTGGAGAATGTGACTCTGGTCCCAGACGATGTCGTCGCCCGCCCGCATCGTGCCTCGACGCAGGCCGTAGGGCTGCGTGCGGGCCTTGAAGATCAGGTCCACGCCGACGGCTGAGACCGAGGGATCGGACCAGATGTGAAGCTCCTCGAATGGGTGCAGCACCTCGACGCCCGCGCCGGGCAGAGCGGTCGTTTGGGGGTCATCGCCGTGCGGCCGGCTCAGCCAGCTGCCCAACTGGGCGCCCGCAACCCGACCCATCTGGATGGAGTCGGTCATCTTGCGGGCTGGGTAGCTCGCCATCGTGAAGAACACGACGTCGCCCGTCCCAGATGGATGGTGCAGTTCGAAGAAGTAGCTCTCGCGCCAGAAGTCATTGCGGCTGGCGACTGACGACAGCAGCTCGGGAATCTGATGAACGAAGTGCTCGTCCATCGCCGTCGGTCGGGCCACGGCTAGTCGATCGCCACGAGTGGGCGGCCGGCGCCGTCGAGCTGGTGCAGATACTCGGCAATGCCCGTGCCGGGGCGCCCTTCGTAGGTCCATCTGGTGAGACCTTCGTTGACGAGAGTCCCACCACTGGCACCCACGCGGGACAACGGCGCCACGCGGAGGACATCACCCCGCAGCTCATGGGAACGCCCGGACTTGTCATGCACCTCGAGGTGGACGACCCGCTGGGTGAGGTCGTCATCGGCGAGCTCGGTCCGCACCTGCCATGCCGCCACGCTCGTGGCCGCCCTGTCACGCCACACCCAACCGCGGTGCAGATCGCCCACCTCGGTGTGGATGCGGATACCGCCGAAGGCAACGTCGTCACCGATGTTGATGGAGAACCACCGCCACATCTTCGGTCCGCCCCACTGGCGCGGTCCCCACGACTTGTCGCGGTTGCCGCGGGCATCGCCGAGCTCGTACGTCGTCCCGTCAAGGGTGATGGTGCCCCTCCAGCGGCCGGCCTGCTCGAGATGTCCCTTGCCGACCGACTTGCTCACGACGCTGGCGACGCCTCGTTTCTCCCCACCCTGGCCATCGACCCCGATGGCTGGGGTGAGGGCATGAAAGCTCATGTCGACCTCGACATCCCTCCTGGCCAGCCGGCCGGGCGACGCGCCCCGGTCGGGCGCGAGGTGCTGCACACCGGCGGCGCCCCGCGCCTGCAGGCGCCAGTGTTGCATCGGCAGGATGCAGTCGTAGGTGATGGCTCCGACGTCGAGGTGCGAATCGATCATCTCGCGCTGCGGGCGCTCGGCTCGCAGGTGAGCGACGTCGCCGTCCGGAAGCCAGACGGACAGGGAACCGTCCATGGTGCCTTCGTTGGGACGGATGCCGATCCGGCTGAAGAAACCCATGTCCACGGCGGGGTCGTAGGCGTTGAAGTAGTACGACTCGCTCCAGGCGCCATCACCTTCGACCGGGTGCTTGTGGTCGTGGTGATCGTCGAGAATCGGCACGGGGTCCTCCTGACGGTTGTTTCGCTCCACTCATCCCGATCGCTGGCGAGCCGGGCGCCCGCGCTCGGTGCCCGGGGCGATGAGCATCAGCAAGTCGTACTCGAGCTCGGCCGCCTTGCGCCCGCTGGCGGCCAGCACGAGCGACGACGAGGCACCCGACTCGAACGCCGCCGCCTGCAACTGCAGGACGAGGCACCACCACATCGTGCGTGCGACCTTCCACCACCGGAACGCCGCCGCCCGCCAGGTGCCGCCCGCCTCCTCGTACGCGGCACGCAGATCGGCCAGCAGGCCGAAGCCGCCGACCTGGAGCTCATCGGCACGAAAGCGCCAGCATCGCAGGCACAGCCAGGCGAGGTCCTCCATCGGATCGCCGACGTGGGCCAGCTCCCAGTCGATGACGGCCGCCAGTGCGCCTCCGCTCACGATGAGGTTGCCGTTGCGGAAGTCGCCGTGCACGAGCGAGGTCGGCCCCTCGTCCGGGTGGTTGCTGGCCAGCCACCGTTGACCGAGAGCGATCACGGGCGAGGGCGGGAGGCCGGCGGCGACGGATCGCAGGTACTCGGCGTAGGCGAGGGTAGGAGTCGGTTCCACGAGTCGGCCGACGCTCCCGGGCACCGCCTCCGCGTCGATGGCGTGCAAGACCGCCAGAGCCGTGCCGCAGTCGCGAGCCAGCCGGGAGCCGAGCTGCCGATCCTGCCCGACAATCCGCAAGATGTGCCGCGGGACGGTCATGCCGGCCACGCGACGGCTGATCTGGAACGGCGCCCCCACGTAGGCCGGGTCGTCCGAGGCGAGGAGTGGCTCGGCCACGGGCACCCCCGCGGCACCGGCCAGCCGTACGCACTCCGCCTCGGCGGTGAACGGGACGCTCCTCAAGCCAACGGAGGCGAGCTGCGCGACGGCCGCCGTCGTGGTGTCCCCACGAACGATGTCCACGAAGATGGTTCGGCGGGTGGCGCCGACGGAAGCCGCACCCGTGACGTGCACCGTGGGCGCCGGCGAGCGCTCGTCCGCAGCGGCCAGCGCCCGAGCCAGGCCGCCCGCGAGCACGTCGTGTGACCCGGCAGGGTCGTCGCCGGCGTATCTCAAGGGCGCTCGGCGGCAAAGTCGTAGTCGTCGTAGCCGGGCCTGGCCACGGCGAGCTTGCCTCGCACGACGGCGAGCAGCACGGCGTGGGCCGCCACCTCGTCGACCCTGACGCCGTCACTGACGGGTTCGAGCCGGGCGGCCAGCTCCGCCCAGAGCTCCTTGCTGGGGCCGTCATGGCCGAGCAGGCCGGCCATTCTCGCCCGGGCATCACGGTCGGCCTCGTCACCTAGGGTTGCTTCGCGCTGGAGGATGCGGCACAGATTGGCAGCGACCCGCACCTCGTGCTGTGCGGAGGGATCGACGTGGTCGAGAACCCGGTTCTCGAGCGTGTCGGCGATCGCGGCGAGAAGCCGGTTGGCGTCAGGCGAATCCTGCACGTCGCGAGCCTGCCACACCCATCGGCACGGGCCGCAGAACGGTGCGGTCGGGCACGGGGCCGCAGATCGGTGCGGTCGGGCACGGACCCCAGATCGGTGCGGTCGGGCACGGACCCCAGATCGGTGCGGTCGGGCACGGACCGCAGATCGGTGCGTGGACCGCAGAACGGTGCGCTCGGCCTCGCCTCCGAGGCGCGGGCCTAGAGGAGCTCCTGGTTGGCCGCCAGGTAGACGTCGAGGGCTTCCCGCAGGAGGCTGGCCTCAGGTCGTCCGGTGCGGCGGGACAGCTTGGTGAGCCGGTGGAGAGAGGGACGCGGGTAGTAGCTGCTCTTGAGGATCATGCGCTCCTCGACGTGAATGGCGATGCGGTTGCCGCCGGCGCGCTTGGCACGCACGAGCCCGGCATCTGCCGCCTCCAGAAGCTCCTCGGCCGTAGAGCCGTGTGCCGGCCGGCCGGCGACGCCGATGGAGACGCCCAGTCGTTCGCTGAGACCGGGGGCGGCCTCCCGCCCGGCGAAGTCGGCCCTGATGCCCTCCAGCACGAGCAGGGCCTCCTCGCAGGCCATGTCGGGCAGGCCGACGGCGAACTCGTCGCCGCGGACGTGGGCGATGAGGGCGGCGGCCGGAAGGCCCGCAGCGAGTCGGTGCTCGAAGGATGCGAGCACGGCATCACCCGCCTCTGCCCCGTGCAGCTCGTTGAGAGGTCCGAATCCGTCCAGGTCAGAAACGGCAACGGCGATGGGCAGGTCGGGATCGAGGAGGTTGATCTCGGCGGCGAGCCCCTCCAGCGACAACAAGTCGGTGCGATACGCCATGCCGTGAGTATCCTCGCAGATATATATATATATATATATATATCTCAAATACTAGTACGTTAGATATATATAGGCCCACTCGAGACGCAAGCTTCCCAGGGAGGGGCGCCGACCTTACCGGCGAAGCTCCATGAACCTCCCCGGAGCCACCTCGGCGAATCCGAAGCGGCTGTAAAGATGATGAGCGTCACGGGTGGCAAGAAGCAGCAATCCGAGCCCGCTGACGCTGGGATGGGTCATGGCCGACTGAACCAGGAACTGGCCAAGGCCCTGACCACGGCGATCCACGTCGACAAAGACGTCGCACAGCCAGGCGAAGCTCACGCCGTCGGTGACCCAGCGGCATACCCCGGCCTGGGTGCCGTCTGCAGCGAAGCACCCGAAGGTGACGGAGGCGTCAAGGGAGCGGGCGACGGCCTCCATGGAACGCCCGGCGGCCCAATAGCTCTCCTCGCTCAGCCAGCGGTGGACCCGGTCCAGGTCGAGATGCCTCTGGTCATCTGTCACCCAGTACCCGTCGTCGCGGACCCATTCCATTCTCGTAGCCTCGCACAGCCGCGTGATTGCCCCGCTGCCGCCAGCACGAGCGCCGAATCAGCTGGCGCCGCCGGAATGGTGTGCGCCAGCAGCGGCGAGAAGCCCACGGGCGGCTTCGACGACGTCGGCCGCCCCGGTCTGCTCGGCCGTGTCTCGGGCTCGGATGAGCAGGTCCTCGGCGCGGGTGGACTCGCCCGTATCGAGCAGGAAAGCCCCCCACTCGAGTTGCGTGCGCGCCAACCAGCCGGTGGCGCCGAGGCGAAGGTGCAGTGCGTGCGCCTCGGAGAAGTGTCGCTCGGCCAACTCGCGCCAGCCAGCGCGCCCAGCCAGGCCGGCGAGCGCCAGGCTGACCCCCGGGCGGGCGACGTTGCCGAGGCAGGGCACTCGCCCGGCATAGGGCTCGAGCAAGGGGTACTCACGGGCGGCCTGTGCAGCGGTGCCGACGGCGGCGACGGCCTCCGCCAGGACCGAGTGGCCCAGCAGCCAGGCGACGTTCTCCGGGAAGGCCTTGGCGGGGTCGGACATGAGGTCGTCGATGATCGAGACGGCCTCGTCTCTGTCGCCCAGCTGTGCACAGGTGAGCGCCAAGGCGGCACGCCAGGCGGGTACCCCTGGGGTGTCGGCGGTCACCTGCCGGACCAGCTCGACGATCTCGCCGAGGCGACCCTGCGACCAGCGGGCGATCAGCAGCTGCGGGGCAAACCAGGTCATGAGGTCGGGTTGCCCGGCGTCTTGTCCGATCTGCAGGGCCGTGAGGGCTGCTTGCTCGATCTCGTCGCCGGTGCCCGAAACCGTCAGTCGGCAGCAGTGGTAGTTGGCCTCGATCCATCTGAAGAACGGGTTGTTGACCTCGGCGACAAGCCGGCCGATGCGCTCGACGAGCCGGTCGGCCTCGTCGAGATCGCCCATCTCCACGCAGTGCAGAGAGCCCCAGCCGCAGGCGACGACGAGCTGCTGGACGTCGCCGATGCGCTCGCCCAAAACGAGAAGGTCAGGCAGCTCGGCGACGAGCGCCGGCACCCGGTCCGCCACCGAGGCGGCGATGTGGGCGGCCGTCCACACATCGAGCAGGCAAGCGTCATCGCCGAGACGGCGCGCCATGGCGACGGCTTCGTCGGCCAGAGCGAGGCGCCGCAGCTCCGGATCCCGCCAGATGAGCTCGAGGGCCAGAACGGAGAGCAGGCGTGCTCGCGTCGCTGAGTCCGCCGGCCCGATGGCGTCGAGGGCGGCCTCGATGAACTGGACGCGTTCCTCGTCCACGATACCCACCGTGCTCGAAATGCCCCGGTTGTTGGCGAGTGCCGCCTGCGCCAACAGCTCGGCGTCCCCGAGGTCCTGGGCCAGTCGGGCGGCACCGAGGAGGGTTTCCCGGTAGGCGGGCACGGCCGCGAGACGTTGGGCGGTGCCGAGGCGGACGAGCAACCCGCAACGGCGATCTGCCCCCGCCTCGACGTCGTCGGCCGCCTCGAGAGCCTGCGAGAAGAACGCCACTGCCTGGTCGAAGGCCAGTCTCTCGAGGGCTTGCTCCCCGGCGGCGGCGGCGTACTCGATGGAGCGGGCATCGGCGCTCCCGGCGCGCTGGAAGTGATACGCCAGGGCGGCGGCATCCTTGTTGTCGCGTGCCTCGAGGGCTTCGGCCACCTGGCGGTGACGTCGGGCGCGGCGGGCGGCGCTCAGCTCGTCGTACAACGTCGAACGGACGAGCGCGTGGGTGAACTCATAGGCGCCGGAGGATGTCTCACGTAGCAGGGAGGCGGCCGTCGCCTCGTCGAGGGCGTCCAACACGGCGTCTTCACTCAGGTCCGAGACGGCGACGACGACGTCGAAGTCGATCACTGCCCCGATGACCGAGGCGAGCGCCAGCACGGCATTGGCGGTCGGGCTCAAGCGGCTGAGCCTGCGACCGACGACCTCGCGAACGCCTTCGGGGATGCCGAGCTCCGAGGCCCCGATCTCCATGGCCGGCCTGCCGTCACCCTCGGTCAGGCGACCGGACTCGACGAGGCTGCGGAGGATCTCCTGCACGAAGAAGGGGTTGCCGTCCGTCTCCGACCACAGCAGCTGGCCAAGCTCGGCCGCACGGGCGTCCACTCGCTCGTCACCGGCGTTTGCGAGCATGTCGCGCACGCCCCCGACATCCAAACCTGTGAGGGCCAAGCGCTCGACGCACGGTTCGCGACGGAGATCGGCCAGCATCTCGGAAAGCGGATGCGTCCGGTCCAAGTCGGTGTCCCGGTAGGTGCCCACGACGAGGATGCGCATCGGCTCGGCAGAGCGCACGAGGTGGCGGAGCAACAGCAGCGTGGGCTTCTCCGCCCAGTGGATGTCGTCGAGGACGAGGACCATGCCCGCCTCGGCCGACATCGCCGTCAGCCAGTCACCCACGGCGTCGAAGAGCCGGTAGCGCTCGGTGTCAGGGTCAGCCTGCAAGGGTGGCTCGAGGCCGGGCACGATCCAAGCGAGGTCGGGGGCGAGACGGACGAGCTCGCCGGCGTGGCGGCCGAGCGAGGCGGCCGCCGGGGCGGACTGCAACACTTGCTCGAGGGCCTCGACGAAGGGCTGGAACGGCACGCCCATGTCCTCGTCGCAACGGCCGAACAGCACGACGGCGCCCATGTCGTGGGCGCGGGCGGCCAGCTCGGCGGCCAGGCGGGTCTTCCCGATGCCGGCCTCGCCCGACAGCAAGACGACGCGGCGCCCGCTCGCGGCTGTTTCGGCCCAGGCGTCGAGGAGGAACTCCAGCTGTGACTGGCGTCCTGACAGCGGCAGGAGACTCTGCGACACGAGGCGAGCCGGGAAACGAACGGCCGGTGCCCCGCCGGCCGGCGGTTGGCGGCGACTCGCCATGGCGGACTCTGCACCAGGTGACCCCGCCGGCGGGCGGCGCCCGTGGTCGCCGACGAGGTGCGAGTCGTCGGCGCTTTCCTCGTCTCCGGCTTCGTCGGCCCGTGCTCCCCCGGGCGTCCCCGGCACCGGCGTCGTGACGGCGGTCGGCTCGCGACGGACGAGCGGAGCCCGCTCGAGGGCGGGGTCCTGGTCGAGGACCGCCCGCTCGAGCTGTCGGAGGGCAGGGCTCGGGCGGATGCCGAGCTCTTCGCCCAACAGCACTCGGAGATCCTCGTAGGCGCGGAGGGCTTCTGCTTGGCGGCCACAACGGTAGAGGGCGATCATCCGCTGTCCCCACAGCCGCTCGCGCAACGGGGACTCGGTCACCAGCTGCTCGAGCTCGCCGACGAGTTCGTGGTGATGCCCGCAGGCAAGCTCCGCCTCCACCCGGTCCTCGAGGGCTCCCAGTCGGGCTTCCTCCAGACGCACGACTTCCGGTTCAACGGCGGGCGAGAGCGTGAGATCCGCCAGGACCGGGCCACGCCACAGAGCCAGCGCGCCCGCCAAGGTCTCAGCGGCGCCGACCGGATCGTCTGCGAGCTGGCGTCGGCCGGTCAGGGCCAGCTGCTCGAAATGCCAGGCGTCCACGGCGTCGGCCGGCACCTGCAGGGCGTAACCACGACCACTCGTGACGACCACCTGCTCGGTCGACTCGCCGGGTACGACGAGCGCTTGGCGTAGCCGCGAGACGTGAACGCGCAGCGTGGCCGGCGGGCGGGGTGCCTCCGCGTCCTCCCACAGCCCGCTCGCGAGGTGATCGAGGGACACCACCTGGTTGACGCGCAGGAGCAGCAAGGCGAGCAGGGTCCGCTCCTTCACCCTCCGTAGCTCGAGCGGTCGGCCGCCGAAGCGGACCTCGAGCGGGCCGAGGATCCCGAACTCCAAGCGAGCCTGCTGAGACGTGGGAGCGCCCGTCACATGCCGGACCGGCAACGCCCACCGCGAACCACTGCCGAAGCATATCCAGCGTCCAACCTCGGGGCCGGGGCGTCGGCGGCCGGGCGGCGAGCCTTCTGAAGACCTGAGGATCCCCTCAGCGTCCAAAGGCGATGGCGACCGGATAGCCGCCGACAGCAATCGGCGCCAGGGCGTGTTTGGCAGCGAGCTCGATCGGCGTCACCATGCCGGCGTAGTTGTCGAGCACGAAGGCCGTCTTGCCGGTCGGTGCGAGCGCGAGGACGAGCGGGTAGGAGTACAGCCCTACGGAGATCGGGTCCTCGGCGCGGTCCGTGGCCGTTTCGATCGGCGTCACCGTGCCCGAGATGGTGTTGGCGACGTAGGCGGTCGCACCCGAGGTGTCGATGATGACCGAGGCGGGCGAGTACCCGACCCGGATCGGCTCGAGCGCTCGGTCGGTCGTGGTCTCGATCGGCGTCACGGTGTCAGAGTCGCTGTTCACGACGTAG
>Ga0116106_1000924_pt1 | contig 15510 bp, 11 predicted proteins | sample June2015DPH_6_50_FD_89717 | JGI IMG/M metagenome (GOLD analysis project Ga0116106, IMG submission 89717) | Peatland microbial communities from SPRUCE experiment site at the Marcell Experimental Forest, Minnesota, USA - June2015DPH_6_40 | ecosystem: Environmental > Terrestrial > Soil > Wetlands >...
CGCCGAGTTTTTCAATGTCTCGGCATCCCTCGGACAATGTGGAAATTCCAACCGCCCTCATGGAAAGACTCACCGACGCGCTATGCTACGCCGCGTAAAATCCACAAAGTCGAGCTAAGGATATGACAAAAAAGCTCGAAAGGTCGCATTTGCCCGAAGCGCGTCGCGCGCCGCTCCAATGACTAGTTCCACCGTCTGCGGCGACATCTTAAAACGTGTTGGAATTGAATTTAGTTCATCTGCACGTTGTCTGCCAAGATCGTCAAAGCTGACAAATCCAACAAAGAATTTCAGGTCTCGGCAACTCGATCCGTTGGATGCGCCATATTTACGCAGTTCCTCCGCCGATAGAGCGCATCGCCAACGGACCAATGCATCGCGCCATTCTGACATCGTGCGATCAAAGGCCGTATAGCTTGAGCGGACGCTCGAATCGATCGCCGTATTAGCGGCGGCCATAACAATCTCGGGAGCTGTCGGACCTTCTGCAGTCTTTGCCCAATCTCCGGTAGGTCCCTTGCCTCCATCGATGACGAGAAACAGGACGCGACGTGTTCTTGCTGCTTGCCTTGCCGTTAAGGGAGCGTACGGCGTGTTAGCCGAGAGTCTGGCAATCGTGAAGCCGGAAAGCCCATAGTTATCAACAAGCCCTCCATCGAGAAGCTTGATGTAGGACATAGAGCCGTCCTGATAACGGGTTAGGGCATTGGCATATGCCTTCAAAATGGGAGGCGCCGTGGCTTCACGTCGCGCTCGTTGAATCCAATTGGGCATGGTGGACGTGCAGCGGTCCGGAAATGTTTGTAATACGACAGGCGCAAAAATCACCGGCATCGCAGCCGAGGCCGCAACGGCGTTAGCAATGGGATATGATGCAAGATCACTGCAGATAGCACCGAAGGTCTCGTCACTGAATACGAACGGTGTCCGATTGAATATGTCCGAAGCGTTGATCCAGACGCGCGGCCGATGTTCCGGACCGATTTGCCGGAAGGTCGCACCGTGAAATAGATTGTCATCGAGCCAACGCGGGAACTGCTGGGAACCATTTATGCCGCCTTCATATGCATGCGCGACACTCATTGGATTAAAGATGCTTGAGAAAGATTCCTCAGCGTCGCGCATCAAAAATTGCGCATGAAAATTGGCAAGTCCGGCGCGCCCGTTTAAGCCAAAGTACGCCGCCGCGATCGCGCCGCCGGAAACGCCAGATAGGAAGTCCACGTGATCAATCAACCGCGTAGTCGAGTTATTCGAGGGAATCTGAGTGCGATCAAACTCGGCAAGAATGCCGTAAGAGAAGGCAGCAGCTCGCATGCCGCCCCCGGAAAATGCCAGTCCTACAAAAAGTTCTCCGTCGTCGCCGGATAGCCCGCGATCATTCTCGATGAGGTTGCTTACAGGCGTCGGCAGCGGCTGGTTAGCCGGCTCAATGTGAAACGTCGCGCAGCCCGCGAGCGCGATCGCGCACAGAACTGCGTGCAGCTTCACGATGTCGGCAATCCCCCGAGGCTTGAGTAACAGAGATTGATCTGAATCGTGATGAGATTGAGGCGCGCCCCGCGAATTCCGCAAGGCTGCATTGAACTCAGTGAGGTGCTCTTTCCGACTTATCCGGCCAGGGGATCGACCTCGTCCACGATCGAAGACCGCCTCGCGGCATCGTCCTCGATATGGACTCGAGCGTGAGCCCGACTCACGGCGAACAGGAGAACTGAGGTATCGGAGCTACGTTGCTTTCTCAGCAATACGGAGCGAAGCTCCTACAGCCTTCGTTGGGGCCTAGCGCTTGCCCCCCAGGCAGGCTGCCTTGCGAGGGTTAGGGACGGCTGCAAATGTGGCCACATCGGTGGCCGTCCCGCTTCGGTGCTGGCCGGAACCAGCTTTTCTTGCACCATGGAAACACCTATGGCGTTATGGGCGCTTTGACTAAAATCAACGTGCAGCGCAAAATCCCCACTCCTAAATTCAAAATGGGCCACTGCGATTTTCAAAACCAGCCATCAGCTTGGAAACAGGCCAGCACCCCCGCTTTTAGGAGCGTCGCGCCGCCGCTCTGGCGGCTTCCAGTTAGGACAAAGACGATCAGACTTGAATAATGGGATGATTCCTCGTTTCCCGAAGCCCAATCATGCTTCAGCTCTTCAGCTTTCAATTCTCGGCCATGGCGACCGGTAGGCCGTGATCACCAGCCCGCATTGAAGATGTCCGGCTTGCCGCAACGAGCAAGAGCATCCTCCAGCGCGACGTAATATGCCTCAAGGGTGCGGCGCCCGCATCCAGCTATTTTTTGATGTTGCCGTCGGCGTCGAACTGATTGAGGTAGGCCCACAGGTCGTTGATCTCCTGTTCGTTCTTGATGCCGGGGAAGGTCATTTTAGTGCCTGGGATTTTGGCCCTGGGATCCTTGATGTATTCCTTGAAGGTTGCCTCATCCCAGACGATGCCCGAATTCTTGTTGGTGTCGGAATAGTTGAAGTTCGGGACGGAGCCGGCCTTGCGGCCATCAAGGCCATTGAGTTCCGGGCCGATCTTGTTCTTTGCGCCGGGGCCGATGGAGTGGCAGGGCAGGCACTTCTTGAACGAATTCGCGCCCTTCTCGACGTCCTGTGCCAGTCCTGCCGCCGCCGAAGCGGTGATCAATGCAGCGACCACAATCAACGTTCTCATCATCGTGCCTTCCTTTCGCAGTTGACCGGGCCGCGGCCCGCGACCGTAATGTTGATACGTTCCCTTTTGGTTTTGCGTGTCAATCGACCCCCGCTGCGCCAGAATCCTTTTATTCGACCCAGTTTTAGAGAAGCGTCCTATGGCGTCGGAATGTCGATCAACAGGCGCAGTGTATGGCCGGCGGCATAGGCCAGCGCAGCTGCGCACATTCCAAGAAACACTGTGTCCAGCCCAGATCGCCACCACGTAGTTAGCGAGTACCGACCTTTGACTACCCCGATGGCAAAGAACGTGCATGCCGTCGCCACCACGCATACACTGAATCTCGTTGGAGCCAGGAGATACGCGATAAGTGGTACAAGGCCACACAAAACGAACGCGGCTAACGTGGTGAGCGCCGCTTGCGCAGGTGATCTCATGCAACGGGAAAAATCATAGTCTTTCGCATTAACATCCTCTGCCCAGACTGCCTTCGCATGCAAGCGGTTGTAATTGTCCCGAGCAAGTTTCGTGTTGGTATACCTCCGTGCCGCGGTTGCGAAGCCGTTGGCAAAAAGATTAGCGAGCCCAAGGACTGGCGCCACCATCGTCGGCAAATCGGCGCCAACGACTCCGGCTACGATTACAAAAGTCGTTATTGCGCCGTTCGTCGCGCCATACATCCAGTCGCGGAGATCGCTGCCGGGGTGACCTTGTTCAAGGATCGCGCGGATTAGGGAAACCTGGCTAAGCTCACGTTCGTCTCGCATGCAAATAGTTCCATACTGGTGGTGCCGTCGGAGCGTTGCACCCTTGCTATCATCCAGCGCCGCCTGCAATACAGTCTCAATTCGCCCTTCCGCCAGATAACTAACATTGATTTCGGTCAAATCAGCGAATTTCGTTTAGCGCTAAACACGTTTCGGAACGGGCGAAGGCGTGGACCTACTTAGCCTTGCAGGCGATCTCGTTCTATCCACCGGAGGGACGCTTTGGATGTCGGGGCTACTGACTGAAAGGATGTTTCGACGCGCATTAATTGCGATAGCTCTTGGCGGACTCGTTTCCGGAGCCGTGGCCTGGGCGAATGGGCTGAGTGATTTAGCGAACTGGTGTTGGGCCGCCGGCACATTGCCAGTGGTTATAGGTCTGCTGATTTCTATGATCCGCGACTTCCTGGCGGGTCGCATGGGGGTGGACTCGGTCGCCTTCGTATCAATGTCGGGTGCTCTGGTGCTCGGTCAGAATTTGGCCGGTATCGTCATCGCCATCATGTACGCAGGCGGTAATCTGCTTGAGGACATTGCCGTAGCTCGAGCCGAGCGTGACCTCAGGTCGTTAATCGATCGAGCACCAAGAATAGCCCATCGTCGCGCCGATTCGGCCATCGAGGACGTACCTATCGAACAGGTCGCCGTTGGTGATGACATTCTCGTTCGCGCTGGCGAAGTCGTTCCTGTCGACGGGCTCATTACCAGCCAACTGGCGATGATCGATGAGGCGGCACTCACTGGGGAGCCGATCCCGGTTTCCCGTCAGGCCGGTGAACTCGCGCGAAGCGGTTCGCTCAACGCGGGTGACACATTCGAAATTCGCGCATCCGCGCTCGCAAGCGAAAGTACCTATGCGGGCATTGTGCGCATGGTCAGTGCGGCGCAGACTGCAAAGTCGCCTTTCATCCGCATGGCAGACCGTTATGCGCTGCTGCTGTTGCCAATCACGCTTGCAATCGCTGGCGGTGCGTGGTTCTTCTCCAACGATCCTGTCCGCGGACTGGCCGTGCTCGTCGCAGCGACGCCATGCCCGCTTATTCTAGCGGCGCCGGTCGCCTTCATCGCCGGGGTCGCGCGAGCCGCAAAACGCGGAATCCTCATCAAAGGGAGTGGGCCACTCGAAGCGCTTGCGCGCACTCACACAGTAATGTTCGACAAGACCGGCACGCTGACAGTCGGCGGCGCGCGTCTCGTTGCGATCGAAGTTGCTCCAGGCCAAAGCGCCGACGAAGTTCTGCGGCTCGCAGGTTCGCTGGAACAAGCCTCACATCATGTCGTCGCTGCAGCGATCGTGGAAGCAGCGATCGCGAAAGGACTCAAGCTCACCGTTCCATCCGAAGTCCGGGAGACCATGGGCTCCGGTTTGGAAGGCGTCATCGACGGGCGGACTGTTCGCGTCGGCTCGTATCAAATGGTCCATGGTGCCCGCACGTCCGAGACGTGGGCGGCGCGCGCCTTAAGACGTGCGTCGTGGCGATCGGCGCTGAGCGTATTCGTCGCCGTCGGCGGCCGGACAATCGGCGCGGTATTGCTCGCCGATGAACTGCGACGCGAGACGCCGCGCGCCGTACAATCGCTGCGAACGGCCGGAGTGGCGCGGATCGTCATGGTGACGGGCGACCGGGCGGACGCAGCCGAGACGATTGGCGCCGCGCTCGATCTTGATGCGGTTCTTGCTGAACGGGAGCCAGCCGACAAGGTCGACGCCGTCGCAACCGAACAGCGCCAAAGCCCTACAGTGATGGTCGGTGACGGCATCAATGATGCGCCTGCACTGGCGGTCGCTAACGTCGGCATCGCCATGGGTGCCCGCGGCGCAAGTGCTTCGTCGGAAGCAGCCGATGTCGTTATACTCGTCGATCGCCTCGACCGCGTTTCCGATGCCGTCGCCATCGCACGGCGTACCCGCGGCATCGCGCTCCAAAGCATACTTTGCGGAATGGCACTCTCCGGATTGGCGATGTGCTTTGCTGCCGTCGGCTTGTTGCCGCCAATCGCAGGCGCTTTGACGCAGGAGGCCATCGATGTTGCGGTGATCCTCAATGCGTTGCGCGCGTTGACTTCCGGCCACAAGTTTGGTCGTCAAAAAATGCCGGCGGCGGCAGCTACGACGCTGCGCCAGGACCATAAGCGAATGGAACCGACGCTCGATCGGCTGAGAGAAATTGCAGACGGGCTTGATGCCGTTGAGGGAGCGGGAGCGGTGACACTGATTTCGGAAGCTGACGATATCGTCTCGCGGCAGATCGTCGAACATGAGCGCGACGATGAAAGGGCAGTGTATCCGCAAGTCGCAAAATTTTTAGGGGACCACCACGGGCTTGGGGCAATGAGCCGAGCGCACCGCGAGATTATACATATGGCACGGCTTCTGCGCCGGCTCGCCGATGGACTCACTGCCCAGGATACGGACCATTATCTGATCCGAGACGCTCAGCGCGTCATCGAAGCAATTGAGGCGCTCGTGCGCATCCACAACGCGCAGGAGGAAGACATCTATGAGCAAGCGATTGGAGCGTAGTTGCGAGCGCGCTTCACTTCATTTTTTTTAGTCTCCAATCCCTCACAGCGGCGGACTACCGCTTTCCGAAGGGGTCTGCTGACAACTTTATAATTGTCAAAGACAGTGGCCTCTCAGTGTGTCGAAGTCGCCTTGGACCGTCCGCTTCTGTCCGGTGTCTACCGTTCGTGGCTGCGCATCAATTCGACCGGTGTTGGGGGCGAAGCAGACATGTCGCGGACATCATTGATCCGACGCTGTTGTCGCTCGGCATATCAACGTCCAAGAGTAGCTCAAAAAAATCCGCGAACCACGCTCGCGAAGCGGTAATTCCTGTGACGATTTTCAAACTCGATTGCGTCCGGTGCGGAAAGGGCCAATTCAAAATAAACGGCTGAATCCTAAATACAATCATGGTTGCAAATTTTGAAAAGGCAATCGGCTTTGCACGTTGTCGGGCCTAGGTTGGCAGGCCGTCATCCCGCACATCTGTGAACGAGGCGGACTACCAGGTGCCGTTCTGTTTCAACGGCAAGATCGACCAGCTGACCTTCAAGCTTGGGCCGACGCAGCTGACCGTGGTCGAACAGAAGGCGATGCAAGAAGCGCTGGCCGAAGCGCACGACTAACGCTCTTTAAAGTTTAGGAGTGGTGGGAGTCCGCATGTTCCAGGGGCTCCCACCATCGCTTGCCGATATCGACCACACCGAACCTTTTGCCTTGAAACGCATCCGGAGAAGCACGTCATAAGGTCGAGACCTGTGTCCTTCGGCATTAACCGCCGCATCTTGCTCACGATAGCGGTAGCGGTTGCAATCTTGTTTGGACCGTCGCTTGCCATCTTTGAGCGGGCGCAGGCTCAGACCGACCCACTCCCATCATGGAACGAAGGGGCGACGAAGCAGGCAATCACCGACTTTGTTGCACGGGTCACGCGGCAAGGCGGACCAGATTTCGTGCCGCCTGCCGAGCGCATCGCGACGTTCGACAACGACGGGACCTTGTGGGTGGAACATCCGATGTATGTCCAACTGGCCTTCACGCTCGATCGCGTGAAGGAAATGGCGCCCCAGCATCCGGAATGGAAGGACACGCAACCGTTCAAGGCGGTGCTTGAAGAAGACATGAAAACCCTCGCAGCATCGGGGGAGCACGGGATGGCGGAGCTGGTCATGGCGACACATGCCGGTATGACCAACGAGGAATTTCAGAAGATTGTCACGGATTGGCTCGCTGCGGCGCGCCACCCGAGATTCAAGCGTCCTCACACCGAACTCTCATACCAACCGATGATCGAGCTGCTCGCCTATCTGCGCGCCAACGGTTTCAAGACCTTCATCGTCTCGGGCGGCGGTGTCGAGTTCATGCGACCGTGGACCGAGCGGGTCTATGGCGTGCCGCCGGAGCAGGTTGTGGGCTCGTCGATCAAGACCAAGTTCCAGATGCGCGACGGCAGGCCGGAGCTTTTCCGTTTGCCGGAGGTCAATTTCGTTGATGACGGGCCAGGCAAGCCAGTCGGCATCAATGAATTCATTGGTCGCCGTCCGATCTTGGCGTTCGGTAATCCCGACGGTGATCTCGAAATGCTGCAATGGACGACGATGTCCGGAGCCGCCAGCCTTGGTCTCCTTGTGCATCACACCGACGCGGAACGCGAATACGCTTACGACCGGGACACACCCTTCGGTCGCCTCGACAAAGCCCTAGACGCCGCGCCAATAAATCACTGGGTCGTAGTCGACATGAAGAACGACTGGAAGCGCATATTCCCGTTCGAATAGGTAAAGTCGATTGAGCGGCGGACAGCGATCAGGCAAGGATCGTCGAAGTAGCTGTGGATGTGCGATCTGACGCTTCCGATGAGACTTGGACCGCGCCGTGGCGAGGAGCTACGGGGTACTTCTGCAACAAAGGGGGTTTGCGCAAAATGGCGTACCCCCTTAGTACGCGCTCTCGCTTCGATGCAAAACCTGGAATCCACCGAAAAAATAAAACCCGGCCAAACCTGGAAAGTTTTCTCGTCCGTGCTTCGACAAGTTGCGAACCGGCTTCACAAGGTTGCAGTCAGCCTTTGCGGCAAACGGCGCCGACGAAGCGAGAAGTTTACGCCCGTCAATCAATGGATCGAGCAGAAATTCATCGCTGATTTCGCGAGACGCAAGGATCGCTTCCGCGAGCGCACTCCGGTTTGTCTTAGGCGCCGACTTAAGGACGGCGGTAAGGGGCCGACGCCCGCAAGAATGCACCAGTTACTTCCGACATGCAGGATACGCTTCTACGTGACCGGAATCTGCTCTAGTCAAACTGCTCTCAATCCCTTGCCGCACAAGTGCGTTGGTCCGTCAGTGCGGCGGTCCTGGTAATTCTGTCGAGAGCCTCAACATCTCCTACGGCAAGCCGCGCTACCGCGTTGAGTTGTTCGGAAAGTTGCTCGACGGCCTGGGGCTTATCCGGATTGAACTCGAAGTAGGCTCCGCCTGATTTCAGAGCCAACAGCCGGAATGCACGACGAACGGCAGCCTTGCGACCTTCCTGAAAGATAAAAATTGGAACGCCTTGCGCTCCAAGTTCGCCGGCCGCAGCCGCAAGTGTCTCTATCTGCTCTTCCATCGCATCGCCGATGAACGCCAACGCCTGGACGGCGGCCTTCTCATTCTCGCGAAGAGCGTGCTCCAGGACGCGGCGGATTTGAGTATACCCGCCCTCACAATCAATTCGATTCATCAGGTGGGCGAGTTGCTCCCCGCTCGACACCCATTTCGATGTGCGGCATTCGTCGCCACGGTAGTAAACGAGTTGCACATCAAGCTTCCCGATCGGTGCCGCCTCCCTGAACATTTTGGCTTGAAGTTCGCGAGCGATGGCCCACGTCGGTGCCCGACTTGCCGTCGCGTCCAGGGCGAACATCAGACGCCCCCGCGGGAGCGCCGGGCTCTGACTACCCATGATGATTACGGACTTATCGTTCATTCGGGCTCTCCCCGGCGTTGATAGCGATTCTCGTCACGGGCGTTTCCGTGAGCGGAATGTAAGGGAGGAGCCTCAAACCCCTCGGTGCATTCGCACCGATATTTGATGGGTCAAAGCGATGCGTCTGTTCCGTGAGAGATAGAGGCTTCATTTTAGCTTCCTCCTATCGAGCAGGACCGCCCACCTCGCGAAAATATTAGATCGGCTTTGCTTGTGTAAGACCGGGGTTATTTGAGGCTTTAGCGGGGCTACTAAGCCCGGGGTCAAAGTGCGCGCGCACGCATAGGGCCGCCGGCGAGATTCCAGGTTGGTGGCTAAGGTAGCTCCGGCTGCGCGTAAGTGCGCCCTGCCGCCATTGTTGCTAGCTATGTGCTAGCTAGGCAACAAACGGCTTGCTCTAAGAATCCGCTAAACCATTGAGATTATTGGAGCGGGCGATGGGAAACCGCCCATCCCGCCGTTGCGCGCTGAAATCACTAGCGATTTTTCGGCGGCCGGTCGGCGTTTTGTAGCGCGTTTTGTAGTGTTCCGCCACCCGTTAATGGTGCGGCCGTTTGTGCATGGGGGGTACCTGACGCCGGCGCCGTCGACCTCACCAGCGCCGGCGCCTTTGTCGCCCCGAACGTGATGTTCGATCTTCTGGAAGGCGAGAAGGAACCCTCGGTGCCCGTCGTGCTCGGGCATTGGCTGATCGGCTATATTCGCCCGTACCCCGACGGCAACGGCCGCATGGCGCGGTGCGCGTGAGGCTTCGCGGCGCGATGCCGACCGTCCTGCTCGGGCCGCCTGGGCGGTGCAGCGGCTGCTGGCCGCAGATGGTGAGGTCGCCGGCGGCGCAAGCGCCATTCTTTTTAGTTTGACACCGGCTTGCGCCGACCCGTGGGGGATGAAACAGATCTGAACTTTGGTGCGCTGTCGGCGCGTACCCGGGGCTCGGGATCAAGCATGTGCATGTTCATAACGACGACACTTATCCAAGCCATATCGCCGGTTGCCGCCAGTCCCGGTCCGTCATTCATCGGCAGCAAGGTTTCGGTTTCTGCTACGCTGAGCGAGCTGAAGGCCGGGATCGCGCATAATTCATCGTGCAGGAGGCGCGCAGTCGCCTTCGGGTGCCATGCGACCGTCAGCCTGAGAGACGAGGAACCGTTCGCTCAGCAAGCTTGGAAGGCGCGCCTTGAGTTTGCTGAATGACATCTCAATAGGGTTCAGGTCCGGCGAGTATTGCGGCAGATAGCGAAGGGTCGCGCGGCGCGCTTCAATTGCTTCGCGTACGCCGGGAACCTTGTGCGCCGGGAGGCGATCCGTCATCACAATGTCTCTGCGTCTGAGAGTGGGAGCAAGGCACGATTTGATGTACGCTAGGAACGTCCTTCCGTTCATTGCGCTGTCAACCACAAACGGTGCTATCATTCCGTTGCGGCGCAGTGCACCTACGAATGTGATCGTTTTCCAATGTCCGTGCGGCACACGGCCAACCGGGCGCTTACCGCGCGGGCAGCGTCCGCGCAGCCGCGCCATCTTGGTATTGGCAGCGGTCTCATCAATGAACACCAGCCGGGCCGGATCAAGCATGCCCTGCTCTCGCTTCCAGCGCCGGCGCGCCCACGCCACGTCGGGACGCCCCTGTTCGGCCGCGTGCAGGCTTTTTTTTAACCGTGATCTTGTGGCGCTCAAAGAAGCGCTACACCGCGGTGCGACTGCCCCGGACCTTATGCCTGCGCATCGTCGAGACAACTTCATCCAGCGTCAAATCCGGCTGCTCGGCAATCAGCGTAAGCAAGAAGTCCGCGTGCTCCTCCAGCGGCAAGGTGCTGCCCCCGAGCGGCTTGGCCACACAGCTTCCCGTCTCGCGAAAGCACTTCATCCATTTGACCGGTATTGGCACTGACCTCGAAGTGTTCCGCCGCCTCGCGTCGCGTAGCGCCGCCCTCAATCCGGGCAATGACACGCCCGCGTATATTCGCAGAATATGCCTTCGGCATTGCTCCAATCCCAAAAAACGAATCAATGCCGACAGACTCACCCATCCACTGGCCTCTGGGAAGGAGCGCCTTCGCTCCCCTCGGTCACGCCGGATCCGACGCTCCCCGCCTTAGAGGCCGTTTCGAAACTGATTGTCAGGTGTGCAGTTCATCGAGCAGAGCCTTAGCCTCCTGCAGATCGAGCGTGTCGAAGCCTTCGGTGAACCAGCCGTAGACCTGAGCGAGAAGCTCGCGGGCATTCTCGCGCTTTCCTTGATCGCGCCAGAGCCGTGCCAGGCTCAGCGCAGCTCGAAGCTCGAAGCTCCGCGCCTTTTGTTGTTGCGCGATGTCTATAGCGGTGAGGAAGGCTTCCTCGGCCGGCGCCGTGTTCGCAGCTTCGCGCTTAAGCAGAATCTCGCCGCGGATATGGTGCAGGAAAGCGTCGGTCCAGTGTTCTCCCGTCTGGTTCGCGAGCACCAGCGCTTCGTCGATCCGGCTCAAGGTTCCGTCCGCGCCTTGCGACTCGACTTCGCGCTCGGCGAGAGCGCCTTGGAAGAACGGAGCAAACAGCTTGTTCCCCTGGGCAAGGTATGCCGCCAGCGCCTGTCGCAGCTCCGTCATGCCGGCTTCACGATCGCCAAGCCGCGCGCCCGCCCAACCGTGGCATTGCAAGCCCCAGCCCAGATAGAGTCCCATCTGGTGCTCTCGGCTAAGGTCGACGAGCGCTTGCGAGGAGCTGAGGACAGCCTCGGGATCGCAGCGGAATATTTCGAACATGGCCTTCATGAAATAGACATAGGCAAGGGTCGGGGCGTGATCGGATTCGACCGCGCGTGCGACTGCTTCGTCGATCAGCTCCCGCGCCCGTCCGACTTCACCCAGCACCCAATTTGCGTGAGCCAGGAAGCCCCTGGCAGCACCGGGATCCGTGCCAAAGCGGAATTTGGCCTCACGATCGCGCTCGGGATCATAAATTCTCAGCGCTTCCTCGAGATGTATTCTGGCTTCAGTGAGGTCCCCCTGAAAGAGGCAGGTCATGCCTAGGTTGCGGCTGGCAACCCCTGCTTCCGTCATCCGCGCCGCGCTGTTCGCTTCGCGCCCGAAGGTCTCGGCCGTCTTCCGCGCTAAGCCCAGATCGCCGCGCAATAAGCTACTGACCCACAGGCCGTAATAGGTGTCGAACCGCTCGGCGGCATTTTCGGCCCCCCTGGCGAGCGCTTGGGCACGATTGAACGCGGCCCTCGTTTCCTCGGCGCCAAAACCTCGGGACAACATCATCGCCTGGCCGTAGCTGGTTTGTAGCTTCAGCCGGCGTTGGCGTGCTGCGGCGGCGTTTTTCACTTCGTCGGTGTCGGCAAGCGCCGCGAGGAGCGTTTGCGCCTCCATGATCTCAGGGAACTCCGGCGTCGGCGCAAAGCCTTCGAGCGCGGGCGCGAGGGCGGCGTGGGCGTCGGCGGCGCGGTTCGTGTTCTGATAGAGCTTCGCCAGCGACAGCGCCGCGTGTAGCTCGAAGCTCCGCGCCTTCTGTTGTTGCGCGACGGCGATGGCGGTGAGGAAGGCTTCTTCGGCCGGCGCCGTGTTCGCCGGATCGCGCTTCAATAAGATTTCGCCGCGGATGCGGCGCAGGAAAGCGTCGGTCCAGTGTTCTCCGGTTTCGACCGCGAGCACCAACGCTTCGTCGATCCGGCTCAAGGCTTCTTCCGCGCCTTGCCCTTCTGCTTCGAGCTCGGCGAGTAGACCTTTGAAGAACGGGGCGAACAACTTGTTTCCCTGGCTAAGGTATGCCGTCAGGGCCTGTCGAAGCTCTGTGACGCCGGTCTCACGATCGCCCAGCCGAGCGCGCGCCCAACTCGAGGAGAGCGCTCCCTGAGCCAGATTGAGCGCGATCCCATGCTCTCGGCTAAGTTCGACGGCGGTTTCCGCGGCGCGCCGGGCGGCTCCGGCATCGCCGCGGAGTATTTCGAAGAGGGACTTGAAGTAGTAGGTGTTGCTCTGGGTCGGGACATGACGGGATTCGAGCGCACGCGCGACCGACTCTTCACCCAGCTCTCGCGCCCGTCCGATCTCGCCGAGCAGCCAATTTGTGTGCGCGAGCAAGACCGTCGCGGCTGCGCCGGGCTCCATGCCGAAGCGAAACTTGGCCTCACGATCGCGCTCGCGATCGTATGTTCTCAACGCCTGCTCGACGTTCGCTTGCGCCTCCGTGAACTCGCCCTGAAGATATCGTGTGAAGCCTAAGCAGCGGTAGGCAACCGCCGCTTCCGTCATCCGCCCCGCGCTATTCGCTTCGCGCAGGAAGATTTCCGCAGTGTCTCGCGCCGGCCTTAGCTCGCCGCGTAATAAGCTATTGACCCACAGGCCGTAATGGGTGTCGAACCGCTCGGCGGCATTATCGACCCCCGAGGCAAGCTCTTGGGCGCGGGCGAAGGCGACCTTCGTCTCCTCGGCGCCAAAGCCCTTGGACCACATGAGAGCCTGACCGTAGGCAGTCTGGAGTTCGAGCCGGCGCTGGCGCGTGGCGTCGGCGTTTTTCACTTCGTCAGTCTCGGCGAGCGTGGCGAGCAGCGTTTGCGCCTCTTCGATTTCAAGGAATTCCGGCGTCGGCGAAAAGCCTTCGAGCGCGGGCGCGAGCGCGGTATGGGCGTCGGCGGCGCGGTTGGTCGATTGATAAAGCTTCGCCAGCGCCAAAGCCGCGCGCAGCTCGAAGGTCTTCGCCTTCTGCTGTTGCGCGATGGCAATGGCGGTAACGAAGGCCTCCTCCGCCGGCGCAGCGCTCGAGGCATCGCGCTTGAGTAATATCTCGCCGCGGGCGCGATGGGTGTCGGCTTCATTCCAGCGCTGGCCGGTGCGTTCTGTCAGGGCGACAGTGTGATCGATGCTCGCGAGCGCGGCTTCGATCTCGCCCGCTTCTGCTTCTGCCTCTGCAAGGGCCGTCTCTAAGAGTGTCGTATAGACGAGGTTGCCCATACCGTGGCACGCGGCGACGCCGCGGCGCATTGCGTCAAGACCGCCCTCCCGATCGCCAAGATGCCACCTCGCCCACGGCTGCAGGAACTCACCATAGGCGCTGTAGAGCGCCATGCCATGTTCGCGCGCCAACTTCACCACCGCATCGGCAAGGGGCGCCGTTGTGGCCGCGTCCCGCCTGGCGACATGGAGAAGCGCACATTGAAAATGCCCGTAGACCGTAGTGAGCATGTGGCCGCTTGCCACCGCCCGGGCGAGCATTTCCTCGCCAATCCGGCACGCCCGGTCGGTCTCGCCCAGCGGCCACAGCGTCAAAGCCATAAACACCATCGCGGAAACGCCCGTGTCCCGGCCGAAGCGGTAGGTCAGATGGTGGTCGCGCTGCGGATCGAACATAGCGAGCGTCTGCTCCAGGTGGGCGCGCGCCAGCTCGAAATTTCCAAGATACCACTCCGTCGTGCCCGCAAGGCGGTGCGCCACAGCGGCTTCTGCCGACGGCGGCTTGCCCTCGATGTCGCGCAGGACGACTTCGGCGATTGCCCGTAACGGGCCGACCTCTCCGCGGCTGAGATACCCGACCCAGAGGCCGTAATTGGCTGAGAGCCGTTCCATCGGGTCGTCGACCGCGGCGGCCAGCTCCTGGGCACGCGCGAAGGCGGTTGTCGTTTCCGGCGCGCAATCGCCGCGTGCTGCAAGTAACGCAATGCCGAAACTGGTCTGGAGCCTTGCCCGTGCGACTTCGGGCGTTGTGGTTTGCGGTGTGGTACCCGCACTCTTGTCAGCCATCTCGATAGCTTTGCCGAGATGTGCAATCGCCTCCTGAAAGGCGGAGCGGCGCAGCGCTTGGTCGCCGGCCTTGCCCCACCACTCGATGGCAGCCTCGGTCATGCCCGCTTGCGTGAAGTGATACGCGAGCGCTTCCGGCTCGGCTGCCGCGGTGTCGGCGAAGCGATCGCGCAGAAATTCCGCGACGCGGCGGTGCAAGACCTGGCGCCGGCTCTTGAGCAGATTTTCGTAGGCCGCGTCCTGAATGAGCGCGTGCTTGAAGCGGTAGTCGCTCTCCGGCGGCAGGCCCTGGACCAGTACGATATCGGCTTCGGCGAGTTTCTCCAGCGCAGCTTGCAGCGCTGCGTCCTCCATCCCAGCCACGTCGTATAACAGGCCATAGGAGAAGCCGCGGCCGATCACCGAGCCAATCTGCGCTACCTCGCGCGCCGGACCGAGCCGGTCGAGCCGCGCCATCAGCGATTGTTGCAGCGTCGGCGGGATCGCCTCGATGCCGCCGCCGTGCTCGCCGCGCTCCAACAGAAGCCGCGTCACTTCCTCGACGAAGAGCGGCACGCCGCCGGTACGCGCGGCGACGTCCTCCACCACATCGCGCGGCAGCGCGTGGCGGGCGGACAATTCCGCCACCATGTCGCGCACCTGGGCGCGGTCGAGCGGGGCGAGCGAGATGGTGCCGTGATGCGAGCGCATGCCCCAGGGCGGCCGGAACTCGGGCCGCGTCGTCGCCACGATGAACAAGGGCACCAGCGCGCCGCGCTCGGCGATGCCGCGAAGGACATCGAGCGTGGTCGGATCGGCCCAGTGCAGATCCTCGAACGCCAGCACAATTGACTGAACCTTTGCGCCCGCCATCACCCAGTTGGTCAGCGCCGCCAGTTGGCGGCGCCGCAATTCCTCCGGC
>Ga0116106_1000929_pt1 | contig 15449 bp, 13 predicted proteins | sample June2015DPH_6_50_FD_89717 | JGI IMG/M metagenome (GOLD analysis project Ga0116106, IMG submission 89717) | Peatland microbial communities from SPRUCE experiment site at the Marcell Experimental Forest, Minnesota, USA - June2015DPH_6_40 | ecosystem: Environmental > Terrestrial > Soil > Wetlands >...
ACCCTTTCACCCGCGTTTTTCTCGCGAGCAACGTAGTCCTGCCGTTACCAAGAGTGGAACTCTCTATTACCCCAAGTGGCTGGCTCACGCCGCCGGGGTCGCGATCAAAAACGGGCATGACGTGGATCTAGTCGATGCTCCCGCTGCCGCTTGCACGGTGCAAGGGGTCATCGACCGTATCCGGGCAAAGAATATTGAGGCTGTGGTCTGCGACACCTCCACGCCCAGTATTCTTAATGACGTCAGCGTCATCGAATCTCTGGTTGCGGCCCAGCCGTCTCTGCATGTGCTACTGGTTGGACGGCATGTGTCGTCTCTACCGAAAGAGACGCTGGCCATGTCATCGGCACTGGAATCTGTCGCGGTGCGCGAGTACGAATACACGGTGCGCGACTGGCTGGAAGCAAAAGCCTGCGGCGCGGATCTCTCTACGGTCGAGGGCTTGGTATGGCGGCGCGGAGCGACGGGCGAGATCATCAGCAACAAGCAGCGCGAAGCCATTCAGAATCTCGATGAACTGCCTTTCGTCTCTGAGGTTTACAAGCGGTTTCTGCATACGCCGGACTACTTTTATGGCCACTCGCTGTGGCCCCTGGTGGTCTTCGATACCAGTCGCGGATGCCCCTACCATTGTTCGTTCTGTGTTTATCCACAGACCTTCAGCGGACACAAAATGCGCTACCGCTCGGTAGCGAACGTGGCCGACGAATTCGACTTCGTTTCTCGCGAAATGCCCGAAATCAAGACCGTCATGCTGGAAGACGACACCTTCATCATCAGCAAGCCACGGACGCTGGAGTTAGCGAATGAACTGATCCGCCGCGGTAACAAGGTGCCATTCGACGCCAATTGCCGCGCCGACATCGGCGCCGAAGGCGAGCTGCTCTCAACGCTACACAAGGCCGGGGCCCGTCTATTCTGCGTCGGGTTCGAGAGCGGCGACGTGGAAGTCATCAATGGCATGAAGAAGAACAACGATGACCGTCGCGACGCGAAGTATCACGAAGAGGCCCATCGCTTTGTCCGCCGCTGCCGGGAGTCGGGCATCATGGTGCATGGCTGCTTCATGGTCGGCAACTTGAACGAGACGCCGGCCAGCATGGAAAAGACGCTGAGCTTCGCCAAGAAGCTCCAACCCGACACTGCCCAATTCTTCCCCATCATGGTATATCCGGGTACAACCGCGTATGAGGAAGCCAAGAAGCGGGACTACATTCAGATCGAGGACTGGGGTGCGTGGTTGACGAAGGACGGCCTGCACAACAGCGTTGTCACCCTGCCGAACATCACTCATGAGCAGTTGGTCAGCTTCTGCGACCGGGCGCGGCGCAGCTTCTATCTCAGCCCCTCCTATCTGCTATACAAACTAAAGCAATCACTGAAGGATCGCCGCGAACTACAGCGAAATCTGAAGGGCTTCGTCACTCTTTCGAAGTATCTGCTGCGCGGAAGCCAGCACGAGAAAACCGCGGCTCCCCGGCAGGAGCCAGAGCGCACTCGCATAACACCCGTCGCGAGTCCTCAAGGCGGCGACTAAAACGCTCTGATGAGACCGCTTCCAGTGTCGAAGCGGTGAGCGGAGTATCCCATCGAAACCAGAGCAGCATCGATCATCATTCCGACGTTTAATGGCGTCTCCCGCATTGGGCACTGTCTCGATGCGCTTCTAAACCAGACGCGGGGGAAAAACGTAGAGATTCTAGTTGTTAACGACGGCTCAACCGACAACACGGCGAGCGTGGTCGAGGGCTATTCTGGCGCTCGCCTCATTACCCAGGCAAACGCAGGGCCGGCAGCGGCTCGCAATCATGGCGCTCTTGAGGCGCGGGGAACGATCATTCTGTTCACTGATGACGATTGCGTGCCGATGCCGGAGTGGCTGGATGCGATGCTCGAGCCGTTCCATGATCCAGACGTGATCGGAGTGAAAGGTGTTTACCGCACGCGCCAAACGAGCGTAGTAGGTCGTTTCGTGCAGATCGAATATGAGGATCGTTATCGTCTGATGGCAGGGCTTCCCTCCATCGACTTCATTGATACCTACTCGGCTGCGTTTCGCCGCGACCGTTTCCTGGAGATGAACGGCTACGACACGTCGTTTCCGGTGGCGTGTGCGGAGGATATCGAACTCTCCTATCGGATATCGGCCCGCGGCTGGAAGATGAAATTCGTTCCGGCTGCGATCGTATACCACACGCACCCCGATACACTCTCGCGATACCTCAAGAAGAAATATAAATTCGCCTTCTGGCGCATGCTCGCCCTGCGCAAGAATCCGAGCAAGGCCGTCAAAGACAGCCACACGCCGCAGCTTATGAAACTTCAACTTTTATTCGCTCCCGCACTGCTACTGGCTGTGGCTTTCGATCTGATAGTGCGGCCGGCGGTGCCCGCGTCAGGGCTTGTGCTTGCCGCCTTTTTGATCAGCACGCTGCCGTTCGCGCTGCGGGCGATCCGGAACGATCCGACCGTCGGACTGTTGTCTCCGGTGCTATTAGCTGCGCGCGCCTGTGCACAGGTGCTGGGCGTAACCGCCGGCCTGATCTACGCTCGCCGCAAACTCGACAACGTCCCGACAAAGTCAGCGGCCTGAAAGTGCTGCGGCTGCAAGAACCTCCAATGCCGAATCCGGAGAGCCCTAGCTATAGCTAGCATCCGCGGTTTTGAGAAGCGTCAGGCGTAAGCCTCAAGTTCGGTTTACCGCGTGCATGGTTGTTCAGCGCCCGGACTTTGCCGGTGGCGAAATAGTTCGGGTCCTGGTACGATACCGATACCACAGCCAGCGAGCCTTCAACCCGGCAAGCTTATTTCCGAACCAGCTCTCGGCATTCGAAATTCCACGACTACTCTTTGGCTGAATTACCAAGGGTCCGCAGTCCAAAACCTGGTAGGCGTACTTCTGCCGCAACTCTTCTACGAACAAGCCATCTGTCTCGTACGAGTCTGCGTCTGGCCATCTCCCGATTTCTCTTCTGTGAATAAACATTCCTGTTCCCGTCTTAGACGAACCCGGGGGTAGGTCAAGGTATGTTTTGCCATGCCTAAGGATCGGAAATACCGCCCACGGTTCCCCAACGGAATCCAACGCTCTTAGCACATCTTTGTGTGAGAGGTAATCATCATCGTCTACGTACAATATGTAATCGCCTCTGGCATGCTCCCAAATCTGATGCCGGCACGTATGCCCATAGTTGTTGTGTCTGCGGTCGCAGTAGAAAAACCACCTGTTCTCTTTGGAAGGAATCGACGCTATGATTTGTCGCTGATTTCTCTTCATATTGTCGCGGGGCGTATCAATTACGACCAAATGCTCCCAATCGGACTGAGTCTGGCTGTCTATGCTCTCGCACAACCGCAATAGTGATTGCCGGCATATCGTAGGAGTTACAATCGTGTACCTCATTTTCACCTCAGCGGGTTTATCTTGGTCATGATTTAGCTTGCCGTAAGGGTTGTTGAATTGGACAACAGCGCAGAGGCTGCGATTTCCCGCTCAACCGGCCGCTGGACTACCACGATCTTCCGATAATAAGGGTCGCGATCGGCACGGCGCAGCAGCGATTCCATCACTCGAGGTAGCACAGCCAAAAGAACCCGGAAGAAGCGGATACCCCACAGATGCATCTCCTTCTGCATGACCCAATTGTGAAAAACCACGTTTTCGTTATCAAAACTGTTTACTGTCCAATGATGCTGCAATTCCTCGAAAAGCTCTGCAGTGGGGAACGGCTGATATCGCAAGTGCTCTTGAAGCCACACCGGTCTGTCTTGCCGACTGCGGTCATAAACTTGAGCGAGCTTTATATCGTATTCGAGGGCCTTGCTGCCGGAGGGAAAACCAAAGATGGCGATCTTGCGCGTGACGCGCAAGGCTTCCCGTATGACAATCATCCTCTGTTCTGGCGGAATATGTTCCAGCACGTCTGAGACGACGACCCCATCGAACGATCTGTCGCCGAACGGAAGGCTCGTGGCCGATGCCACGACCGGCAGCATGGGTGGTCTGGGGGGAAACGGGAAATTGATTTCGCAACCGACAAAAGGAGCACGGTAGAACAGTCCGATGCCGAGGGATCCTGAACCGATCTCCAAGAGCGAGTCCGTGTCAGACAACTGTGGTTTCAGCGCTCTCAGAATCGGGAAGTAGCGCGCCGCCCAGTTCAACATCTTTAACTCTCCTTACGCCGCGGGCTAGAATGTGTCAACAAGCACTCCCCTTCGGTAGCGGAGGTTTCAACCCTCGGACGATCGGAAAAAATCGAGCGACACGATTAAGCAATGCGGCATAACCTCCTTGTGCGCCTTGCCAATGGCAAGAAACCTTCAATCTTGTTCCAGTCATATTCGTCAAAGAAGCCGCTCCGCAGAATGACGGAGGAGTAAAGCACTCCAAAAACAACTCCCATCCCAATCAGCCCAAACCACGACAGACTTTTCGTGGGATGGATCACTAGAATCAAAGTCAAGAGCAGTACTGAGCAGAGCGTCGGCTTAAAATAGCTTTCTTGCAGTACGCGGAAGATGGGATAGCCCGACTGACGGTGAAACACCGCCATAAAGTACGCTGAAGCAAGAATCAATGCCCCAGCCGTCCCCATGACTGCTCCGGCGAAGCCGAACTTGTAGATCAGCCCCAGGCTCAGTAGCACGTTTAGGACGATTGCCAGGATCGCCGACTGAACGCCGGGTTTCAGATTCCCGCTTCCGGCAAAAATCATGAAACCGGGGCCAGTCGCAAGATTGAAGAAATTCACAGCGAGGAGAACACTCAGGGGCAGGGCGATCATCCTCAGGTTGGGCCCAAGCCACAGTGTCACAAAGCGATTCGAAACTGCCGCGACGTAGCACACCACGGGCACGCCAACAAGAGCAAGATATTTGTGGCTCCGATAGTACAGTTCCTTCATTCGCGATTCGTCACCCAGGGCGTTCAGTTCCGAGGCGGCGGGCAAGACTGGACTAAGGATGAGTCCAATGGCGCCGCGCAACTTGAGTGCGATATCACTCGCAATGTCATACCATCCCACAGGAGCGACACCTACCAGTATTGCCAAGAAAACCTTTTCTACCTGGTTGTGCACTACCACCGCCGCTTGGGTAACGTATAAGCGAAGGCTGTAGCCGAACATCTTCCGCGCCTCAGTCCTGTCAAATCGCAATGGATTCAGAGCTACCTGCGGCAGTATTCTCCGGACCAGGAGGAGGTATATGACGATAGTCACGATTGCAGAGCCGATGTATCCGTAGACCAATCCGCGGAGGCCTCTTCCGCGAAGCAGAAGAACGCCCGCGAAGATCGCATTCATTACGACATTTGCCCCGCTCATCACGTGGGTCAAATCCAACCGCTGCAAACCAGTGGTGACGGAAGCGAAGAGTTGGCTGAGGATGTTGGCCGCAATAACAATCAAGAAACAACGTAACAACACCACCAGGTCGGCATTTGACATTGTGCTGCCACGAAAGAGCCTCTCGACGAGCAGCGGACTCGCGCCCCATACCGCAGTGCCGATCACAAGATCCAGTACCAGGAACAGGGTCAGACCCGAACTCAAGAGTCTCGCTAGAGCGACGAAATCCTGTCGCGCGTAATACTCAGCGACAAATTTGCTAAGCGTCCCCACTAATCCCAGATCTGCCAGAGACGTCAGCCCGTTGATCGCCAGGAAGACCGCCCACGTACCATAGCCAGCGACTCCAATTCTATGAAGTATGAGAGGAGTCATGATGAACGGAATTGGCGCTACGACGACATAGCGCAAACCACCAAACACAACGCTGCGCATAATCTTCGTTCCCAGCGAGCGGGGTGGTGGCTCGAGAACAACGGAAATTGCGTTATGTTCTTTGATTTTGTCGGATAGCATTTCTGAACACTGCTTTTGATTGCGACCACCGATCATCAAGTTCCCTCGCCGTTTCAGGCCTTACCGCATTCTACAACCTTGCGGATCGGTTCCCTTCGCATGTACGCTTAGCATCCGAATTCGGGAGTCCCTTTTGTGCTGGGAAGATGAAAGAGAGATCTGAAGATTGCTGGCGGAGGGAACGGTTAATGTTGAAACTCCGGCTGATAACAATTTGACCGCCGAGTAGCATGGTCAACATATCGGCTTCCTTTTTTTCGATCTTTCTTGTTCCGCACTACCAACTCTCGTCCGGCGTCGAGCCGACATTGTCGAACACTCATCACCGTGGTGCAATCGCGTCGGAAACTGGCTTCCTCGACTGATCTGTGAGAGCATGCTCGATCGTCGCCGAGGACCGCTCTTTCGCACGCCGCTCCCTTATTGAATACTTTAGTAGACACCATAGGGCACGCATACCATCCTTCCAGCCAATTTTCTTGCCCTCTTCGTAGGTACGCCCCCAGTAGCTGATGCCAACCTCGTAAATTCTGAGTTGACGTTTGGCAATCTTGACGGTTATTTCGGGCTCGAAGCCGAAGCGGTCCTCCTCGATAGGAATCGACTGAATCGCTTCGCTTCGGAACATCTTGTAGCAAGTCTCCATGTCACTAAGATTCACGTTCGTGAGAATGTTTGAAAAGAGGGTAAGAAGCCAATTGCCGAACGAATGCCAGAAGTACAACACGCGATGGGCATGCCCGCCTAGAAATCGCGAACCATATACGACGTCGGCCTTACCCTGTATCAGAGGATCAAGCAGTATCGGATATTCGCTGGGGTCATATTCCAAGTCAGCATCCTGGATCACCAAGTAAAGACCTGTCGCTTCCTGAATCCCCCGCCGGAGCGCAGCCCCTTTGCCCATGTTCTTTGGCTGCAGCAATATCTTGATCTGTGGGTGATGCCTCTGTAATTCCTTGAGTATCTCAACAGATCCGTCTCGAGAGCCATCGTCTACACAAATCAACTCAATCTCAAGCGGGACTGCAAGCACCTTTTCCACCACCTCCCTCAGGGTGGCGCTCTCGTTATAGACTGGCATGACAACAGAAAGTTTCATTTCTGGATTTCCTTCCTTAGTGTATACAATCGGACCGGTCCCGCGTCGCAGAGTGGCCACACGTACGCATCCGGAGGAACCATCATCATTTCGAACGAGGTCATTATCAAACCGGATCAATCTCCTGGGAACAGGCTTGAATTCTTCGATCGTTACTCCTGGTTACCAATCCTCTTGCTCGTTTTACTACCGCTTGCTTTGCATGTACCACTGTGGCTGTTACGGCGAAGTAGCGATCCAATCTGGTTCGTTTCAGGCCTGACTCACGGCCCGCTCCCGCTACGGTGGCCTTTTCTTGATCCCAACGTCGGATTCACGTCGGAAGCTCTTGGCCGGCTGGCTGCATGGGATTGGTTGCACGGCGTTGTACCGTGGTGGAACTCTTATACAGGCATCGGGATGCCGCTCGCGGGAGAACTGCAGCCGGGTGCGTTTTTCCTGCCGTTCACTTTGTTGCTATGGCTGCCTGAAGGAATACTGTGGCAGCAAGTCTCCATGCAAATCATTGCTGGGCTCGCCACCTATGCCCTGTTGCGTGAACTGGGTCTAAGCCGGCTCGCAGCTTTGACGGGGGGTGCGCTGTTTGCCCTCAACGGAACCATCGCATGGACACCCGGACCCGCAACCGCCTATTGCTCGCTGCCATTTCTGCCTCTGTTGTTGTTTGGCATTGAGCGCGCTAGAAAACAACAACAAGGTGCCGCCAGCATACTAATCATGGGCGTTGCAACCGCTTGGTCGATCCTCGCCGGCTTTCCCGAAACTGCCTATATCAACGCCCTGCTGGTGCTCGGCTGGGGCTTGTACCGATTGGTCTCCGAACCCAAGTGCTGGACGATGGCCCGGCGGGCGATTACGGGTTTCGTGCTGGGCTTGCTGGTTGCCACGCCATTGCTCATCGCGTTTGTGGACTATGTGCGTCAATCGGATTCCTTCGGCATCCACAATGGGGGTGAAAAATCCCTTCCCTGGGCAGCATTCTCCGCAACTCTTATGCCGTATGTATATGGCTCGTTAGGAACGAGTTTGCACTCCCTCCCGCTTTCTCAGATCTGGTTCACAATTGGAGGCTATACAGGCACCCTGATTATTTTGATGGCTGTAGTTGGTGTAAGCAGCAGGTCTGCGCATCGTGGACTGAAGTTTATCCTGCTAGCATGGATTTTATTGGCTTGGGCCAAGACCTTCGGCGTGCCTCCAGTCATGGGATTGATGAATCGCCTTCCCTTAATGAGGCAGACGAACTTCTTCCGTTATGCGGCTCCATCCTGGGAACTGGCGATGATCGTTCTGGCAGCTTTCGGGTTGGATGATTTTCTGAACGGCACACCGGGCCGGCGCAAACCGTTTGGGGTCGCGATGGGTTTACCGGCAATTGGCATTGCTCTGGCCTGGCCGCAGCGCGCTTTCTGGGAGCGGCCAAAGGCATTGGTTCCGTTCGGGTTTCTACTACTGGGACTTTCTGTGGCGTGGGCGCTCGTCGGATTGCTCGTAGCCGGTCTGTCATGGAAACGGTTGCCCGGCCGCCAATGCCGCGTGGCGCTGGCTTGTCTGCTGGTATTCGACGCCGCGATAATGTTTATAGTGCCACAATCGGCGAGTATACGCAGCAACCAACTCGACACGCCGGCCGTACAGTTCTTAGGCAATCATCTAGGCCTCTCCCGCTTCTATAGCTTGGGGCCGATTCAGCCCAATTACGGCGCCTATTTCCAGATGGCCAGTATCAACCACAACGTTGAGCCGGTCCCCAAGCTTTGGGCAGATTATGTTGAACGCAATCTTTTGCCCGGCTACTCGAGCAGAGATTTAGGCGAAACGTTTTGGCCAGGTGAGATGCCTAACGCCGAAGGAGAGCGGGCTTTAAGCCAAAATCTAGCCAATTACCTCAAGCTCGGTGTTCGTTACGTTGTCACCAGGCCCGGCCAAAGTCCAATGCCGACGACATTCGTGCCCGCAGAATCTGGAGAACGATTCAGCACATCCAGATTGAGGACGCTATTCTCTGCTTTGGAACGATTCCATTCCACCGCCGACGACCAGGCAAAACCAACAATAGAGCGCTTCATCGCGAAGGTAATGTTCAAGCTAGGCCGTTCCGTCGTTGGAAGCGCTCGCCCGGACGATATCCATAAAGGCGAAAGGGTAGGGATCGTGAATACGGAATACGTAATGCTTCAGAGGGGAGAGTCGGTAAAAATCAGTCTGCTCGCGCCGCCTCCGGTCCCTGCCGGCTCCCCGATCACTTCGATCGGAACGATGATCGACAACTCCAGCGCGACGGTCGATGGCGATCTGACGGTCGAGATTTGCGCTGGAGTTATATGCCAGTCGGGGCGACATCTCCTTGCCGGATCCGCCGCCAATGCGATTTTGCAGATATCTTTGGACAAACCACTTGCCGCACCCGCCGGAGCGCAGCTGCGCTTAACCTTTACGCATCAGAATGGCTTACGCCCGGTACCGCTCTGGTTGGGGGCTGCTGTTGTCGGGCAGACGCAACAGATCCAGGGACCAAATGGCGCACTACCGAACCACACATTACAACTTGCTTTTGAATATGGCACGGCATTGCTGGGATCGCGCAAGGCCTATGCAGATTCCGTAATGGACATCTGGGAATTACCAAACCCAGTGCCGTATTTCCAAGTGAATGAAGGCGGCCCTTGCACACTCTTGACGATGCGGCGCGAGGATGTGACAGCGGAATGCTTTGCTCCCGCCACTTTGGTGCGCAGAGAGCTTTATATGCCAGGCTGGCAGGTAACGGTAAATGGCACGGCGGCCGCTGCGGTCCAGCAGAACGGCATTTTTCAATCGACAGCCTTGCCAGCAGGTCGCAGCCAAGTGCGATACCACTTTGTACCTCCTTATATGGATTTTGGCTGGGCCGCAAGCATACTAGGAATGGCGGGGCTGATATGGCAGGTCATCCTTATAGGAGGCCAAAGGCCACAGCGACTTTGACGTCGCCACTCTCCTTCCGCTTAGGCGTAACTGACGTAGGCCGCGCGGGTCAAGAAAGTAAGGAACTCCTATGAGTACCGGCAAAATGACAGCGCAATCTGTCTGCGCCGTGATTATTGCGTATCACCCGAGCTCCTGGATGCTCGAGAACATATCCCAGGTTCTCTCCCAGGTGCAGGGATTGGTTGTAGTAGACAACGGTTTTAGGGTCGAAGAGCTTGACCCACTGCGTGCGAAACAGCAGTCTCTCGGTTTTCAAGTGATCGAGAATGGGGAGAACCGCGGCATTGCCGAGGCCTTGAATCAACGCGTCCAGTGGGCCAAGAGTCAGGGCTATCCCTGGGTGATTCTCTTCGATCAAGACAGCAGAATTACCGATGGATTCGTCGTTCAGATGTTCGCCGCATGGGAGTCCCATCCTGACCGCGAACGGGTGGGTTCGGTTCATCCAAGATACGCCGATCCAGAGACGGGCATCGAAGCACCCGTGCCGCGTGCTAGCGACGGCAGTCCGGTACTACCCATGACTTCGGGAGCACTAACGCCGGTATGGATTTTTGACCGGATCGGATGGTTTGCATCCGAATACTTCATCGATCTCGTAGACCGGGAGTATTGTTTTCGCATCCGGGCCGCGGGCTTTGTTGTCGCAGACTCAAGGCATGCGAGGCTGCTACACGCTGCCGGCCATCCCGCAAGGACCACCATACTGGGCCGGACTTTCCACCCAAGTCACCACAGCGCCATTAGGCGCTATTACCTTTCGCGTAATTTCATAGCTTTTTATCGGGAATATCTTTTTTATTTCCTGGATTGATTTTGAATTGTGTCTATAAGCACTTACGCGACACGACCGTGTGCTTGATCGCCGAGGAGAATCGGGCGACGCATGTCTAGCAACGTCTCGCTCGGGATCAGGGATGGCTTAACCGGAAGAATGGGAAACGAGATGGCGTATGAAGAAGCATGCGGATGGAAGTTTCCTGGCTTCAGTAGCGGCCCCAGCTCGTATCAGCGAATCATCAGATCCTTCGCGATACTGTTCCAGCCCGCCGAGTAACGCCAGTAAGCACCACCAAAAGCTTCCCGGAGAACTCTCGGGATCCGCGCAACTCTCGTACGCGGCAACCGCGCTCGTTGGGTAAGATGAGAAATTTTTCTTTCAATTTCCTTTTGTGCGTACTCCGCGCGCGGGAAGTCCGCCCTGCGCTCTCCAAGCCTATCGTGGAGCTGATGAAGTCGTTTGATTTCCTCAAGATGAAAGCTTGCCCCCCTCCTCCTGGCTTGCGCTATCAGTGCTAGGGGGGTCAGAGGTGGCAGACCCTCTTGTTGTCTCTCGTGCCGGCGATACTGCATGAGCGGATCGGAAATGACCTCGAACTGTCCACGTGCTGCTAGCAAGAAAGATATCCACCTGTCGTGAATATCATTCGTGGGAATGGGAGCTAAGATATCGAAAAGCTCCTTACGGAATGCCATGGTCGCGCCGGTCACGACGGGATGCTTTACCAGAACGTTCAACGCACGACTATTCCTAAACTGCCATTGCTCTCCAGCATCAAACGAGAAGGCCTTCCAAAGGCGCAGCCCCCACAGCTGGGAATCGTTATCAATCAGATCGGCATCGCTGAAAACGGCAATTATTGAGCTTGACCGCAGGAAAGCCTTCTCAATGCTCTTGAGCTTGTTCCGATACCAGATATCGTCTTGATCGGCGAGTGCCACAATCGCACCCTGACAGAGTGAAATGGCTTTCTCAAAGTTTTTAGTCGATCCTAAATTCTCGGCATTGACCACAAGCCGGATCGGGAACGCTGCCCACCGAGCAAACTCCGTCACAATTTCTCGGCTTCTATCCGTCGAGCCGTCATCACAGATCACGAGTTCGTCTGGAGGCCTATCCTGAGCGGCGATGCTCTCGAGTTGCGCGCTGAGAAACCGCTCTCCGTTGAAGATGCACATCGCAACAGAGATGGGAAGAGTCTGTACAGTGTTCAACTTTGTTTAACCTCGCCATTTGGCAACCCAAACAACAGGCGGTCCCGTCCAACTTCAAATTACAGTATGCCCGGTCGGCGGCGTACTTGCCACCCAAACCATTATTCCATCTGCGGAGTTCTTGGGATTGGGAACCTAATTCTCGTTTGACAACTTAGATTAAAAAGGGGTGCAATGCACCATGACACAAACCTATTCCGTTGCGAGCGTAACTGTGGCCACCAATGCTGCCCGCATTCTGCCGCGGCAACTAGATGCTCTCAACCAACAAAGTCGGAAACTCGACGAGATTATTGTTGTGGATAACGCATCCAGTGACGGCACGGTTGATATGCTTGCGACTCAATATCCGGAGGTGACAGTACTGAGTTTGCCCAAAAACGGCGGGGTCGGGGGTGGATATGCCGCTGGACTCGCCCACGCCGCGATCACCAAGAAATACAGCTGGACTTGGCTCCTCGATGACGACAGTGTGCCTCCCCCCGACGGCCTTCAAAAACTTCTTGACGGCCTCCAGTATCTGGCCGAAGGCACAGTTCGGACCGCAATCTTGGCCCCAGTGTGTGTGGATTTGAAGACCTCCACAGCCTATCCTGGACTGTCGTGGCAGGGTGGACGTCTCTTGCCAACGCCGGAGGATCCTAGTCAGCCTCTAACCTTTGTTGATTCCGCGATTTCCGCGGGAAGCCTGATCCGACGAGAGGCGGTTGAGGCAGTGGGACTTCCGTGCGTTGACTTCTTTATGGACTTTGTAGATTACGAGTACTGTCTTCGGCTGAGACGCCACGGATTCCGCATAGCCGTTGTACGCGACAGCATTCTCGATCATGAAATCGGGGCCCAGACAACCTTCAACATTCTCGGCCGGAAGAAGTTCTGGGCTGACCATGCTCCCTGGCGTGAATACTACATGGCCCGTAATGAAACCTTTACGATGTGGCAACACTATCCGCAACTAATGACCAAGGCTTTTGTCGTATACAAGTTCGCTCACCACGCGCTTGGCATTGTCCTGCTTGGCAAGCAAAAACTGGCCTGTCTCAAGATGATGTACCGCGGCTTTCTGGACGGACGTGCGGGAAGACTCGGGATACGTTTCCTGCCGGAGAAGGCAGAACAGTCGAAGCAATACCCGTTAGAACCCCTCCATCCCGTCAAGTGATCCTTATCTGTTGTTGTTTCTTGCAGATGATAAAAGAGCGCTTCGGCGTTTACACCGTTAGGATGAGGCCTTGAGCTTGCGGTTACGTAGTGGGTGCCGTGAAGCTCGGATATGCAGATAAGGGTTGGGTCGAGGAGCGGCGGGGACGTGGTTGTCACGGTGCCGGCGTTACTCCACTGTAGTTTTTTCACGGAGGCTCCTCGGGTAGACCAGTCCAAAGAGCTAGGCGTGCCGACGGCGTTTGTCCAGGATAATCACTCATGGCCGGCGAAGGGGGTGGTGGGGCGATGGGTCGGAATTGATGGCCTCGGCGGAAAATCGGCGAATGGTTTGGCCACCCGCTGGCTTTTTCGCGGAATCTGCGCTCTCGCCGATGGGAGGGAGATTCGATATAAATGTACGGGGGTTTATAATCTCCTCAGTTTGAGGCAACGAGCCGCTTCGCGGGCGGAACGGCATACGCTTGTTAATGAGCTACGTGGCAGATGGGGCTTGGAGATGGCGATAGGGTCTGATGCTCCTTGAGGCCGATCGCATTAGAGGAGGATAGCAAATGGGAAAGTTCTGCCACCGTGGCGGAGAATGCGGACAATCTGAGCAGAAAAAGGGGCAGGTAGATTGACCTCTAGGCCAAAAGTGTCAGTATGCATGGCAACCTACCAGGGCGAGCGCTACATCGAACTACAACTACGTTCCATCCTCGAACAATTGTCTGCTGACGATGAGGTCATTGTTGTCGATGACGCCTCAACGGACTGCACACGCGACAAGATATTCGCACTGCGCGATCCTCGTCTCCAAGTAATCCGGAATACTGAGAACAAAGGCATCCTCCGTTCCTTTGAGACGGCGCTAGCCCACTCCTCCGGGGAGATTGTGTTTCTTAGCGATCAGGATGATCTTTGGTTAGAGAAAAAGGTGGAAGCGGTTTTGGATGTGTTCGCCCGTGACCCTGACCTGATGCTGGTCGCAAGCGACGCGATACTCATCGATGAGAACGGTACTCAGATCGGTAACTCCTTTTACACTAAGCGAGGTAGATTTCGGGCTGGACTGTGGTCGAACGTGCTTATTGGCAAGTTTCATGGATGTACGATGGCATTTCGCTCGGTCCTGCTGCGAAGCGCCTTGCCTTTTCCACCCGCGGCAGAAGTACACCATGACACCTGGATTGGGTGCGTTAACGCGCTGATTGGTGGTCAAACAAAGTATATCTCTGAGCCTCTGGTTGCATATCGGCGGCACTCGACAAACGTAACGGGGCGGACAAGGCTAGGTACTTTTACGAGATTCAAAGTGAGGTTTCAACTCATCTTGGGACTGCTGGTGTTCTGCGTGAAGCGTGCAAGAGTGGCTCCACGGTTCCTGTGGCGGGGCTCCTGGTCTTAACCGATCTTCTCGCGTGACGTCTATGTTTAGTTCTCGGGTCGCAGAAGCTTTTGGCGCGGGTACTAGAATATCGTGAGACCTCCCGATGTCGTAAAAGTCCTAGATGTTGTGTGCTTATGTTGCGAAGACTTCAATACATCTTCCTGATTGGAAGTATTGGCTTGATAGGTGCCGACCGCATCGATCTATTTGGGGGCCGTGGTCCGTTCATACTTACTCCGTTTCTCGTTCTTGCGCCGCTGGTGGTTTTACTACAGCTTTTACGCTCGGGACTACGCGGAAGCTTACATGTCGCCATTACGCCGCCTATTCGTCGACAACTGCCTTTCCTTGCTGCGTCCAGTCTGTTTCTGCTTTTTTGCTTTGCTTCAATTCCTTTCGGTCTGGACCCGGAACGAAGCGTGGTGGCTTTTTGTGATTTGTTGCTTCTGGCTGTTTTGGGATATTGCATTTCGGTGCAGATCTTGACAGAGCCGGACCAGGAGGCGCTGATTGTAGGCTCTGTTACGTTCGCCTTGCTCATATATGTAATTTTCTGCATCGGAGAGTGCGTCGCGTGGAGCCATGGACTTGCCATAGATGCCCAGAGGTCTGGTTCATGGCTGGAATCGACATTTGCACCCAGTACGCTGGGACCCTGGGTGCCGACGCTAGCTGGAACTACGTTTGACTCCAACCGCTCCGGTTTTGTGTTAACGATGTACTTAGCATTGCTCGACAAGTTTGCCGCCAAGTCGCGGTACACGCCGATCCTTCGTTTGGTGATCGCGCTCCTTGTTCCTTTGACTTTGTCGAGATCTGGTACGCTGTGCTGGTTGGCGTATTATCTGTCCTCAAGCGCTTTCTGGAAGCGGTTGGCGTCGCGGCGAGTCTTAGTGCGGTTAGCAGCAATTGCGATCTTTAGTTCGCTCCTTTGTGTCGTATACCAAAAGGAAATTGTTGACCTGGCGGAAGCATGGGAAAT
>Ga0116106_1000971_pt1 | contig 15073 bp, 19 predicted proteins | sample June2015DPH_6_50_FD_89717 | JGI IMG/M metagenome (GOLD analysis project Ga0116106, IMG submission 89717) | Peatland microbial communities from SPRUCE experiment site at the Marcell Experimental Forest, Minnesota, USA - June2015DPH_6_40 | ecosystem: Environmental > Terrestrial > Soil > Wetlands >...
CACCGCTGTCGATCATCGGCTGGGCGCCATCGGTCACAAGGTCTATGGCGTGGTGAACTATGACCGCTTTACCTTGGCGCCGGAACTGACCGACGAATACATCCGAATGGTCAAGGGACTAATGGAACGGCACTATCTCGACGTAACCCGGTACACATCGAGCACCTTCCTGCGCCTGAAGCTGGGCGAAGCGATGGCATGCCGCAACCTGGCACCGCACCTATTTGCCACCGCCGTGGAAGCCCAGGTCAATCTCGAGGCCGGCCGTCATACCCCCCGCTAACGGCGATAGAGAATCGTGGTGTCTTCATTTTGCCGGCTCCCGCGATTCTCACGAGATGCCAGGGCAACATGATTGCCCGCACCGCCTGCCCATACTCGACGTCCATCCATGCCAAAGCTGTCAATTGCCGCGATGCTCACCGTGCTCTATCTGTTTGCCACGGTCCCCTTCGCGACAATCACCCAGCGCGACCCACGTCGCCCGGCCGCAGCTTGCTGAGGCGTCATCGCCGATGAGAGTCGGAGTAACTCGCAGGCCCAGGTGTCCCGGCACTCAAACGGCCCCCTGGAGCCGCAGGATCCGCTCGAGCGCGGGTGGATGCGAGTAGTAGAACGCCACGTAGAGCCGATCAGGCGTGAGGGTGCTGGCATTGTCGCGATAGAGTTTCACGAGAGCCGCGGCGAGCTCCTGCGCGCTCGCATGGTCTGAGGCGAAGCGGTCGGCCTGGAACTCCTGGCGGCGCGACCAGAGCGCGCCGATCGGTGTTGCAAAGAAGGTCAGCACCGGCGCCGCGAGGATAAAGAGCAGAAGAGCGGCGTGCGATGAGGGGACCGGGACACCGAGTGCGGTATAGAACGCTGGTCTGGCCGCGAGCCAGCCGAGCAGCGCAAAGCCGACGAGGGTAGTGACGGCCGAAATGAGGAGCCGCTGGCGGATGTGCCTCAGGCGGAAGTGGCCGAGTTCGTGGGCGAGCACGGCTTCGACCTCCGAAGGTCCGAGCTGCTGCAGGAGTGTATCGAAGAAAACGATGCGCTTGTGCTGACCGATGCCGGTGAAGTACGCGTTACCGTGCCTCGAGCGGCGTGAGCCGTCCACGACGAACACGCCGTTGGAGCTGAAGCCGCAGCGCTCTAGCAGCGCCTCGATCCGGGCCTTGAGCGGGGGATCCTCGAGCGGAAAGAATCGATTGAACAGCGGCGCGATGAAGACCGGCCACGCCCACGTCATGAGAAGCGTCACCACAAGCCAGACACACCAGACCCACGCCCACCACCAGCGACCAGCGCCCTCCATCAGGGTGAGCGTCGCGAACAGCAGCGGGCCACCGAGCAGCACTGCGAGCAGCAGCCCTCTGCCGAGATCGGCCAGAAAGAGCTTCGGGGTGGTGCGGTTGAATCCGAAGCGCGCTTCGAGCCGGAAGGTCCGCCATAGGGACAGTGGCAGATTGGCTGCGCCCGCCGCGCAGGCGACGGTCGCGATCACCGCCGCGCCAAGAAAGGGCTGGCCCCACCCCGTGCCACGCAAAAGACTATCGAGGCTCGCAATGCCACCCCCCACGGTCAGGGCTAGCGTGAGCCCCGCGTTGAGCACGGTGCCAATGCGGCCGACCCGGACTTTGGCGATCGTATAGTCTGCGGCGTTGCGGTGATCTTCCACGGAGATCCGGTCCGCAAAAGGCTCGGGCACGCGATCGCGGTGGGCGCCGACCGCCTCGACCTGGCGGTGCGCAAGCCATAGCTCCAAGGTCGTACTCGCGATGACCGCGGCAATGAAGAGAATGGTGAGCCAATGCATCGCCGTTCAGTATGAGCTAACCAGGCCGGTCGGCGCGATTGGTTGTGATCAGGCGCCGAACATTGACCACCTTTGTGAGACGCCGCACGCAAGGATTCAACTTGCGACGCCGACCACCTGGTTCGAAGTAGGGTCTCCCGAGGCCAGGATTATCTTTTATAATCAATTCTTTATGCACATCGAATTGTGCTACGTTTCCCCGAGATACGGGCACGTAAGCCTTTGAATGGTCAAATACGCCGGGTTTGAATAGCGCACCACGGCGGCGCTGCTATCGGCCGTGAATCAAGGCCTCAATCAAGGCATATTTTCGTCGCAGTCTACCCTGCGAATCGAAGGCGGAGGGTAATCAGAATGCAACAAGTTATGCCCTGCTTTTGTCCGCCAATCATTTGCTAGGTGACATGGCCAGTGGCTGCACCCAAGTCTTCCTCGTATGACCCGGAGTTCCTCACCGACTGTTGGATAGCCAACTCCAACTCGCACGAGAAAGCCCATTTGATCGACAGCTATGCACGCTATACGCCGGAAATCGGATGGCGTGCCATATTGTCAGTCCTCCAACATCCTCGAGCGCTACAGAATTCGAACCTACCGTCCAATGCGCTTGAGATGCTTATTTCGCGGTATGGTGACTTCTTTATTGATCGAATTGAACGCGAAGCAGCCACTAGCCCAGCCTTCAAGGCTTGTTTGGCGGAAATTCATCCGAGCCCGGTCTTTCCACTTCCAGAACACTTATGGCTGAGGCTTTCAGCTGCCGCAGGCCGCCCAGTTGGCCCGATGAGGAAAGGGATGGCGTCGTTGTACTCCAAGATTCCAGATCTGGCGGAAGTTGCCACAAAGGATATGAATCCCCTGGACCCGAGCAAGGTGCCGGACTTGTCTGATGCCGAGTTGTTAGAGCATGCCGCGGCCTACCGCGAATATCACGAGTCGTTCTGGGCGTGGGAGGAGTTGAATCGCATCATCGAGGAAGTCGGACCGGACACCGCGTGGCCCCTGATCCTAAGGCTCGTCGAGAAGGGTTCGGATGCTGTCCTTGGCGCTGTAGGTGCCGGCGTTCTAGAGGAACTTCTTGATCGATACAGTGTGGACGTAATCGAGCGTATTGAGGCCCAGGCTAGGCGAGATAGCCGGTTCCGGCTGTGCTTGAGTCACGTATGGCCTTCGGCCATGCCCGCAGAAATCTGGCAGCGTGTTGTCGTCGCGCGCGGCGATGAACCCCAGCGCGGGTAGCTATGTGACTTGGAAATTGCGTTGAGCAATGTATTTCAGCTTCGGTGATCTGATCTTGCCTCCGAAAAAGCTGACGGTCACCACCGGCCGGTCTGCGTCGAGACCGCCAGTTGCCCGACGCTTCACAATCCCGGCACTGTCAAATACGACGGTTCTCGGCGGAACGGCCGGTTACCTCGTCCATCATGAGTCCTTCGGAATCACTCCCCGCCAAAAGACGACGGCCGATGCCGCTCTCGATTTGCCTGTGCCCCGCCGGTCGAATGACCACTATCGACGAGAAGAAAACAGCATGCGACCATTTCCCAACGTCCGCCGAGATTGCGGGCATAAATCCTCTGCGTGGGATACGTTCAACGATCCGCATCGCAGTCGAATATTGGACGGGGGAGCGGCGTAATGAATCCTTGGTTTGGAAAGGTGTTGATATTGGTCAGTCTCGTTTCGACGGTAATCATTCGGGCGCCGCACGGTGGCCGCAGCCGTAAAGTGGCAGTGGTGGAAAGTCGGAAAGGCCCGCTCGATATTGCGTTGCTTGCGCTGGTGTCGATTACCGGGATGATTCTTCCCTTGCTTGCAATCTTCACCCCGCTACTGTCGTTTGCAGATTACCCACTTCATCCCGTCGCATTCGCAATCGGGGTCGTCGTCCTTTGTCTCGGAATTTGGCTCTTTTATCGGTCGCACGCAGATCTCGGTACGAACTGGTCGATCAGTTTGGAGATACGAGAGGGTCACCAGTTGGTCACATCGGGCGTCTATCGACTTATTCGGCATCCGATGTACACGGCGATATTCTTACAAGCCTGCGCTCAAGCCCTGTTGCTTTCCAATTGGCTTGCCGGACCTTCCTGTTTGTTCGCGTTCCTTCTGATGCTCACATTCCGAATTGGTGGGGAGGAACAGATGATGCTGGAAAAATTCGGAGAAGCCTACTCCGATTACATGAACCGGACTAACCGCCTCATTCCGCATCTCTGGTGATGGTTGTTGGAGCAACTACGACATGCGGATTGACGCACTCTTGAACCTGGCGGCGGGCGAGTGCCAATTCAAATTCTGTGAGACGGCTGAGCACAATTTCAGATCCGGATATCTGCCGTTCGCATTCGGCGGCTGTGGGTCGGGGAGCTACCTTGTGCGAAATACGATTGCCGAGCAGGCTCCAACTACGACTCATTTCGCGGACAGCACTGATGTCGACTAGCCCATGGGAGATCCGCGAAGACGATCTATCGAGCAGTACGACGCGTGCGCTTGTTCGCCTGCCGCGCAACACGGTGCGCGAGCTTTGGGTGTGCAGAGCGTGCGCACCGGCGGATACCGCCATGGACATTCGTCGTGTAACAGGCTCTTGTAAGTGCGATTCACCTCAACCGATCGCCTTTGCCGGGCAGATTGGTTCAGATGAATTTGCCGTCAACCATGATTAATTTCAGCGTCCCCTTGCTTGTCGATAGTACGTTGATGATAACGTTCAGGCCATCGAGCTCGATATCCGCCTGCTTGCCGCCGACAATCGTGTGGCACTCTTTCATCATGAAACTATGACTCTGAATCGCCAGCAGAGCTGACCCGAGCGATACGGACAACACACCCGGTGGTTGCATCAAACTGGCGTCACCGACAAAATCCTTTAGCAAGACGGGGTCCGTCGTATTGAAGTCAAACGGCTTCCCGAGCCCCCCGCCCGATATCGGACCGAGTTTACCGGGATCAACCTTGCCGATTTTCGGAATGGAAACGCCCACTCCAATACCTGAATATGAGAACAGCCCGACTCTTCCTCCTATCGCCGGCCCCGATGAGGTGTCTTCGATTTGGACCAACACTTCGTCGCCTTGTGGCCCAACCGGGATCTTCGGAATCGGAATTTGAATGCTGGCATTGGCGACCAGAGTCGCGCGCCACTGGGTAGACCCCGCTGGAACAATGCTTATGGGCGGCGGCGGTGCCGGTGCACGCGTGATCGTCAGGCGAACCGCACGATATTTCGGATTCTCGCCGGGCGGGCTTTCCCTGAAACCCACCCAGTCGTGGCTGAAGTCGACCATGCCTACCAAATCAGAATTACCCGGAAGCCTCAAGGCGTCCTCTAGCGTCGTTTGCACGGCACCTTGGCGGATGACCGACAATTGATAGTTGTGTGCATCCCCGCCCGTGCGACTCGCCTTTCCTTTACTCCACACTTTGAACGAACGTCCGCTACCGAAATTACGCACTCTGAACATGAAGCGCATCGCCTCATCGAGGTAAGCCAGGTGGGCACTCTTGAGTTCGTCGCTGTCGATATCGAAATCCCAAAGAAGGGCATCTTTGAATTCCACTGTCTCGGGGCCGCCGGGGTTTCTATCCACCCTGCCCTCTTTCGTGTCACCCGGACGCGGATTGAACAACGGCATGGTTTGCTCCTCGAAAGTCGAGTCTTCCTCCGCCAAAATCACCCAATTGCTGTGCGTTTCGAGCGGGTCGCTATCCCTGCCCATTCACAATAGGGCTCGCGAAATGACATTGTCAAGCCGCTGCGGGGCCGGCCGGGCGAGATCGATGTGGCCGGGCCGGGTGATGGCGAGGATAGCAAAATGGTAGGGCCGGCTGCGGTGACCGGCGCGGAGACCGTGGAGGACCGCTTTGCCGCAGCATCGCTTGGCTTGACCGGGAGATAAGAACACAGGCGCTACTTCGACTTCGACGAGATTCGAGAATACTGTGCGCTTTTCGATCACGAAGCGCCCTTGACGGAGATACTCTGTGATGAAACAGGAGTCTCCGACAACATGGTTTCCCGACCTTAAGGAGGCGCCCACATCGCGTGCTGCCGGACCGTCAGCGAGCCGTTTTGGACGCGGGTGTATGATGGCTCCCCGATTGGCGATCTCCGATATGCCCGACCGACCCGACGGATTCGACTGTGCGCCGGGCCGTGTTGCAGCCAAGGCGATTTCGCGCTTGAGCATCTTGTTGATGCGTCAGGAGCAACGAGACTATTTGTTCGGATTGGGCTATAAGGAGCGCTGATTACGATGCAGGCTCGTTGCGAAGGCCACGAAGCGGCCGAGGTATTATCTCGGGGACGGCCTCCCACTACGGAACATTGAGATTTCTTTTCGTCGTCGTCGGCAGTGCCTGAACATTGGCGGTCCTAATGCACAATTGGCTTGGCGTGACTCTCGCATGCGTGGTTCTGAGCGCTGCAGTAGAAATCCATGCCGCTCAGATTCCGCCCATTCCAGATAATCCGTTACGGGCGCAAACGTTCTTGGGATTCAATCCCAAGAAACGGTGTCCGGATCTGCGGATCGCTGATGAAGGAACCAGGGCAGTGGTTGTTTTCTGGCTCCCGCGCAGCGGCGGCATCCCGTCAAGGATCTTCATCAAGTCGCCTTCAGGTTCGAATGCTCTTGATTCCGCAGCGGTCGGCTGCGCCTCCAAACTTCGATTCGCACCCGCAACCATGCTCGGCGACGGCGATTCGATCGACTCGTGGCAGCAGATTGCCTTCACGTGGGCCAATCAAGGCAATGCGGATGAAACGCAAGCGATGACATCCAGAAACCCGTTATCGGGCTCAAGTCGAGCATCCGAATCCATCGCGGCAGCGCCGGCGCCGACTGCGGCCAATGCGAGACAGGATGACTCCGGCGGCCAGGCCAACAGCGTGACTGTGCATGTCTGCGTCGATGAAACGGGAAGGCTCGAACAGGAGCCGACCATCGTCCATTCTTCGGGCATGGCGTCTCTGGATCAGGCCGCGGTGAGAATCGCAGCATCCGGCTCTGCCTACTACCGGCCAGACACCTCGTCATACGGGCCGCCGCTGTCCGGCTGCGCGCAACTGGCGATCAAGTTTGATATCAAGTAACGCGGGATTCCGGTGGGGTTATGCCGTGGGCCAACTCGCCAGCAGCGTTCATGCGATGCGGGCATTGCCGACCCTCAGATCGCCGATGACGTCTTTCATCGTAATGCCCTCCGATGAAGAACGCCACGATCGGTGCGTTGTGAGCGCGAGCAAACGCCGGCAGCGAACTGCGAATGCGCGAACTCAACGGACGCGTTGGGGTCTCAATGCGCGGAAGCTGCCGGTCGCAAGAGACTGATTAGGGTCGAAAGCGCTGGATCGCCGTGGGGTTGCGTCAAGAGGAATAAATATTGACTGACTGGATGCCGTTTGTCTTGCGGTGGGCTCCACTGATCGCGCAGGCCGTCTTGCTGGTCATTCAGATTTACGCCTACCGGCGGACGGGTCAATACAGCCTTGCGTTACTGGTGGCGGCGAGCGCCATCGGCCTCCTCACGGCCACTTTAGGCCGGGTTTTTTATTCAGAAGCGCTCTATCCCAGCCTGCGCACCGGACTTTACGTTGCCGTGGTCATTCGATATGCCGCGTATATCGTGTTAGGAATCTGGGGGGCCGCAGCGCTTTTCCGCTCCTGCATTCGATTAACCGACGCCAACAAGGTTGTGAGAGGTCTCTGATTTCACCGCCTGTTGGTTACCGTTCGCGGTATGCGGTAGGCCAACGGCCATGGGTCGCATTTCAGCACGGCAGTTCTGTCGCCTATCTAATAGTTAGGGCACTACAATGGGTGCCGTTCGGCGGCTTGGTTGGAGTCTTGCTGGTCTCCCGGTCATTCGTGGCGCTGGCTAGGCGATATGCATTGCCAACCGTAATCGCGTCAATTGCATCTGCCTTTGCTTTCATCATTCCACTCAAGCCTGCGCCAGGCTTCTATTGGAACTCGTTCATCGCCTGCTTGTCCGTTAGCGCCATCGTTTTTGGATTGCACGCGCGTACGATTCGGTGGCTCGTTGATCGCCGCGCTCCTCCCGACGCACCACCCTAGCTAACGGTTCGAGGGATCGCGAGTCTGATTCCGCAAAGCTTCCGGTAACGACTGGCCGTAGGGAGTCGTCATTGCTCATTGGACGGTCGACTCTTGCAATGAGCCCCCACCGGCCGTCAGAAAAAAATATAGCGAACGAAGCCCTTGGTCCAAGCTATTCGACCCTTCGAGTCAGCCTGCCAATAGACCTCTGCGACCACGTTGGGAATCGCGTCTTTGTCGTCGAATGCCAGGATCTTTGTGTTCGGATCAGATTTGCAGGCACCTGCCGACTTGAATCCCGCCGCGGTCAACTCACTTACAAGAACAGTATCGGCGGACTCCGGTGGGTACCTACTTTCAAGGCGCGCGTTGAATTCAGGTGACAATGCCGACGGGGATGATTTGAAATCAAGGTTTCGTGGACAAGCATCCCAATAGCCGCCTCCCGCTGATACTCCTCGCAGAATTGCTGGAATATTGTCCGATCCACAACCGGACAGCCCTACGACGGATTCGGCGCATATAAGCAGAATAAATAGACTGGGTGTTTTGCGTCTCCGGGTCATGGCAGTCAAAGCCGTCCGGTGGCCGGCCACTCGGCGCCGAAACGACGCGACCGGCCAACCGGCGACATTGGGTCAGGCGGATAGGCTTCCATATAGGGGACATCCACACCGCGACACCGACCTCCTCCTTCCACCGGCGAACGTCTTCATTGCCTGCCTCCGAAGTCTACGTCCTTTGTCTCGATCGTCCCTGCTTTCCGCCCTGGAGCCGTCTGATAGGTCCAGTACAGATTCGTGTGCGCGATAACTTTGTCCGGCGGCGGCGCTCCCCGGGTCGTTTGGTCTTCTGTCGTGTGGGCGTCACTTACAAGAGTGACGTCGTAACCGCGGACGAGCGCTCCATGCAAGGTTGAGCGGATGCAGAAATCGGTCTGCGCACCGACGACAAAAAGTCGCCCGACTCGGAGTGCCGATAGTACGTTCTCTAGATTGGTGCCTTCGAAGGAGTCACCATAGTTCTTCTCGACCAACGGCTCGGCATCGCGTGGAGCCAGCTCTGGGACGATCCGCCATTCATCGCTCCCCCTCGCCAGCCGCTTATCGAAATGCTGAACCCAGATGACCGGAATTCGGTCCCGCCGTGCCTTCTCAACCAGGACGTCAATGTTCGCTACAACCGCAGCCCGCGCATGAGCAGTCGCCACGACACCGTTCTGCATGTCGACGACGAGGAGTGCGGCGTTTGGCCGGTTGTCGAACGTGGTCATAAGGTCGCTTACCTTCAACGGCGCTGATTGGCGCGCATCACCACTTTACCGTAGGCCGTCCGCCAGCCCAATCCCTGAAGCCCGACTGCGGTCATTTGCGAAGGTCAGCTGTAGGTCGACATTGCCCATTCCCAATCACCCGATAGAACAGCATTGTTATATTTGGCGGTTTCGGGAGCTCCGACACGCACAAAGTCTCGCGAGCGCACTTGGCCGCCCCCCATCAGGCTCCGGTCTTACTTTTGCGGTGGATCGATCTTCAGCTTCGTCGCGGGCGTGTTATTACCGCTGTTGAGCCCGTGAGCGGCTTGTTGTTGAGGTTGATCACACCGGAGATCTGCTCAACGGTACAGGTAAATCGTGGGGCGCTGGTATGGGAGCCCGCCTGCCGACGATGGCCCTGACACAGTTACTGGTCGACGGTTGGGACCGCCAGATATGTCAGCGTGCACACCCGCCCCGACTTCGTCGGTAGCCCGATTTCCGCGCAGCTGCCGTTCGTGACGGGCGGATTCGGGTCGTCGGACCATTGCGCGATTTGATTACCCTCCCCATGTGTACTCGAATCTAGTGCAGTTCGACGTCTGAACGTTCCCGCTACCTGCGTTCCGACCGGCAATCCAGCGCCAAATCCCTCCGCAGGCCCCGTATGATAAAGTCAGCATCGGCGAACAACCGCGGCAATCGATCGCACTACGGCGAAGGAATGCACATGAAATACGGACCCTTGTTGGTTATCGCAGTTCTATCTGCTTCGATGGGAATTGTCGGTGCGGATGAATTCAAACCCCCACCAACGAAAGACGGTCTCTGGGAGACCCATAGTAAGCAGACCCAGCAAGGCAAGACTGTGTTTGATATGTCGGTCAAGATGTGCCAATCGAAAGAGTTCACGAAGTCGGTGCAGTCGAACGGAGAGGAGTTGAGGAAGAAGAATGCATGTACCTCCGCCGTCACCCAACCGTCACCTAACACGTATGTGGAGGAGAGCCGTTGCGCCAAGGGGCCGAACGCCGGCTCGGTCACCAAGATCACCTACACTTATCAAGGCGATACGGCGTCTCATACGGAGATGCATACTAACGACGGCAAATCCGAAACAGTCATGATCATCGACGCCAAGTATCTGGGTAGCTGCCCGGCGGGCATGAAGCCTGGCGACGTAGTAACGGCCGACGGCAAATAAATCTCCGGCGGAGGTTAAAAGGAGCTTCGCAACATCTGACGGCCCACCGCTGCCGAATCCTGACACCAGTCGTCAAATCCGACGATGAATGTCTCCTCCATAGCGGTCACTGGTGAGCGGCTGCTAGGGGTGAATTCGACGGTGATTCAAATCACATCGGTCGCCACCCGGCCATCAGTCGAAGGTGGCTGTACACGACTGGTTGCCACTTAGCTGCCATTCGCAGCCTGCGGTAAGCTAGTGCCGATATTTTATGCTCCATCACGACGCTTCTGTCGCCCAATTTATAGTCAGACCGCAGAAGAAACACGCCTCTCACCACCACCGCGTATCGGAGGTCACATGAAACGAGTCACTGGTATCGGCGGCATTTTCTTCAAGGCCAAAGACGCTCCATCATTGCAGGCTTGGTACAAGCGGCACTTGGGAATCGATGTAAAACCTTGGGGCGGGGCTGCCTTCGACTGGACCGACACCGCGGGAAAGCCGGTTGCAGGCACAACTGCCTGGTTGATCGATCCGCAAGAAACTGATCACTTTGCTCCGAGCTCTGCTCCCTTCATGGTCAACTACCGAGTAGAAGACCTTCACGCCTTGGTCAAGGCCTTGAAGGAAGAAGGCTGCAATGTGCTCCAAAAGATTGACGAATCCGAGTACGGGAAGTTTGCCTGGGTTATTGATCCGGAGGGAAACAAGATCGAGCTATGGCAGCCGCCTGAAGGCCAATGAGCATGCTCCGTACTCACAGCTGCGAACTGCGGCCAAACATCATTGAACCAATCGCGGTTCGAATGCCACAGAGCCGCCGCTCGTCACCGGTAGAAACGGGTCGATTTTTTGCCGGATGCCGGCATGTGCTGAATACTTGACCGCGAATTGGCGCACGCCAAAAGCGGTCGTACTGGGCGTTGGAATACTCGTGCTAAAACGGCCCTTCGCTTCTTACGCTACGGTCCATGTTTCGCCGCGCTGGGCTCATAGAACGCAATGATGTCCGCAGCGAGGCGTTGAGGCTACACACCCTGCAAATTGGTCAGCACAATCACCGTCAAGCGCTTCTCAGGAATGGAGAAGCACCACGTCGCCGCACCGCCCCCGTAGGCCACTACTGCATTCGGGCCTAGCGAGCCCGTCAGATAGCCTAGCCCGAAATCGCCATCTTTGCCGTTATTGAGTTTGAAGGGCGTTGTCATTTCTTTCACGCTGGGTGCTGTCAAAAGGCTCCCCTCCGACAGTGTATTCTCCCAGCTCACGAGATCGCTTAGGCTGCCGTTAAGAGTGGCGGCCGGCGCCAAATAATCCGGGGTCGCGTTCGACCCGTAACGCAATATCTTGTCCTTCAGCATCATCGGACGGCCATCGCGCTCCAGTATTTTGGTGTGATCTTTCGTGATGTCTACCGCCGTATAAAGATCACTGCACCATGGAATGATAGACCAAGCGTCGCCAAAACCGGCGTGAGAAAGATGAGCCGGTTTTAGAATACGACTTTGTACGAACTCTTCGTAACCCATCCCGGAGATCTTCTCGATTATCATTCCGAGAATGACGTATTCGGTCTGATTGTATACGACGTTCTCGCCCACAGGGTTAACGGGCGCTTTCGCCAGCATTTCAAACAACTCGTCCCGATCGCCGGTGATGGTGTAGATGTTCACATCGTCCACCATCGCGTCTGGAAGACCGGAGGTATGCGCCAGGCAATGTCGAATCGTGACATCGGCCCATTTTGCCGGCAATTGCGGAAGAATCTTGACCACCGGTTCGTCCAGCGTAATTTTCCCCTCCTGGACCAGAAGCATGATGGCCGATGCAGTAAATATCTTGGTCATAGAAGCCAGCACAAAAGGCGTGTCCACAGTAACCGGCACGCCTAGTTCGATGCTAGCGAGGCCGTAAGCCTGTTCCTTGATCACCCTATTGTCACGAATCACAGCCAGGGCCAGCCCGGGAATCTTATCTTTGTCCATAGACGTACGAACATAGTCGTCGGTTGCGTCGGCGTGCGCGATGATGGCAGTGGTGAAGAGAAAAGTGAATAAACTCCCGATTGCAATTGCGCTACGGGTGAACATCTGCCTGCGACTGAATCGCCAAGGTTTGGCCGAACCGCTTGGGTCCGGGAATGCGAAAGTTCCTCGGCCAGTGTTTTGCATTGCCATTTAAAGGACTCCATCAGTAAAGGTAAGTAAATCCCGGTTTTGCCGACCTGGTGGGGCGGGTCACGCGCTGAGAGAACACCAGAAATCGGGAAAAGTTGCAGGAGGAGGCGACCGTTACCAGCCGTGGTAAGAACATTCTCACTACAGTCACCACGCCGCATGTTGCGGCACCAATGCTCGCTTATCAGAAAGTCCGAATTTTCGCTGCTCTGGAACGGTCAGTTGCGGTAGGCGGCTTCGGGTCGAGGCTGTGTAAAAACTCCTTGGAGATTCTTCAGATTGAGCGAAACGAGCCAAAAAAATTCCAAGTGTGATTCAAATCTGTGAAATTTCGAAGTTTGAATTTTGCAGAATTGATTTGCAGCGAGGTTGGCTTTTGTTATTTAACAGCCACGGTCGCGATCGGACATTGCCTTTAATGAGACGTTTCGGCTACTGTCTTCCGCAGTAACCAGCAGGTGGCCATATGGAATACGCATCTGGTCTCATTAAGCTCAGGCCGGGTTCTGAAGGCAAAGTTGAAGAGTGGCGCAGCACAATAGCGTCACGACGCGATGAAGCCGCTGCAACACACATGGACGAAGACGTCCACATTGAATCGTGGTTCACGACGGAGATCAATGGCGAAAAATATCTGCTTTGGTATTTGCGCGCCAAGTCGATTAAGCGGGTGTTTGAGATTTCTCAGCAACTGAAGCACCCGATCGATAAATTTCACTACGAACTCATGGCGGAAATTACCGCGGCGAATATCTTTGCCGTGCCGCTCCTCGATATAACAAAGGGTTAGCCATTTCGCGAAATGAGTTCCCGAAAGCGATCATCCGCGAGCGTCGACTAGGGGTCTATTCCATTGAAAAACTCATCTCCTGCGCGCTGACGATTTTGCCAATAAATCATTCTATGGCTGACAATCAGGCATAAACGCGCACTCTGGCATACATGGGGCAATTGAGAGCGGAGATCATGGGGAGCCGCTGGTTCTTTGATTCGTTCAAATTGCGCCCTTTTCAAAGCCTTTTATTTTTCCGGTCGGATCACCGCATGGAGTTGTCGAGTCGCCCCGGGGATCACTCCGCTGGGGCTCCCACAGATCAGGACGTGCAGGAGGCCGAGAACCGAGCCCACGGCAGCTTGGCGTTGGGTCGGCGGCGCAACCAGTTGCGCCAGATACGTTCGACATGGTGCCGGAAGCTCACCATCGAGCGCCCGTTGCCAGTCATCCCGTAATAGGCATAGTGGCCACGCAGCTTGCTGGCCAGTTGCTCGTGCTGCCAGCGTACCGGCGTGCGGCGATGTCGCCGACACGATTACTCAAGTTCGACGGGCTGGTCCATTTATCGGCACGCTCCGGCCAGATATTCCTCGAGCCGCACTCGCGGTGACATAACGTTTTTTAACCTGCGACAGGCAGCGTAATTTTGCAGCGGTCGCGTTGCGACGAATTGAAGATCGCAGGAGCATCGTTCAAGGATTATTCCTTTAGGGTGGTCCAGCTAGGGGTGCCGTATGCAACGCAACGGTAACTGTCCATTGGTTCGATGGACAATGGCGTCCATTCCATTTCATCCAGCGCCTGGCCTCGGATGGCGGCTGCATATGTCAAAAATTGCCGCAGAGATTGGCACTATGGTTGCCAGTTCGCCCACCGCTAAGAGCCGTCAACGCATCGACAACTCGATCGACGAGCTAGTCTGGACTCGGCCGATGCGGGTAACGCCTCGCGACCACGAAGTCAAGCTGGTGGAGGTGACCGTATGAAGTCCATGCTGTTCATTTTGGTGGCTCAGCTTCACACGGGCGGCACGCAGATCGTGGCCGCGTATCCGAGCCTGGAGCAATGCCGGGATGCACTCAAGATGGCAGCTACGAATGTCGCGGCGGATTACACGTGCGAGGCGACGCCAGTGGAGGGGACTTGGTCGCAAAAGGATTCGCGCTCCTTCGTGGTGCGGGAATGAGCCGCGTCAACAAGGCGGCGTATGGCTGCACGGTCGATTCGACGATCGAGCAGTATGCGACGACGTGCGATATGCACGATGCGCACCGGCGCAATACTTGCTAATGTGACGAAGATTCTTACCCCTGCGATGTTCACTATATTTGACCGAGAGTCCGTCACCGGTTTGCCCGATAGGCGGAGTTCGCGAGCGTCAACCCCGGATCGAGATTTGCCGGATGCGGCGGTCCCGATTTAGCCTCACTGAACGGCCAAGAGCGGACCTCGGATTATTGGTTACACTGACAATGCGGCGAGCAGATCATGCCCAAGCTCCTTTCGCCTAGCGGCAGCTCAAGCTATTCTGAAGACCCTTGGGTGGAGATTTTGCAGCATGGCGAAACTCATCTTCGGATTGTCGCAGTCCCTGGACGGCTACGTCGACCACCTGGAAATGCGGCCAGGCCCCGCGCTCTTTCGTCACTTCGTAGCGCACGTGCGCGACCTCGCCGGCAGTGTGTATGGTCGCCGCACGTACGAGATCATGCGTTATTGGGACGAAGATCTGCCCGAGTGGGATGCGGAGGAACTCGAATTCGCGGCGGCATGGCGAAGCCAACCGAAGTGGGTCATATCGCGCTCGTTGA
>Ga0116106_1000976_pt1 | contig 15009 bp, 14 predicted proteins | sample June2015DPH_6_50_FD_89717 | JGI IMG/M metagenome (GOLD analysis project Ga0116106, IMG submission 89717) | Peatland microbial communities from SPRUCE experiment site at the Marcell Experimental Forest, Minnesota, USA - June2015DPH_6_40 | ecosystem: Environmental > Terrestrial > Soil > Wetlands >...
ACGGGACGGCGGCAGAAGTGGCCAAGGCGAAGGACATTATCGAAACCACGCATCCTGCCTACTACACATTGCATGAAGCCGAAGCAGTCGCAGCATAGCAAAGGGAGACCTGCACGGCATGATCGCAGGTCTCAAAGCGCATCTCATCGCACCCGCGCCCTCCAATGAGATAGGGCTGGTGGATGAGATGAAGCCTGGCGACTTCAAACCTGTGAGGTCTTCAGTGTTGCAGATTAAATTTATGGAGGTCAATATGGCAAAAACGGCGGTTGGTTTGTTTGAGAATCCGGGCTCGGTCGACGAGGTTGTTCGCGAGCTTAAAGCCAGCGGTATCCCTCAGAAGGACGTCCGTGTCTTACGCGAGCCGCGGGAGATGGCGGGTAGCGGAGTCATGAGTACCCCACACACTGATTTTGAAGTGGATTTGATTCGGGACCTTAGGGCGATTGGGGCCGCCGAAGCGGACGCGGAAGCTTACGTTCGAGGAGTACGGCGTGGAGGAGTCATGGTTTTCGCAACCGGCTCGCCCGAGAAGGCGGACGCGGCTGCTGAGATCATGAACCACAATTGCGCTGTGGAGATCGAAGAACTCAGCGCCTCGGTACCGCACCTCCCCAGCACGGTCGGCGTTGACGTGGCTCCCGGTCGCGATAGCTCTGTCCAAGCTGGCAGGGTCCGCTCCCCCGGCGGCGGTGCCCGTTTGTTCGTGTGGTAGATCTTTCGCCAAAGACAAGCGTGCTGGAAGTCAGGGCCAGACATGCACCGTCTCGCTTCTTATTCTGTCTACCTGTTATGAAGGATTTTCTTCGTTGTTCATTCTCTCGATGGACTTACGAGAATTGACATAAGTGACGCATAGCTGCCGGTCCGCTTCGTCGCCTGCGTCTTGGCTCGGTCACGGCCAAAGTACCGCATGACACTAGTCGTTCCATTCGGATCGACTAGGGCAAGTGCCACCGGCAGAGAGAAATCATGAGCGATCAAACCCGCCTCAGCCACCCGATATACAACCTTCTACCCACCGAAATTCCAGGATTCGATTCCCTGGCGGAACTCGCCTTGGATAACCGGGGCGGTTTTTCGTGAAGGCCGCCGCTCTTGCATCACTTCGACGCGTGATCAAGCTCCTTGATCTTTGGGTCAATGACAGAGAGATTTCAGGGCATGTAAGAGCCGGAACCAAAACCGGGAAACACAGTCAAGGTTCAGATTGGGGACTCCAGTGACGGCACAGAAGTTTGCAAGCTCGCCGAAGTTTTGGATCAGCGACGTTGATTGATTGTTCAGCGAATCCTCAGCGCGATGCGGAATTTTTCTGGACCGACGGTGATCGTGCGCGAGGCGTTGGAACAGTCACTGAAGGCGGCGAGTTTGCTGGCAGCGGGCGCGAGTTCGGCGGATCTGGGCCGCGGTAAAAGTCTTAGGACGGAGTATTTCTGCCAAAGTCATCTGTTTCCGGCGCACTGCAAAACGCCGCGGCAGGGTTTCTAAGGAGGCATCACTCAGTGGTTGAATGCTCTCCGGTTGTGCTCCACCTGCTATTTGGCATTAACTATCAGTGACTTGTGACGTATGGCGGTTTCACAAACCGCCACTTTCAATTCTTCATAATCTTCCAATAATCAGAATTGCGAAGATGAGTTTAGTTCCCACAAAAACAGCGACACGATCTCCCCCCAACCCCTCAAAAGCCCTGAACCCAATGCAGTAAATTAAGCTACCTTTTTTGCAGATTAGAGCGACGCGATCACCTTCAGTTTCGCTCCACAATCATGCCCTTCGCCCTATTGTCTAGGACTCGGCAGACTTTCCCAGTGTGGCCACTCAGGCGGGGGATGTCATCGCCAGGTCCGAGTTGGATGAACTCTTTTCCGGGCTGCGAATGCCGAACTAGCAAGCCTCCAAAGTCTTTCCAGCCGGAGAACTGGAGGCGGTTATTGAGGGCACGCCTCAGAATAGCGGCCAACGTGTCAGCGAGTTGAAGGCCGAGCGAATCGCGCGAGTCTTGAAACTCTCGTTGTTCGGTCAGGAGCTGTTTCGCATCGATGCCTACCCAATCCTTTGTCTTCGGTGGCTTTCCGTAAACTGAATTTAACCACTGGCTGTGCCGCAGCATCTCCGGGTCCGCAGTCGCTTCCGTGAAGCCGAATCTAGCATCGAAATGTGAGTAGTCCCCTTCAGTGATGAAAATCAGCGGCTCTTTGGCAAAGGCGCTTTCACTGAGTGGAAGGATCAGAGTGCTCCATGTATCTTCCATCTCGGTAATCGTTCGGTCTTTGCGATCTATAACCCATGCAATATCGCCCAACTCCTGAGGCTGGCACGTAGTAAAGCGTTCCTTCGCGGATCGTTCTGATGATCAGTTCCCATGTGGCAAAGGCTTGGAGAAATAGTTGATTCGGCATCGCGCGAACCGCTTCGCCGAGCTGATGATAATGCGGAATTGGGCCGGGATGGTGCTCACGGGTAATGTTCGCTGTCACCCCGTCTGCCTGTCGGTTCTTGAAGTCTTCAACCACAGGATCGGGATGCGTATTGGCATCTAGCGCGATGAACTGGACGAGCGTGTCATATCTCAGTAGGAGTCTGATAACTTGGGCAGACTGCGATTCGTCCAAACTGCTGCCCTTGATCTCGATGTTTTGGTTTGGCCAAGTGTCTCGAAGGCGCAAGAGCTCGTAGAACAACTCCTTTTCGCTGGCAGTTGGAATGATCAGTGCAAGAACGAGCGAGAACGACGAGTGTGGCGGGTTGGGGTGTACAAACGCTCCCGCTTCATCGATATATATGCGCACGGCTTCCGGGAAAATTATATGCTTCTCGCGGCGGCTCTCCGCAGCGTCTCCGGGATACAGTCCTTAGCTCCGCGCAAAAGGTGGGACTGGCGCGGGTCTTGCCGGGCCTGTGCCTGAAGTCTGTCCGATTTTCCCCTCCAAAATTGCAACGAAGTGGCAACAGAAGCGGCAGACGCCAATCCTGCTGCAATCCAGTAGACACCTCTGTTTACTGTCGTTTGAATCTGGTGGCGGCGGTAGGACTCGAACCTACGACCTACGGATTATGAGACCGTCGCTCTAACCACCTGAGCTACACCGCCAATCCGGAAATACGCGGAAGGAAAGCAGGGACAGCCCGGAAATGGGCACAGAATCCCGCCGACGCGGGTGGACGCGTCCCCGCTTCATTCTAAGAGTGCTTGGAATGGGGTGTCAATGGAATGGAGTGTCAATGGAATGCAGTGTCAAACGGAACGGAGTGTCAAATCTGAGGGCCCCGTGCGAAACTGGGCGCATGAAAGTCATCGCTGTGATTCCGGCGCGGCTGGCTTCTACGCGCCTGCCTCGCAAGATGCTGCGTGAGATCGCTGGCGTCCCGTTGCTCGCTTGGGTGTATGCGGGAGTGCGGCGGTGCTCGTCGGTTGATCAAGTTATTGTTGCTACCGATTCGGACGAAATTATGCGTTTCTGCGAGCAGCAAGGCTTTGTCGCGCGCATGACTTTGGCTGCACATCGGTCGGGCACCGAACGGGTCCATGAAATCTCGACTGCGATTCCAGCAGATGTTTATTTAAATGTTCAGGGCGATGAGCCGCTGACTCGGCCCGAGCATATCGAGAGCCTGATCGCGGTGATGCAAGGCGCGGGGGTCGAGGTGGGGACGCTGAAGACGGCGGCGGCGGAGGTTGACGTCAACAATCCCAGCGCGGTAAAGGTGGTGACGGATGCGACGGGACGGGCGCTGTATTTTTCGCGGGCAACCATTCCGCATGACCGCGATGGAGTAGGTCCGCGATACTACAAACATCTTGGGTTCTATGGCTATCGCAAGGGCGTGCTGGATAAGTTCGTGCGCTGGCCGGAGTCTTCGCTTGAGCGCAGCGAGAGACTGGAACAGCTTCGCTTTCTGGAGAACGGAGTTCCGATTTACGTGGCGGAAACACCGTTTGACACCGTAGGCGTCGACACGGAAGAGGATGTGCGGCGGGTGGAAGAGATTATTCGCAAAGCACGTCCTTGACGCTCGCCTCGGTTGAGGTGGCGGAACGCGGACAGGAGTGTCCGCGCTACACGTTCAGTGCGATTTCGCCCAGGTTTCGGCAGCGGCTACTCTTTTGGTGATTGCAGGATGCGAGTGCAGCAGCCATTCGACCCAGCGGGAGGGCGTTTTTTCGGCGAGATTCTGCTCGGCCAACTTATTCATCGACGAAATGAAGGGGTCGACGCTGGCCACCGACTGGAAGCAATAGCGGTCGGCCTGACGCTCGTTGAAACGCGAGTAGGCGTTGAGCGCGGGCATCAGTAAGAACGAAAGCACGGTTGAAACCAAAATCAGCAGCGGCAGGTTGGCGAAATCGTGCATGGTTTCGAACATGTGGCGGCGATACACGGCATAAGTGAGAACCGCGTTGGCCAGCCAGAAGCCGAACAAGGTAATTCCCGCCTGCACGAAAATGCTTTTCAAAATGTGGCGATGCACGTGGTGCCCCAGTTCGTGCGCGAGCACGGCTTCGATTTCGTCGTCGGAATAGTTGTCGAGCAAGGTGTCGGCCAGAATGATGCGGCGGGTGGCGCCGAGTCCGGTGAGGGCGGCGTTGGCCTTTTTGCTTTTTTCGGAAAGATGCCATTTATAAACGCCGCGCACGCGAGTGCCGGCGCGTTCGCTCAAGACGATCAAGCGGCGCTTGAGTTCCTCGTTTTCCAGGGGCTCGAATTTATAAAAAATCGGAAACAGCACAACCGGGGCGAGTTGCGCGAGCAGCACAAAGAGTCCGAGAAAAACGGCCCAGGCGATGATCCACCAGTGCTGCGGACTCTGGCGCATGAGCATGTAGAGCAGTTCGACCACAATCGTGGCCATGACCAAGCCGAGCAGCAGACCTTTGAACTCGTCCCAAATCCATGAGCGGAATCTCTGGTTGGAAAGGTTATAGCGGTGCTCGAGCCTGAAACCGTAGTAATCGAGCGGAGTTCCGAGCACTTTGCCGATCAGCATCAGCATCAGGACGTAGAGGAACACAGCGAAAACGTAATTCTGCGAAGCGCCGCGCTCCGCCAGATCGCGGAGGGTTCCGGTCCAGCCGGTGGCGAGCAGTACTACGAGCAGTCCGAAGCCGAGCGCGAAATCGGCGACGCCCAGCCACCGCTTAATGCGGTTGTAGCGGCGCGATTCCGGAGAATCAGCGAGAACGGGTGTGATTTCCCTGGTGACCATCATGCTGAGTGATAACGCTATCCTATCGTGTTCTGGGGCCGTCCAGAACGCGAAAGTGCCGGATAACTTAGCTCTCAGCTTTCAGCTCTTGGCTCTTTAGCTCTTCACTTCGGGTTAGTTCTGCCGTACGAATCGCTCGCCGGATTCGAGAATTTCTTCGACCAGATCGGGCGTGGCCGCTTCCGCGTAGCAGCGCAGCAGGCGTTCAGTGCCGGAGGCGCGAAACAATACCCACGGGTCGGCGCCGTTGCCGTGCTTAGGAGCGTCGAGGTAGAACTTCACGCCGTCGCGATTCTCTTTTTTCAGGATTGAGTATGCGCCAAGCTTTGTTGTTTGCGGATCGGCGGCGCGGCTGATCGCGCTATTCTTCATCTCATCGGAAATGTGCAAGTCTCGCCGGCCAAAATAGTGGGCGCCGAATTCCCGCTGCAGATCGGCGACCAACTGGCCGAGCGGCCTTTTTTCTTCCGCCATGACATTCGCCAGCAGCAGCGCGTTTAGAATGCCATCGCGCTCGGGGAGAAAACGTCCGTATCCGATGCCGCCGGATTCTTCGCCGCCCATCAGAATTTCGTGATCCATCATCAGATCGGCAATGTATTTGAAGCCGATGTTGCATTCGTGCAGCTTGCGCCCGTATTTCGCGGCGATGCGGTCCATCATGCCGGTGGTGTTGAAGGCGCGCACCACATCCCCCGGCCACTTCTTGTACTGCAACAACCAATTCAGCAGAACGCACATACACTTGTGAGAATCTACGAAGCTGCCATCTTCGGCGACGGCGCCGATGCGATCGGCATCGCCATCGGTTACCAGGCCAGCGTGGCATTTTTCTTTTACTACCGTTTCCTGCAGCAGCGCGACGTGCGGCAGGATCGGTTCGGGATTGATTCCCGGGAAAAGCGGGTTCACCTCCTGACGGATGGCTACATAGCGGATGCCGTGCGCGTCGAATATTTTTGGCAGAACTCCGCGGCCAGAGCCATACATGGAGTCGATGGCAAATTTGAAATTCGCGCGGCGGATCAGGTCGAGGTCGGCGAATTGGGAAATCGCTTCGACGTAGGCGGGTTTCAGATCCACTTCTTCGATTTTCGCCGACTGGCCTTTGGGCATGGCGCCGGCAGCCAGTTCTTCTTCGATGGACTGCATGATCGCGGGCGTGGCGGAGCCTCCAAACTTGGCTTTGAACTTCACGCCATTCCAGTTCCATGGATTGTGGCTCGAAGTGATCATCACGCCGCCCGCGGCGCCAAGCTTCTTGACGTCATAGGAAACGGCGGGCGTGGGCGTGTAGTCGTTCGCTAGCCGTACCGGGATACCGGCGGCAGCAATTACTTCAGCGAAGGCGCGTGCGGTGCGATCAGAAAGGAAACGCGTGTCATAGCCGATGATGATGCCGCGAGTGGGGTCCTCGTGTTTAAGAACGTAGGCGGCGATTGCTCCAGCTACGCTACGCACGTTGTCGAAGGTGAAATCGTCGGCGATTAGGCCGCGCCAGCCGTCGGTGCCGAATTTGATTTGGGTCATGAACAGTTCGTCGTTGGTCACACCAGCTTGTGCAACTTCTTCTCATCCAGATGCTTCACCACTTTGCCGACATCCTGTGACTGGTCGAGCGTGGTGACGAGCAGGGCGTCTTCGGTCTCGACAATCACCAGGTTACTCACGCCGACCAAGGCGACAAATTTCCCGGGGACGTGAACGTAATTATTTTTCGCGTTAAGGGTGAAACTTCCGGACGCTGAGACCGGGCTTCGGTCGCCGGCTTTCGCCTTCGCCGTGTGGTGCTCATGCAGCGCGGTCCAGGAGCCCAGGTCGTTCCATCCGAAATCGGAGGGCAGACAGAAGATGCGCGACTGAGATTCTCCCTTGGCCGAGCGGGGTTCGAGGACCGCATAGTCGATGCTGATGTTTTCGCATTTCCGGTAAAGTCTGCGAAACGTGTCTGGGAACTTGCGCGTGCCATAGGCAGTGGCAATTTTTTCCAGGAGTATAGCCGTGTTCGGAAGATGCTCACGCAGTGCATTCGCGAGCGTGTCGGCGCGCCAGAGAAACATGCCGCTGTTCCAGAAGTAGTTGCCGGCGTCGAGAAACTGGCGGGCCAGGCCGAGATCCGGTTTTTCTGTGAAGCGGCGCACTCGCAGCGAGTCACCCCGCAGCGAATCACTAAGATTAAGATCTGGAGTGCCTGACTCAATGTATCCGTAGCCGGTTTCGGGGCGAGTGGGGCGGATGCCGAGCACGACTATGTTTTCTCCCGCGGCAGCAATCTCGATTCCGCGGCTAAGAGTCGCGCGGTATTGAGTTGGATCGGCGATGACGTGGTCGGAGGGAAAGAGGCCGAGCACGGCGTCGGGATCGTGACGAAGCAGGAGAAATGCCGCTAATCCAATGGCGGGCGCCGTGTTGCGTCCGGCGGACTCGGCGATGATTTGCTTGGCGGGAAGCTTTGGAAGCTGACGAAGGATGGCGGAACGCAGGTCGTTATTGGTGACGATCCAAAAACGGCTGAGTGCGGCCATGGGCGCCAGGCGCGCGACCGTCTGCTGGATCATGGTTTGCTTGCCATCTAACGCGAGCAGTTGCTTGGCGCGGCGCTTGCGGCTCAGTGGCCAGAAGCGCGTGCCTCGGCCGCCAGCTAGAATTACGGGATAGAAGTGCGGGTTCGCTTTCACAGTCGTAGCTCTCACAGCTTACGAAAGCCTACCATTTACGCGCGGACGTGAGAAATCTCACATGCGCGTGGCGGGCTCAGGCACTCTCGCACTCGGCACGCTCGCTTTCAAGAACTCGACCTGCCATTGCGGGCGAACTGTAAAGCCTTTCAGACTGGCCGGAATCACGACCGCGTCGCCTTTGGCCAGCGTCACCGAGTCTCGGCCTTGCGCTTCTACGACTCCGCAGCCTTCGACGGCGACCAGAATCTGCACTGAAGTCTTGCCGGTATCGTTTTTCTCCAACTCGGTGGTTGAGAAATCCTGCGGCGCTTTCAACTCGAACAAGTCCACCGTGAAATAAGGAGCCGAGATCATCGAGGAGCGACGGTTCTTGCCGCCGTCGATGGCGACGGGCGCTGGGCGAATCACTTTGCCGGAGGCTGTGCGCTCCTTCACCGAGGCGAGGCCGCGCTCCAGATGCAGCGGGCGGGGGCGACCGTAGTCGTAGAGACGATATGTGGTATCGGATTGCTGCTGCGTCTCCACCATGACAGAGCCTGGTCCCAGCGTATGCACCGTGCCGCCGGCTACGTAAATCATCTCGCCTTGATAGACGTTGATCCAGTTGAGCAGTTCTTCGGCACGCTTTTCCTGGATGCCTTGCGCGAATTGCGCCACAGTGACGCCGGGCTTTAGACCCAGGGCTATTTGCGACCCTGGTTTAGCGTGGGCCACGTACCAGCATTCGGTTTTGCCCCAGGGCTCGCCGAAGCGTTGCGCGGTGGCGTCGTCGGGGTGTACCTGGACGGAGAGTTTTTCCTCCGGGAACAGAAACTTCAGCAGCAACGGAAACCGTTGTGGATCGCGCGCCGTAGCGCCTACTAGTTCGGAGCCGAATTCTTTGCTCAGGTCGGCTAGCGATCGTTTCGCTAGTGGACCGTTTGTGACTACGCAGTTGTCGCCGGTGAGCCAGGCTTCTCCGATTCTTTCGTTGAATTTGTGATTTGGATAGATGCCGGAAAGGTCGAGCGTGCCCCACGGGCGCGGGTCGAAGGCTGGTTGCATTAGAAGTGGGTAGAGTTCGGTCATGAGGAGCAAGCTATGTCATCCTGAGCGAAGCGAAAGACCTACGCGCTTGAATTGATCGAGCATGAGGTCCTTCGCTTCGCTCAGGATGACAACCCAAAGCTACCTTGGCAAATGAGGCTACAGCGCGCCTAGGAACTTGCGCATGCGCTCCAGGCCGCGGTCGAGTTCGGCCATCGAGGTAGCGTAGGAAATGCGGATGTGTTCCTTCGTTCCGAAGCCTTCTCCTGGAACCGTGGCTACGTGGGCCTCGCGCAGAAGTTTGCCGGCGATGTCGGAGGCCGAGTTCATACCGCTGCGGCCGAAAAATCCCGAAACATTGGGATAGGCATAGAAGGCGCCTTCCGGCAGCGTGCATTTCACTCCGGGTATCGAACGCAATCCCTTAACCACGTGATCGCGCAGCTTGATGTACTCCGCGCGCATGTCTTCCACGCATTGCTGGGGACCTTTGAGGGCAGTGACCGCCGCTTTCTGCACGATCGACGTGGGATTTGAGGTGGACTGGCTCTGCAACTTCTGAACGGCGGTGATGATGGGCGCGGGGCCTAGCGTGAATCCCAGACGCCAGCCGGTCATGGCGTAGGTCTTCGACAGCGATCCGACAACCATGAAGCGGTCGCGGAACTCGCGCAACGAACCCACCGAAAAGCGCTTGCCGGTGTAGTTGAGATAGACGTAGCACTCATCGGAAATTACCCAGATGCCGCGCTGGTGGGCCAGGCGCACGACTTCGGTCATGTCTTCGGGGCTCATCACGGCTCCGGAAGGATTGGAGGGCGAATTCAGAATGATGAGCTTGGTCTTCGGCGTTACCAAGCGCGCTACCATATCGGCGGTGACGCGAAAGCCTTGCGATTCGTCACTTTGGAGCAGCACGCAGTTGCCGCCAGCGTAGCGCACCATGTCCTTGAACGAAACCCAGTAGGGGACGGGAAGAATGACCTCGTCGCCATGATCGACGAGCACGGAGATGACGTTGAAGAGCGCATGTTTGCCGCCTACCGAGGCCGCAGCTTCTTCGCGCCGGTAATCGGAGTCGAAGTCGACCGCATGGCGGTGCACGATGGCGTCCTTCAGTTCAGCGGTGCCGCCTACGGGAGTGTACTTCGAAAAATTCGCCTGGATGGCGGCGATGGCGGCATCTTTGATGTGCTGCGGCGTGGAGAAGTGAGGTTCCCCGGCGCCGAAATCCACGACATCAATACCCTGCTGGCGCAGCTTGTCGGCCTCAGCTACCACCGCCATGGTGGCGGAGGGTTCAATGCGATTGATGCGTTCGGTCAGGCGGACGGGGTGGGAGACGGGTGCCATTACGGTGCTCATGATTTTTTTGCGGCCCTCATAATAATTTCTATAATTTCTTTTTTCTGAACTTGCTCTTGCCCTCGGAAGGCGTCTTGCCTGCCGACAGTTTGCCGTTCTCAAATCTGTGCGCCACATCCATTTTCTCACGAACCCTCTGCGCGACGAGTTCAGGGACCAGGCAATCGATGGATCCGCCGAGTTGCGCGACTTCGCGCACCAGACGCGAACTCAGGTACGAATATTTTTCGGCGGGCATCATGAACACCGTCTCCAAGGTGGGCTGGAGTTTGCGATTCATCAGGGCCATCTGCAGTTCGTACTCGTAGTCGCTGATGGCGCGAATGCCGCGCAGGATGGCCTGGGCGTCGACTCGCAACGCGTAGTCCACGGTGAGGCCGTCGAAAGTGTCCACGGATACGTTATCAAAGCCTGAGGTCATCGCCTCCAGCATCTTGCGACGGTCGGCCACGCTGAACAGAGGGTCTTTCTCGGGATTCCGGAGAATGGCGACCACCAGTTCGTCGAAGATCTTGCTGCCGCGCTCGATCAAGTCAAGGTGCCCGTTAGTGGGAGGATCGAACGATCCGGGATAGATGGCTTTGATGCGCTTCACGGGGCCTCGGTTGAAGACTAGTTCAGGGAAAGGAGGATTGTATGCGGGGGCTGGCGGGGATGGCAATCGGGAGGGTATACGGAGAGCAGGGCGTCGCCGCCCGGCAGACGGGCGAGACGCCCGTCTCTCCATCGACTAACCAGCTTCATTCGCGGGCTACCGTCTAGCCGCCGGCACCTTCACCGCTTCCGGTGCCGCTGTCGGCATCGTCGTGACTCGTCCCTGCGTTCCGGTAGCTTGCGCCGGAACTGCTGCCGGAGTTGGTGCCGCGGATGGGATCATCCCCAGTGCCTTACGCACTTCGGCATCGAGTTTCGCCATCGTGTCCTTGTTTTCTTTCAGGAAAGTGCGCGCGTTCTCGCGTCCCTGGCCGATGCGCTCGCCTTTGTAGCTGAACCACGAGCCCGACTTCTCCAGAATATTCTGGGCCACCGCCAGATCGATCAGGTCGCCTTCGCGCGAGATGCCTTCGCCATAAAGAATGTCGAACTCCGACTCGCGGAAGGGCGCTGCCACTTTGTTCTTCACGATCTTGACGCGGGTGCGCGAGCCGGTGACCACGTCTCCTTCTTTAATGGCCGCGATGCGCCGGATGTCGATGCGCACCGACGAATAGAACTTCAGCGCCCGCCCGCCGGTGGTAGTTTCGGGATTGCCAAACATCACGCCAATTTTTTCGCGGATCTGGTTGATGAAGATCAGGCAGGTGCGCGACTTGGCAACCGTCCCCGTCAGCTTGCGCAACGCTTGCGACATCAGCCGCGCCTGCAGGCCCATGTGGCTGTCGCCCATTTCGCCGTCGAGTTCGGCCTTCGGAACGAGCGCCGCCACCGAATCCACCACCAGCACGTCAATGGAGTTCGAGCGCACCAGCGCTTCGGTAATTTCGAGCGCCTGCTCACCATAGTCGGGCTGCGAGACCAGCAGGTTGTCGACGTCCACACCGAGTTTCTTGGCGTAGCCAGGATCGAGCGCGTGCTCGGCATCGACGAACGCCGCCATGCCTCCGGTCTTTTGCGCTTCGGCAATCACCTGCAAAGCGATGGTGGTTTTGCCGGACGACTCCGGGCCAAAGATTTCAACCACGCGCCCGCGTGGAAAGCCGCCCACGCCGAGAGCGGCATCGAAGGAAATCGCGCCCGTCGAAATCACTGCGATGGGGACAATGGCCTCCTTCGATCCCAGCCGCATGATGGAACCTTTGCCAAACTGCTTCTCGATCTGCTGAAAGGCGAGCTCAATTGCCTTGTTGCGCTCATTGTTGCGGTCGTTGCTGCGATCTTCTGCTCGGCTACGTTCGTCGGCCATAATGGCTGCTCCTCGTTCTGAATCCGGCTTCTCAATCTGGAATTCGGGTACGAATCCCCCGTAGCCTACACCCTCGGGCTGGAGCGTGAAGTGTTGGCTGTCACATCCATTTTGGTCAGTTTAGCACGAAGCGAATGAAAGGCGAAGTAAGAAGTTGATGGACGTGGTTCGGTAGCTGGTCGAAGTGAGATCGACGGTTCCTTGCTAGACTTTCGGTATGGTGAAAGATACCCAGAATGGCAGCGGCTCCGAACGAGACACAGCCGTTGGGGGCCCCTCCCTCTATCTCGTGGCCACGCCCATCGGCAACCTCGAAGATATCACCTTGCGCGCCCTACGCGTGCTCAAGGAAGTCGACCTGATCGCCTGTGAGGATACGCGCCAGACCCTGAAGCTCCTCAGCCATTACGGTATCCACACACGCACCGTCAGCTATCACGAGCACAACGAGATGACCAAAGCCGCCGAGCTCGTTGTCGACCTCGAAGGCGGAGCCAAGATCGCTCTCGTCACGGATGCAGGCATGCCCGGCATCTCCGATCCCGGATTCCGTCTGATCGCGCTCGCTATACGGCATCACGTGCCGGTGGTGCCGATTCCGGGAGCGTCGGCATTTTTGGCGGCGCTGGTGGCGAGCGGCCTGCCCACCGATTCGTTTCGCTTCAGCGGATTTCTGCCTGCCAAGTCGGGGCAGCGCCGCAAGCTGCTGGAGAGTGTGAAAGATTCTCCGCGCACGCAGGTATTCTACGAAGCGCCCCACCGGCTGCTGGAGACGCTGGCCGACGTGGTCGAAGTTCTGGGAAACGACCGCCACGTCGTGGTCGCGCGCGAGGTGACGAAGCTCCATGAAGAATTCTTGCGCGGTCGCGCAAGGGAAGTTCTGGACCAACTGAAGTCACGGGGAGAGGTCAAAGGCGAAATTACGCTGCTCATTGCCAAAGCTGAGGAAGGAGCAGCGGCGTCCGCAGCCGAGACCGTGAGCCTCGCCCAGCGGGTGCGCGAAATCATGGTCGCCGAAAAGGCAGATGAAAAAGCCGCACTGAAAAAAGTAGCCAAAGAGCGCGGGATTGGGAAGAGCGAAGCGTATCGGGAGTGGCAGCAAAGCAAGTAGTTGTCAAACTGAGTAACGTTGATTAATATTAATCAGTATATGAAAACCATCGTCAATCGCCTTCCCCTTACCAAAGCGCGTGTGAACCTCGGCCAAGTAGTGCGCCGTGTGCATGTGAACCGGGAATTCTTCATCCTGGAGAAAGACGGCATCCCGGTCGTCGGCCTCATGCACGTGGACGATCTTGAGGATTACCTCGAGATGCAAGATGGCTCGGTAAAGGAACAAGTCCAGCGCAGCACTGCGGATTATCGTCGGGGAGCGGCACGCAGTGCGCACGAATTTCTAGCCGACCTGAAGACTCGACGCAGCAGGCGCAAGAACAAGAAGAATTAGGGCCAAACGAGCAAAACGGGTCATATCAGCACGAAAAACTTCAAACTCATCTTCGCGACTGTCATAGAGTCCTCTATGGAGGCGTTCCCGTTCAGTCAGACCTTCCTCTGGCAACATAGGCCTCCCAAGGGGCGAGAAAAACACGAGGTCCTATGAGAAGCGACTCAGAACGTAAAGCAGTAGGGAGAGGAACAGTATGACGGCCAGAAATATGGCCGGGAACTTTAGAAAGCGTAAGCAACCCCGCAAATAATCAATTTGTACCTTTTCCACAGTATTTTGCTTGAGGATCTCAGGCCAATCAAGTCCATTCACGTTCGCGAAGCGCTTGGCATATTCGACATTGTAAAAGCGGAATACGGCTGGTCCCGCAGGATCAAATCCTACCGTCCTGTGAAGAAAAACGACATGAAAGACTTTAAAGAAATCGCCTGTAAACGCCTTGCGCTCGGAAGTCTGCCATGTCACCAAAGCGCTGTGTCGTCGCAGCGTCGACTCCTTATGGAAGTAGTCACTCTCACTTAGCCTAGTCTCCCCTTCTGGATGCCTGGCACAGTCGTTGCAATACGGAACCTTTTCTGGGGGAGAGTCGAAGTATGTGAACAGCTCGACAGTATTCTCCGTGGGAGCTAAGCAACATGCACACTCTGTGGGCCAATGCGCCGTGCCTAACAAATTGCGAATGTTGATTATTTCCAACGGAGACTTCAAATCAGTTTCTGGAGTCTTCTGTGGTTCCACCGCGTCTTCCGCCTCCACCGTAAGCGACAAGCGATAGGTGCCATCTTAGGTACCAGCACCTTGTCGGGCGCTTAAATCTGCGCTCTACTTCCCTCCCAGCTCCTTCTTCACCGCCTCGCTGACCACCTTCCCATCCACTCGCATCCCGGCGGCGGCGAAGCGGGCCATGGCGGCTTTCATCACCGCTCCCATGTCTTTCATCGTCAGCGGACCCGTCATGTCGGCCATCGCCGCGCGGACTCCAGCCACGATTTCTTCTTCGCCTGCCTCCTTGGGTAAGTAAGACTCGATCAGCTTGATCTCGGCGGCTTCTTTGTCGGCCATCTCCTGGCGTCCGCCCTTAGTGAACTGCTCGACCGAGTCCTTGCGCTGCTTGATCAGCGTGGAGAGCACTTGCTGCGACTCCTTCTCGTCGAGCGGCGCCATCTTCTCAATCTCGCGGTTCTTGAGCGCAGTCTTGACCATGCGCAGGCAGGAGAGGCGCTGCTCCTCGCGCGCCTTCATGGCCGCGACGATGTCTTTCTGGATCTGGTCGATGAGGGGCATGGGAGAATTATAGAACGCTGGATAAGGTCAGAGGTTAGAGGTCAGATTGCAGAGGTTAGAACCACTCACTGCGAGCTATGGATTTCACC
>Ga0116106_1000991_pt1 | contig 14885 bp, 11 predicted proteins | sample June2015DPH_6_50_FD_89717 | JGI IMG/M metagenome (GOLD analysis project Ga0116106, IMG submission 89717) | Peatland microbial communities from SPRUCE experiment site at the Marcell Experimental Forest, Minnesota, USA - June2015DPH_6_40 | ecosystem: Environmental > Terrestrial > Soil > Wetlands >...
TGGAGCTGACCGGACTCGAACCGGCGACACCCGGCTTGCAAAGGCATTCTGGGTCGTCGGACTGGTTGGCGCGGGTGGTCCTGGATGGCCTGAGCTGGGCCTTCGATCTCGCCCGCTGGCTCGTCACGGCACCGATTGGCCGCCTTTGACACCCAACCTTGATACCCAACGCCGAGCGCAACGTGTCCAGCGGCTCCCCGCTGGCCGTAACCCAACCAACGCGACAACCGACCTCCTTACAGTTCGATAGCAGTGACGGAATCGGAATCGACGTTGGTCAGTGCCGGCGGCGAGGCAGTCGTCGCCGATGTACCATCCCTTCCGCCAGCTGCCAGGAGGACAGGGGGTGATGGGCCGGCCTTGAGCTGCTCAGGAAGCCCGTATCAACGCCGCATGGCGAGTGTGCTCCTGCTCGTCGCGGTGCTCGCGCTGGCCGGCTGCACGTCGAGCGCCACCCGCCGGCACGCCTCCGGAGGCGTCGCGGTCTACCGAGGCGGCACGGTCTATTTCGCCGCGCGGCTGCCGCCCGACTCGATCTTCCCGTTCACGGGTCCCGGGTACTTCGACGTCCAGAACCTCAACCAGTTCCAGGACCTGATGTACCGCCCGCTCTACTGGTTCGGCCAGATCAAGTCTGCATCTCCGTCCTTCGACGAGCAGCTGTCGCTCGCCTTCGCCCCGACGTCCTCGAACCGGGGGACGACGGCTGTCATCAGGCTGAAGGGTTGGAGCTTCTCGAACGGCCAGCACGTGGACGCACAGAGCGTGATCTTCTGGATGAACATGATGATGGCCGAGAGCGCGAACTGGCCTGGCAGCGCCGCTGGCGAGTTCCCCTACAACGTGGTGGGCTACTCCGCCCCTCAGGGTGCCGGGGGCGACATCGTGACGATCACGTTTGACCGGGCCTACTCAGCGACGTGGGTGTTGTACAACGAACTATCGCAGATCACCCCGATGCCCGAGGCCTGGGACATCACCTCACTTCATGGCCAACCCGGATCGGGGAGGTGTGGCGTGGTCGCCACCGGCGAGATGGACGGTTCTGCGACGAACGCCGCGTGCCAGCGGGTGTGGAACTTCGACACTGACGACAACGAAACGTCGACCCACCCGCAGATGAACGGTGATCTCGCCACCTACGGTTCCAACCCGCTCTGGCAGATCGTCGACGGCCCCTGGCGACTGTCAAGCTACGACATCTCCAGCGGTCAGGCCACCTTCGTCCCGAACCTGGACTACTCCGGGCCGCAACAACCGATCGTCTCCAGGTTCGTCGAGCTCTTCTATGCATCCGAAGCCGCCAAACTCGCCGCCATGGCTCGGGGCGGCTCGGCCACGCCGGACGTCGCTGCCATCGCCACCACGGACCTCCCGGCGAATCCGGGGGCACCCGGGACCACCGGTGGCAACGTGAGTCCGCTGGCGAGGCGTTTCAATCTGGCGCTCTCGTTCGCGTGGGTCGTGGAGTACGCGCCGGTGAACTTCGACGCAACGGCTTCAGGGTGGATCTTCCGTCAACTGTATGTCCGGCAGGCGCTGCAGGATCTGGTCGACCAACCGCAGCTCATCAAGACCGCTGCCGACGGCTACGGCGTCCCGGTGTATGGGCCGGTCCCCGCCTATCCGAAGAGCCCGTTTCTCACCAAGCAGGAGACGATCAACCCGTATCCCTTCGATCCGAGCCGAGCCGTTCAGTTCCTCGAGTCGCACGGGTGGGCGATCCATCGGGAGGGAGCCGATGTTTGCACCCGAGCCGGCACGGGACCCACAGACTGCGGCAAGGGCATTCGGGAGGGGGACAAGCTGAGCTTCACGGTGATCTACAACAACCCCTATTTCTGGGACACCCAGCTGGTCGTAGCCGAGACCTCTGCGTGGGCCAAGGCGGGAATCCAGGCCAAGCCGCAAGGCGAGCCGTTGATGTCGGTCTTTACGTCTCTCTCCGGCAGTTCGTGGCAGATGATCAACTGGGGCGGCGGTTGGGTGTTCGCGCCTGACTACTTGCCGACTGGCGACCAGATCTTCGGCCAGGGCGAGGCCGCGAATTACGGGGGGTACGACGACACGACCGCGCAGCACCTGATCGCCGACACGGTGGTGTCGACCCGGCTCGCCGACCTCTACAACTACGAGAACTATCTGGCCGAGCAGCTGCCGGTCGTCTGGCAGCCGAGCAACGACGTGACAGCGTTCGAGATCTCGAAGGACCTTGGCGGCGTGACTCCAATGAACACCCTTCCCAATCTGACGCCCGAGTACTGGTACTGGAAGACGCCCAATCACTCGTGACGCCAAGACATCGCGAGGGATTGAGGACCTGGCACCCCTTGGGGCGAGCACATTCATCGCAGGGTGGACCGACGCAGGCGATACATTCGGAGCCGACCGAAGTCCTTGGCCGCGGGCATGTGGCCGACGTAGTCGCATACCGCCTCGTTCTCACGTGCAAGCTGGAGCGCGGCAGCGAAGTGCTCGGTCACATAGACGGCACTCGGCGGTGTCACCGGCTCGACTCGAGCTGCACGGCTGACATGGGATCCCATGAATGTCATGGTCTTCAGGACCGGGTCCCAAAGCTGCAGGACCGGACCAAAGTGCGCGGCGAGGCGGAGCGCCAGGCTGGAGGGAAGCCCGATCGCAGCAAGATCGATCTTCTCGATCGCTTCCTGCAGTTCGAGCGCGCACGCCGCAGCTTCTTCGACGCTGGTCAGCACCGCATAGAGGGCGTCGCCCCAGGTATTGCGCCAAAGGACGTTGGCCTCGTGGCGATCGAGTACCTGTCCTATGGCTCCGAGAACGTGGTCGGCAAAGCGCGGCAGCTCGTCGTCGGTGAGCTTCGAGAAACCGCGGATGTCTGCGAACAGCAACGCCCGCAGGACGCGTCGCCCCTCCGATCCAACGGGCGATCTCACCTCTGTCTCTGCGGCTGGGGCGCCGAGCCCCTGCGGCACCGCCTGTCGAGTTCCGCTCGGAATGGGCGGCACCACGGTGACGGCACCGCCGGCACGTCGCCACGTGGCGATCTCGGCGGCGGTGCCTGCGTCGCGCCGGGACGGGCGTCCGTCCCAGACCGCCAGCAGCCGCGCACTGGCGTCGAGGTAACGCGCCCTCAGCTGGGCGAGACCCATGGCGAGCTCCGCGCCATATCGGTAAAGGACGTCGTCGGCGGGACCGACGTCGTCAGTGGCGAGGTGAACCTCGGTCGAGCCCGCCAGGCAGCGCTCGAACCGTCGTACCCACTCCTCGCCGGCAGGGGCCACCGAAGCGCGAACGAACTCGTCGATCGGCAGTGGGAGGACGACGTGAAGCTCGCAGGCTCGCTCCAGCAGCGCCTCGGCCCAAAGGATGTCAGCCCCATTCGCGAGTGAGCCGTAGGCGACGCCCGCAGGCCGTCGCTCGAGCTCGGCGGCGATCGCTCGAGCGACAGAAGGAACCTGTCGTGCCGACAGTCCTGCCCCTCCTTGGCCTCGGTCCAGGAGGTGACCGCAGTAGAACACCACCTCTGGACCGACCAAGAGGTCAAGCAGGCCTTCGCCCGCCCCCGTCAGGCGACACACTGTCCGAAGCTGCCGACGGGTGCTGAAGAGGGCTCCGTGATCGCCTCCGTGCTTGGTGACGGCGAGCCTGAGAGACTCGAGCGCCCGATCTTCATCTCCGAGAAGAAGGCTCGCCTCTGCAGCAGTGGCGTCGGCGTAATACGACCGGTCCTCCTCCCGCTCGAGCACCGCCAGCACCTCTCTGGCCAGAAATCGGGACCGCTCGACGTCGCCAGCGAGCAGCATGAGGGTGGCGGCGTTGACGGCGGGGTAATAGCCGCCCGTGCGCGCGTAGATGGCGGCATAGGCCTCGGCTGCCTGCTCGGCGTAACGACGCCGAGTCTCGCCGTCAGCGGAGAGCGCAAAGTCCTTCTCGATCCGCGCACCGAGAGCCGCTATCTCGTCGTCGTCGACGGCGCCAAGTCCGAGCTCGGCAAAGCGTCGGGCGGCCTCGTTCGTGGATCCGGCTCGGGCCAGGGCGAGGACGCTCCGGTGCTTCAGGCGGAGATCGTCCGGATACCGCTCGAGCCCACGGTTGGCGAGGTCGATCTCCGCAAGGAACTCCCCGCGCCTTTCCTCCCCACGAACCGCCTCCAGCCATTCGTTCGCCGTCGATGGCTCCGGGCTTGGTGTCAGACCCGGCCGATGGGAGCGCGCTGAGAGCCGGCTCATGCGGGTTTCTACCCCTTCGCGAGGTGCTCGAGCGGCGTGAGTTGGGACACCACGTGACTCCGCCCGAGGCGGAGCAAAGCGCTGGAGTCTCCGCAGGCCGGACACTCTTGCCAGATCTCGACCTTGCCGTCGGCGTCGCCAGTTGCGAAGTCTCCTCCAGCGTCGAAGGCAGGTTCGGTCAGCAACGCCTCCCCGTCCTGGTCGACTCGTTGCAGCTGCCCTTGCAGCGGGCCATTCGAGCTCCAGATTTCGGCCGACCCGTCGAGCAGCGTCGTTACGAGATAGCGCCCGTCCGGACTGTAGGCCACGGACGTCACGTCGCTTGCAGCCGTGGGAAGGGAGAACTCTCGCTTGCCCGTGAGAGGGTTGAAGACAGTGACGGCGCCGCTCGAGCTAGTCACGGCGAGTTGCGTGGCGGCCGGGTTGAAAGCGATGTCCGGTGACTCCCCCGGAGCGAGGAACGTGGTGACGGGTTCTCCGACCGGCGCTCCCGTGCCACCCCCAGACAGGCGGAAGACTGCCACGTTGCCACAACCCGTCGCCCAAGCGACGAGGGAACCCTGCGCCGAGAAGGCCGGAGCGCGGTCCACGCCGCACGATTCGGCGTTCGTCACGGTGAGTGCCGCCGCCAGGCCCGTCTTGAGGGATAACACCTCGAGGCCTTCCGTGGCGACGGCGATCTCATCGTCATCCCCGTTCCACGAGATGTCTTCTGCACCTGCCACTGGGTAGGACCTCAACACCGTCCTCGTGGCGACCGAATAGACGCGGACCAGGCCCGCGGGACATAAGACCGGTGCAGGGCCGCAGGATCCGTTCGGCGTGTCAGCGAAGTCGGCGACGTATCGACCGTCCGGGCTCACACTCACGACGTCATACGGAGAGCTTCCGGGTATGACGAACTGGCTGACTTCCTGGGCCGACGGCCATGACCAGACGGACACCCGCACCCTCTGGTCGTCGAGGGACGCCACGACGGCTCGGCTGGCGGTCAACCCGACGCTCTCGATCCTGCCGTTGAGGTCGAGATCGTCGAGCTCCGGTCCGGACGCACGCCAGACGCGGCATGTGCCGTCATCCGAGCTGGTTGCGACCTCGCGACCGTTCGAGCTGAACACGATCGTATCGATGCCGGCCGTCTGACCGAGGAGTGGCACGATCTGGCGCCCCGTCGGAATCGACCAGACGGCGGCGGATCCGTTCGTCTCGGCCACGGCGAGATCGTCGCCGTCGGGACTGAAGGCGAGGCCGCGGTACTGCACGTTCGAGGTCGTCGTGAGCACGAACTCCTCCTTCCAGGTCCTTGTATTCCAAATCTCGACCCTGCCGTTGCCGAGATCCGTGTTGACCGCAACCGCCAGGAGCGGGACCTTGGGGTTCGGACTGGTGTCCGCATACGTGGAGAACCCATCGAGGCTGGGAGGACCGGTCTTCAGAGTTCGGACAAGTGCACCGGTCGCGGCGTCGAACACCGGCGTGACCCCCCCGCTGCCCGGCGCGGCGATGACGAAGCGGCTGTCCGAAGTGAAGGAGAGCGAACTGTTGTTGGTCGCCAGCCCGAACGCGACACTCTGGGGATTCGTCCCTCCAAGGGGTATCTCACGGCCGCTCTTCACCTCGAAGAGCTCGCTCTGTCCGCCCAAGCCGTCGGCCGCGACGCCGACCATGCTGCCGCTCGGATTGAAGGTGATCGAGCCTGCGGTCGTCGAGGTGCCGGGGACTGCAGCGGTCGAGAGCAGGACCTTCTCCACCGCTCCGCTCTCCGGATTGAGCAGGCTGACTCCGAACAAGGTCCCGACGGCCAGAAGGGTTCCTGTCGGGTTGTACGAGATGTCGGTGCCGCTGGCGATAGGTGACAGCTGACGTATCGTCTTTCCGGTCGATGCGTTGGCGAGGATGATCCCTTGAGTGCACGCATTCTCGACTATCTGGTCGGTCCCGGGTCGGAAGGCGACCGCCGGCGTCGCCGGGCCGTTGCAGAGCATCGGGGCAGCAACCGTGGGCAGCGATGCCAGCAGTGGCGACGCATCCAGCGCCTCCCGAAGAGCCAGCATGGTCTCCGGTGTGGCGTCGTCCTCGACGGCTCTCGTGGCGAGGATCACGGATGCCTCCGGGTCGACGGTGAGGTCGTTCTGGCTCTCGACGGCGAGCGCCTGGGCGGTGGCCGCGACCTGTTCGCGTACGGCTACGTGCTGGTCGTGCACCGCTTGGCTTCGCGAGATGAGAGCAAACACAACCAAGCCGACAGCGAGGAGGGTGACTGACAGGCTGCCAGTCACGAGAAGCCGGCCCCTGCGCGCGGCGGCTTGACGGCTGGCGAGCAGGAGCTCGCGCTGCAAGGTCGTCGGAGACGGGTCGGATTGTCCCGTGGTGCCGCCCAGCCACGTCTCACCGGCGCGCAACTCACCGCCGCGGAGCAGGAGGCTCTTGTCCCTGCCCTCCTTGTCCCACTCGATCGCCTTCGTCAGCCAGAGCGTGTGACTCCGGCGGTGCTCGAGGTCGGTGTCAAGCGCGCCGAGAACCCGGCTGAGCGAACCGGCGAACTCTGTGTCAGTCTCGAATGGGATCCAGCTGCGCTCGCGGATTGGCTCTGGGAGCTCCTCGTCGCTGACGCGCGCTCGCAACACGGGCACGAGTCGCTTGTGGAGCAAAACGGCGTAGTCGACCTCCTGCTCGCAGAACCGTGACGCCACAGAGGCAGGCGAGATGACGAACAGGAATGCGTCGGACGTCTCGATGGCGGAGCGGATCGCGAGCGGGAACACCTCGGTGTCCTCGATGCCAGCGGTATCGATCCAAACCTGCTTGCCGCCGGACTCGATCGCTTCCGCCAGGCGGGTCACAAAGGCGGAGTCTTGGCGCGAGTACGAAACGAATACGTCTGCCACATCCCCCTCCACTCCCGGGATCTCCCCCATCGGGTGCACGGATTCTACGTCGCCGACCTCTTCGGCTCCTTCCGGCGCCACCTCGGTGAGAGCGGGTACACCGTGGGACGGCGCGGCTCAGGCGCCGCCGAGCACCCCACCCGGCGGGACACGCCCGTTCTGCTTGCCCGGCAAGGTCCGCTGAGAGTACGGGATTCGGATTTATACAAAAGCCGAGTGGTGTCTTAGGTCGTGCAGATCCAAGTTTGATACCCAGCTGCTTGGACCCCACTGCGATCAACGACGCTCTACTGCCACTGACTTGGGGATTTATCTGTGGAGGTGATGAGACTATGTTCGAACCCCTCTTGGCCGGTTGACCAGGGGTTATACAGCACGAAAGCCTGAGCTTGGGCGAATTTCGGGCAAGGGATGGCCCGCCGCAAGGTAGGCACAGGAAGTGATCGGACGATGTTCGAACCCCCGTCGGGCACCGCCTGGCTCCCGGCGGTAGGTGGCGTTCTCGCTTGCCGTACCGGGCGCGCCACGGAACGCCGGGTCGGAGAGACACGCCGACGGCGCAAGCGCGAGCAGAATGGCAGCAGTGATGACCCCCCGCCCTTCGCCGCGAAGAACACCTGCCGAAGCCAAGAACCTTGCGGACCTCTACGGGCTTCCACTCCTTGACTGGGACAGCATCGCAGACCGACTCGCGGAGGGGGTGACCCAGGCCCCGGGCACTGGCGGACCCGATCGGCACACCTGTTGGTTGGCGACAATCAATCAGGACGGCAGTCCGCACGTCACGGGCGTAGGCGCACTGTGGGTCGATGACGCCTTCTGGTTCGAGACCGGAGAACACACTCGGAAGGGGAGGAATCTCCGTCGTGACCCTCGGTGTTCGCTGAGCCTTTCGACACAGGGCTTCGATCTCGTCGTGGAAGGCATCGCCGAGCAGATCAAGGACACTGAGACTGTCGCATTTATGGCTGAGAGGTGGAGCGATCAAGGCTGGCCGGCCCGAGTCGATGAATCCGGTGTCGCTCTGACTGCGGATTTCAGCGCCCCTTCCGCTGGTCCTCCTCCATGGGTGATCTATCGCCTGGTGCCTGATCGAGCGACGGCCCTTCAGACCGTAGAGCCCGGAGGGGCAACTCAGTGGAGGCTTTGGTCGACCTGATTCGCTTCGCTGACGAGCGCCCTTCCCTATGGTCCCCGATCGACAGGACGTGACACTGCCCACATACTGCGCCGCCGCTCTCCAAGGGGGTTGGTGTAAGGCCCTCAAGGTCGTCGAGCGACCGGACAGGGAGTCAGGCCGTTGAGTATGGGCAACGTTGTGATTTCGACAACGTGGTGGAGCTGACCGGACTCGAACCGGCGACACCCGGCTTGCAAAGCCGGTGCTCTACCAACTGAGCTACAGCCCCGTGCGCCCGCTGGCTGGGGAGCAGGCGCCTTGAGCCTATGCCGTCGGGGGACTCTCGCCGTCCGATGAATCGGGATGAAACCGCGGACTGAACGGGTGCGGCCCTCCGGGCGACTCGGCAGGCGGAGGGGGAAACCCGTGCGCCGAAGGGGACGGTGCCGGCAACGGCGGAGGCGACGAAGTTGGCGTCGACGGAACCGCCACGAGGGCCCGCGGTGCAGCAGCTGCGTGCGCCGCCGCCTGGCGGTTGAACTCGGCATCCCGTTCCCGCGCCCTCCGGCATTCGGAAGGGAGCGTGCGCATGAGCTCGTCGGCCTCTGCCGACGCCCGATGCCACCAGCGAACGCTCGTCCGCCGTCCGGCGACGTCGAGGTGCACGGAGGCCACATCGAGCAACCGCTGGAAGGGGCCCTGGCCGTAGCGGATGCTCTGCACCTTGCCGAGCGGGACCCATTCGGTCAGCCGCCGCACCCGCCCGCTGACGGAAACCGCGCACGACCGATTCCGACCAGCGGCAAGGAAGTGATAGCTGAGCGGTGCTCTCACGACCGCCCGTCGCGGCGGAGGCGTCAGCGAGACCTCGTGCTCAGCCACCACCCGCCCTAGAAGCCACTCGGTCTGTGACCGGTCGCCGACTGGCAGGAGGGCTCGGCGGATAGCGGCTCGGGGTTGATTCCGTTCGTGACCCACGGAGCCGGCGATATGCAGCTCCAGACGGCACCAGCCGAACCGACGCCACAGCAGCGGCTCGAGCATGCGCACGGCTTGCACCCGGCCGTAGGGGATGGTCTCGGCGACGCGGGACGCCAGGCCGCTCCGTATCCGCAGGCCGTCAGGTGCCTCCGCCACTTCGAAACCCCACTCCTCTGCAACTCGCCTCACCATCCGGGACACGAGGGCGAAGATGTCAAGCAAGAGCGTCCCTCCCGCGAGACCGAGAGCGGCCGGCGCCACCGTGCCGGTGGCGAAGAGACCGATGACCAGCCCGAGGGGCAGGAGGGCGCCGAGGGTCGCACCGGTCATGAGCATCGAGACGACGAGACGGCCGTTCGAGATCTGGAAGAGCGACCGCTCGGGCGGTGGTGGCGTAGTGTCCGGCAGCCCGTGGGCCATGGCCAGCAGGCTGGCCCTCACCCAGTTGGCCTCTTCGAGCCTCAGGTACTGCAATCTGGCATCTCCGCCGGAGCCACCTGCCGTACGCACGCGGACCTCGGCGAGGCCGAGCATTCGGGCGATGAGCGGTTCGACGAGATCCACCGCCTGCACGCGGGCAAGAGGAAGCCGAACGGTGTTGCGGCGGATCAACCCGGTCGCAACCTGCAAGGTGTCACCGTCGACCCGCCACGTCGTCACGTACCAGGAGACAACGGCGAGCACGAGCACGACCGCGACGATCAAGAGGTCGACGACGTCTCCTGAGTGGCCCGAGCCCTTCGTGGGTGACGACAGCCGATCGGCTGCGAGCAGGAGGAGCAGGCCGAGAAAGGCCCGGCCGATGCGCACGATAGGTGAGAGCGGACTCAGCCGTTGCGGCGAGGCCGGGAGCGCTCCGGGAGGCTGCAGCTCAGACTCCCGCCGCTTGCGCCTCACCCAGTGCCGCCAGCTGGTCGCGCAACCGGGTCGCCTCGTCGGGGCGCAAGCCCGGAATGCGGGCGTCTGTCGAGGAGGCCGCCGTGTGGAGTTTGATCGTGGCGAGACCGAAGGCGCGTTCTGCCGCCCCGGCCGTGACGTCGACGAGCTGCATGCGCCCGTAGGGCACGACGGTCAGACGACGAATGAGGACGCCCCGCCGGACAAGCAGGTCGAGCGACCGTTCGCAGTACCCCCAGGACCGGTAACGCCGCCCGGCGACGACCTCCCCGCCCGCGCAGGCGAGAGCCAGCCCGGCATAGACGATGATCGGGATAGGCCCTCCCGCCGACAGCACCGGCGCCAGCACGGCGAGCCCAACGACAAGCGTCCCGACGGCAATCTCGACACGCCGCATCGTGAGCAACCGCGGAGACGGGCTGAACCACCGGTCGGCGGGGTTACTGCTCCAGGGCGGGTTCACACTCCGACCCTACGGCGCCGCTGACCCTTGCCTGGCGACACCGGCCGGAAACCGGACGTCAGCCCCGGGCGGTTCAGCCGGCCAGCACGTCGGCGATGATCTCGGAGGCGTCCGCCAGGCGCTTCAGCCCTCGCACGCCGCCCGTCACCGTCTGCAAGCTGAAGAGCTCCCGCTCGGGCGTGTCGACGATCGATCGGACGACAGCGAAGGGCCGCCTCTCGGCGAGACGTGCGAGCCAGGCCGACTCAGTGTCGCAGATCACCGCGCCGGAACGACCGAGCAACGCTCGCTCCGGCCCGCGAGCGGTCCGGCCGGCCGAGAGGAGCGGAGCGGAGGTGGCGGACGCGAATCGCTCGGCGAGTGCCTCCCGCAGGCGTTGCGCTAGATCCCGCGAGCGTTCGTCCAACGGCGTCGGGGGCAGGACGACCTGCAGCCCCCCGCCCGGGCCTTCGTTGGCCGTCCCGAAGGCACTCGCCACGACGAGGTCACCCGCCTCGAAGCCCTTCACGAGTGCGCCACCCACCCCCACCACGACGACCGGAACTCCGTCCGGGAGTGACGAAGCCAGCCGAGAGGCGGCCTGACGTGCCTTCAGCGGTCCCATGCCCGTCAGGCGCACGCGGCTGTGCCCGGCTGGCCTTGAGGCTCGCCGCCTGGAGCGGCCGATCCCGAGCCGAGCGGCCACCGCCTCCGGTGGCAAAGCGCAGAGCAGCACGAGAGAATCAGGTCGCCGCTTCGCCATAGGGTCGAATCCTCTCAGATGGCGTGTCCCCGGTAGAAACTCAACTCAGGCGCCACGGGAGTAATCTCTGTGTCGGATAGGTGACAAGGAGCAACGGTGGCCAACGACGCGGCGTCGTCGATGTCCAATTTCACGGCGGTCAATCCGAGTACCGGCGCGCCCCAGAGACACGTGGGACTGCCCGTACGCGACACCAGCTCAGGCACCGTGATCACGGCGGAGATTCCCGCCGTACGCGCCGGGCCCTCCTACGGCGTGCTGCTGCCGGACGGCTCAGTCTGGTATCCAGGCTCCCGCAAGCGGCTGCCGGCTCCCCTCATCCTCCGGGTCGTCGTCTGGATCCTGGCCTTCGCTGTCCTCTTCGCCGGTGCGGGTGACTTCATCATCCGCTACCACCCCAGCTGGGTGGCGCCGCTTCGCCACATCGTGCCTGCCCAAACCGTTGTGTCCATCTCCGGAGGCACCTCGCCTGCCGGCACGAAAGCAGGCAAGGGTGCCACAGCTGCGGGCGCCACGAAGGCGGCCGTCGCGCTGATGAGCCCGCAGCCGGGCGACTGGAAAGGACTTCCCGTCACTGGCTACGTCGTGAGGGGGTCGCGGTACTCGGTCACGGTCACGGCCGGGCCGAATCGTGTCTGGGTGTCCGGTCAGCCGTACGCAGCCGGCCAGGTCAGCGGCGTCCCGACGGAGGAGATCCTCGAGAGCGCCGGCCAGTCCCTCTCCCTGCCGGCGACGGGCGGGATGCTCGTCATCATCGGGGCTGGTGGGACGACCATCACGGTGTATCGCGGGTTGAAGCGGCTCGCCACGGTGCCGCCTCCAGCGCACTGCCCCTGCAACCTCCTCTTCGAGCCCTCTCGCCGCTGAAAGTCGCCGCGCCCCGGCTCAGCACAACGAAGTCTGGCCGCTGAGCTCGGCCGCCGCCCGGTAGCGTTCGAGGCGCTATGGCAACCCCATCACCGAGGCCGCTCCCGGCGCGACGCAACATCGCAAGGCAACAACGCTTCTGGACGCGGCAGGCCGTCAGCTGGGATCACGGGGCAGGCAACAACCCGGGCCTCGTCAAGGTCGTCAACACCGTGATCGCCGAAGCCGACCCGGGGCCGGCGGACCTTGCCGTGGACCTCGGATGCGGCTCCGGCCAGGTGACCTTGGCGCTCGCCAGCAGGGCGGCATCCGTGCTCGCCGTCGACGTCAGCCAGAAGATGATCGACCTCCTCCTCGAGAACGCTCGCACGGCCGGCGTCAACAACGTCGAGGGCAGGGCGATCCCTATCGAGCAACTCGACTTCGCCCCCGGGTCGGTCGACCTCGTGGTGTCGAACTACGCCTTTCACCACCTCCGGGACGCCGACAAACCCGAAGTCGTGCAACAGATCTTCACGTGGCTCCGTCCCGGCGGCCGCTTCGTGCTCGGCGACATGATGTTCGGGCGTGGCGGCGACTCGAGGGACCGCCAGATCATCGCCTCCAAGCTCTCTCTCCTCGTCCGCAAAGGCCCCGGCGGCTGGTGGCGGATCGCCAAGAACGGCGGGCGCTACCTCTTCAGGACCCAGGAGCGGCCTGTCTCCATGGCGGCGTGGGTGGCGATGTTCGAGCAGGCGGGTTTCGATCAGGTGAAAGCCGTGCCCGTCGTGCAGGAGGCCGCCGTCGTTCGAGGAACCCGTCCTGGCTGATCACGCGATGTTCGTCTCACGTTCGTCAAGACGACACCTTCGATTCACCTCGCTTGCGTAGGGTCGGTACCCGACGACGCACCTCGGACGGTCGTAGCTCCCGTAGCTCCGGCGGACTGGCCCACAGTCTGCGGCGAGGGTGCATCCGTCCGGCCGGTCGGGTTGTTGGACGCGCTCCGGCGGCGCGTGCCATCCCCCCGAGGCCCGACCGGTCGGACGGAAGCACCGAGGTCGCGCCTCCCCCTCCAGAAGGGGAGATCCAGCAGCGTGAAGAGCACGAGTGCCACACCGGCGGCGGACGCGATGTACCAGGGCCAGGGCCCGAGCACGCTGAGGAGCGTCCACTCGCCCGGCACGTGTCGTAGGTACATGTAGTTGCCGCCGCTGAGGGCGTCCACGACGCCGACGAAGCCCGAGTAGACGAGCGTGATGAGCCAGATGCGGACGACCGCCCGACGACGGGGTGCCAGGCGTTGGCCGACGACAAGAAACAGCGCCGCGCACACGATGGCGGCGTGCGCCACGACGTACTCGACGAATTCGAGGCTCGGCCAGCCGACCTTCAGATCGGGCGTCAGCAGAGACTGCAGGCTGCCGGCAAGACCCCAGAAGTAGGTGATCTCGACGAGGAGCCGCTGCCGGCTGAGGAGGGCGGCGGCAGCCACGAGAGCGGCAACGTCGCAGAGGGCGAACGGGAGCGAGTTGGCCGCCGAGAAGGGCTGGTCGCCGAGCGTCGTCGCCAGCCACAGGCCGCTCGAGACGAGCAAGGCCGCTGCCAGCACGGCGTTGGCGATGAGGATCCCGCGGGCCGGAAGAGGTCCGCGATGACGTCGCCCAGCCACGCACAGCGTCGTTGCCGTCACGATCGTGACGACGAGGGTCGTGATGTAGGCCGGCGAGAAGACTCGCACGGTTCAACGGTACGACACGCGGGCACGGTACACCCGACGCGAGAGATCTCGCCCCGCCTTCGCCTCCTCGGGCAACTCCGAGCTCAGGCTTTCAACCGGTCGGCGTCACCGCAGGCACGCAGACGGGCGTCGCCCCTTCACTCTGCGATGTCACCCGGTACCGGAGCGGGCGTGGGGACCGAGCCTGCCTCAGACGTGACCGCGGCGGCCCTGCCGGCCCGCTTTCGCAGACCGAGGCGAACGGCGCCTCGCGCCAGCTGGGCGGTGCTCATCCGATCGGGCTTCGGGTTGCGCTCGCGCTCGACCTCTCGCGCGAAACGGCGGCTCGTGGTCGTGATCTGCCAGGTCACGACGGCAAATGCCAGTGACACGATGGCGAGGGTGATGTGGATGAGCTTGAACGACCAGTGGAAGTTGCCGACGACCATGTTGCGAATCAGCACGACCCAGATCCAGACCGTCCACACGACGGACGCTCGCAGCAGGAGCGAGGCTCGGCGACTCATGGCGTCATGCTAAGGCCGGCGCACCGGAGAGCGGCATTCGCCGACCAATAGGCCTCGCCGTCTGACGTGCCGAGAGTTCCCGTAACCTCCGGCGCCATGGACAGCGTCTTGTTCCCGTCGTGAAGATCACCTGCACCGGCCATGCCGGCCTGTACATCGAGACCGCCGCCGGCTCCATCCTCTGCGACCCGTGGCGAAGCCCGGCGTACTTCGCCTCCTGGTTCGTCTTCCCCGACAACAGCGACGTCGACTTCGCCGCGTTGCGCCCCGACTTCCTCTACATCTCCCATCTGCACAGGACCACTTCGACCCCAGGCTGCTCGCGAAAAGCGTGCCCAAGTCCACGACCGTCCTCCTGCCGGACTTCCCGACCGACGAGCTGCGAACGGCACTGAGCGACCTGGGGTTCCGGTCCTTCGTGCAGACGCGAAGCGGCGAGCCCGTCGAGCTCGACGGGCTCGCCGCTTCGCGTCTGCACGAAGGACCGGAA
>Ga0116106_1000994_pt1 | contig 14869 bp, 17 predicted proteins | sample June2015DPH_6_50_FD_89717 | JGI IMG/M metagenome (GOLD analysis project Ga0116106, IMG submission 89717) | Peatland microbial communities from SPRUCE experiment site at the Marcell Experimental Forest, Minnesota, USA - June2015DPH_6_40 | ecosystem: Environmental > Terrestrial > Soil > Wetlands >...
CGCCGATCATCAGCCCGACGACAGCCGCGCCGACGGTGATTTCGGTGCGGTGGCGCTCGACATGGGCGCGCCAGTCGGTCAGCCGCGTGACCTCGCCGCGCAGCCGCTGCACCGACACCGCGAGCTCGGTGCGGTTGGCCTCGATCGAGCTGCGGATCTCCGCCGGCGTGCGCTGCGCCATCAGCTCTCGCTCCCCGCGCCGGCGGCCGGATACGGGACGCTGGCGGCGACGCCCGCGCCCGTCTCGACCGGCACCGCGCCGGAGCCGACGCTCTCGCGGATCTTGCGGGCCTCGTCGATCGCCATGCTGGGCACCGGCGGCGAGCCTCTTTTGACCGCTTTGGCGGCAATCAAGCCAGCGAGCACGCCGAGCACGACAAGGATCACCGACATCGCGAAGAAGCCCCAGAAGTAGGTGAATTTGTTGCCGATCGGCAGGTAGTAGTAGAGCAGCCACGCGCATCCGACGAGCGCGAACACGAGCGCGGTGAAGAAGAACACCCCCGCGGCGGCCCCGACGACGGCGCCCTTGACGAGCTTGGTCGCCTTTTCGCTCATCTCGACCTTGGCCAGCTCGATCTCCTCACGCACGAGCAGGGTCGCGCGCTCGGTCACCTCGGCGATCGCCGTGGCGATGTTCTGGGTCTCCTCCGCGCTCTGGCCGGGCCCCGGCCGCGCACCCGCCGACGGTGGTTGCGAGCCGCTCACTCCGGCGGCTCCTCGTCGAACACGCGCCTCCACACAGCTGCCGCGGCGCGGTTGGCGATGACGCCCGCGAGCGCGCTCACGCCCATCACCAGGCCCTGCCACATCAGCCGCTTGACCATCTCGTTCTGCATGTTCGCGCAGTCTATTGCTCCAGCCCGCCGCAGACCGTCTCCACGACCAGCCACTTGGCGCGCGCGAAGTAATCGTCGTCCTGCGGCAGCAGGCCGAAGATCCAGCCGGTGAGCAGCTGCTCGATCGCCCCGTAGAACGCCATCGCGGCGAACCGCGGTTCGATCTCCGCCTTGAACACGCCCTGCGCCTGCGCCTGCGCGATCATCCCGCCGATCAGATCGTAGGCCTCGCGGATCGTCGCGATGTGCGTGTTGCCGAACGAGTTCGCCGCACGCGTGACCTCGACGATGATCACCTTCATCAGATCCGGGTCGTGCTGGTAGCTGTCGACGATGAACGACGCGATCGCCGCGAGCTTGTCCCTGACGGGGATCGCTTCCCCATCGACCTCGCGGATCAGCTCGAGCATCACGTTCCAGCGCTCGAGGAACAGAGTGTCGAGCACCTCGTCCTTGGAGGCGAAGTAGTGGTAGACGAGCCCGTAGGCGACGCCGGCCTCGTCGGCGATGTCCGAGACGCGACACGCGTGAAAGCCCTGGCGGGCGAACACGCGCACCGCCGCGTCGAGGATCAGCCGGCGCTTGTCGGGCGCCTTCGCGCGCGGGCCGATCGCGGACCGGCCGACTGCCCGGCCGCCGCTCATACCGGCTCCGCGACCGGCCAGCGGTAGGCCTCGGGGCGGCGGTTGGCGAGCGAGGGCAGGCGCGTGCGAATCTCGCGCTGGCGCTCGAGGTCGAGCTCGGCGACGATGTGCCCCTCGCCGTCGGGGGCCTGCGCCAGCACCACGCCCCACGGGTCCACGATCATCGAGCGCCCGCCGGAGTGCTGGTCGCCGGGATGCTCGCCGAACTGGTTGGCGGCGATCACGAACACCTGGTTCTCGATCGCGCGCGCGCGCACGAGCACGCGCCAGTGATCGCGTGTCGTCGTCAGCGTGAACGCCGCCGGCAGCACGATGATGCGCGCGCCACGCACCGCGAGGATCCGATACAGCTCGGGGAAGCGCAGGTCGTAGCAGATCGACAGCCCGAGCTCGACGCCGTCGGCGGTCTCGGACAGCACGATCTCCTCGCCCGGCTCCTCCAGCTCAGACTCGCGGTAGGTGTGCCCGCCGACTTCGACGTCGAACATGTGCATCTTGCGGTACAGCGCGCGCACCTCGCCGCTGGGGCTCACGTGCACGGATGTGTTGGCCAGCTTCGACTGCCCGGGGACGCGCTCGAGGATCGAGCCCGCCACGAGATCGACGCCGAGCTCGCGTGCGATCGCGCGCGCCCAGCCGACGGCCGCGCCGTCGAGCGCCTCGGCGCCCGCGCGCTGGTCCTCGTGTGAGCCCATCGCCGTCCACTTCTCGGGCAGTACGATCAGCTTCGCCCCGTCGGCCGCGGCGGCACGCGTGAGACGGTCCGCGTGAGCCATGTTCGCGACCTGATCGGCGCTGGAGTTGAGCTGGACTGCCGCGACCTTCAAGAGCGCATTCCCTCCCGCGGGATCCGCTCCCGCAGATTCCCTGGAGGAGCCACCAGGGCGTAGATTGACTGGTCAGTCAACAGCGCCAAGCATAACGCCCGCGCCGCGTCAGGAGGCTGTGCGTCCGCTGTGGCGGCGCAGCGCCGCGAGCAGCAGCTTCGAGTGCATCGCGCCGATCAGCTCGCGCAGCGGCTCGGTGCCGGCGGCGACGATCTCCATCGCGCGCTCGACCTCCACCTCGCCGGCGAGGCGGTCGAGCAGCGCGCGCACCTCCTCCTCCACCAGGGGCTCCAGCGCCTTGCGGTAGCGCAGCGTGTCGTACACGGTGAACCCGAGCGCCTCGTCGTAGCCGCCCGCGCGGAAGTTGGCGATCGCCTCGATTATCTTCACGTCGTCGCGGTCGTAGCCGCGCTTGCTGGGCGTCAGCACGCCCAGGTCGGCCAGGCGCGCGAGCACGTTGCGCGGGACGCCGTAGCGTTCGTGCACGAGCTTGCGCGAGACGCGGCTGCGGTCCTCGGCGGTGATCAGCGCCCGCTCGAGGATGCGGTCCTCGAGCTCGATCAGCGCGCGCAGGCGGTCGGGATCCTCTTCGAGCGCGCTGCGGATTACGCGCAGCGGCATGAATCGCTCCTCCTGCAGGCGCTTGATCAGCACGATCCGCTGCACGTAGTCGGGCGGGTAGTAGGCCATGTTGCGGCTGGTCCTGACGACGTCCTCGCCCGCGCCGAGCAGCCCCTCGCGCAGGTAGTAGCGGATCGTGCCCGCGCTCACGCCCGAGCGCTCGGCCAGCTCGCTCATCCTCAGCAGCGGCGGATGCGCGCTCACGCTCGGAAGCTGGCTCCTGCCGGAGCCTCGGCGGGCCCCGCCGCCGCACCCGAGGCGAGCAGGACGGCGAGTTGCTCCTGGGTGTAGCCCGCCGCGAGCAGCACCTCCTCCGTGTGCTCGCCCAGCGCCGGCCCCGGCAGTCGCGCGTGCTCGCCAGGAGTGCGGGTGAGCTTGACCGGCACGCCCAGCTGGCGCACCGGCCGCTCGGCCCCGGGCTGCTCGAGCTCGACCACCATCCCGCGCTCGCGCACGAGCTCCGAGGAGAGCGCCTCGTCGAGCTCGAGGATCGGCTCCAGGCAGCAGTCGTGCTCGCGGGCGAAGGCCTCCCATTCGTCACGTGTGCGCGCCTTGAAGATCTTCTGCACCTTCTGGTGCACCTCCGAGCCCGGGTGTTCGAACTGAGCGGCGATCAGCTCTTCGTGGCCCACGCCCCTGCACCACGCCTGCCAGAACTTGGGCTCGAGCGCACCGAGGGACACCCAGCCGTCGGCACACTCGTATGGCCGGTAGCAGATCAGCGATCCCGCGAGCGGGAGATCGCCCCGGCGGGGAACCATGTCCTCGGCGAAGTACGCCGCCGCCACCATCGCCAGCCACGACAGCGCTCCGTCGGTCATCGAGACGTCGACGAGCTGGCCCTCGCCCGAGCCGGGCCGGGCAGCCGACCCGTCGCGCTCGCGCAGCGCGGCCATGATCCCGAACGCCGCCATCAGCGCGCCGCCGCCGAGATCCGCGATCTGCCCGGCGGCCTGGACGGGCTCGCCGCGGTGCTCGCCGGTGAGCCCCAGCAGGCCGACCAGGCCCAGGTAGTTCATGTCGTGGCCGGAGGCGCCCCGCTTGGGGCCGTCCTGGCCGTAGCCGCTGATCGCGCAGTACACGACACCGGGGTTCTCGTCGCGCATGCGCTCGTAGCCGACCCCCAGGCGCTCGAGCACGCCCGGGCGGAAGGACTCCAGCACCACGTCGTATTCGCGCACAAGCCTCAGCAGCGCCTCGCGCCCGCCGTCGCTCTTGAGGTCGAGGCGAATCGAGCGCTTGTTACGGTTCAGCGACAGGAACAGAGCCGATGCGGCGGTCTTGTGGGCGCCCTCATAAAAGGGCGGCGACCAGCGGATGTAGTCGCCCATGCCGGTGTCCTCGACCTTGACCACGTCCGCGCCGAAGTCCGCCAGCAGCAGCGAGCAGAAGCCGCCCGGCAGCAGGCGCGACAGGTCGAGGACGCGAATGCCCTCAAGCGGGAGGCTCACGCCGAGCTCCCCCCGCGTTGCGGGATCGCCAGCATCGCGCGGGCCTCTTCGACGGTGGCCGGCCTGCGTCCCACGTCCTCGGTCATCTGCCTCGCCTTCGCGATCAGCTCGCCGTTGGAGGAGGCCATCTCGCCGCCCGGCAGGTACAGGTTGTCCTCAGGCCGACGCGGATCGAGCCGCCGAGCGTCAGCGCCGCCGACACGAGCATCCACTGGTCGCGCGAGATCCCGATCACGCCCCAATGCGAGCCCGCGGGGATGTTGTCGACCATCGCCGCGAGGTTGCGCGCGGTCGGCGGGATCCCCCCGACGACGCCCATCACGCAGTCCACGTGCAGCGGCTCTTTCAGCACGCCCATGTCGATCAGCGGCGCGAGGCTGCCCACGTGGCCGACGTCGAAGCACTCGTGCTCGGGTTTGATGTGAAGCTCGTTCATCGCCTCCAGCAGCTCGATGATCTCGCCGAACGGGTTCGCGAAGACCATGTTGAAGACGAACTGCTTTTTGGACTTCGAGTACTTGGCGTAGTTCATCGAGCCCATGTTCAGCGCCGCTACCTCCGGGCGACACGCGCGCAGGTATTCGATGCGCTTGGCCACCGGCACGCCGATCGTGCCCGTCGAGTAGTTGACGATCGCCGCGTCGCCCACCTCCGCGCGGATCGCGTCGGTGATCGCCTGGAAGTCCTCGATCTCATAGCTCGGCGTGCCGTCCGGTTTGCGCGCGTGGATGTGGATGTGCACGCCGCCCTCGTCCACGATCCGCCGCGCCTCCGCCGCATACTCCTGCGGCGTGTACGGGATCGCAGGGCACTGCTCGCGGTTGGCGATCGCCCCCGAGATCGAGCACGTGATCACGACCGGGTCATCGAGGCTCATCGGCGCTCCTTACCTTGTATCGCTTGACGACGAATGTATAGCCATAGTTATACGGCCGACGCAACGAGTCATACCGGCACGACCCCATGTCGCTTCCACGGCCGCTCGATCTTCTTGCCGGCGGACATCTCCAGCGCCCGGCAGATCGTCTCGCGCGTCTCGCGCGGGTCGATGACGTCGTCGATGACGTCGTTGCCGGCGGCCACGTACACGTCGAAGATCTTGCGAAAGCCCTCGATCAGCTCGGCCTTCTTCGCGGCCGGGTCCTCGGCGGCGTCGACCTGTTTGCGGAAGGCGATCTCGACGACGCCCTCGGCGCCCATCACGCTGATCTCGGCGCTCGGCCACGCGACGATCAGGTCGGGCTCGTACGCGCGCCCGTTCATCACGTAGTAGCCGGCGCCGTAGGCCTTGCGCGTGATCACGGTGATCTTCGGCACGGTCGCGTTGGCGACCGCGTACAGCATCTTGGCGCCGTGGCGGATGATGCCTTCGGCCTCGACCTTCGTGCCGACCATGAAGCCGGGCACGTCCTGGATGAACACCAGCGGGATCGCGAACGCGTTGCACAGGTTGACGAAGCGCGCGGCCTTGTCGGCGGAGTCGTTGTCGAGGATCCCGCCGAGCTGCTTGGGCTGGTTGGCGACGATCCCGACCGGGCGGCCGCCGAAGCGCGCGAAGCAGGTGATGATCGTCTTCGCCCACTGGCCCTTCATGTCGAAGTACTCGCCGTCGTCGACAATCCGGCGGATCACCTCGTACATGTCATACGGCTTGCGGTTGGACTCCGGCAGCACGTCCAGCAGCTCCTCCTCGCGCCGGTCGATCGGGTCGCTCACCGGCAGGATCGGCGCCTTCTGTTCGCAGTTCTGCGGCATGTAGGAGAGGTACTGCTTGATCCGCTCGATGCACTGCTCGTCGTCGGCCACCTCCATGTCGCCGACGCCCGACTTGCGGCAGTGCACGCGCGAGCCGCCCAGTTCCTCCTGCGTGACGTCCTCGCCGACGGCCGCGCGCACCAGGTGCGGCCCCGCCAGCGCCATCGAGCCGCGGCCCTTGACCATCGGCACGAAGTCGGCGAGACCGGGGATGTAGGCGGTGCCGGCGGCGCACGGGCCCATCAGCGCCGCCACCTGCGGGATCACGCCGCTCATCACGACCTCCTCGCGGAACAGGTGCCCGGAGCCTGCGAACATCGCGCCCGCCGCCTCCTGCACGCGCGCGCCCGCGGAGTCCAGCAGCCACACGAACGGGATGCGCTCGCGCAGCGCGAGCTCGCGCAGGCGCGTGACCTTGAGCTCGCCGGTCATGCCCATCGAGCCGGCCATCACCGTGAAGTCATACGCGCACACGGCGGTCAGCCTGCCGGCGACCTTGCCGTAGCCGGTGATCACGCCGTCGGCCGGCGCGTCGACGCCGTCCATCGCGCGCTGGGAGAAGTGCGGTTTGCCGTGGATGCCGAGCTCGACGAACGTGCTCTTGCCCGTGCCGGGATCGGTGTCGATCAGCAGCGCGATGCGCTCGCGCGCGGTGAGCTTCTCGCGCGCATGCTGCGCGGCGATCTTCTCCTCGCCGCCGCCCAGGCGAATGCGCGCGCGGCGCGCCTCGAGGTCCTCGACCAGCGGGCGCAGCAGCGAGCTCGGCGGCGTCGCGGGCGCTTCGGGCGGGGCGTCGGCGGGCGGCGTCGCGGCTTTGCGGGGGCTCATCAGCGACCCTTCCACTGCGGCTCGCGCTTCTCGAAGAACGCGGTGACGCCCTCGACGATGTCCTCCGTCGAAAGTGCCAGGCTGAGCTGCGCGCGCAGGTAGTCGAGGGCGTCGTCGAGCGGCATGTCGAGCTGGCGGCGCATCGCCTCCTTGCCCAGGCGCATGATCACGGGCGAGCGGCCGGCGAGCTTGCCCGCCCAGTCGGCGACGAGCGCGTCGAGCTCGGCGTCCGCGACGACGCGGTTGACGATGCCCGCCGCGAGCGCCTCCTGCGCGCTCCAGCGCTCGCCCAGCAGCAGCAGCTCGTTGGCCTTCTTGCGCGGCACGTTGCGGTAGATCAGCGCCATGATCATGAACGGGAACGTGCCGACGTTGATCTCCGGCGTGCCGAACGTGGCCTCCTCGGAGGCGAGGATCAAGTCGCACGCCAGCGCGATCCCGAGCGCGCCCGCGAGCACATGGCCGCGGACCGCGCACACGGTCGGCTTGCCCAGCGCTCCGATCAGCTTGAACAGGCCGACGAAGCGCTCGGAGCCGAAGTGCTTGTCCACGAGCGGCGCGTCGGCGCCAAACCCGCCGAGGCTCGCGCCGGAGGAGAACGTCTTCGCGTGCGAGGACGCGAGCACCACGCAGCGCACGTCCGCGTCCTCGCGCGCGCGCTCGAACGCGGCGATCAGGCCGGCGAGCAGCTCCGGCGAGAGCGCGTTGCGCGTGTCCGGGTCGTTGAGCGTGATCGTCGCGATGCCCGCGTCGGCGACGTCGTAGAGAACCTTGTCCGTTGGCACCGGCGCATCCTACCCTGATCGCGTGCGGGTGGGAAGTAGGGAGCGCTACTGTTTACTTTTGCGTGGGAGGGAATGGCGCCTTGACCGTCACTGGGACCCCCGGCGCGAGAATGTCCGCCTGGGCTGAGCCATACTCCCCATCCGCCCGCCTTAGAACTCCCCATTTGTCCGGCGGCGTATTCCCCATTTGTCCGCCACCACGGGTACCCTGAAGCACATGCCCACATCCTTCATAGACCGCCATATCCGAGCGACTGTCGTGGAGGCACTCGCCGAAGCGAGGGCGGTCTGCCTGTTGGGGCCACGGCAGGCTGGCAAGAGCACCCTAGCCCGCGCGATCGCCGGACAAGAGCACCCGGCGCTGTACCTGACCCTCGATGACGAGGCCACTCGCCGCTCGGCATTGGAGGACCCGACCGGATTCGTTGCGCGCATATCGGGTTCGGCGGTGATCGATGAGGTTCAGCGCGCGCCCGATCTGATGCTGGCGATCAAGGAGCGCGTCGATACGAACAACGAACGTGGCCAATTCTTGCTCGCAGGCTCGGCCAACCTCCTCACCCTCCCGACGATTGCCGACGCGCTGCCCGGGCGCGTGGACTACGTCCACCTCTGGCCCTTCTCACAGGGCGAGCTGATCGGCCGGCATGAGAGCTTTGTCGACCGTCTGTTCGCCGGCGAAGCCCCGCCCGTCGAGGACGCGGAGGTGGGACGCGAGGCATACGCAGCGCGCATCGTCGCCGGTGGCTTTCCTGATGCTCAAGACCGGACCGGACGGGGTCGCGCGCGCTTCTTCACAAGCTACGTGTCAAGCATGCTCGGCCGTGACCTCCGGGACGTCGCGAATGTGCGGGATGAGGCCAACGTCGAGCGACTTCTGCGGATCGTCGCGGCCCGCTCAGCCGCTCTTCTCAGCTCGCGCGCGATTGCAAGCGAGCTCGGCGTGGACCACAAGACCGTGTCGGCGCAGATTCGCATCCTGGAAGACCTCTTTCTAGTAGCGCGTCTGCAGCCGTGGCACGTGAACCTCGGCAGCCGCCAGGTGAAGACTCCGAAGATCTACATGACCGACACTGGGCTGCTCGCGCACTTGACCAACGTCAACGCCACGAGCGTCGTCCGGAGTCCGACCTCCGCAGGCTCGATCTTCGAGACATTCGCCGTGATGGAGTTGGCGAGACAGCGCAGCTGGGCTGAGAACCCCGCCACTCTCTTTCACTATCGAGACAAGCAGCAGCGCGAGGTCGATGTCGTCCTCGAGCTCGGCAGCGGCGAGGTCGCCGGAGTCGAGATCAAGACAGCCGCGGGCGTTCGACCCGGAGACTTCGCGGGACTCAGCTATCTGCGCGACAAGCTCGGCTCCCGCTTCAAGGCAGGTGTCGTCCTCTATACCGGGAAGCAAGCCCTCAGCTTCGGCGACCGGCTCTCTGCCGTGCCTCTGTGCGGGTTGTGGGCGTGATGTGGCGAGGGAGATCTCTGGCCCTAGCCTAGCCGCGCGCGACGAACACATCGGTCGCGGCCAGCGTGAGCGTATGGCCGGCGCGCGCGAGCGTCGCCTCGGACACGCGCTGCGGCAGCGCTGACACGAAGCGGTAGGCGATCATGCCGCGGACGTCCACGCGTGCGCGCAGGCGAAAGCCCGGCGCGGGCGACTGCACGTCGGACGCGTGGGCCGGTCCGTTGTCGGTCTCGTCGATCTCCTGCACGATGACCGAGCTGCCGCGCTGCAGGCTGTGAAACGTCGGCAGGTAGTACTGGATCGGGGCAGAGCCGTAGAACTGGACGGCGGTGATCGCGCGCTCGCGTGGGGCGTGGGCGAGCTCGCTGGCCAGGCCCCGCCAGTCTTCACGTTGCAGGTTGGGGCTCACGTCGACGTCGACCGAGATCACGAGGAACGCCAGCGCGATCGTCGCGGCGATCGCGATCCCGGCGCGACCGGTGCCGGGCCAGACGACCACCACGGCGATCAGCGCGGTCAGCGGGACCATCGCGCCGACGACGTTGCGCGGCGCGAGGAAGTCCTCGCCGAGCACCGCCAGCAGAACCGGGATCAGGACGCCGCAGGCGGCGATCGACAGCGGCACGAGCGCCGCGCGCGGCGACTGCGGGCGCGCGCGCATTTGCCGCAGGCCGAGCCCGAGCCCGGCGAGGATCGGCAGCGCGACGAGCAGCGCGACCGCGTGGCTGAGCGGTTTCGGCACTTCGCCGACGCCGGTGTCCGGTCGCAGGCCGGAATAGCCGCTGAGGTAGTACTGGGCGATCGCCTCCAGCCGCTGTTTGAGCGGCCATTCGGCGATCCATTCCGTGTTGCGCCCGCCCTGCGCGAGGATCAACGGCACGAGCGCCGCGCCGACGATCGCCAGCGCGCCGGTCGCCGGCAGCGCCGCCGCGCGCGTGCGTCTTTCCCACAGCAGCCAGAGCACCATCGGGATCAGCAGGAACACCGCGAAGTACTCGCTGAGCAGCGCCAGTGCGCCCGCCACCGCAAAGGCCGCCACGCGCCCGCGCGTGGGCTCGCGCTGGACGCGCAGGAAGCAGAGCATCGCGAGCGCGGCCATCAAGACGAACAGCCCGTACGCGCGCGCCTCCTGGGAGTACCAGATGAACAGCGGGTTGACCGCCACGAGCGCGGCACAGACGATCGCGGCACGGCGGCCGCGCGCGCCTTCCAGCTCGCGCCCGATCGCCCAGGCGACGGGCACAGCCGCGATGCCGGCCAGGGCGCTTGGCAGGCGCAGGGCGACCTCGCCCGTGCCCAGCACGCGCGCAGCGGCCCACACGAGCACGTACCACAGCGGCGGCGTGTTCTCAGTGTGCGCGACCTCTCGCAGCGTGGCGAACAGGCTCGGGTGCAGGACGTTGACGGGCGTGAACGCCTCGTCGAGCCAGAAGCTCTGCAGGTCGAGCGTTGACAGCCGCAGCGCGGCGGCGAGCAGCGTCAGTGCGGCCAGCGGCCACCACCGGGGCAGCCGCGTGGCGGTGCGCTCGCTCATGCGGGCGTGAGCCTACCGACGCCTTCCGACGCCCGCGCCGCTCAGCTCACAGCGTCACGGCTTCTGAGCTGGGCACGCGGCTCTTGGCGTGTGCGATCAGACGACACCGCGTCGCGGCCTTGCCATGCAGGTGGCGACACGCTCGCAGTGCGAGCTTGAGCTCGCGCGCGGCACGCCGTCGTTCGATCTGTTTGAGCTGCGCTTCGGTGATCGTCTGCTTGGGCGGCGGCGGCGTCACGTGCACGGGGATGTTGATCGCGAGCGTGTCGACGCGCACGGCGATCGTCGCGCCTTCGGCGCTGAACGTGAACCTGGCCCGCACGGGCAGGCCGTTGGGGGCGATGAACACTTCCAGTTCGAGCTTGGGCGGCGGCGCGGGCTTGGCCGGGGCCTTCGGGCCGCTCACGGGCGAGGTTTCGAGCAGCGAGTTCAGTGGATGTTCCGGCTGCTTGGACTGCGACTTCAACTGTTCCAGGAACGGCGCGGGATTGAGCGTGGCGTTGAACTCGATGACGCGCTGGCCGTCGACGGTCGCGGGACCGGACTCTTCGAGGCTGAGCGCGCCGTTGAGCTCTTCGATCAGCTTGCTGTAAGTGCCCTGCTGACCCGCTTGATCGTTGTCGAGGATGCCGCCGGGGTCGAGGCCCGAGCCTTCCTTTCCTTCCTTCCGCGGGCTGCTGACCCAAGGACGCCCGCCGTCGATTTCCCCGGCGGTGCTCCGGTAGCTGTAGGCGGTGTCGCCGATCAGCCGCGTCTGCACCTCGGGAAGGCCGAGCAGACCGCCGACAGCCGTAGCCTCGGGCGGGGAGTCGCTGGCTTCCCCGTCGCCGGCGATCAGCAGGATGAACGGCACGCCCTGGCCGAACAGGCCGCCGAGCGAGACTTCCTCCTGAAAGGAGAAGCGCTCGGAGTTGGCCTGCAGCTGCGCCATCTGCTGCTCGAGCGCGACCAGATCGGGCGGGAGCGCGGCTGCGCGAGCGGGGGCAGCCGGACACAGGAACGCCACCAGGAGCGCCAGCAGGGCAACTGCTCCTGCCTGCAGCGCGGTCGGTCTCCGTACGCCTTCCATGCCATACCCCCCTCTCGCGGTCGCCGTCGCGCGGCCCGACCGCGGCGGCCCGGCCGAGGCGCATTCTGCCATACGGCATTGTCCCTTGTGGGGATCTGGGCGTCGCGAAAAGTAGACAGCTCTACTGTTTACTTTTCGAGCGAGCTACGTTAGCGTCTCGGGTCCACCGCGCCGGCGCACCCCGCAGCGACCGGCCACGAGACCCAGCAAGGAGACCGCCCCCATGGCCGCCACCGCCGAGAGCGTCCTGAAGCCAGACTTCAAGAGCCAGCGCAAGCACTTCATCTTCACCGACGAGCACGAACAGCTGCGCGAGTCGATCCGCAACTTCGCGATCAAAGAGCTGGCGCCGCACGCTGAGGAATGGGAGGAGACGACGTTCCCGGACTCGGTCTTCCCGCGCATGGGCGAACTGGGCTTCCTGGGCTTGGACAAGCCGGAGCAGTACGGCGGCCAGGGCGGCGACTACTACACGAGCCTGGTGCTCGCGGAGGAGATCACCAACGCGAACTCGGGCGGGCTGGCGATGGGCCTGGCGGTGCACACGGACATGGCGATGCCGCCGATCCTGGCGTTCGGCACGGAGGAGCAGAAGCAGGAATGGGTGGTGCCGGCGATCAAGGGCGAGAAGATCCTGTGCCTGGGCATCACCGAGCCGGACGCCGGCTCGGACGTGAAAGGGATCAAGACGCGAGCCGTAAAAGACGGCGATGACTACGTCATCAACGGCTCCAAGACGTACATCACCAACGGCCACCGCGCGGACGTGATCGTGCTCGTGACGAAGACCGACCCGGACGCCGGCTACGACGGCTTCACGCTGTTTCTGGTGCCGATGGACGCGCCGGGCGTGATCCGCGAGAAGCGGCTGGAGAAGCTCGGCATGCACGCCTCGGACACGGCGCTGCTGGCGTTCCAGGACGTGCGCGTGCCGGCGTCCGCCGTGCTCGGGCAGGTCGGCAAGGGCTTCTACCACATCATGTGGGAGCTCCAGGGCGAGCGCCTGATCGGCGCCGCCGGCATGGTGGCGGGTGCGCAGAAGTGCTTCGAACGCACGTTGCAGTACGCGCACGAGCGCAAGGCGTTCGGCCGCGAAATCGGCAAGTTCCAGGTGATCCGCCACAAGTTCGCGGAGATGGCGACGAAAATCGAGTCCGCGCGGCAGATGACCTACATCACGGCGTGGCGCTTCAACAACGGCGAGTACCCCGTGCGCGAGATCTCGATGTCCAAGCTGCACGCCTCGCGCGTGCTGTGCGAAGTGGCGGACGAATGCATCCAGATCCACGGCGGCGCGGGCTACATGCGCGAGTACGGCGTCGAGCGCGTGTGGCGCGACGCGCGCCTGAACCGCATCGGCGCGGGCACCGACGAGATCATGCTCGACGTGATCGGCCGCTCCTACGGGCTGTGAGGCGACGGCAGCCGCTCAGCCGGGCGGCGCGAGACGACGAGCGTCGGCGCGAGCCGGCGGCGGAGGCTACGATTCACGAGCGTCGATCCCAGGGCGGCTGCGAGCGGGGGCCAGATGCCGATGGTGACGTTCATGCGGTGCTCTGCGTAGTGGCGCATCAGCTCGGCGTTGCGCGCGTCCTCGTCGTCCGGGTGGCGGGCTTCGATCGCTTCGACTTGGCGCCGCCGCTGCTGATGCTCGGCATCCGAGGGCACCGCCGGGCGCGGCGTCAGGCGCCGGCTGAGCACTTGCGTGGCGACCCGCGCGAGCGCCACCGCGAGCGTGCGCCACAACGCGATCCGCCTGCCGGTCCTGCGGTCGACAGTGCGCACGCCCATGATCCACGCTCCCGGCGTCCCGACCTGCTCGCCGAGGACGGTCACCGCCGGCCCGAGCGCGCGCGTCCAGCGTGGCGGGCTGGCAGCCTGCTGGCCGGACTTGCGGGCACGCCATGCTCGGCGCCAGTAGAGGACCGCGGGGAGCGCCATCACGGCCGTGTCGATCAGATCGGCCAACGCTCTCCTCGCCCGCGGCGCAGGCTCCAGGGCGGCGTCGATCGCAGTCGCCTCGTCCATCGCCAGAGGATCATCCTCGGTCCTCACGCCGCATGCGGCCCCGCTTTGGGGCCGCACATGTGCGGCCCCGCCGGTAGGCGCATGCGCCTACCGGAACAGCTCCACAGCGATGGCTGCGACGCCCCGCCCGGCTCAGTCGACCGAGCCACGCGGCACGACCCACTCGGTCGGCTGCTGCGTGACCGTCGCGATCAGCTCGAAGTCGGCGTCGTAGTGCAGGACCGTCAGCCCCGCCCGCTCGGCCGCGGCCGCGACAACCAGGTCGGGGACGTTCGCGCCGCGGTGCTGACCTTGGTCGGCAAGCAGTCCCTGAACTTCCAAGGCGCGATCCATCACCGACTGATCAATCGCGACGTGAGCGAAGCGCAGGCCGATCTCTTCTCGCCGAGCTCTGTGCTCCTTGCCGGAACGGGCGCCGAACAGGAGCTCGAGGTCTGTCATCGAGCAGATCGCCAGCGTCCCCGACATGATCATCGGCTCGATCCGCGCCGCCACGGGCGCCTTCGCCGTGCGGGTCAAGACGCTGTTGTCTACGAGATGATGGGCGGCGGCGGCCACGCGCGGTCCATGATCTCGGGGTTGCTCAGATCCTCGTTCTCCTTGAGCCACGCGATCAGCCGCTTGCCCGCCTCGCGCCGCACTACCTCGCGCAGCGCCTCGTCCACTGTGTCCTTCACGCCGCGCGTCCCCAGTATCTCCCTGGCTTTCGCGAGCATATCCTCATCAATATCCAATGTTGTCCTATGCACGCAATCAATATAGCCTGATGCGGCAATATCAGGCATACAATCTCCCCTGTCGATCCTGATGGCGACATCCTCCCCCCCCTTCTCCGACGAGCACGAACAGCTGCGACAGTCGATCCGCGGCTTCATCGACCGCGAGCTCGCGCCGCACGCGGAGCAGTGGGAGCGGGAGTGCTGGTTCCCTGACGAGGTATTCCCGAAGCTCGCCGCGCAGGGCCTGCTCGGGCTGAAGTACCCGGTCCAGTACGGCGGGCAGGGCGGCGACTACCTGCACGAGGCGGTC
>Ga0116106_1000998_pt1 | contig 14855 bp, 10 predicted proteins | sample June2015DPH_6_50_FD_89717 | JGI IMG/M metagenome (GOLD analysis project Ga0116106, IMG submission 89717) | Peatland microbial communities from SPRUCE experiment site at the Marcell Experimental Forest, Minnesota, USA - June2015DPH_6_40 | ecosystem: Environmental > Terrestrial > Soil > Wetlands >...
ATGATGTTTCGCAAAATTCGGACACCAGCAATAACTACATGGGGGGCGTGATGCTCTCCCAGTTTCTTGTCGACTTCGGCCGCCGGCATGGCTTTGTTTCGGAGCGCCAGTTTGAGGCCGCTGCCGCGGCTGCCGATCAACAGCTCACCGAGCTTGATCTGATCTTCGAAGTCTCTCAACGATACTTCGCGTTGCTGCAGGCGAAACGATTGATCGCGGTTTACGAGAAAGCAGTGGAGCAGCGCCAGTATCACCTGCACGAGGCCCAGGTTAAGGCTAATGCCGGCCTGCGGCCACAGATCGATACCTATGTAACGGAAGCCGAAGTGGAGCGAGCCCAATTGCATCTTGTCGATGCGCGCAATGAGCACGAAGATGCAAAGGTTGCCCTCGACAATGCTTTGGGGCTGAGTGACTCGGCGCCTGGATACGAACCGGCAGACATCTTAACTTACTATCCGGTTAAGGATTCATTGCAGGTTTTGCTTGACACCGCTTTTCGGTCCAGACCTGATCTGACGGCGCTTCAGGATCAAGCAAAGGCGATGGGAGCGAGAATCGTCCAGTATAAGAGTGACTACTATCCTACTGTCAACGCTGTAGGCGGGTACTCGGCGTTGGGGACCGGGACTCCTGCTGTAAACAATTTCAACGCCGGAATAGTAATCACCTGGCCAATCTTCAACAGCTTTCTTACCACTGATCAAATTGCAGAGACCAGGCTTCGGCAACACGCGATCCTTCGCGCGATCGAAGACCTTCGGCAGGAAGTAATCTTGCAGGTTCATACCGCATTTCTCAATTGGCAGGCTTCTCTTCAACGCATCATGCGCGCGGAAAAGACACTTGCTGCTTCGCGCGCGGAACTGGAACTCGCGGAGAAGCGCTACGAAGCAGGGCTGACGAGTATTATCGAACTAGAAGATGCGCAACGTAACTATACTTATGACGATGCCGCGTACGCCGACGCTCTCTATGGATTCTCTACCACCAAGGCAGCGGTTGACAGAGCGACAGGCCGATCGCTGTCGGAAGTCCAGCGGTAATAGCCAATTTGCAACGAGCCTCCGCATCCTAAGGGAAGCTATGCTGAAATATACCAAGATATTGTGTGCGTTTGACTTCGATGGAAATTCGACGGCCGCATTGCTTCTGGCGAGCGCATTAGCCAAGGAGAACAACGCCACGCTTCACATACTGCACATTGCCAGGGTGCCTACCCAGGATATGGACGTCCCGCTTCCGTTTGATGCCGAACCTCGTTGGGAGAAGGACGCCAGAGCCAAGCTCGCGCAAATTGCCAAAGACACGACGACGGCAGGAGTGCAATATGTGATCGATGTCAGGACGGGAGTGCCTGATATCGACATCGTGCGAGTTGCTCGCGAGCTCGCAGTGGACTTGATCGTAATAGCTACACACGGGCGCACCGGTTTCAAGCATTTCGCTTTAGGGAGCGTCGCCGAACGTGTGGTCCGGGAAGCGCCCTGCCCCGTGCTTGTGACGCGAGCGACGTTTCCAGCATCCGTGCCTGTTTCACGCTCACCATAAATCAAAGAGTCATCGACATTTTCCGGCGTGCCTCTCGCGCTTTGGCGCGAATCCCTGCCCGAGGTTTCGGGCTGCCCGCCTGGCCAGCGACCACGTGATCGATATTTCCCAGGTCGGTGCCAGATTCAATTACGGCAGAAACTCCGCCCGCGCCACCGTGACCGCGTTGGCGGTAATATTGGCGAAGCCCGCTCTTAAGAAGGCTCTCTGACTCAGGCCGGCCGCTTTTTCACCCGCCGAGTCGGTGATGATTTCGCCGCTGGGGTTTTCGGTCTGACTGTGAGCACCGGGCACGGCGCTTCCCGGACCACACGTTCGGTAACGCTACCCAGAACGAAATGACGAAGACCCCTGCGTCCATTAGTCGCCATTACGATCAGGTTGGCGCCCAATCGTTTCGCTGCTTGAAGAACCTCGACGCCTGGATCGCCCGTCATGACTTCGATTTCGTAGCGGGCTTTGCCATTGACTTTCCCGCGCGCCAGCCGCGCAAGCTTGGTTCGCGCGGCAGCCTCCATCTTATCGAAAGGTAACGCCACCTCAGGTCCGGGAGGTATTGCAACTACGTGAAGCAGGTAGAGAGTCGCTTTTCGCTCTTGGGCGAGTTCCAAGGCAAGCCGCAGAGCCACGAGCGAGTTCGGGTCGAATGCAACCGGACAGAGAATCCTTTCGAATTGAAGCATCTGGTCCCTTTTTGACAAACGCAATCCGGCAGTTTCGAGCAAACGCCCGCAACCGCTTGCGCTGTCGATAAACCTTACGACGTATACATTAGACGCCGCAAAATTGGGACCGTGAGGAAATCGGCGCACGGCCCTCCATTTCGGGTTATAAGGGCCGTGCGAGAAAAAGTTGCGCGGGAATAAAAAACGTGCAGATACAATCACGCGCCAAGTCAGGCACCGGCGCGTGATTCAGAAGACCATTGAGGGCTTCACTCGCAACAGTCAACTGCGACCATGACCGTCCCCGTGTCCGCCGCCTCCGTGTCCGCCACCCGTATGCGCTGCAACTGCATGCCCGCTGCCACCGACAGAACGACCACCGCCAAATGAATGCCCACCAGCTAGCCCATTGCCACCGACGTTATGTCCGCCAGTGAATGCATGTGCGTCGCGATATAAGCCATGATTCCAATCATGGCCACCGTACCATCCATCGCCCCATCCGCCGTACCCGCCTCGGAAACCAGGTTCATACACAGGGTATCCGCCGCCATATGCATATGACGGACCCATGCCGATGCCGGAATATGCAGGGGACCCATTTCCACCGCCGTAGCCGTATCCAGGACCGTAGCACCCTTGAAGCGCCAGCATTCCAAGCGCTAGAAAAGGCGCCGACAACATCAAAATTTTGCGCTTCATTTTCGTTTGCCTCACCTATAAGACGTCGAACTGGACCCGCTCGATACACTTGCAGATGAGGCCTGAATCCTCGCAGTCATCATCACCCGGAAACGTGAGCATTGAGCAGCGCCAGCGCACACAGCGCGGAACCACTTCTTAACAGTTGTTCAGATTGTCACAGCAGGCTGAAGCTGCATCGAACGCTTCATTCTTATTCTTCGGCCTGCTTTCTGTCTTTGAAAAATCCGAACAGATATTGCGCGACGCGTCGCATCTGGATTTCCTCCGAGCCCTCCGTGATGCGATAGCGCCGGTGATGCCTGAAAATGTGCTCGAATGGCTTATGCCGCGAGTACCCGATCGCGCCATGCACCTGCATCGCGCGGTCCGCCGCTTCGCACACCAACCGGTTCGCCCGGTAGTTGCACATCGCGACCTTGTCGGAAAGTTTGAGCGCAACCTCGGGCTTCGACATTTGATCCATCTGCCACGCGGTCTTGTGGATGAGGTTGCGGATCATCTCGGCTTCGGTGTGCAACTCGACCAGCGGCCATTGAATCGCCTGGTTGCTCGCGAGCGGTTTTCCGAACGGCTTGCGATCCTTGGCGTATTTCACGCTCTCGTTGATGCAATATTGCGCCGCACCCAGCGAACTCGCCGCCTGGCGAATGCGATTCTCGTGAACGAAATGCTGCGCCACCGCCAGCCCGTTTTCCGGATCGCCAAGCATTGAGTCGGCCGGCACCGCGACGTCGGTCAGCGAAACTCGCGGGTGATCGGTAGGCATGTTGAACGTCCACAAATACTCTTCGACCTTGAAGCCTGCGCTTTTGGTCGGAACGATGAAGCAGGTGATGCCGCGCGGGCTGCCATCTTTGCCGCTGGTCCGTGCGAACACGAAATCATGCGTAGCGACATGCAGCCCCGTATTCCACATCTTTGCGCCGGTGATTCGCCATTGATCGCCGTCGCGAACTCCGCGTGTCTCCATCCAGGTCGCGTCGGAACCGTGCCTGGGTTCGGTCAGTCCGAACGCGATCCTCATCGAACCGTCCAGCAGCTTGGGAATAACTTCCTTTTTCTGCTGCTCGGTGCCGAAGTCGCGAAACATCAGCACGGTCGGCAGATTGCCGACGATTGAGCTTTCGTTCTGCAAATCGTTGTGCAGCCCGAGTCCCTTGGCCGCCAGGTACTCGCGAATGATCGCCATCGCGAGGTTGGTGCCGTCCCTGCCGCCGTATTCTTTGGGCAGCGCGTAGCGATAGTGCCCCGCCTTGTCGGCGCGCCGGTGCATCTCGCCCAGCAGCGCTTCCCACTCATGGCGCGGCAGTCCGTCGCGCTCGAAGTCAGTGCGCGCCCATTCGCGGCGATGATCGAAAAACCGGATGTTGTCGTTCTCGCGTTCGAGCGGCTTGATCTCCTTCTCGATGAACGCATCCAGCTCGGCGAGGTAGGCGATGATATCGGCGGGAATATTAAAATCCACGGCGTTTCTCCTCAGGCAATTACATTATGAGCGAGGCGTAACAGAGTGCGGTTTAGAACGGAAGCGCAATCCCGCACTCAAAAAGCGCGCACGGATGCGATCAGGCTGGCGCAATCGGCGATCGATTTATTCAGCGGTGGCTGGGGGCGTCTCTCCGATGCTCGGCGACAGTTCTTCCAATGTCTTCCCGCGAGTCTCGGGGACGAACCACAGCACGATCACAACGCCAAGGATCGGGCCCCCTGCAAAGAGCGACGCCGCGTTGCCCAAACCGCCGAGCCGCCCCGAGAGCAGCCCGATCACGACCGGCGACAGCATCCAGCAGATCTGTCCAATCACCTGCACGCACAGACCATATCCGGTTGCTCGAATCGAGGTCGGAAACAACTCGGTCGAGAGCGCCGAGGTCGCGGTGCGCGCCGCTTGATACGCAAACATCGTGACGACTTCGCCCGCAAGGATCGCGCCGTAACTGTCGCTGGTGAACAGCACGTACATTGCCCCCGCCGACATCAGGTAAAATAAACTGGTCGTAAACTTTCGTCCCAGCCGGTCCATCAGAAATCCGCTCAGGAGGCTGCCGACCGTGCCCATCGCGTAGGCGAGAATTATCGCCACCGCGACCTGGTGCGATTTCCAATGATGATCGCGCCGCGCATAGAGGCTGAAGTAGGTAACCGTCGGGCCGCCGATCAATCCGATCGAGTTCCATAGCCCGGCCATGACCAGCAGGCGCGAGCGATACGGACCCGCAAACGGCGCCAGGGAATTGCGAATCGACGTCCAGAATTCGGGACGCGGCAGGCCGGCTGCCGCCCGCGCCCGCTCGAGCGCATTGAAGCGCGCGGTCTCGCGCACTCCGCGGCGCAAAAACGCAACCATCACCAGCGGCGCGATCCCTAGCAGGTACATGCCGCGCCATCCCCATCGCGACTCCGCCATGATCGCGTAGGTAAGCCCCGCGGCGGTCACCCCGAGAAACGCAACCATGTGCAACGCCGCGATCGCGCGCCCGCGTGTCGCGTCGGGAAATTCCTCGCTGATCATCGTGACGGCAACCCCGAACTCTGCCGCGAGAAATATCTGCGAGGTGCTTTGAAAAATCGTGAACGACTTCACGCCGGTCGAAAGCGCCGTGAACAAAGTGAAAATCGTGTAGCAAAGTACGGTCGTGGAGATGATCGGCTTTCGGCCGTAACGATCGGCGAGGATTACCACCAGGAACGACAGCATCCCGCCGAACCGCACGATCGTCGCCATCAGGCCGATGGCAGGGTCGGCCAGGTGAAAGGTCCGCGCGATCTCAGGCGTCGCCAGATGGAAGATCGTGATGTCGTAGCCTTCGAAAATCGTAGCCGACATCAGCATCGCAAACAGCGCGGCCAAATAGCGGCGCGGCCGCGCGATCCACGGGGCTATTTTCGGTGGTTCTGACAAGCTGTTTGGAGGAGCGGCCTGCATCGCGGATGCTTGCGCGGTTGTGAGATTGGACTGAGCGGCTTCCCGCCGTTCTACTTCGTTTTGGCGGCCATTCCGGTTCCGGACAGCGCCACGGACTGCGGCGAGCCGGACGCGTTGTCATAAATCTTCAAGCTTCCGATTTGTGCTGTCGTGTTCGTCGGCTTGAAGGTCACCGATACCTTGCAGCTCTTGCCCGGCTTGAGTGTCTTTTTGCATTCCGACTTCACTGCGAACACCGCCGGCGACGCGCTCTCCATCTCGATATCCACCGCCAGCCTTGTTTGTTTGCTGTTCGCATTCATGATCGTGACCCGCTTGGGCTGACTGGTAGTCCCCATTGTCACCTTATCTCCGAATGCGATCGAATCGGGAGTGATGGTCAGATTCGCCCTGATACTGGGTAACAATCCGAACACAGCGAGTTGGGTCTGCGTTCCCATATAAACCGAGCCATTGGCTACCGTCGGAACTGTGAACTTCACTGCCGGTCCGGGGTCATCCGAGCTGAACTGGTTGCTGTCGTATAGCTCGGTGTTCAGGTTGGTCGCATCGAACGCATAGAGAATCGCCGGACCACCTGTATTCCATGCCGAACTGTTGATCGCCCACATGATGCCGCCGGTCGTGCCATTGGCGGAGATGGCCGGCGACGCACCCGGGTATCCAAAGGTGAAGGCTCCCGCGGTCGATGCGGGCGGTCTCTGGATCAGTCCCTTCGAGATGACGAACATCTTCGGCTGGTCGGAAACACCGATCGTGTAGATCATGTTCTGCAGACGGCTCTTCACTTTTCCCTGCCAGTACGCGGGCGTGCTCCACAATCCGCCGACTGCTCCGTGCAGTTCCTGCACAACCTGGTCGGCAGGATTGAATCCACCCATGTCGTCGCGATTGACAACATAAAGCGTGCCTTGCTTGCCGGCGCTGACCATCAGATGAGGATTAGCCGGCGCGTCGGTCTGATCAGGCAGCATGAGGTTGCCACCCGAGCCCAGGTCCAGGTCGTCCTCATTCAGGATTTGCTGGTTGGCCGGTGTGAAAAAGCTGCTGACCGACAATGTTCCGCCGCCCGGCGTCAGTCTTAGATAGCTGTCGCCATAGTCGGTTCGTGGCGTAGTAGTTTCGAAAGTTCCGTTGCCGGTTATCGCGATCAAATCGCCATTGGTATCGACGCCGGGACCGCATCCGGATTGCCAGATGCCGCCTTCGGAGCCGTTGGGCGTAGTGTTGTACACTACTACCTGATCCAGCGTCGTCTCGTCATAGCCGAGAATCCATCCATGGTACGGCTGAGTGTCGCAGTGCGATGCGAAGCTCAGATAAACCACGCCGTTTGCGAGCGTCAGCGCCGGGCGATCCATTTGATAGAACGGATCGAAGGTAATTATCCCGCCGACGCCGTCCGGTGCGGTCCCTTCTGCGGTCGCCGCAATCGTTACCGGGCTGTTCGCCTGCTCAACGCCGGTGGTGATATCAAGCGCGTGAAGTTGTTGCTGATAACTATCCGGGCCCAGCTTGAGCGTGGAGATGACGTAGAGGGTTTGCGTGGCCGGATCGATCACCGGCGTAGCAGTAATTCCAAACCAGGGGACCAGATCGTCGCAACCGGGAATATCGGACGACGGCGCTGGGGTAATTCCATTGGCCGGATCGGCGAAGGCTGTCTGCCAGAGCGGAGGACCTGCCGTGTCCGCGTCAAATGCGTACACGCTGTCGAATTCCGTCGCGACGTACACGACGTTATGCGTCCCCTGGCTCGGGATCGCCACCGCTGGCACGTACAACGGCTGCGCGTAAATCTGCCCGTCGACCCTGTCGGTGAACAGCAGGCCAAATTGCGCCGCGGTAACCGTCGAGGGAGTCAGTACACTCTCCGCAAGGTTTTGCCCGGTGCGGAAGTTATCATTGCGATAAAGGAGCGTCCCGGTGAAACCTGGTTCCAACGCACGCGCGGAAATGCCACGGTGTGCCGAGTGCAACCGCCCCGGCGCGCCCGCCGCGTGGCCGATAACGTTGGCGCCTGAGATAGCTGCGACGAGCGCCACCCCCAGAATCAGGCCCCGCGACGATCGCCCTGTCACCTTCCCCACCGGTCGTTCATGTGTGCAGGCATTGTACTGACGTATATGCAGTACGTCCACGCTCAGGCGTCGATGCTCTCACAGCTGCGGGTCGGGCCGTCAATGCGACGGCGCCGATCACGACGCCGCCATGCGCCAGACTGGCCGGCAATCACCCTTGACGTGGCGCTGTCTATTTCGAACTACCGAAAAGTTTTATGTGTTGCGGGCTATTGGCCGCATTGTCCTGGAGTTCGAGTGTGCCCGCGAACTTGCCCCGCTCGTGCGGAGCGAACTCGACGGAGATTATGCAGCTTCCCCCGTTCGCTGCTATTGTGCCGCAGGTACTGGCGCTCACATTGAATGGAGGAGTGGCTGCAGGAGCCGTCGTGAACCAGATCGGCGCCGGACTGGGATTGACCAGTGTAATGCTCTGGGAAGAACTGACGGCGTCAGCTGACACTTGCCCGAAGCTTAGCGATTGTGGATACGCCTTCATCTTCGGTGCGACGCCGCGGCCCTTCAGTTTGACTGTATGCGATCCGAACTCGGCGTTGCTGTTCACCTGAAGCAGGCCATGTTGTTTGCCTTTCGCGGTTGGAACGAATGCGACTTCGATCGTACACGAGGCGCCGGGTTGCAGTTCTCCCCGGCAATTGCTCGAGGTCACGACAAATCCACTACTCACCGCAGGCTGCCACAAGCTCACTGGCACGGCGGTAGCGTGGTTGACAACCGTTATCTTCGCCGGCTTGCCCTGATGGCCCACGACCTCGCTCGGGAACGAAATTGACTTGGGGCCGGCGTCCAGCGTCGCCAAAACGGGACTCGGAGAAGCAGCCGGAGTCGGCGTCGCAGGAGGCATGGCTGTGATGGTCGCGGCCGGCGTGCCCGCCGCGCGGCCGATCGCGTTGGCGCCTGAGATAGCCGCGACGAGCGCCGCCCCCACAATCAGACCCCGGATCGATCGCTCTGTCACTTTGCCCGCCGATGGTTCCCGTGCGCAAGCATTTTACTGACGTACGTGCAGCACGTCCACGATCGGACCTCGATGCTCGCACCGTTCGGCGTGCTCAATCCTGAGGGGCTGCCGATGGTGGAAAACGGCAATCGCGCGGTATCTGGATGAGCGCGAATCGGTCGGATACGATCGCGCGATGGCTATCAAGCGAGTTTGCGTCTATTGCGCGTCGAGTCGTCAGTGCGATCCCGCTTATCACGACGCCGCCGCGCGCCTGGGCCGCGCATTGGCCCGCAACAAGGTGACGTTGGTCTATGGCGGCGGCAGTGTCGGCTCGATGGGGCATCTTGCGGACGCGGCGATTGCCGAAGGCGGCCGCGTGATCGGCGTCCTGCCGCGTTTCATGTACGACCTCGAATGGGGTCATCGCGGACTGAGCGAGTTGCTCATCGTAAACGACCTGCACGAGCGCAAGCGCCTGATGATCGACGATGTCGACGCGGTGATCGCGTTGCCCGGCGGATGCGGCACGCTCGAGGAGCTGTTCGAAGCGATCACGTGGAAGCGGCTCGGGTTGTTCGGCGGTCCGATCGTGCTGGTCAACACTTTGGGTTTCTACGCGCAGTGCGTGGCGTTTCTCGAGAGCTGCATCGAGCGGCGCTTCATGGACGAGCGTCATCGTGCGATGTGGTCGCTCGTCGAACGCCCCGAGGATGTGCTCGACGCAATCGCCGGTGCGCCGCCGTGGCCGCACGAAAATCGCAATTTCGCCGCGCTCTGAGCAGCGGTGACCCCTGCGCCCACCGTTAAGCCCGCGCTCCGTTGTCGCGCGCGGACACGAGGTGACGGGTCTTAGTGCTGTCCCGCTAGCGTTCGATTTTCGCGATGGCGGCGGTGTGGTCGCGGGAGAGATCGGCTTTGAGGAATTCCTCGGTGCCGGGCGTGCCGAGTTCGAATTCCGGCGTGTGATGAATCTTGATCGTCACGTCTGCGGTCCGGCAATCGAGCATATGGCCGCCGGCCGAGCGGTCGGCGGTGATGAAATGCAAATGATAGCCGGGCACGTTTACGCCGCGCAGGTAGTCCGGCGTGAAGAATCCGACGATGGTTCCTTCGACGTCGTGAAACTCGAAGACCGGTTCTTTGCGCGCAGCCTGTTCGAGGCCGACTGATTTGTCCTGTTTGGCGACTGCACGAGTCTTCACGTAGTCGAAGCGCCCTTCGATCCTGAGCGCATGAAAGATGTTCTGCGACGGCAGCATCGTGGCGACCGTCGCGAGCATTTGAGCCTGATCGCAGGGGCGATCGAGCCGCGCGCTTTCGTCGGCCTTAAAAAAGCTCACGGTTGCAAATGGCGTGCGCGTCGAATCCTCGACGGGATGCGCGTGGCCGTCGGCGCGCACCTGGAAGACCTTGCCGTCGAGCTCGATCATCTCGCCGTCGAGTCCGTCGAAAGTGCCCAGACCGAAATCGCCGTGAGTCTTTAGCTCGCCCATCGTCATGTCGCCGGTCGACGCACCTTCCATCAGGGCGTTTACGGTCGAGGTCTGAAATACGGTCTGGTCTTCGTCCCCGAGTAGCCGCTCGAGCGCCTGCACGATTATCGCGGACAGGCTTTGTCCGGTCTGCTTTCGCCGCGCGCCGAGTTGGCGTGCGAGCGCGGGCGGCAGGTGGACGCGAAGCGTTAGGTGTTGAGTCACAAAGAGAGCTACTTGGGGTTGGCTACCGGTTGTACGTTTTCGCCGTCGCGGGCTGCTTGGCCGACGTTGACTGCTACCTTGTCGGTCTGCTTGATACCGCTGATGACCTCGACCATCTGCCCGTTGTCGTAGCCCAGCCGCACCTCGGCGAGGCGCAACTGGTTATTGCGGACGACGGGCACATAGACCTCGCCGTTGCGGAACACGAGTGCGTCGTCGGGGACCATCGGGGATCCGGTGCCCATTTTGACCGTGAATTCAGCGGTTGCGTACATCCCGGGATATAGGGCTTGGTTTTCGTTGGGTAGGTCTACTTCCACCAGCATCGTGCGCGTGTCGGGGGAGAGCGCTTCGGGATGACGCGTTATGGTGCCGACGAATTTCTGGCCGGCGTAGCCCATGGCCGTGATTGTGGCTGGGTCGCCGTTCTTGATGAACGGCGCGATGTTCTGGGGCACGTACGTGAACACGCGCAGGGGGGCCACCCGGGAGATACCGATGATCGCTCCCTCGCCGGGTGTGCCGGGGGTCGTGTTCGCGGGCACGAGGTGGCCGGGATCGATGTAGCGCGCGGTGACGATACCGTCGAAAGGCGCGGTGATCGTCTCGTAGTCCTGGTTGGCGATGTCCTGTTCGAGGGTGGCTTTGGCTTGCAGCATCGTGGCGTGGGATTCATCGGCTGCCTGCTGCGCGATGACGCTTGCCCGCAGGAGGGCCTGGTTGCGCTTGTCGGTGATCAGAGCGAGGTTGTAGCTGGCGCGCGCGTTGGCGACCTGTTGATCGAGTTCGGGCGACGTGAGGACGGCGAGCAGTTGTCCCTTGTGGATGCGGTCGCCCTTGTCGACCTTGATCGTCTTCAGGTAGCCGGGGACTTTTGCGTATATATCGGTCTCGTCGAAGCCGCGAATGGTGGCGGGCAGTTTCAGATCGCGCGTGGCCGGAGCGAGCGACACGTCGGCAACCAGCACATGCGGACCGGGTTCCTGTTGCTGCGCGAGTTCCGACGTCTGGCGCTCGAGCCAGAACTCGCGGGCTAGCACGAGGCCGGCGGTCGCGACCAGCGCGACGATGATGGCGATGACCCATCCGGCAAAGAAAAATCCTCCGGGAGCGGGTACGCTGAAGTTCTTCGGATCGTCTTCTTTCTCGGACATATGCGATTACTATGCGCCCGGCAGGTTGACTGCTTCGATCTCGGCGTCGCGCTCTTTTTTCCCGATCACGTCGCGGCCGAAGATCGAATAGACGGCCGGCACGACGAACAGCGTCATCATTGTGGCAGCTATCAGCCCGCCGATCACGGCGCGCCCCAGCGGAGCATTTTGCTCGGAACCCGAGCCGAGCGAAAGCGCCATCGGGAGCATCCCGAGAATCATCGCAAGCGCGGTCATGATGATCGGGCGGAAGCGGATGCGACCGGCCTCGATGGCCGCGGCGAGCGGACTATAGCCTTCTTCACGCAGCTCATTGGCGAAGGTGATCAGCAGGTTGCCGTTGGCGACGCCGACGCCAACCGCCATGATCGCGCCCATAAGAGATTCGACGTTGATGGTCGTGCCTGTCATCGCAAGCATCCAGAGCACGCCGGCGAGCGCGCCCGGCACCGCCATCATGATGACGAAAGGCTCGAGCCACGATTGAAAGTTCGCGACCATCAGCAGGTACACGAGGACGATGGCGAGAACCAGCCCCTCGCCAAGGGTGCGGAACGAATCGCGCATCGCCTGGCTCTGGCCGCGGATGACGACGTGAGTGCCGGCGGGCAGCTTGCCGAGGCTATCAATCTCGCGCTGTACGGCGGAAGTTACGCTGCCGAGGTCGCGGCCGCTGGCGGCGGCATCAACATCGATGACGCGCTGCACAGTGTAATGCGCGACGACCGCGGGATCCCATCCGTGGGTGATCGTACCGAGGTTGCCAAGCAACTGGGCCTGGCCCTGCGTTCCGGTGGATGAAGGGGGCGTGCTCAGCGGAATGTTTGACAGCGTGGCAACCGAGTCGATCAGATGCTGCGGCGACTGCGACACGACGCTGTAGTTGACGCCCGATTTCGGATCGAGCCAGAAGTTGGGCTGCAACAGCATGGCGCCGGAGAGCGTGGAGAGCATGCTCGAGGCAACCTGTTGCTGCGTGATGCCGAGTTGCAGAGCCTTGTCGCGATCGACGTTGACCATGAAGGTCGGATAGTCCTGCGGCTCCGCTATCCTGAGATCGCTGACGCCGGGAATGAGGCTCATCTTGTCCTTCAGGCGCAGCGCGATGTCGTAGTCGGATTGCAGGTCGTTGCCGTTGATCTGCGCGTCGATGGCCGCGGGCAGGCCGAAATTGAGCACCTGGCTGACGATGTCGGCGGCCTGAAAGTACGCGGTGACGTTCGGATACTGGCGCGAGAGCAGGCCGCGAATTTTATTCTGGTAAAGGGCGGTTGGCTTATGATCGGACTTCAACTGGATCAGGATGTCGCAATCCTGCGGCCCGATCGAGTCGGTGTGGTAAAACGCCAAATCGTACGAGAGCGGCAGACCGATGTTGTCGCTGATGCCTTGCAGCTCATCGGCAGGCACCAGGGTGCGAATCGTGCGCTCGATATTGTCCACAACCAGCTCGGTGTGTTCGACGCGCGTTCCGGTCGGCATCCGCACGTGCAAGCTCATCATGCCGGCGTCGATGCTGGGAAAGAAATCCTCGCCGACCACGAACAGCATCGCCAACGAAGACAGAATCAGGATGGCGACGCAGGCCAGCGAGAAATTCCGGCGCGCGATGAACTTGGCGAGTGCGAAACGATACGAGTGCTTGACCTGCTCGAAGCGGGCGTCGAAAGCGCGCACGATGCGGCCCCATCGGCCGGTGCCAAGGTTTTCCTCGTGATCCTCCGGGAGCAGAAGACGCGCCATGGTGGGCACCAGCGTGCGCGACAGAAGGTAGGAGGTGAGCATCGCGAAAACGACCGCCAGCGCAAGCGGGGTGAACAGGAATTTCGCGACTCCGGTCAGTAGCACTACCGGAAAAAAGACGATGCAGATGGCGAGCGTGCCGACAAAGGTCGGCCCGGCGATCTGCGATGCGCCGTCGAGAATCGCGACCAGCAGCGGTTTGTGCAGCGCCTGGTTGCGATGGATGTTTTCGACTTCGACCGTCGCGTCATCCACCAGCATCCCGACCGCCAGCGCGATCCCGCCCAGCGTCATCGTGTTGATCGTTTGCCCGGTGAGCTTGAGACCGACGATGGCGGTCAGAATCGACAGCGGAATCGAGGTGATGACGATGATCATGCTGCGCGGCGAGCCCAAAAAGAACAGCACCATGACCGCGACCAGCAGCGCGGCGGTGACGGCCTCCTGCACGACGTCGCTTAACGCCGCGCGAACGAATTGCGACTGGTCGAACGTGAGCATCACGTTCAAACCCTTGGGAGCGGTGGCGCGGATGTCGGGCAGCTTGGCTTTGACCGCATCGACGACCTTGAGCGTGGAAGCGTCGGCGTGCTTGACGACGAGCAGGTAGGTGGCCTGCTGTCCGTTGAAGCGCACGACGTTGGTTTCGGGCTGATGCGAGTCGGTGACGGGAGCAACGTCACCGAGGAAAACAGGCGCGCCGTTGAGGTACTTGATCGGCAGCTTGTTGAAATCGGCGACTTTCGGCACCGACATGTTCAAGTCAACGTTGTATTCGTAATTTCCCATCTTGGCCGTGCCCGACGGGATGACGACGTTGGTCGAGGCCAGTGCGTTACCGACGTCGTAGGCGGAGAGCCCATTGGCATAGAGCGCGGTGGGATCGAGGTTGACCATCACCGAGCGGCTGACGCCACCCAGCGGAGCGGGCGAGGAAAAGCCGGGAATCGTGAAAAGCTGGATACGGATGAAGTTGAGGCCGTAGTCGAAGAGCTTGTTGGTCGAAAGGACGTCGCTGTAAATGTTGAGCTGCGCGACGGGGACGTTGCTGGCGTTGTACGAAATGATCTGCGGGGGCTGGATACCGCGCGGCAGGTTGCTCAGGATGGTTTCGGACACCGCGTTTATCTGCGCGATCGCGCCGGCGATGTCAGCGCCGGGCTGGAAATAAACCTTGAGCAGCCCGATGCCGTTGATCGATTCGGATTCGATGTGCTCGATGCCGTTGACGGTGGTCGAGTAAGCGCGCTCGGAGATGAAGACCATCCGGCGCTCGACGTCGAAAGCTGACAGACCCGGGTAATTCCAGACCACCATGACGACCGGCAGATCGATCGACGGGAAGATGTCCACGTTCATGAGGCCGAAGCTGAGCACGCCGAGGACGAGC
>Ga0116106_1001000_pt1 | contig 14819 bp, 12 predicted proteins | sample June2015DPH_6_50_FD_89717 | JGI IMG/M metagenome (GOLD analysis project Ga0116106, IMG submission 89717) | Peatland microbial communities from SPRUCE experiment site at the Marcell Experimental Forest, Minnesota, USA - June2015DPH_6_40 | ecosystem: Environmental > Terrestrial > Soil > Wetlands >...
CCGGAAGACCCGGACGGCCGGGCGCGGCTGATGATGCACGAGTGCTTTCATCGCATCCAGGATAGCCTGGGCATGAAGGCTGCCAGCCCTGACAACGCGCACCTCGAATCGCGGGACGGGCGCGTGTGGCTGCTGTTAGAGTGGAGAGCGCTCGAAGTCGCCTTGGAAGAAAACGGAGCGCAGCGAAAGCAGTCTTTGGATGATGCCCTGGCCTTCCGTGCTTACCGCCAGTCGCTCTTCCCAAAGGCCGCCGAGGAAGAACGCGGGTTGGAAATGAATGAAGGGCTTGCCGAATACACGGGAGTGAAACTCAGCACGCGATCGATCTCTGAAATGGTCGTGGTGGCGGCATGCAGTCTGCGGCAGGCGCGGGGGCAGTCGACGCTGGCGCGGAGCTTTGCTTACGTTTCCGGTCCTGCCTACGGCGCGCTGCTCGATTCCTCCGCTATGGAGTGGCGGTCTCGGGTGAAGACGGAGCCCGACTTTGCGGCGCTGATCCGGGCCGCCTACAAAATTGGGCCTGTGGCCGTCTCGGCTGACCAAGCGCTCGAAAGGGCTCACGCCTATCACGGTGACTTCGTGATCGCAGCAGAGACGGAGCGCGAAAATGCTTTCCGTGAGCGCCTGGCGAAATTTCGCGCCAATTTCCTTGCAGGTCCCGTGCTCATTCTTCCGGTGGGAAGAACCTTCAACTATGGGTTTGATCCATACCAAGTTGTGCCTCTCGATGATTCGAACACCATCTACTTGTCTTCGCACGTTACCAGCGATTGGGGAACACTCGACGCCCCGGGCGGAGTCCTGATAGTACGCAAGGATGGGCTGATTGTGCGGCTGCAGGTGCCCGCACCCCATGACTTGAGTGCTCAGCCCCTCCGAGGCGAGGGCTGGACGCTGGTTCTGCAAAAGGGCTGGGCGCTCGTTCCAGGCGAGCGCGCAGGTGATTACGTGTTGAAGCCGGAAAACCGGCCGCACTGACGCAACTTCTCCTTGAGTGACACACCTCTGAAGGGGCTGCTTCTCGATACCGTGCGGCGCTCGGGCGCTGTTACCTTTGAGCGCTACATGGCGTTGTGCCTTTATCATCCGCAGTACGGCTATTACACACAAGGGCGAGACCGCACCGGCGTGGGGGGTGATTACTTCACCAGCCCGGACCTCCACCCCATTTTCGCTCGCCTGGTCGCCCGCCAAGCAGCCGAGATGTGGGAAATGCTTGGTCGTCCCTCGCGGTTCTCGTGGGTTGAGATGGGCGCAGGACGTGGGCTCTTTGCGCAGGATTTCCTCCACTGGGTGAAGCGCGTCCTGCCGGATTTCGCTTCGGCGCTCGACTACGCGGCGATCGAGCCCGGCCCAAGGCATTGTGCTCGCGTCAGGGAGCGGCTGGCGGAAGAAGGTCTTGAAGGAACGGTCCGCCTCCTCGAGAACCTCGAGCAGCTTGCGCCCATCACCGGATGCTTCTTTTCAAACGAGCTGGTTGATGCCTTTCCAGTTGCCGTGGTCACCAGGGCAGGCGGGCATCTGAGGGAAGTTTACGTTGCCGCCCAAGGCGACGAACTCTGTGAGCAGCTCGGCCCCATCCGCAACCCGGCTATTGCCGCTGCGGTGGCGGGTTACCCCAACCCGCTTGAAGAAGGCTGCCGCGTGGAGGTGAACCTGATAGCCACCCAATGGATGCGGTCGGTTGCCGAGAGACTCATCCGGGGCTTTGTTATCACGGTTGATTACGGCGACTTGGCCAAATACCTCTACATAGAGGACCGGCCTCAGGGGACCTTGCTTGCCTACCGCGGTCACTTGCCATCGGAGGACTTCTTCAGCGCCCCCGGAGAATTCGACTTGACCGCGCATGTGAACTTCAGCGCCTTGATCGACACAGGAAAGGATGCGGGACTGGAACTCACGGGCTTCACCAGCCAACAGAGATTCCTCCTGGCGCTGGGTGAAGGGAACGAATTCGCGGACCTTTTCGAACCGGGCGCGGGCGAGGTGGAAAACCTCAAAGCCAGACTCAAACTAAAACGGCTGATTCACCCTGAAGGGATGGGGAACATCTTCAAGGTTCTTGTCCAACATCGAGGGCTCACGTCACCCAGGCTCACGGGATTGAAACACGGAAGTATTAGCCTCTGACAGTCGATATCGGAATCTTATGCCTGCCAAACGCTGCTGCCTTCAACTGGCCTATTTTGTTTCTTGGGTGTAAGGCTTCTTGACGTTCCGGTTGGCCTCGTCCAGGGCGCCCTGCGTGTTGTCGTTGGTCTGCAAGGCGCGCTGGTATTCATTTAGTGCCCGGTCGCGCTGTCCTGTTACGTCGAAGATTTCTCCCAGCTTCAGGTGACTCCACACTTCGACCCACTTCGGGTCCATATCCCCATCCAGGGCGCGCCGAAACTCCTCCATCGACGCGGTGTAGTTCCGCAACTTGAAGAAGATCTCGCCTATTCGGTAGTGAGCGAGCGAGCTGTTTTTGTTGAGTTCAAGGGCCGACTGATACTGTTTGACAGCCTCCAGGTAAGCTTGCTCCTGGCTGAGTTGGTCGCCGCGCGCCATTTCGACCTGGGTCTTGATCTTTTCGTCGTATTTGAGTATGCGGCTGGCCGGATCGACCAGGACGCGCAGCGGCCTGGTACGCGTGTTCACCGTGAAATCCGCAGTAGTGCCCACCATGTCCACGCGGGCATTCACAGGCTTTGTGCCTTCGGTAATGACGCGGACCTCGACGGGCATGCGGAACAGGTCCAGGTCCTGCGTGATCTTGCCCATCACCTGATAGCCTTTCGCAGTTCTGTAAACAGCCCATGTCCGCTTGAATTGCGGGACGCCGGTCGAGCTCACCCATTGCGCGAAAAAGTACGTCAGGTTCTGCTTGGAAGCGTTCTCAGCCAACTTTTGAAACTCGTCCGTGGAAATTGACTTCCAGGCATACTGCTGGCTCATGGCCTGCAACGTCTTGAAAAACGCTTCGTCACCCACAATCCAGCGCAACATGTGGAACACCATCGCGCCTTTCTGGAAAACAATCGACTGGTATTCCGGCGTGAACTCGTGCAAGCGGCCCGATTGGGCGATGGGGACAACCTCCTCGTGGGTGAGCGCTCCCACCTCCACTTCCCGCATGAGGTCTTCAAACGCTGTGTCACCGGCGGCCTCCTGCACGTAAAGGGCTGCGGAATAGGTCGCCAGCCCTTCGTCCAGAAACATGTCGTCGAGTGAAGCAGGACTGACCAGGCACCGCCACCATTGGTGGGAAATCTCATGCGCCAGCAACCGGTAGTTCACCTGAGTGGAAAAGCCGCGTGAGGCCAGCGCCAACAGGCCAGGCGCCGTATATCCGCCCACGGTCCCGTCTTCGATTTCCGCAATGGCCAAGTGGCCGCTGGGCAAAGGCCCAAACTTGTCGGAATAGAAAGCCATGATCTTGGCAGCCGTTTCTCCGTAACTGGCGGCGAAGCTTTCATGGCCGGGCTTCATGTAGAGAGTGATGTCTGCGCCTACGGCCGTCGCCGGCTGGACCACGTAGTGCCCTGCAATGACCGTCCCCGGAAACGATGGCTGATCATATTGGTAGGTGTACGTAACCTTACCGGCCTCGCGCGCCGGCGTGGAAGCTCGACCGGAGGCAATCACCGTTTCGTCTGAAGGCACCGTGATTTGCATGGTGGCAGCAAAGCGGCCCACCCCGTATTCACTGACGGGGAACCACCGTCCCGTATAGAGGAGGTAACTACCCTCCGGCCCGATGTACGCTACCTTCAGGTTCTCAACCGGACTGCCGTCTGCCGAAGCCAGGAGGCCACCATACTTGACCGTGATCGAAGAAGCTTTCCCCTGTGGAACGGGGTTCAGGAAATCGACAGAGAGGTTGAGACCCTCTTGCCGAAAATTGAGATCTTTGCCGGAGGCATCCTTTACGCTGTCAACTCGCAAGCCGCTGTGGAGATCGAAGCTCATCGTGGTGAAGTCGGCCCGAGGGAGGAAATCAATGCGGACATTCGCCGAGATGAGGTGTTGGGAAGGGAAGAGTTCCGCCGCGATGGTGTACTTCGTCACCTCGAACCGAGGCGCAGATGACTGTGCAAAACCGGCCGGCTGGATTAGCTCGAGCGTCAAGAGCAAAGGTACTGCAGTGACCAGCAGTTTTTGGAAACCGCAGAACCTACTGAGAAATTTGGCCCCACTTCCGGCCCCAAGATATTTCATAAATTGCTCCCCTCGACCCGGCGAACATTTCCACTCTCTTCGCCCATGATTCCGGCGTCGGGTGAAGTCTTTCAAACGTCAGAACAGGATTCAGGATTCGGGATTCAGGATTCAGGGCTCACAAGGCGAGATTGCAAGCTACGCCTTAGACCCGCTAACATCCGTCCCACTTCTCCGGCTTGATTGATTACCGATTCGTTCTCCGCGGTGAGATGCCCGAGTCGCCGCGCAATTTCGATTTGCGTCTCCAACTCCGGCAGCGATCCGTTTGCGATCGCCAAATGCCTCGCATACGCCTGCGTTTGCTTCAGCCCGTGCCCTTCAGCAATGTTTGACGGAACCGATACGGCCGCTCTCTGCATCTGACTCGCCAACCCATAGACCTCCGTCTTTGGGAATGATTTAGTAAGCTTGTAAATGGCTATAACCAAGTCCATAGCCTTCTGCCAAACGATCAACTCTTTATGTCCTTGCACGTTCGTCCCCTGAATCCTGAATCCCGAATCCTGAATCCTACTTCTTAACTTGGATTATCCGATAAGCCAACAAGTTGCATATCGTGAAATACTTACCCAGCGGGCGGCGGACGCCTTAGGAGGTTTGACCGGCTGACACGCCAGACTGAAACACTCCTGCCACCGCATCGGCTGCTCGCTCGATAGCCCCTCCCGGCCCCAAGTGGCACTTGAGGGTCCGAAACTCCTTCCTCATCTCCTCGCAGGCTTGGGGATGATCAAGTAAGTATTCTACCCGACTGGCGACGTTCACAGCAGTGAAATCACTCTGAATGAGTTCGGGAACCACCTGCTTTCCGGCAAGAATATTGACCATACTGTAGAAGGGGACATCGACAAGTAACTTGCCGAGCAGCCAGGTGAGCGGAGAGACGCGGTAAACCACCACCATGGGCCGCTCGCGCAGGGCCGCTTCGATCGTGGCTGTGCCGCTGGCGATGATGGCCACCTCGCAATGCTGGAGGGCATCATAGGTGGCGTGGGTGGCGACGCGGACTGTTGCCTTGCCAGCGGAGCATTCGAGCACAGCCTTTTCCAACCATGGGGTGTCCAGCGTCGGCGCAACGGCAACCACAAACTGGACCTTGTGGGTCAGGGAAAGCCGATTAGCGGCCTCCAGCATCGTCGGCAAGATATTGCTCACTTCCTTCTCACGGCTTCCGGGCAACAACGTCACCGTTGCCGTTGCTGGCTCCAGCCCTATCGCGGAAAGGAACTGTTCCCGCGTCATCTGCGGCCGCACCAGATCGACCAGAGGATGCCCGACATATTCCACCGGAATCCCGGCTGCGCGATAGATGGCCTCCTCAAAGTCAAAAATACAAAGCATCTTGTCGATCCGAGCTTTGAGCTGCTTCAGCCGGCTCTTTCGCCATGCCCAGATCTGTGGACTTACGAAGTAGACGACACGAATTCTTCTTTTCTTGAGCTGTTTGGCCAGGCGCAAGTTGAAATCGGGAAAATCAATCAGCACGGCAAGCTGAGGCCGGCGTCTATCCACTTCCTCGAGCAAAGCGTGGAAGGCGCGGTAAGCTCGCGGCAGTCCGCCGACTATCTCCGTTATGCCGATCATGGTGAGTTGGTGGGCGTCCACGACGGTGTCCACCCCGGCCAGGCGCATCGCTTCGCCGCCGCAGCCGAAAATCTCCGCGTTGTTCAGGCGGGCCCGCAAGGCGGAGGCGAGTTCAGCTCCATAAATGTCGCCGGAGCGTTCGCCAGCTACCATCATCAGGCAAGGTCTAAACATAACTCAGCTACCAGTGGTCCGCCTGAGTGCAGAGGCGTGTCCTTGGCTCTGCCACTCGGCCTTCCCGTCCGCGCCAGGAGGCAGAGCATGGCTCTTCCCTGCCATTCCTTTTCTGGTCTGGCGACGCCGCCTCGCGTTCTAGCAAAGCTGATCGCGAATTATATGCTATCATGCTTCCGAAAGCTGCCTTGCCAAGGCGCTGCCGCCTGGCTCCATGATGGAAAGGGAGCATTGGATGAGCAACCCCACAAAGCCCCTCGAGGATTTAGTCAAAGAACTGTCGCCCGATCTCCGGGATGAGGTGCGGGACTTCGTTGAGTTCCTGCTCAGCAAAGAGCAAAACACGGCATACGGGGTTCCCGCATTCAGTTGGGAGGGCGCTTTGAGAGACCTGAGTAGTCAGTACACATCGGTTGACTTGCAGCACCTGATCGTGCGCTGGAGGACTGAGGGCGAGTGAGAGTACTGGTGGATACAAATGTCTTCCTGGAAGTGCTGCTGGCGCAATCAAGGGCCGCAGAGGCAAGGAAATTTCTCGAGAGCTGGCCCGCACACGAGCTGTTCGCAACCGACTACACCGTCCACTCCATCGGGCTTTTACTCTTCCGGCGAAAACAGCCGGACATCTTCCGCCAATTCATAGATGACATTTTCTTTAAGTCCCGAGCCTCGATGCTTTCCCTGAAGCCCGCTGAATTGGAGGCCGTCATCGATGCGGCTTCAGGGTTTGGCCTGGACTTTGATGACGCCTATCAGTACGCCACCGCCGTGAGGCACGGTCTCTCCATCGTGAGTTTCGACACCGACTTCGACCGCACACCCCGGGGAAGAATGTTGCCTTCGCAGGTCTCCTGAGCCTTTCTCGTGTTTCCCCCTCGCCGCTGGGCAGTTCCGGGTCGTGCAGCAGCTCGCGCAAAGCAAGGACGGACTACGGACTACGGACAACCGACGCTTCCTGGTCCTTATACTGAAGCTGATAAAGTTTGAAGTAAATCCCTTGTCTCTGGAGTAACTCCTGGTGCGTCCCCACTTCACGGACGTGCCCTTTATGCATGACCACGATCTTGCTGGCGTTCTGAATGGTGGATAATCGGTGCGCGATGACCAGCGAAGTGCGGTTTTCGATCAGACAGCGCAGACCTTCCCGCAGCCAATGTTCCGTCTCGGGATCCACGCTCGAGGTAGCTTCGTCCAGGATCAGGATTCTTGGGTTGTGAGCGAGCGCTCGAGCAAAGGAGAGCAATTGCTTCTGACCCACTGAAAGCGTAGCGCCGCGCTCTTTGACGGGTTCCTGAAAACCTCCCGGCAGACTCTCGATGAATTCCAGGAGGCCCACCTGGCGTGCCGCTTCACGGATTTGCTGCTCTTCGATCCACTCGCTGCCCAGACGAATATTGCTGGCGATGGTTCCCGAAAACAGGAAGGGGTCCTGAAGGACGATGCCGAAATTGCTTCGCAATTCTCGCAGCCGCAGATGGCGGATGTCCACGCCGCCAAACAGCACCTGCCCTTCTTGCACGTCGTAGAAACGAAGCAGCAGATTGGTAAGCGTGGTCTTGCCGGCGCCGGTGTGACCCACCACCGCGACCGTCTCCCCGGCTTCGATCGAGAACGAGACATTTTCCAGCACGCGGTGCTCATCCCTGTACGCGAAGCCCACGTGACGGAATTCGACAAGCGAACTTGGTAGGGGAGCGCTCTGCGCTCCCGCTTTGTCCGTTGTCCGTTGCCCGTAGTCCGTTGTTGTGGCCAGTAACGACTCGTCCTGATACTGTGGGCAACTGACCACGGACGACGGACCACGGACGACGGACCACGGACCGCGGTTGGAAGGTTGAGGATCAGTAATGGTCACTTGCGTGTCGAGCAGCTTGAAAATGCGCTCTGAACTCGCCATGGCTGCTTGGAGAAGGTTGTACTTATCGCTCAAGTCCTGAATGGGCCGGAAAAAGCGCTGCGAGTATTGGATGAAGGCGATGGCTGTCCCCACCGTAACCAGACCGCGCAACGCCATACCACCACCCAGATAGAGGATGATGGCCACCGCGATCATGCCCAAAAGCTCGACCGCCGGATAAAACAGCCCGTAAGCCAGAATGGAGTCCTTGTAGGCTTCCATGTGGGCGCGGTTGATCTTTTCGAATTCCTGGAAACTGCGCTCTTCGCGGTTGAAAAGCTGTAGCACGGGCATGCCGGTGATGTGTTCCTGCAAGTAAGCATTGATGCGCGCGATGGCCACGCGAATGCGCCGGTAGGATTCGCGCACTGCCTTTCGGAAAGCAGCGGTGACCACTACAATGATGGGAAGCACCGAGAAGGTGAGGAGCGCGAGTTTATAATCCATCTCCAGCATCACCACCACGATGCTGAACAGCGAGAAAATATCGCCGAAGATGGCCACCACCCCGGAAGCAAACAGGTCGTTCAACACATCCACGTCAGTGGTCACCCGCGTCACCAGGCGTCCAACCGGGTTGCGGTCGAAGAAGCTCATCTGCAAGCGCTGGAGGTGCGCAAAGAGCTGCTTCCGCATGTCGTACATGACGCGCTGCCCCACCACTTGCATCGCGAAAGACTGCGCAAACTCCAGGCCGAAGGTCAGGACAACAGTGGGGAGGAAAAGAATCAGTGCGATTTGGGTGATGCCCACCAACGGGTTGGGGCTAAGGAAGCTCGAAAGGAATTTCGGGAGCTCCGCACGCGCCGTCGGGTCGAGATAGCGGTCCACCTCGACCTTTAACAGATAGGGCGGCACGGCCTGCAAGATCCCGAACAGGAGGATGGCCACCAGGGCAAACAGCGTCATGCGCCAGTACGGCCGCAAGTACACGAGCAGGCGCCGCATCAGGCGCGAGTCGTACGCCTTGCCCAGAATTTCTTCGTCGTGGAAGCTGTCGGCCATTGTCAAAGACAGGATTCAGGATTCGGGATTCAGGCGCGCTGACCTAGATTGCAGGCTGCGCCTCAAACCCGTTAGCATCCGTCCCACTCCTCTCCCTTCCAGGATTCAGGATTCAGGGCTCGCAAGGCCACGTTGGTCCCCCTGAATCCTGAATCCCGAATCCTGAATCCTTCTTCGTAAGCTTGTAAATGGCTACAACCAAGTCCATAGCCTTCTGCCAAACAATCAAGTCTTTGTGCCCTTGCATGACGTCCCCCTGAATCCTGAATCCTAGCCTTCCCGCTCTAACTCTTCCTCAATCAACTGCTTGTTATAAAGGTCCGTGTAGTGGCCGTTGAGGGCCAACAATTGTTCGTGAGTGCCGCGCTCCACGATTTCACCGTCGTGCAGCACCACGATCTCATCCGCGTTCTGGATCGTCGAAACCCGGTGCGAGATCAGGATGGTGGTCCGCCCGGCCATCACGCCGGTGAGATGCCGCAGGATTTTCTCCTCCGTATAAGTATCAACGCTCGAGAGCGCGTCATCGAGGATCAGGATGCGCGGATCGCGGATGACCGCCCGCGAAATCGCTGTGCGTTGTTTCTGCCCCCCGGAAAGTGTAAGCCCGCGCTCACCCACCATGGTGGCAAAGCCCTTGGGGAAACCCTGAATTTCCGGCAGGATGTTGGATATTTCCGCCGCGTGCTCGACCTCTGCGTCCGACGCCTCCGGCGCGCCAAACTTGACGTTCTCCCGGATGGTTTCGCTGAACAGGAAAGTTTCCTGCGGCACAAATCCAATGTGCTCGCGCAGGGTGTTGAGTGGGATCTGCCGGATCGGAACACCATCAATGAGCAGCGAACCCTCCGGGGCATCGTAAAGCCGTGGAATCAGCCCCACGAGCGTGGACTTGCCTGAACCCGTCGCGCCCACGATGGCCACGGTCTTCCCGGCAGGTATTTGCAGGTTTAGGTCCTTCAATACCGGCGTGCGGTTGTAACTGAAGGTGAGGTTTCGAAATTCGATTTCACCTCGCAGCGAGGTGAGCGGGTGCGCGGGGACGGCCCTGTCATCAATGGCAGGCTTGGACCCGAAGATGGTCATCAGGCGCCCGAGTGAGGCTAAGCCGCGCTGCACAAGGTTCGTTACCCAACCTAGCGCCACCATGGGCCAGAACAGGTAAGTAAGGTAGATATTGAAAGCCGCAAAAGTTCCCACACTGATCTTGCCTTGCAGCACGTGATGGCCGCCCACCACCATCACCAGCAGGAAGGCAATGGCAAAGAGCAGCCCCATGCTGGGCCAGAGGAAACTGGTGATCCAGATCAGCCCCTTGTTTTTCGCCACGAAGTCCAGGTTCATCCCGTCGAACTCCGCCATTTCGGCTTCTTCCTGGCAGAAGGCACGGACCACGCGGACTCCCGAAAGGTTCTCGCGCACCCGTTCCGTGAGGTCCGAATAGAGCGCCTGGATCTTCTCGAAGCGTTCGTGAATCTGCTGGCCGAAGAACTTGACCCCAATCGACACCAGGGGCATGGGAATCAGAGAGTACAGGGTGAGACGCCAGTCGAGATGGAGCATCAGAGCAGCGGTTGCGACGCCCACTACAACCGTGTTCGCAGAATACATAATGCCCGGGCCCACCATGTTGCGCACCGCATTCAAGTCGTTGGTGAGCTTCGACATCAAGTCGCCGGTGCGGTTTTCCGTGTAGTAACGCGGTGAGAGGCGCATCAGGTGCGCGAAAAGATCATTGCGTAAATCGTATTCGACATCCCGCGATATCCCGATGAGGATCCAGCGCATCCAGAATTGCAGCACGGCTTTACACACGCCCACCGCCAGGAGTAGCCCGGCCACGCCAAGCAGTTTTCGGGCCGTGCCCCCGTGCATCAAGTCATCAATTCCTGCTCTGATGATGAGTGGAACTATAACGCCCACCAACTGGGAAACCAGTAAACAGAGAAAGCCCGCCGCAAAACGAGCTTTGTAGCGAGCCAGATAAGGTCGGAGTGGACGGAAAGCACGCAGCATCAAATGTCTCTTGCGGCGCAGACGAACCCGCCGGGCCGGCAGCGTGAAAAACTCCCGTAAAAAGCCGCAGAGTTCGTCACCGAACCTGCGCTGATCGCTTCAAGGAGGGAACCACGTGAGCCCGAACTTTCATTATACGGGAGGCAGAAAGACCGCGGCAAGACTAGGATTCGGAAGAGCAGGATTCAGGATCCAGGATTCGGGATTCAGGGGCCGCGCTTGTCGTTTTTCCCTGGATCCTGAATCCTGCTTCTTTAGGCGCGCGGCTTCGGCAACCGTAGCAGCCTGACCTTTGCCCCGCCAAGCCTTGGGTGCCAGAGTGGCCTTTCTAAGCCAGAAGGCATGATGGGGAATGTCGAGGGCAATTCATAATTCATGACTTGGAATTCCTGCGCCTACCGCTTAACCCCCTTTCTTTTCAATGACATTCCCGCCTTCAACGCGTAACTGCCTTTGTTTTCTGTAACATTCCCGCTTCGCCATGGGCTGCTGAAAGCCGATCCTTTGTTTTCATAGAGATTCCCGCCTCGTTCGTTCAGTTTTAAAGAATCCTTTTTCTCTCTTTCGTACAAGACGCGACGTTTTGTCTGAGCAGAAGCACAGACTTCCCTGTGCTTTTCTTGCCGGCTGGCACGTTCCCAGAGTTGTTCCTGAATCCTGACTCCTGAATCCTGATCCTGAATCCTGCTCCAAGCGTTGCCCGAAGGCCATAAACACCTGCCCGGCGCAAGCTAGTACAATAGCCTATCCATTTCCTCTTGTCAAGAGACATTGTGCCCGCAGGTAAGCGCAGAATTCAGGATTCGTTGCCGCAGGGTGGGATCCCGCTCTGCGGGACAGACCCGAAAGTAGTATCAGTTAGTCCACTTTCGCCCTTCGACCCTCGACTCTCGACTTGTGCCGGGCAGCACTGCGGAGCTGAAGAATGTTTGGCTAGATTTCGCGGCGACCTTCGATGGCCTTGAGCATGGTGATCTCGTCGGCGAATTCCAGTTCGGAGCCGACCGGAACGCCCATGCCAATTCGCGTCACCTTCACGCCCAGGGGCTTGAGGAGTTTGGAGAGGTAAACGGCCGTGGCTTCGCCTTCCACCGTGGGGCTGGTGGCAATGATGAGTTCCTTGACCTTGCCGGATTTCAGCCGCTCGATCAGGTTCTTGAGCTTCAACTGCTCGGGACCGATGCCCTGCAAAGGCGAGAGGAGGCCATGAAGGACGTGATACAGGCCGTGAAATTCTCGCGTTTTCTCGACCGATAGCACGTTGTAGGGCGTCTCGACCACGCAAATGACTTCGGGATCGCGGCGGGAATCGGAGCAATATTCGCAGGGATCAGCTTCGGTGAGGTTATTGCAAACACTGCAGAGCTTGATCTTGTCTTTGACGTCGAGTATGGCGCCCGCCAGGCGCTCCGCCTCCTCGCGGGGCACGCGCTCCAGGTGAAAAGCAAGGCGCTGCGCCGACTTCGGCCCGATGCCAGGAAGGCGTTTCAGCTCATCAATCAGGCGAGCCAAAGGCTCGGCGTAGTCTCTCATGGGAATGGAAAACGGAAAATGGAAACTGGAAAATAGAAACTAGAAAATGGAAACTGGAATATGGAAAGATCGCCATTTAGAATTCGGACCTCAACGCCATCGCACCAATCCAGTTTCTATTTTCCAATTTCCGGTTTCTTTGTCCGTCAGGTCAGGCCGGGGATGTTGAGCCCACCCGCCAGGTTTCCCATTTGGCTGGCGAGTTGTTCATCCACCTTCCGGGTTGCGTCATTCACGGCAACCAGGATGAGGTCCTGCAACATTTCGAGGTCATGGGATGCAAAAAGTTCCGATTCGATGTGGACTTCGCTGAGTTGCTTCTGGCCGTTCATTTTGACGCTCACCATGCCGCCACCCGCCGAGCCTTGCACTTCCAGTTCGTCCAATTGCTTCTGGAGCTGCTCCTGAAACTGCTGGACTTGCTTCAGCATTTGTTGCATCTGTTGCAGATTCTTCATCGCTCACCCCCGGCTGAGGTCTTGGACGTCCACCAAGGTGCCATCAAACTTCTTCTTGAAAGCTTCAACCCCTGGGTCGCGCTCTGCCCGCTCGCGTGCGCTGAGCCGAGGGACCTGAGCCTCGGCTCCCTGCTCTTCAAGTGTAACATAAATCCTGACGGGCTGGCCGAGCACCTGGGCGCACACGGCCCGCAACGTCTCTTGTTGTTCGCGGGCCTTCAAAAGATCCGCGTACAAGGAGTCCTTGCGCCCAAAAGTAAAACGGACCTCGCCGTTTTCGAAGCGCCAGCCGGCCAAATGATCCAGGCAACTGCTCAGAAACCGCTTGGATTGGTCGAATAGAGCGGCTTTGATGGAGGAGAGCCGAGCATCTTCCGCCGGCGTCGAAACGGCGGCTGGGGGGTGAACCGTTTCTACTGCGGCCACAGGCGCGGCAACCGGCGTGCTCGGCGGCGCAGGAGCCACCGGCGACTTAACGTTTTCCTGCGGCGGTGCAGCCGCCTGGGTCTTAAGCGGGAGGGAGCGAACCGGACCTGGGCCCAGGTTCTTGGGCGCTGCTCCCATCGTCTTCTCCGCCAAGCCAGGCTGGCCAAGCTGCGCCAGCAACGCCTCGAGTGAGGCAAGACGCCGGGCGTGCACCAGCTTCATCAACCCGAGTTCCAGGTGAAAGCGCGGCTGGAGCGAGTAGCGCATTTCGCTTTCGGTGCGTAAGAGGAGGTTGAAGAAGCGCGCCAGGTCTTCCTCGCCGAAAAGGTTGGCCATTTCCGCCAGCCGCGCCCGCTCCTCGCTCGCCACCTGCACCAGGGGGCTTTCCGCCCCGCAACTCTTGGCCACCATCAAGTTGCGCACGGCGCGGATGAGTTCTGCGCAGAAATGCGCGAGTTCATAACCTTCCGCCGCAAGTTGCCCCAACAGTTCGAGAACTCGCCGCGCGTCCCCCGCGTGGATGGCCTCCACCATGTTATTCAGCAACTGGGTGGGGACCACGCCCAGCACCTGGCGGACACGCGTTTCCTCGAGCTGGTTTCCGCAGGAGGCGATGACTTGGTCGAGCAGAGAAAGGCCATCGCGCATGCTTCCTTCGGCAGCCTGGGTGACGGCGCTGAGGGCGCCTTCGTCCGCCTTGATGTGTTCCTGCGCGCAGACCCATTGCAAGCGCGAGAGAATCTCCTGGTAGTCGAGCAGCCGGAATGAGAAGTGCTGGCAGCGCGACTGGATGGTGGAGGGCAGTTTATGTGGCTCTGTGGTGGCCAGGATGAATAGCGAACGGGGCGGAGGCTCCTCCAGGGTTTTCAGCAGCGCATTGAACGCTTCAGTAGTGAGCATGTGCGCTTCGTCGATGATGAAGATTTTGTAGCGGTCGCGCGCCGGAAGATAGCGCACGTTTTCGCGCAGTTCGCGGATTTCATCGATTCCGCGGTTTGAGGCCGCGTCGATTTCCAGGACGTCAATGGAATTGCCCGCCGCGATTTCTTGGCAGGAAGGACACTCCCCGCAGGGTGTGACCGTCGGGCCTTGGGCGCAGTTGAGGGCCTTGGCAAGAACGCGGGCGGTGGTGGTTTTGCCTACGCCTCGCGCGCCCGAGAAAATATACCCGTGGGCGACGCGCTCGGTGAGGATGGCGTTTTTCAGGGTGTCGGTGATCAGACGCTGGCCCACCACCTCCTCAAAAACCTGGGGCCGGTACTTGCGGGCTATGACTTGGTAGGACATGGGAGAGGACGATTTTAGATTTTGGATTTTAGATTTTGGATTGGAGCATGACGGTTGAATTCAATTTGAGCCTTAATCGCAAATCCAAAATCGAAAATCCAAAATAGGTTGGGTCAGACTTCGGGTTGATCTGCGGCACTCGGAGAGGCTCGTTACCGTTGCTTCCTTCCGGACCTGGCGGGGTTCGCGAACATCCGTCGCACAGAGCCCGAAGTCTGACAGGTTCGATGCTC
>Ga0116106_1001017_pt1 | contig 14716 bp, 10 predicted proteins | sample June2015DPH_6_50_FD_89717 | JGI IMG/M metagenome (GOLD analysis project Ga0116106, IMG submission 89717) | Peatland microbial communities from SPRUCE experiment site at the Marcell Experimental Forest, Minnesota, USA - June2015DPH_6_40 | ecosystem: Environmental > Terrestrial > Soil > Wetlands >...
AAGCCGGCAGGATCGAAGCCGGCAGGATCGAAGCCGGCAGGATCGAAGCCGGCAGGATCGAAGCCGGCAGGATCGGCTACCGGGGGATCGGGCGCGGAGGGCTCGGCCACGGGCGGCTCCCGGCAGGGCGGCGGGAAACCGGCCGCCAACGGGGCGTCAGCGAGCAGCGGCTCCAGCGGGGGCGGCTTGCGGCGCCGGATCGGCAAGGGCCGTTCCGAGCCTGCACCCGAGCCCGTTCAGCCCGAGGTTAAGCTCGTCAGGCAGCAGCCGCAGCGCCAGTCGCGCAGCAAGCGGTCCGGCAAGCGCTAGATTACTGATTCCGGCAGGTGGCTCCCTGCCCTGCGGGAGTAACCGGTCGGCACGGAACATGCGTCGTAGGAGGCCTTGCGTTGAGCCAAGGGGATAACGCGGTAGCGGAGCCGGATTCCGGCACGGCTGAGCAGGATCAGGATCTGCTGGAGTCGGCCGGGGATGCCAGTGAGCTCGACGATGCCGCGGATATCGACGACGGCCCGGTTGCCGGAGACGCCGCGGATGCCGATGCCGGAGACGACACGGCAGAGACGGCGGAGGCCGACAGCGACGAGGGCAGCCGGAGCGTGGCTGATCTGGAGCTTGAGGGCGAGATAGCGGCCGATTACATCGAGGGCTTGCTGGATGTCGCAGATCTTGACGGTGACATCGATATGGACGTCGAGGGCGATCGGGCGGTGGTGTCCGTCGTCGGAGCCACCCTGGAGGAGCTGGTGGGCTCGCGGGGCGAGGTACTGGAGGCCCTGCAGGAGCTGACTCGGCTCGCGGTGCACCGGCAGACGGGTACGCGAACCAGGATCATGCTGGATATCAGCGGATACCGGCAGCGCCGCCGGGCCGAGCTGGCAGAGGCGGGCCGGGATGCGGCCGAAGAGGTCAAGCGGACCGGCGAGGCCAAGAAGCTGTGGGCGATGAATCCCTTTGAGCGGAAGGTCGTGCACGATGCGGTGGCTGCGGCCGGCTTGCGCAGCGAGTCGGAAGGCGAGGAGCCGGACCGGCGGGTAATCGTCCTGCCGGCTGGCTGAGAGTTGGTTCCGGAGGCAGGAGAGATCGCCTCCCCGGAGCCGGGGCTGGCGCCGGCGGGCGCGGAACTTGCGAGGGCCCGTACCGTCTTCGGCAGTGCGCTGCCTGCAGCCCAGCGGTATGCGGCCCTGCTGGCTGGCGCAGCTGCCGAGCGCGGGCTGATCGGCCCGGCGGAGACCGGACGGATCTGGGAGCGGCACATCCTCAACTGCGCGGCGGTGGCCGAGCTGATCCCGCGGGATGGCACGGTCATCGATGTGGGCTCTGGAGCGGGGCTGCCGGGCATCGTGCTCGCGATCCTCAGGCCTGACGCCCGGCTGACGCTGCTGGAGCCGATGGCCAGGCGAGTCGCCTTCCTCCTGGAGTGCGTGCAGATCCTGGGCCTGGACAACGTCACCGTGCTGCGGGGGCGGGCCGAGGAACTGGCCGGCGAGCTGACGGCGGACGTGGTGACCGCGCGAGCCGTTGCCCCGCTGGATCGGCTGGCTGGCCTGGCCGCGGCCCTGGTGCGGCCAGGAGGCGTCGTGCTCGCCATCAAGGGCCAGAGCGCGCAGGCTGAGGTGGCCAGGGCGCAGCCGGTGCTGCGGCGGCTGGGTTTTCGCGACGTGTCTGTCGTCACGGCTGGCAGCGGTACTGTCATTCCGGCTGTGACGGTCGTCCGGATGGTCAGTAGCCGGCCGGAGCGGCTGCCGTCGGCACGGCGCCGGGTGACAGGCCGAGCCGCCGACCGCGCTACGGGCCGCGCCGGGAGCCGGCGAGCCGCCGCCGGTCGGGGGCGAGCGCCGCGAGGGCACTCCGGCGGTACGGTTCGCGACGAGGGCCGGCACTAGCTGGCGGCACCGTGATGCGCTGGCACGGGAGGACGTCGTTGCCTTCGTCACCTGCGGCCGGGCCAAGCTGCGCAAGAGGCGATTGCCAGGAGCTCTGGCCGCACAGAGAGGCACTCGGCGGGGTGCTAGGACGAGATGTGCCGGGAGGGGTGCGGAGCGTGCGCGGTTACGGCGGGCGTCGGCATGACGGGACGAGGAGGCACGGAGGATGATCACTGCCTCGGCTGGCCTCGGCTGGCCCGACGAGCCGGGCAGGCCGCAGCCGGGATACTCGCCGAGTGCGGCCAGGGCGGTCCCGCTGGGCTGGCCGGCCGAGCGGTCTGGCCATGGCGACCGGCCTGCTGCGGCACCGGCTCCCGGCTTCGTTCCGGGCGGCGCAGGATGGCCCGGCGAGGCAGGCCCCGCGGCGGGCAGTGAGCCGTCCGCCGACAAGCCGGATGTCCCGCCCGCAGCTCCCGCAGCCGATGCGGATGCCAGGGAAGGCCGTGGGCCTCAGCGGATGCGGGCGGCTCTGGCCGGCGTTTCACGTGAAACCGTGCTGGGTTCCGGGTCGGCCCCGGCAGCGGCGCCTGCGCCCGGGCCAGAGGCCCCGGCCGGGCCTGTCGTAGGGCCCGAACCCTCGCCCGGGCAGGGGCGGCCCGGGGACGCGGGGCCAGAGGCCCCGGCCGGGCAGCGGCAACCTGCGGCTGCGATGCGTGGCGGCGGGGTGGGCTGGCCCGGTGAGCCGGGCCGCGGATCAGGGCTCCCGGATTCCTCCGGGAGAGACCTTTCGGGCCAGAGCGCGATACGGCGTGACGGCACGGGTCCGGGGACAGATACTGAAGTGGGCCCGGATGGCACAGGGCTGGCCGAGAGTGAGGATGACGTGGTGATTCCCGCTATGCCGGATGCTGCGGCCGACACGCCAATCGCGAGAGCCGCGCAGGCTGCCGTCGTGGCGAGGTCGGGTGGCCAGAGCTGGCCGAAGCCGGGCTCCTGCCGGATCATCACGATCGCTAACCAGAAGGGCGGCGTGGGCAAGACCACCACGTCCGTGAACCTGGCCGCCAGCCTGGCCATGCACGGCGCAAGGGTCCTGGTGATCGACCTGGACCCGCAGGGGAACGCGTCAACGGCACTGGATATCGACCATCACTCGGGAGTCCCGTCGGTCTACGACGTGGTCGTCGACGGGCAGGAGCTGGCCGGTGTCGTCCAGGTGGTGCGCGGCTATCCCCAGCTGTACTGCGTCCCGGCGACCATTGACCTGGCTGGCGCGGAGATCGAGCTAGTGCCGCTGGTGGCACGCGAGTCCCGGCTGGCCCGCGCGGTCACCGCCTATGACGAGTCGAGCCTGGACTACATCCTGATTGACTGCCCTCCGTCCCTCGGCCTGCTGACGGTCAATGCGCTGGTCGCAGCGGCGGAGGTGCTGATCCCGATTCAGTGCGAGTACTACGCCCTGGAGGGACTCGAGCAGTTGCTGCGCACGGTCGAGCTGGTCCGGAGCCATCTGAACCCGCGGCTCGCGGTCAGCACCATCCTGCTGACGATGTATGACGCCAGGACCCGGCTGGCCGCCCAGGTAGCGGACGAGGTACGCGACCATTTCGGCGAGATCGTGCTGAGCTCGGTGATCCCCCGCAGCGTCCGGGTGTCTGAGGCGCCGAGCTATGGCCAGTCGGTGATGACCTACGACCCCGGCTCGACAGGCGCACTCGCCTACCTGGAGGCCGCCAGGGAGATCGCCTACCGCAATGCGCGCACCCAGGCAGGGTAGGCCGGGGGGGATCGCGGGGGTGCCGGCATCCTTGCCCTGCGGATCGGACGCCCCGGCCGGGAGCTCAGCCGGTGATCGCGGCGGCGTGTCCTGTCCCGGCTGGCAGGATGGTCATGCGAGGCCGGCCATCCAGGACAGCAGGGGATCAGCAGGCGCGTCCGCACCCCGCCAGCGGCAGAACCGCAAGGAGAGATGATGCCCCAACCGAAGCGTGGGCTCGGCAGAGGGCTCGGAGCGCTGATTCCCACCGCCCCGGCCGAAGCCCCAGTGGCCCCGGCCGATAGCCCGCCTGCCCCGGGAGGGAGGGCCGAACCGCGTCCGGCGGCCGTTGCGGGCGCCTACTTCGACGAGCTGCCGCTGGCCTCGGTGTCCCCTAACCCCCGGCAGCCGCGGCAGATCTTCGATGAGGACGCCCTCGCCGAGCTGGCCGCCTCCATCCGCGAGGTCGGCCTGCTGCAGCCCGTGGTGGTCCGCCGGGCGGCCGCGGACCGCTACGAGATCATCATGGGCGAGCGGCGATGGCGGGCCGGCGAGCTGGCCGGGCTGAGCGCGATCCCGGCGATTGTCCGGGACACCTCCGATGACGACCTGCTGCGCGACGCCCTGATCGAGAACCTCCATCGTGAGGAGCTCAATCCGCTGGAGGAGGCAGCGGCCTATCAGCAGCTGCTGGATGACTTCGCCGCGACCCATGAGGAACTGGCCCGCAAGATCGGCCGTTCCCGGCCGCATATCTCCAACACCATCAGGCTGCTGAATCTCCCGGCCGCCGTGCAGAAGCGAGTCGCAGCCGGCGTCCTGAGTGCCGGTCATGCACGGGCGCTGCTGTCGGTCGAGGACGCCGGCGCGCAGGAGCAGCTGGCGCACCGGATCGTGGCCGAGGGCCTTTCCGTCCGTGCGGTCGAGGAAATCGTCGCTATGGGCGCGCAGGCGGCCAAGGCCCCCCGGCAGTCCAGGGGCAAGAAGCCGGTCGCGCCCGCCCTCAAGGATCTGGCCGACCGGCTGTCTGATGTCTTCGATACCAGGGTCAAGGTGGAGCTAGGACAGCGCCGCGGGAAGATCGTCGTCGAGTTCGCGTCCCTGGACGACCTGGAGCGGATCGTCAAGAGCATCTCGCCCGACCTGGTGCCCTCGCGCAACGGATGATTCACGTGAAACATGGCCGCCGGCCGGTGCGGCTCCGGCTGAGCCGTCCCCGGTGACCGGCTGCTCGGTGACCGGCTGCAGCGCCTGTTCAGGCCTGCGGACTGCCTGCCGGTCTGGGTGCGCTCATCAGATGATTCACGTGAAACACGGCTGTCCGGCCAGGCCTGCTGCCGCCGGGCCGCTTCTGCGGCCCGCTGCCCGGTGACGGCCCTGCGGCGGGGGCAACGGGGCCCGCGGCATTGGGCCGGGATACGTTCTGGTCCGCCCGCCGCGGAGCACAGGTCTAGCCGGAGACCCGGTGCGCGACCAGTGATGTCGTCCGCATGGCCTCAATGAGCTCGTCCACGTGCGCCTCGGTCGTATCGAATGCGGCCATCCACCGTGTGACACTCTCGCTGTGGCCGGCATCGTCCCAGACGTGAAAGCTCCAGGACTTCCTGAGCTCAGCGATCTGGTCGCCGGGCAGGACGGCGAACACGCCATTGGCCTGCACGGGATACGCCAGCCGTATGCCGGGCACCTGCTGGAGGCCGGCCGCCAGGCGTCGCGCCATGGCATTAGCGTGGCGGGCGCTGTGCAGCCACAAGTCGCCGTCGAGCAGTGCCGCGAACTGGGCCGAGAGGAACCGCATCTTCGATGCCAGCTGCATGAGCTGCTTGCGCTGGAACTTCAGCTCCGCGGCCAGCCGCGCGTTCATCACCAGGACGGCCTCGGCGCCCACCGCCCCGTTCTTGGTGCCCCCGAAGCTGATGACGTCCGCGTGTGCCGCCAGCTCGGCCAGCGAGCAGTCCAGGTACGCGGCGGCGTTAGCCAGCCGGGCTCCGTCGATGTAGATCAGCAGCTCGTTCGCGCGGCAGAAATCCCGGATCGCGCCCAGCTCGGCCAGCGTGTAGCAGGTGCCCACCTCGGTCGCCTGAGCGAGTTCCACAGCCCGTGCCTGCACCCGGTGCTCATCACCCCGGCCCTGCAGCCGGCTGGCGATGAGCCCGGGTGTCAGCTTGCCATCCGGGGCGTCGACCAGGAGCAGCTTGCTGCCCAGGATCCGCTCCGCTGCGCCGCACTCGTCCGCATTCAGGTGGGATGATTCCGCGCAGATGACCGCCTCGAAGGGACGGAGCATGAGGCTGAGCCCGAGGACATTCGCGCCGGTGCCATTGAAGACAAAGGCGGCATCCTGCGCACCGAAGGCTGCACGCAGGAACTCCTGCACCTCGGCTGTCAGCGCATCGCCCCCGTAGGCGACCGCATCGCCAGCATTCGCCGCGGCCAGGGCCGCGATGATGGCCGGGTGCGCACCCGCATGATTGTCACTGCCAAAGCTCTTGTGCCGGCTTGTCACCCTCAGAGCCTACCGAGCGGCGGCCGCCGGAAAAGGCGGGCAGTACCGCCCGGCCGCAGTCCGCACGGGCAGGTGAGAGGAAGCCCGTGATGGGTACGATGGAGCACGGGGCCAGCGGCCGGGAACACGCAGCGCACAGTCCGGTCGTGACCTTCCTGCACAGGGCCCCGCACTGCCGCAGGGATGTCGATCACAGGGGTGGGCACCGTGTCGCGCCGTCTCGCAAGCATCACGCTGGACAATCTCGATGATCTTGCGCCGAGATGCCGCCGGTGCGTGTTCTGGGAGCTTGATCCGGTCAGCCAGGCGCGGGCCCTCGAGGTGGGCGATCCCGGCCTGGAGAAGGAGGCATGGATCTCCTCGCTACTCCTCGAATGGGGCAGCTGCGGCAAGATCGTCTATGTCGATGGGGTACCTGCGGGGCACGTCCTCTACGCCCCGCCGCTTTACGTGCCCCGCTCTGTCGCCTTTCCCACCAGTCCGGTCAGCGCCGATGCTGTCCTGCTGATGACGGCCAGCGTGCTCTCGGAGTTCGCGGGCGGCGGGCTGGGCCGGATGCTGGTTCAGGGCGTGGCCAAGGATCTCACCCGGCGGGGGATCAGGGCCATCGAGGCCTTCGGTGACCTGCGCCGCGATGGGCCGTCCTGTGTCGTGCCCGCTGATTACCTGCTGGCGGTGGGCTTCAAGACGGTGCGCCAGCACCCGCATTACCCGCGGCTCAGGCTCGAGCTCAAGACTGCCCTCTCGTGGCGAGAGGATGTCGAGGTAGCCCTGGAGCGGCTACTCGGCTCCATGTCCCCGGAGCGCGCTCTCCGGCTGGCCTAGCTAGGTCCGCACCATAACTGGCCTGGCCCGCACGGGCGAAGGCGCCTGGCAGCCCTCGGCGCGGGCCGGCGGCAGAGCCTGGGCCGTCAGGCCCAGGCTGCCGGTTACCCGCTCGATGAGCCGCGGGCCGTGATGAACAATGCGGCGACTGCCAGCAGCACGCCCAGCCAGGCCGGGGCCGGTCTGGCCGGCTCCGCCTGAACTGGCTGCTCGCCTGGGATAAGAGCAGTCGCCTGATCCCGTAGCGCCACGCCAGTCTCCCCCTCGCCTTCTCACTTGCACGGGGGAGGTTACCCGGGAATAACACCAGGCAATCGGATCACTGCCGCAGCGTCAGAACGGGGCCGGCGCCTTTCGGGCCCGGCTTTTCCGGACCGCCTCCGCCGCCTTACCGGCTGCCGGGAGCCCTGAGCCGTGACAGGAACGTGCCGCCGGCCCCGGCGATATGGCGGGGCCGACGGCACATTGGCCGGCTCGATGAACTCGGCTGGCTAGATGAACTCGGCGAGCTCGCGCAGCAGCGCGGACTTCGGCTTGGCGCCGACGATCTCCTTGACGACCTCGCCGTCCTTGAAGACGCTCAGCGTCGGGATGTTCATGATGCCGTACCGCTGCGTCACGGCCGGGTTCTCGTCGACATTCAGCTTCACGATGTCGATCTTGTCGGCGTGCTCGCTCGCGATCTCCTCCAGCACGGGCGCGACCTGCCGGCACGGCCCGCACCATTCGGCCCAGTAATCAACGAGAACGGGCCGCTCGCTCTTCAGCACATCGGCCTCGAAGCTCGCGTCGGTTACCTTCTTGGTAGCGCCCACCTTCTGGACTTCCTTCCTTCTGGGTACGTCCGCCCGCGCCTGCCTGGCACGAGCGCTGCCGGCCTACGACTCGTGATCAGCCAGCCACCGCTCGGCGTCCAGCGACGCGGCGCAGCCGGTGCCAGCCGCCGTGACGGCCTGCCGGTAGGTGCGGTCGACGACATCGCCGGCCGCGAATACGCCATCGATGGCCGTCCGCGTTGATGGCTGCTCGACGAGCAGGTAGCCCTCGTCATCGGTCGGCAGCTGGCCGGTGAACAGCTCGCTGCGGGGATCATGCCCGATCGCCACGAACATGCCGGTGACCGGCAGCGTGCTCTCCTCGCCCGTCCGCACGTTGCGCAGCCGGAGGCCGGAGACCCGGTCATCGCCCAGCACCTCGACCACCTCGCTGTCCCAGGCGAAGCGGATCTTCGGGTTGGACATCGCGCGGTCCTGCATGATCCGCGAAGCGCGCAGGCTGTCCCGGCGGTGCACGACGGTGACGCTGCTGGCGAACCGGGTCAGGAAGGTCGCCTCCTCCATCGCCGAGTCCCCGCCGCCGATGACCGCGATGTGCTGCTCGCGGAAGAAGAAGCCATCGCAGGTGGCGCACCAGGACACGCCATGGCCGGATAGCCGCTTCTCGCCCGGCACGCCCAGCTCCCGGTAGCCGGAGCCGGTCGCGATGATCACGGTCCTGGCCAGGGAGGCCTGCTCGCCTGCCCTGATCACCTTAGGAGTGGCCTTGAGGTCTACCTCGGTCACGTCATCAGCGACCAGCTCAGCGCCGAAGCGCTCGGCCTGCTTGCGGATGCCGTCCATCAGCTCGGGCCCCAGCACGCCGTCGGGGAATCCGGGGAAGTTCTCCACGTCCGTGGTGTTCATCAGCGCGCCGCCGGACGTGACCGAGCCCTCGAAGACCAGCGGGTGCAGCCGGGCCCTGGCCGCGTAGACCGCGGCGGTATAGCCGGCCGGCCCGGAGCCGATGATGATGACATCCCGAACGTCGGTCACTTCTGCCCTGCCCCTCTCGAACTGCACCGTCGTCAACTCATACCAGGCCCTGGAGATTCCCCGGTTACCAGGCCCGGCAGCTTCCCCGGTCCCCCTTACTGCTGCGGCAGCGTCTCGTGAGCCAGGATGTCGCTGTCGGAGGCTGAGCAGCTCGGCCCGACGACCCAGACCTGCGACGACCCCGATCCGCTGCTGACCGCGGTGACGATGATCGTGGCCGCGCGGCCCAGGTACTGGGCCGGGTCCACGAGCAGCAGGACCTGCCCGGCCGGGGTGATCCGGCCGACGCAGGATCCTAGCCGGGCCAGCGCTATCTGGCGGCCGAACTGGTCGAGCATGGTCCGGCCGGCTGGGGCCGGGCTGGGGGCAGCGTTGGGGCTGGCGCCGAGGGCGGCCGAGCCGGCCGGCGAGGGAGTACTGAGCCGGCTGACGCGCATGGCCGCCTTCACCTGAGCACTGAGCTGGCCCGGCACGAAGTTCGTCCGGGTCGCGACCGGAGTGAAGCTCTCGGTACGGCCGTCGTGCTGGTACGACAGGGCCGGCCCGTATACGGGGGCGGCGGCGCGCTCGCCGGAAACCTTAGCGGCGGGCACCCTGCTCGCGGTACCCGAGGTCGAGCTGGAGGTCGGGCCAGCATGCCGGGAGAGCCCGAAGCCGATGCCGGCCAGGACGACGACCACTCCGGCGCCGGCCAGGATCCGCAGCGCGAGCGGCGACGGCCGCCCGGACGCCGGCCGCCCCGCGCGGCCCCTGCCCGCGCGGCCCCGGCTGGGCAGGTCCCGGCGTCCGCTCTCGCTCGCGGGCTCGCTCGCGACCCGGTGCGCGGACTCAGTCGCCAGTGCCGTCTCGATCCTGGCCGCCAGGTGCGCTGGGATGGGGGGTTCCTGGACGCTGGCCAGCAGCACGGAAACGCCTTCCAGCTCGGCATAGACCTGCTGGCAGGCTGCGCAGTCGTCCAGATGGGCGCGGATCCGCGCTGCCTTGCGCGGGCTGAGGTCTCCCTCACTCAGCCTGGCCAGGTCCAAGGCGCTCGGATGACGGCTCACCGCTGTTCATCACCCCCCTCCTCGGCAGGTAGGACGTCAGGATCTGCTGATCGGTTCCGCTGGCGCTGTCCGGGCACCTGGTGACGGAGGTGGCCAAGCCGCGGCAGCAGCCGCGCCCGGCCGCGCGCGCACCGGCTCTTGACGGTGCCCTCAGACACGCCGAGGATGCCGGCCGCCTCGGCGACCGGGTAGCCGAGCATGTCGACGAGCACGAGCGCGGCCTGCTGGTCGGGCGGCAGCATGTGCAGGGCGGCCTTGACGTCCAGGGACGTATCGCTGTTCCCGGACGGATCCGGGTCCGCCCGGCTCGCCGCCAGGCTGTCCAGCGCCTCCTCATCCCCGGTCGTCGCCGGCCTGGCCGACTTACGCCGGATCCGGTCGAGACTGGCATTGACCACAATCCGGTGCAGCCAGGTGGTCACCGCCGAGTCACCGCGGAAACTGCCCGCGCGGCGGAATGCCGAGATCATCGCGTCCTGCAGGGCGTCGGCGGCCTCTTCCTGGTCCCCGAGCGTCCGGATCGCGACGGCCCAGAGCCGGTCCCGGTGCCGCAGGAAAAGGCGCCCGAACGCTTCGGGATCGCCGCTGACATGCTGCCGGAGCAGTTCGGCATCGGACGGGAGCGCGTCTGCGCCGGTCCGCGAGTCCGGCGCTAGCCTGGGCTCTGGGAGGGAGCTTCCGGCACGGATATGACCGGGATCATGCCGTTCCGTCGCTCCTCACCCCCTGCCCGTGCGGGCCGCCAGCCGTCGCGCGATCACAGCCCGTCCCGCAAGCCTGCCACAGAGTCAGCGCTGCGTCTTCGGGCGACGCGGCGGGAGTCAGTGCGCGGGCTTCGTTCCGGAACGATCGTCACCGGCCTGCCCGGATCGCCTGGCTGCGCCGCGGTGAATCGCTGGCCGCTCCCATCGCGGGATCAGGCCGCCGCGCCCTGAATGGTGATCGCGGTGATCTGGCCCATGAACTTCCCGCCCCCCACGGAAGGCAGCCTGGTGAACCAGATCACGATGAACTGCCCGCTGGCGCTGCTGTGCACGGTGAAGGTGTAGCTGCCCTGGACCGCGGTGACCGGGGTCAGGTCCGTCATCGAGGCGAGGTTAGCCGGGCTGCGCGCATCGGAGTTACCGATCTTGAGCTGCGCCTCGGCACCCGGGATGCCGGCGAACTGCACGGTCACGGAACTGACCCTGACGGGCTTGCCCATGTCCAGGATCAGGCCCGTTCCCTTCTTCAGGCCGCCGAAGTAGGCATTGCCGATGTACTGTTGCGTGGCCCAGCCGCCGGAGGCGTGGCTCAGCACGTTCTCCGCCTCGGCGCTGTTCTCGTCGCCCGGGTCGTCGGTCACGCTGGTCAGCGGGTCGAAGCCGGACGCGCTGACCGGGGTGAGGACCGCACTCACCGGACTGGCGTGGCCGGCGGGATGGCTGTGACCGACTACGGCCGCGTGACCGTGGTGCCACAGCGGGGAGGTAGCGGCGACCACGCCGGCGATGACGATGAGGCTGAGCAGTGCCACGACGGCGACCCGGACCTTCGATCCGGTGCCACGCCGCCGGTCCCGCTCCTGCCAGTGCTGGGTCTCTCGCGGATCGGAGTTCCAGTAGGGGCGGTCTGCCGCGGGCCGCGTGTCCTGGCGCTGCGGATGGTCCGGCGCGGCCGGAACCGGATCGGGCGGGATGGCCGCCGACAGCGCCCGAGCGAGCGCGCCCGGCGAGGTCAGCCCGCCCTCAGCGGAGCGGCTGCGCAACTGCAGTGCCCGGCAGGTCACCTCGTCCAGCGCGGCCGGAACTCCGGCCCGGACCTGCCGAGGGCTTCGCGGCTGCCCCTCCGACAGCGGAGCGGGAGGCAGGGCCGGGTAGTCCGGCCCTGGCCACAGACCGGTCAGGGTGGCGTAGAGCAGCCGGCCGAGGGCGCGGGTGTCGGCGGCCTCGGGGTCGTCGGCGGTCAGGCCCGCCAGCGCCGCGTCGATGCCGAGCCCGGTCACCTTGACGCCGCCGGTCGTCCACCGCAGCGACTCGGGCGTCAGGCACAGGTGGGCCAGTCCGGCCGAGTGCGCGACGGACAGCGCCGCGGCCGCCTCGGCCACGATCCGGGCGCCGGCGGACGGCTCCATCGGTCCCGCCGACAGCAGGTCACCGAGGGTCTCGCCGGCTGCCCACTCCATCACGATGTAGGCGCGATCCCAGTCCTCCTCCACGTCGAAGACCTGGGCGAGCCGCGCGTCCGTGAGCCGGCTCGCGGCACGCGCCGCGGTGACGACCTCCCGGATCCTGGGAAAGCCGGGTGCGAAGGTGATGACCGTCACGGCCCGGGCGAGTATCTCGTCGATGGCCTTCCAGGCAGCCCAGCCAGCGGCCGCGGCTACCCTGTCCTCCAGACGGTAGCGGCCGCCGAGCTTAGTGCCCGGTTCGGACGTGAATGTGCTCATTAATCGCAGCTCAAAGGCACGTCAGCCCTCGACCCTCCCCTCCGGGGCCGTAGGTGATCAACAGGACCAGATAGACAATGATGCTGCACAACATGCTAGGCGGTGCGTGCCCCGCTGGCAGGCCCCCACCCGCCCGACTTCGCAAACCGTTACCCGCCGGAGACGTCCGCCGGCCCCGGCTGGGCCCGTTCACCAGGCCGTCCGGAACCGGGCGGTCCGCCGCCTCACACGGTAATGCCAGGTCAGCGGCGGAAACGGCCCGTCACCGTCCGGAGCAGGTCGGTGATCTCGGCGACCCGGAACAGTCGGCAGCAGAGCACGTAAATTGCCGCGGCGCCGCCGCCGCCCACGATGACCGAGGCGATCGCGGGCAGGAATCCGTGCGAGCCGCCGACAGCCACCGCGACCACGACGGCGAATATCACCGCGGGAATGGCGGCCGCGTGCATGCGGACCAGGCTCCGGCAGATGAACCAGCCGTCCAGGCCGCCCAGCCGCTGGCTGAGCATCCGCCAGGCCAGCGCGGCCCCGGCCAGGTTCGCCAGGCCGAACCCCACGCCCAGGAAGGCGACGATCTGGCCGGGCGGCACCACCGCGAGCGCGATCAGGTTGGCGAGCACGTTCACGACCATGGTCAGCGCGCCGATCAGGGCCGGCGTGCGGCTGTCGTGCAGCGAGTAGAACACGCGGAGCTGCAACTGGAAGAACATGTACGGCAGCAGCCCGAGGCAGAACAGGGCGAAGACCTCACCCATGTACCGGCCGCTGGTCAGGCTGGTCGCGCCGTGCGCCAGCAGGATGACGCCCAGGGCCGGCCCGAGCACGGCGAGCACGTAGGCGGCCGGGACCACGATGACCGAGGAGAGCCGGACGCCGGTGGAGAAATCATCCCGGAGCAGGCTCAGCCGCCGCTCGGCGGCATGCGCGCTCATCCGCGGCAGCAGCGCGGTGATCACCGAGATGCCCACGACCGCGTACGGCATCTGGAACAGCTGCCAGCCGTAGGTATAGGGGGTAATGCCCGCGCCGTAGCTGATGTGCGCGGCGGCGGCGCGCACCCCGGCCGTGTTCGCCACCCGCGTCGTGACCAGGAACGCCACCTGGGTGCCGACGATGTAGCAGAACATCCAGCTGGCCATCCGCCAGATCTCGGCTACCTCAGCCCGCCGGAAGTCGAAACGAGGTCGCCAGCGGAAGCCCACCCGCCGCAGCGACGGCAGCAGCGCCGCGGTCTGGGCGACGATGCCGAGCGTCGTGCCCAGGCCGAGCAGCTCGATCTGGCCGCTGGTGATGGTCGAGGGGCTGACGTGCAGCCCGGCAATCGCCATGAACAATCCGAGGACGGCGATCACGACGACGTTATTGACTACCGGCGTCCACATCGGCGCGGCGAAGCTGCCGCGCGAGTTCAGGATAGCGCCGGCCAGCGAGCTCACCCCGTAGAAGAAGATCTGCGGGATGCAGAAGTACGCGAAGATGATCATTACGTGCAGGGTGGGGCCGCTGATGGCGCCCTTGTAGAGATAGACAATCGGCGCGGCGGCGAGGGTCGCGACGACCGTGATGGCCAGCAGCGAGAACGTGATCAGGGTGAACATGCGCTGGTCGTAGGCTTCGCTGCGGGCGCGATCGCGCTTGGCCGCGTTGACCAGCAGCGGCACGATGACGCTGGTCAGGATGCCGCCCAGGACCAGGTTGTAGACGACGTTGGGCAGCGTGTTGGCGTTGTTGTACGCCTCGGACAGGGTGACGGCGCCGAGGGCGGCGGACTGAACCAGGGTCCGCAGCAGGCCGCTGAGGCGGGAGGCGAGCGTGCCCACGGCCATGACGCCGCTGGACCGCACCAGGCTGGCGCCCGCCGGGCCGGCGACTGCCGGACTGCCGACGGGCGCGATCGCGCCCGGCAGCAGGGTGTCGGCGTCCGCCGCCCCGTCTCCCGGCTCCCATACCGTCGCGCTCCGGGCCGCCGGCCGGTAGCCGGTGTCGCCGTAGCCGGTGTCGCCGTAGCCGGTGTCGCCGTAGCCGGGGTATCCGGTGCCGGAGTATCCGGTCTCGCCGGCCCCTGGCCGCTGGCCCCGCCCGGCGGCATAGCCCTGGGTGGCGTACCCGTGCTCGCTGCCCTGCGGCGGACCGTACGCGAGATCCGGCCCGAGCTGGCCGGGATCGCCCGGCCGGCGGCGGCCGTATCGCGGATCATGATCCCGCTGGTAGCCGCGGCCGGGCTGGGCGTCATAACCGGGCGGGCGGTAGCCGGGGCCAGGATTGCGCTCCCCCCGGCTGCCCCGGCGGCCGCCGCGCTGGCCGCCGTAACCGGGCTCTTCGGGACCGCGGGCGGGATCCGGGTCCGGCGGGGTGCCACGCCGCGGACCGCCGTCCGGTGCGGGCCGGGCGTCCGGTGCGGCGCTGGCGTCGGGTGCGGCGCTGGCGTCGGGTGCGGCGCTGGCGTCGGGTGCGGCGCTGGCGTCGGGTGCGGCGC
>Ga0116106_1001023_pt1 | contig 14665 bp, 14 predicted proteins | sample June2015DPH_6_50_FD_89717 | JGI IMG/M metagenome (GOLD analysis project Ga0116106, IMG submission 89717) | Peatland microbial communities from SPRUCE experiment site at the Marcell Experimental Forest, Minnesota, USA - June2015DPH_6_40 | ecosystem: Environmental > Terrestrial > Soil > Wetlands >...
AGGCTGAGCACCGCGGTGGAGACGAGACGATAGCGCATGACATGCCTTCAGGGTGACTGCCCGGATATCATAAGTCCTCAGGTTCTGCAGTTCTCGATTCCATCGTTCGACGATCGACGCACTCGCTGTACTCTCGGTACCCTGAACACCGGCCTCTCGAGCAGATCTGCCGATCATTGTCGTTCCCTAAAGCCACGACAAACCGCAGCAAGCTTGTTGCCATCCCGATCGCGCACATACGCGGCATAGAAGTCCGGGCCGTAATGTGGTCGCAGACCCGGAGCACCTTCGGAACCTCCGCCATTGGCGAGTGCAGCAGCGTGGAAATCATCAACCTCTTTCCACGAGCGCGCCCTGAAGGCGACCATGGTACCGTTGCCTGCCGTAGCTACTTGTTGATTGAATGGTTTGCCAACCCAGAGCGCGAGCTCGCGAGCGCCGCCGTCCTCGTAGGTTCCCCAACCGGCCGAAATGCGATCCCAATCCGGGTCGCCGGTGATGCAGCGCTCTAAGCCGAGCGACGCTGACGTTGCGTCGTAGAAGGCAGCGGCCCGCTCAAGCTCATTGGTGCCTAAGTAGACGTAAGTAAACATCGCGTACTCTCCGAACAGACCGAATTTTCCGTTCCGGGGCCGCGCCGGCCTGTCGTGTCCGCGGGTTTGGAGCGGGTGATGGGAATCGAACCCACGTTGGCAGCCCGTCGGCGCCTGTAAAGTCAGGGGCTTAGCGCTGCGCTATTCGCTGCGTACGATGGGCGTGTGAATATACGCGTTACGTTCGGCAATGTAGGGCAACGTCAGGCAACTTGTGGGGTCCAGCCTGGCGTCGGGGATTCAGTCATCTGGCAAGCCCGAGCAATGCCATCAGTGCGCGGTTCAATCGCACGACATCCTCGTCGTTCAGCTTACCGATGCGTTTGCCGAGCCGTGCTTTCGGCACGGTGGTCATTTTGTCGATCATCAGCCGCGACGCCATCTTGAGCCCATTACGATCGGAGGGCCCGATCAGCATACGCAGTAAGGGCGCGTCCGTAGGATCTGCAGTGAACGCGCAAGGAGTAACCGAGTTAGTGGCCTCGAACCGGTCCTCCTGGACGATCACCGCCGCTCGCAGCTTGCCTGCGTAGGACGCGCCACCTGACACCGTCCAGACTTCCCCCCGCTTCACTCGGCGAGATGCCCTGAAACGGCCTCGATAAATCGTTCATCAGACTTCGCGTGCTCACTGGCGGCCACAGCCTTGGCCTGCTTACGAGCGGCGGCGACGAACGAGCGCGCTCGCACGTCAGGCACCCAGATCTGGACAGGCCGCAGTCCCTGGGCGCGCAGACGCTCGCGGTGCATCCGTACCTTGTCGCGTGAGGAGCGGGAATCTTGCACCACATCCACCTCCGGCATGGTTACATGTAACTTGGCGAACGAGCTTGGCCGCTGCAAGATCTATCTCACTCGAAGTCGCCTCCCGGCCTCAGAGTGCGTAGCACATCAGGTCCAATCGGCGTGCGAATCAGGGAAAAGCCATGGCGCCGCGGTGCGTTCGCTGGCAAGCCGAGAATGACCCCTTCGGTAGAGAGCACTTGGAGTTTACGCCACTGCGGCGCTCGTCATAGCACCAGGCTTTTGCCAGGGGGCATTCTCGACAATGCCGGGCACCGGTACAAAGAAAAGGGCTCAGTCACCAAAACATGTTGGTCACGCGAGCGCCGGCGTTGCGCAGCAATAGCTCGCGCCAGCGGCGAGTAGTGTCGCATGTCCCAGTGACTCGGAGCAGCCTGTCGCGAGTGATTGCTTGTCGGCATCAGATTCTCAAGTACACAGGCGTCGCCGAGTGCATGGACTGGTGCTGTCGGCGGCTTTTGAGGAAAACCTTCCTTACGAGTATTGGCGCTCGTCAGGGCTCCCAGCGGAATTGCACTCCGCAGCCCTAAAAGTCGCAAAACATGCCCATTCCAAGCCTATCTAGGGGAATCCTTGAGTTCCACGACGACCAGGCAGCAATGCGTAACCGCCAATGGGGATCACGCTGAGTCCGGCTGAATCCCGATTGGGATTCAGCCGGGCCGCCCGCGGCCTCGCGCGCCGAGGCGTTTAATGGATGGGTGCCATCAAGTGCTCATAGGCCGTGCCACCCCACATCACGTATGGGCTCTTGGTATCGGGATCCGCGCTCTTTGGATACGTGTCGTAAAAACCGGCATCGGCACCCACGATCATGATGTGCGGGCCGGTCTTGATCCAGTGGTTGGCGGTGGTCGGCTTCTTTGCGTAGGGATCCGTGTTGCTGGCATCGGTGCCACCGGCGAGCATGTACATCAAGCCAACTTTTCCCGCTGGCGGCGTTTTGTGATTGAGATAGGCATCGATCCAATCGCCGGCATTCTTGTCCCAGCACATGGGATCTGGACCCGGTGTTTCTGGGTTGTCCGGCATGCAAGTAAAGCCATTGGTCCCTTTGCGCAGCGTTCGCATTGCACCCTTGTCGCCGGGGGCCACGATGGTGGCATTTTCGGCCACTTTCTTCGGTGCAGCCTTCATGGCGCTGGCGATCAATTCCTCATCCGTTGGAGCTGGCTTGGCCTCTGCGGCAGCGCCATGATGCATGGCGTGTTCGGCGGGTGCGGGTGCGTCGGCGGCCGCCGCGTTAAAACTCAGACCTAGAATTCCTGCGCCCGCGAGCGCGGGCGCCACAAGACGATATTTGTTCATAAAACTCCCCTCCGTCGTTCAGATTTTTTTGAAAACGCATCTGACTCTCTATCATTCAGTTAAGTCAAGGCCCGCACATTCCATGACTCCGGATTTGGCACACCTCGGAAAGTTGTGTCTTGTTTATCGGCAGCCACACGCGCGCGCAGCCGATCCGCGCGCACTATGACCGGCTCGCTATTTGGCCTGCGCGAGCCGCGCTGCCTCCAGTCTGTGGTCGGTCAGGTCATCGCCCTGGGCGAGTAGCGCGCGGTAGCTGCGCGAATCGCTGTCATCCAGACCATGACTGGCGCCTTGATTCGGTGCAGCGTGCGAGTTCGCACCCAGACTCAGCGTGTTCCCCAAACCAACGTAGAGATAACGGTCGCCGAACACTTTTTGCAACGCAGCAAAACTCGGCTCGCCGGTGCACTGGCCTGGGGCGTTGTTTCAAGGACCACCAGTCTGCGTTTCTTCTGAGCCAGCGCTATAGACTGAGCGGACGATCATCAGCGTCCATTGCTTGCGGGCAGGTAATCCGCGCGCACCGGGCGGCCCTTCTCGGCCGTGGGGCGCACAGAGTCTATCGTTGCGGCATAGGGACTTCCGCACGCACGGCGAACATCACATGCAAGCAATCACTGTCGACTTCTGCTTCTCGACGTAGGGTATCGACCGCGAATAGACCAAACAGCCCGGAATGAGCCCGGTGCTTCCGGCCACTTGGGCGAGGCCTGCGACCGCCAGCCAGCTACTTGCCGGACCCTTTGCTTGCCGCCGCGGCTAACTCGTTTACCTTGACCATCGCCTTGTCGGCCGCCGCCTTGGTGCACTCCGCTTCGCTCGGCGTTCCAGTCGGATAACGCTGAGCAAGGTCTCTGCAAGCTGCCGCGGCCACGTCATTGACACGTTTTTCGGCCTCCATAAACCCAGCATGTGAGGCGAGATCCAAGCCCGCAATGCTTACGCCGTAGCTGATCGATACATCTTTAATCGGCACGCCCGAAGATGTGCGACCCACAACTTTTGTAGTCACCACTCGGCTCCCTTGGACCGTGACTTCTTCTATGTCCTGGGCAATAACGATACCGCCAAGTAACGCGAATGCACCTGCTGCAACGGCAACTCTCATAAATGTCGTTTTCATCCGTTCACTCCTTATCTTTGGCGGATACCCGCACATACACGCTCTTTGCCCTGAGCGGTGGCACGGTAAGCAACTCCTGCGCGTAACGCCATTCGGACTTGTGCGATGCAGCCTCGGAAAATACCTAGGGATTGCGGCCAAGGCTCAGAGCCGGCTCTATCGCCTGAACCGCCACCGCGGGGCAGATCCCGAGCTAGGGCGATTGTTGATGACAGGCTGCGTGATGCCCCCGTTGGTCGACGACAATTAGATTTGCCGGTGCGTTGCCTTATCGGTGATTGTTACCGAAAGGCCACCCCGTAGCGACGCGAACCCCGGCGATCACGACGGACAGCCTTCAGGCCGACAATTCAGCAGGCCGTGTGGCCGCTTTGGCCGGTTGCTGCGGTTCCGCGATTGCGAACTCCCGATCCGTCGCCGTCAATCGTGACCATCAGCTACCGGGCGGAAGGCAACGCCACGGCCGTCGTTACTTCAGGTGCTTCGCGAAGAATTCCATCGTGCGGCGCCACGCGAGCTCCGCCGCCGCCGCATCGTGCTTCAGGACCGGCAGGTTGTTGGAGTCCGCGGTCTCGTTCGCGAATCGAAAACGTCGGGGCAACGCTTGAGGAACAACATGCCAAAGATTTACTCCTTGAACTCGGAGGCATCCATTTTGCCGCGGAGGATGTCGGCGGCCGTAAAAAGGTGGCGTTCAAGCTGTACCAGGGTCAGCGGCATGAAAATCCCTTTGTTATTCGAGCTCATGCGACGGATGGCACCGTCTGAGCCGTAGGTTGGCGAGCCTGCCCCGCTCCAAGCACGAGCCCCTTGGGTCTCCCAAACTATACCAGTGTCAAAGTGCTCGCCCGATCATTGGTGATCGAGCATGGCTTCCCCTACCGCCGGCCGCGTTCGACGCATCCACGCTGTCAATAGTGCCATCCAAGCGGTAGCCACCGATCCCTGATTTCCCAGGCGTGGCCCATCCCGCGCTATGCGAACATCGTGGCTAGGGTACTCGATCCAGACGGATTCACGGAACGGGGGCCGATTAACAGTGCCCTCGCGTGCGACCAGGCCCCGCACGGCGGGGATGTCTCTCCATGTGGGACTCGCCTGCAGCACGGTCGGGAAACTGGGCATGCGCTACCAAGAGCACGACCAGGACGCCGACGGGCCGGTACAGCACTCGCGTTCTATGTACGTAGTTTACGCAGGCGGATAGTTGTATCTCAGTAGTGAATGGACTGTCGGATCATGACACCGTAACCGGCAAGGAAAAATGGGTCGGACGCAGGTCGCTTCGACCACGTGCGGCGAGGCCTTCGCACAACGCAGGCACGACACTAGCTGGGTTCTTCGACAAGTTGTTGCAAGAGGAGAAGTAAGATGCTCTATACGATTGCGGTCATATTGATCGTTCTCTGGCTTCTGGGTTTTGTCACCTCATATACCATGGGCGGATTCATTCATATCCTCCTGGTCATCGCGGTCGTGATGATTCTGATTCAACTCATTCAAGGTCGGCGTCTATGAGGAGCCAACCAGGGCACTGTGCCAGGCGCATGGGTATGCGAGCGATAGCCGTTCCGATCAGTGTGATCGATGTACCCGGCGTCAATACCGGATAACGCGCCCGGGCTCACGGCGCGCTCACGCTCGGCTTTGACTGGGCGTCGGCTCGCGGGGGGCACTTATCGATACGGTGATGTCGCTGTTCGTTGAATCTCCGAGTCGGCAAGTTGATTTTCATCCTCGCGTTGAGCGCGGCTTGGTCGCGCGCCCAGGCCGACGCCGAGAATCCAGATCAGGTGCATCCATCGACGGGCACAGTCGTGAAACTCCGTGCAGTTGCTACCGACGTGGCCGACACTTTCGGCGGGTACCTCGACAAGGGGCACGAGTGGTTATACCGGCGGATACAGTACTTCATTGAAGACCTCGACCACGTCTACCCATTCGCCAAGGTTTACGTCGAGACTGGCTCGGGTCTGCGCGTGAGCGGTGGCGTTGCCCTGGAACGCTGGAGCGGTCGCTGGGTCCTGCGCTCGGCAAGCTTCGCCGACTGGGTCCGCGATACCGCCGCAACGGACTGGATTCAGACGTTCATTGCTGGCTATGCGCGAGCTGTCATCCAGTAGCCGCGTTACGATCGATTCGCCGACGGCCATGACCTTGCCTGCGGCGTGGTCGCCAAGCTGTCGGTGAGCGGCGACCGTAGTTCGCGCGCTACCCTGTATGAGATCAGTATGCTCCTCAAGCGTCCACCGCATGGCGGGTGGTTATTCGGCTGCGCCGGGCCCATGGTGCGCTGGAATCGCGATTTCGGCTGGCACCCGGACGCTGGCGTGCGGATCGGATTCGATGCGCTGTTTTGGGGTCTCGCTACGCGGCCGGCGGAACTCGCCGGCTATTGCCAATGACCGAAGGCCAATGCGACGCCGGGCGATAGATCTACAATCGGCGAGGAGACGGGAGTAGTGGGACATTCAACAACCAGGGTTTACTGCGATCCGCGAGCTGTCTTATAAGATCGCCGTGGAAGTCAAGCATTATTCCAACCTTATTGGCGTCGCATCATGATCGGGCGCGTGAATTGGAAACTGATCGGGCCTTTGATTGCCGGGACCGTCCTGGTCGGCGGCGCGGGCGTCTATTGGATGGCGCACCGCGCCGCGCCGACGCATTACGTGACGACAGCGGTAACACAGGGAGACGTCGTCACCACCATCACCGCCAGCGGCTCGGTCAATCCGGTGGTTGTCGTCGAGGTGGGGAGCTATGTCTCGGGCACTATCGAGACCCTCAGCTGCGACTACAACACCCAGGTCCATAAGGGCCAGCTGTGCGCGAAGATCGATCCCAAGCCCTATCAGGTTCTTGTGGATCAGGACCAGGCCGACTTGGACGTCGCCAAGGCTCAGCTCGTCAAGGACCAGGCCAATGTGGTCTACACGAAGATCAATCACGAGCGCCTCGATCTTCTGTTCAGCCAGAACTCAACCTCGCACGATGCCGCCGACGCTGCGCTCAACGCCTATAACCAGGCGGTTGCGCTCGTCGGCCTTGATGTGGCTCAGATCGCCCAGAAGGCCGCGGCGCTGAAGGCCGCTCAGATCAATTTGGATTACACGAACATCGTCTCGCCGGTGGACGGCACGGTGGTGTCGCGCAATGTCACTGCCGGTCAGACCGTGGCCTCGAGCTTTCAGACACCGACGTTGTTTCTTATTGCCACCGATCTGACCAAAATGCAGATCGATACCAACGTCAGCGAATCCGATATCGCTGGCGCCGTTGAAGGCGCAAACGCCAGTTTCACAGTCGACGCCTTCCCTCAACGCACGTTCCAGGGACGCGTGGCCCAGGTCCGGCAGGCCCCCGTCAGCGTGCAGAACGTGATTACGTACGATGCGGTGATCACGGTCGATAATCCCGACCTGCTGCTCAAGCCGGGGATGACGGCCACCGCCAGGATCGTCACGGCCCAAGCGCTGAAAGTCCTCAGAGTCCCGGCGCAAGCGCTGCGATTTACGCCGGCCGCGGCGGCCAAGCTTGGGCTCGCCAAAGCCGCCACACCCGGGCAGCGGGTGATCTGGGTGGAGCGGGCCGGCAAGCTGGTCTCGATCCCTGTCACGGTGGGGCTCGTTGACGACACCTTCGCCGAGATCAAGGCGGGGGATCTCAAGCTCGGAGATCAGGTCGTCACATCCGAGGCTGCGGCGGGCGCGCCCCAGGTGTCGTCCAGCCCGTCGCTGAAATTGTAGAAGGACAACCGGCATGACCGACCCCGTTGTCCGCCTGATCGATCTGACTCGATCTTTCCAGCTCGGAGATACCGAGGTTCATGCACTGCAGGGGGTCAGCCTATCGGTCGATCGCGGCGAATTCGTCGCCATCATGGGCTCGTCCGGGTCCGGTAAGTCGACCATGATGAACATAATTGGCTGCCTCGACCGGCCGACCAGCGGCCAATTCGTCTTCGAGGGACGCGAAGTGGCGCGGCTGTCCGAACCGGAGCTGGCTGACATCCGCAGCAAGCGGATCGGCTTCGTGTTCCAGAGTTTCAATTTGCTTGCTCGCACCAGCGCGCTCGAAAATGTCGTATTGCCGCTGCTTTACGGGGCAGCGGCAACGTTGACATCAAGCGAGCGGAACGATCGCGGTCGCGACATGCTTGCGAGCGTCGGCCTGGCTGATCGCGCGCGCAACATGCCCAATCAGCTCTCGGGGGGACAACAGCAACGCGTCGCGCTGGCCCGGGCGCTCATCAACCATCCCGCTGTACTGCTTGCCGACGAGCCGACCGGCAACCTCGATACGCGCACCTCGCATGAGATCATGGAAATCATTCGCAGGCTAAATCGCGAGCAAGGCGTCACGGTGATCGTGGTAACCCACGAATCGGATATCGCCGCATATGCGGATCGGGTCATCATCATGCGCGATGGGCGAATCCTTTCGGATAAGCATCAGGTCGCCGTCGTGACGCCGGACCGTGCAGACACCAGCGCCACGACTGCGGTCGCAGCCAGGGTGGACATCACCGCGCGTCCCGACGACACCTCCGGCCTTCGCCTGGCCTTCCTGTCAATGATTTTTTCAGCCTCTTTGCAAGCCCTGGCACGCAATAAGCTACGTTCGGCCTTGACCATGTTGGGTGTATTTATCGGGGTGGCCGCGCTCATCGCCATGGTGGCCGTGGGAGACGGCGCCAGCGCCGCGGTCAAGAAACAGTTGGAAAGCCTGGGCACGAACATGGTCGTCGTCCAGCCGGGCGCCACGACCGCCGGCGGCGTTCGCGCTGGAGCGGGCAGCGCTTCAACGCTGACCGTGGTCGACGCCGAGACCATCCTGCGCGACGACTCCGCCGTCCAGCGGGTCAGCTACCTGAGCCGGCAGGCCGGCCAGGTGCAATACGGCGACCAGAACTGGAGCACCGCTATCCAGGGCGTGACGCCAAGCTATCTGGACATCGTCAGTTGGCACATCGCCAGCGGTAGCTCCATGACCGAACAAGAAAATGACACCGCGGAGACAGTCTGTTTGATCGGCCAGACGGTCTATCAGAATCTATTTCCTCCGGGAGAGGACCCCATCGGCGCGATCATCCTGGTCAAGGGCGTTCCCATGCGGGTGATTGGGCTCCTCGCAGCCAAGGGGCAAACGGGCTTTGGACAGGATCAGGACGACGTGCTGATGATCCCGTTCAGTACGGCCGAGCGCAAGGTCTTGGGGGTCGCGGCGCCGCAAACGGCCCAGAATCTTGTCAGCGCCACCTATCCAACGGCACCTAACGCCTTGGGCATCAACCCCCGCATGACCGGCTATGTCAACAGCATCTACGTCCAGGCCGGAGCGGCCGACCTGGTGAACACGGCGATCAGTCAGGTGACCGCGACTCTCGCACGGCGCCACCATATCCAAATCGGGCAACTTGACGATTTCAGCGTCCGCAACCTCAGTCAGATCGCAGAAGCGCAGGAGAGTAGCAGCCAGGTCATGGCCGCGCTTCTGGCCATGGTCGCATCTATCTCGCTGCTGGTAGGCGGCATTGGAATCATGAACATCCTTTTGGTGTCTGTAACCGAGAGGACGAGGGAGATCGGCATCCGGATGGCGATTGGAGCACGTCGCCTTCAGGTGCTGCTCCAGTTTCTGTCCGAATCCGTGCTGCTGAGTGTGACCGGCGGCGTGGCCGGCATCGGGTTCGGGCTGCTGCTGTCGTTCGTCATCTCCAGGCTTGCCCATTGGCCGACCCAAGTCTCCCTCACCGCCGTCCTCGGCGGTTTTGCGTTCTCAGCTGCGGTCGGAATCTTCTTCGGATTCTATCCAGCTCGCAAGGCCGCGAACCTCAATCCGATCGAAGCGCTTCGCTACGAGTAGGCACCATCTGCGTCGCCGCGCGATAGCGCAACGATCTGCGTGCACCGAGAACGGGCCGATCCCATGTTACCGTTTGCCGTTCAAGAGAGCTTGTCTGCTCCGCGACGCGCGATCCTCATGGCCGGGCTTGCCGGGCCATCAGTTGCGCTTTTCCTCGCGTCGCTGTTGCGGCGACAGCAATCGGTTCGGCGGATTTCGTTCAGTCACAGCTCCGCAGAGATCTGGCGCGATGGGCGGCTGATGTCCCTAAGAAGCGAAACTGTCGAGCATGGCGAGACCCTCTATGTTGAGGGGGCGGCGATGCCCGACGGATTTCGCGTGGTGAGCAAAGGCGGTCCGTTCATCGCTTCCGCCGCAACCTGTGATTGTCCGGAGAAGCTGTGAGATGGAGCGGGTGATGGGAATCGAACCCAAGCAAGGTCGGTATCAGTCATCCGATAGATCAGATGCTTGCGACGCGATTGACTCGCTGCGTGTGATTAGCGTGTGAAAGCGACCCGTCGACGGCTAACCCCGCGGGCGCACCTTGCTCAGGCGTTCCGCCATGCGTGTCTGCCAACCAGGACCCGTCGCTTTCCACGCCGAGATCACGTCAGCGGGTAGTCGGAGGGAGATCGCTTTGCGCGGGTTTGCCGACCTCGGCCTGCCGCCCTTGTTGATCGTCGCTCGCAACAGCATTTGCTCCGTTAGCTCGGGAAGTTCTTTGTACTCACCCGCCTTGGTGACATGAGCATCGACACGTGCGAGGTCAGATTTCAAGGAGCGGAGCGACGCGCGCTTGTTCGCGTTCATTGGCTTTCCTCATACTGAAAACATGACGTACCGCCGCGCCACGCGGCGTGTATCCGACAACGACGATCCGACCTGCCAGACGGCCAAAGCAAATGATCCGCTTTTCGCCGTAGTCCTTGCGGATGTCTTCGATTTCCAGCGTGACGGCCGCGAAGACCAATGCAGCATCAGCAAAATCGAGTCCGCGATCTGCCAACGTCTTGGCGCGTTTGGCCGGATCAAACGTTATCTGCGCCCGGTTATTGTATATACGGAAACCGTGGTTTGCAACGACGAGGACGCAACGCTGGCTGCGGAAGCTCGGATGGAGCGGGTGATGGGAATCGAACCCTCGTATGAAGCTTGGGAAGCTGCAGTTCTACCATTGAACTACACCCGCGGCTCGGGCGTCATTCTATGAAACCCTCAGGACGATGCGCAAACGGCGTCGAGCATCGTCAGAAGTGGTATTCGGCCGTGGCCGATATCCGCCAGAAGTGATTCTCGGAGGTGGAAGCGAAGTAATCGGCGCTCACTCCGAAACCCAGGTGCTGTCCCAGGGCATACCGGGGACCGACACCCAGCGTGTAGCCTGCTCCGTCGTCCGTACGGCTGAGCACATCGACGCCGTTGATCGACACATCTGTTCTCGTGATCCAAAGGTAGGGGCCGCCACGAACGTCCACGGCAATCCGCGGCGCCAGCTCCCAGCGGTAGCGCGCCTCCAGTGACACGATGTCTCCGCTGCCACGCACGATGTGCGCAGCATCAGCGAGCAACTGATTCAGATCGGGCGGCGCAATGCCCTCGAGGACAGCACGCGTGCGCCCCAGGTAGCTCCATCCCAGCTCGACGCCAAAGTTCCTGGGAAGTTCGTATCCCGCGTACAACGCGCCGCTGAAGCTCGACCGCTCGCCATCGGCGGCGCTCACCTGGTAACCGTCGGCCTGCAGACCAGCGGTCAGCTTGCTGGCTGTCATGGAACTTGAGGATCCGCCCACGCGGACTCCGCCATAGACATTCTCCGGCCAGCCGCCATCATCCGCAGCTCGCACCGGGGCACTGAAGAGCGCGCCCAGGGCAACGAGCGTCAGGGGCATGACGAGCATTGCCCGTCGCAGACCCGCGATTCTGATCAGGGCGAGAAGCGCCAGGATCAGCACCGTTGCCATATCGATGCCACCCCCTCCGCCCGCCGTCACCACGAGATTCTGTAACTGCGCACCCGTGGTGACTGAAAATGTGGTTTCGATAGCGCCGATCGTCAGCACCGCAGAGGCATTGCTAGTGTACGTGGACGGCGCATTCACTCGCACTCTGACCTGATCACCCGGCTCAACGACACCTTGAGCGGACGTGAATGGACCGCCATCGATGCTGTATTCAGCGCCGCCACTGATCGCGATCGGTACGGCCACATTTCCGGAAACGGTGACTGGATTGGAGATTTGAACGCTCGATGGAACGGCACTGGTGACCGCCGTAAATCCGCCTTGCAACATCGGCTGGGCAGCCGTCGTCACCGTAAACGTGGAATTGACGCCGCCAATAGTCACTACCGCGGACGCAGTCGTGTTGTAGGTGGAGGACGTGGTGACCTCCGCCCTGATCTGGTCACCCGGCTGAACGACACCGGGGGCGGACGTGAAGGTACCGCCGTTGATGCTGTAAAGCGCCCCGCTGCTGACAGTGATCGGGGCAGGAATCGTGGCGCCGGTCACGGTAATAGGATTGGAGACTTGAACGCTCGACGGCGCGGTACCGGTGAGTGGCGTGAACGAGCCCTGCACCACAGGCTGCGCGCCCGTGGTAACGGTAAACGTTGAATCAACGCCACCGATGGTGAGCACCGGGGAAACGGCGGTATTGAAGTTTGAAGCCGCAGTCACCTGCACCTGGACCTGCGCACCCGGCGATACAACGCCGGGGACGGAGGTAAAGGGGCCCCCATTGATGCTGTACTCGGCGCCGCTGCTCACACTGATCGGGGATGGCACGTTGGTGTTGTCGACAGTGATGGCATTGGAGACCTGCACGCTCGAGAGATCTACGTTGTTAAGCGGCGTGAAGCTGAATGGACTGGGTGCGGCATTGGTGCCGGTGCCGGAAAGGCTCACCTGCGTAGTGACCGGCGGCGATGAAGTGGCATTGCTGACGATGGTCAAGGTGCCGTTGCGACTGCCTTCGCTGGTGGGTGTAAAGACCACGTTAATCGTGCAGGTCTGGGAAGCTGTCAGGGACGTCGGGCAGTTGTTCGTCTGCGAGTAGTCCCCGGTCACCGCGATGCTGCTGATGGTCGCGCTATTGATCCCCTCGCTCAGCGTGACGGTCTGCGAGTTGCTCGCGACGTTCACGGCTTGGGGCGCGAAGGTGAGAGAAGAGGGATTCGCCACCAGCGTCACGTTGCATGTGACCGTGGAATCAACGGTCGCTGAGTTATTTGTCTCGTCCGGATCGAGGAAACTGGAAGTGCTGCCGAAGTCCGCGCTCGCCGTGTTGGCCACTGTAGAACCACAGGTAGCGGCTGGATCGAGCGTTCCCGTGATGGAATACGTCACAGAGGCATTCACTGGCAGTATGACGTTGGAGGTGTTGATGCTGCCGGTTCCCGATGCGTCACAGGTCGCGCCTCCGGAGCCCACGCAGGTCCAGGTGGCACTGGTGACCGCTGCGGGCACAGAGTCCACGACGGTAGGCGCGTCCGCCGCGTCGATCGGATAGTTTCCATTGTTCGTCACGGTCACGTTGTAAGTGAGGGACGCACCCTGCAGGACCGTCGACGGGCCGTTCATGGTCACCTGCAGGTCGTCCGGCGTCGCTGTGATCAGTCCGTGCAGCTCGTGATTGTTGGTCGATCCGCCGGTGCTGCCGCTGAATCCAACGCTCAGCGTGGCGGGCGGCGCGTAAGGGAAAGCGACGTTCGAGAACAAGGTCTGGAAAGGCTGGCCGCTGGCACTCTGAAATTGAGCCGTGACCGTATATCCGATCGCTGGCGACACGGCGGGCGTGAGTGTGAGCAACACGGTCTTCGACGAGGGCCGCGTCGCCACGTGCGGATTGTCTATGCCGCCCGGCACCGGGGTCGTCGTGACCCAGGCATTGTTGGCACTTTCCGGCCCACGGATCACCAACGACTCGGGATTGACACCTGGCCCGCCGCTCGCGGGAAGACATCGGTCGTTGGGGTTTGAGAAATTGCCGTATTCGTCGAGGCCGATGGCAAGATAGCCTCCAGCTCCGCCGCAGTATCCCAGGCCACCCCCGACTGCGGCGCCACTCATGGGAGACGGAGTTGTTGGATCGTAAAGGAACACGGTCATGCCATCGGCGCCTGTTCCGCCCCAGGAGACGTAGTCGAATTGAACTACTACGGGTTCGTTGCTGGGGAAACTGAATGCGTCGTTGAGTGCCTGACCCTTCTCGCTGCCGCCGGCGTCTGTCAGCCGCAGCCATCCGGAGCCCGCCGGGTCGATCGATGGTGCAGTCAGCAGAGCGGAGTAGCTCAGCGTCCAGCCCGGGGCGGTCGTGTTCTCAAATGTTTCCTGAAGTTTGAATTGCGCACGGGCCGGTACGGAGTAACCGGCCACCAACAGACAGCACAAGACGAGCTTCATGAGGAGCCGGATTGAATAGGTTTTCTGGGGTGTTAGGTTCACCCGTCAGATTCTGTCCAATCGAAGATTGAGGGGCAATCAACGAGCTTCGACTCTGTGACGCAGGTCTGAGAGATTGCGCACACTTAGAGCGGGCGCCAAGCCAATCTATGATTGGTACTGGCTGGTTGATGGCCCCACGTGGATTGCGCTGATCGTAGCTTCAGTGCTTTTCGAGCGCGTCGACTTCATCCATGAGTCGATTCATGCGTGCCGCCAATGCCTGGTAGGGCCCTGGGGTCGCCATATCGACACCGGCCTGTTTGTACAGGTCATAGGGATAGTCCGAGCCACCGGCTTGCAGCAGCCTGATGAACCGGGTGCGCGCCGGCGCCCCTTCCCTGAGGATGTCTTCGATTTCCAGCGTGACGCCCGCGAAGACCAATGCAGCATCAGCAAAATCGAGTCCGCGATCTGCCAACGTCTTGGCGCGTTTGGCCGGAGCAAACGTTATCCGCACCCGGTTATTGTATATACGGAAACCGTGGTTTGCAACGACGAGGACGCAACGCTGGCTGCGGAAGCTCGGATGGAGCGGGTGA
>Ga0116106_1001037_pt1 | contig 14583 bp, 18 predicted proteins | sample June2015DPH_6_50_FD_89717 | JGI IMG/M metagenome (GOLD analysis project Ga0116106, IMG submission 89717) | Peatland microbial communities from SPRUCE experiment site at the Marcell Experimental Forest, Minnesota, USA - June2015DPH_6_40 | ecosystem: Environmental > Terrestrial > Soil > Wetlands >...
CTGCTCGCGATGCACCTGGGGCGCATGAAGGACGAGCACCGCCTGCTGCCAGAGCATGTCTCCATGGGCAAGCTCGGCAACGTCAACGCCGCGCTCGACGTCGCCCGCACCGCCCGGCAGATGCTCGGCGCCAACGGCATCACGCTCGAGTACCCGGTCATTCGCCACATGAACAACCTCGAGTCGATCGTCACCTACGAGGGCACCGCCGACGTGCACGCGCTCGTCGTCGGCGGCGCGCTCACCGGCATCCAGGCGTTCCGGTGAGCGCTGCCACCGCGACGCTCGCCGCCGCCCAGCAGCACGCCGTCGAGGCGCTGCGCGCGATGATCGTCGCCGGCGACCTGCGCCCCGGGCAGCGCCTCGACGCGGCGACCGCACACCGCGGGGTGTGCGGTCACACTCGAGGGGCCACCACGTAGACGTCGAGGCCTCGCGGCGTGCCCTTGGCGCGAAAGCGCCGCCGCCGCCTGGCAGTGAGTGTCGTGGTGTCGAGCTCCGCCAGCGCGGTCCCGGACACCAGCACCTCGCCGCCCCTGGCTGCTTCGGTCACGCGAGCGGCAACGTTGACGTCGACGCCAAGGTAGTCGGCGCCGAGCTTGCGCGGCCGCCCTAGATGCACGCCCACTCGCAGCAGAACACCGTGGCCGTCCACATCGACCGTGGCGAGCTGGCGCTGGGCCTCGAACGCAGCGTCGACGGCCCTCTGTGCGTCCGGGAAGACAGCCATGTGCCCGTCGCCAAGGCGCTTGACGATACGACCCTGGTGCGCCTCGATCACCGGCTCGACGACCGACGCGACCTCGCGCAACAGCTCAAGTGCAAGCTCATCTCCGACCTCGAGTGCCCACGAAGAGAAGCCGACCAGATCGGTGAACAGGATCGCGACCTCCTCCACCCCGACTCCCCGGCCGACCGATTCGGAGATCGCCTGCCAGACCTGCAGCGCGCCGAGACTGAGCTCGCGCGTCGCGCTCGGCTGCTCGGCGCCGACCTCCACGAGGTGCCTCGCGAGGACCTGCGAGAGACGATCGCCGGTGGTGGAGAGCTCGTCGCCGAACCTTGCGTCGCCCGGAAGGAGCACCTCCCGCGTCGCGCGCGTCACCTCCACCAGGGCAGGGTTCGCATCAACTCTGCGGGGCGCCCTCGCGACACGGGCGAGCCAGCGCCTTCGGCGGTCACCGACCCCCGAAGCCTTCAGCAGATCGTCCTTGATCGGCTCGCGGCCCATCGCGCTAACGCTACCGGTTCGCAGCTCCCGAACTCAAGCCGCTCGCAGGATCAGAGCGCCGACGCGGACACCTTCGCTTCGCCTCGTCTTGGGCCTTGCTGTTCGCCTGAACGGAGCATGGTTGAAGCGGCGATGGCATCCATCCCGCTCGCCTTCACGGAGGTATTTCGTACGCGCTGCGGGCCGTAGTCTCTACCGACTTGCGACCGATTCGCGTGACTAGGCTGCTCGGTGATGCCTCGTTTGCTTCGCTCATTGCTCGTTTGCGCCAGTGCGGCATTCCCCCTGGTCGGGGCAGCCCAAGCCGCGGGGAGTACGCCGTCGGAACCGCTACCCGCGACGCTCACGGGGACCGTGTCCTACGAAGTGAACTCGACCACGGACGGTATCTTGTTGAATGAGAAGCTGGCCACGACGGTCACGCTCGCGCTCACCAGCGACGATGCAAACAGCGCCGTCTACGAAGCTGAGTCCGGCTCGCACCACTGGTCTGCGTCGGGGTCGGGGTCCGGCGGTTGCAGCTTGGCGGCCGATTCGACGTTCGATCTGCAGCCGGGCAGCGGCAAGATCGTGATCGACAAGGCGCGCAGCAACGGAAGCTCCTTCTACTACACATGGACGAGCGAACCGGTGGGTCAGCCGCTGCCGTACACGATCACGTGTCCCGAAGGCGGCCCTCAAGAAGTAGATCTGCCGCCCGTGCCGTGGTGGCCCGCGACGCTGCCCGGCGGTCCCGAACCGAGCCACTTCAACCCCTGGGCGGCGCCTATCCACGCCACCCTCACCGGCAGCGTCACCGACGCGGCGTTCTCCGCGAGCTGGACCCTCGAACCGCCGTTGAAGAAGCCGTGCACCAGCAAGGCGAGCCAGATCACCGACGTGTCGACCCCGAACGGCGAGTCGACAAGCCTTGGCAACCTGAAGGGAACCAGCTTCTACCCCGGGCAGACGATCAGCGCTGACCAGCCGGTCGAATTCGAACTCGGGGACCGCTCGGTGATCAGGATGGACAAGGGCTCCAGCCTCAAGGTCGAAGATTGCAAGGAGCCGGGTGGTCCTACGCCTGAGACACCGGCCAAAATCAAATTCGAACTGCTGCTCGGGTCGATCTGGGCCAAAGTCACGCACGCCCTCAACGGCAACGAACAAGGCTACGAAATCAAGACCGAACGCACGGTGAACGGCGTCCGCGGCACCACCTTCTGGATCACGAACACCCGCACCGCCACCACCCTGCACGTAGACACTGACTCGATGTGGATGCAAGGACTCAAGGGCACCCGGGCTTACGGCAAGAAGTGGACCGTCAAAGCCGGGCAGACCGCCACATGGAAGCAGGGAGCCACCAAGCCCGTCATCCGACGAGGCGGCCGAGCCACGCCACCGTAGCCGGCGCAGCCGGAGCGCATCAGCCGACGAGCCAGATCGCCCCGTCGCGCACCTCGACCGGGAAAGTCTTCAGAGCGCGGGCACCGGCGGTAGCCTTCACGGCACCAGCGAGGGGCTTGAACGCGCCCTGAGGCCCCCGCACCATCTTTCCCGAGCCGACGTCGTACAGTGCCGCGTGCGCTGGGCACTGCAGGCATCCGTCCTCGGTCACGTGTCCCTTGCCCAGTGAGGCGAACAGGTGGCGGCACCGGTTCGACACTGCGAACGGCTTGCCCGTGCTGATGCCGACGGCGAGGGCGCCGTGTGGTGTCTGCTCTACCACGGCGACCTGGGAGCTACCGAGATCCTCGACGGCGATCAGGCGGACAGCGGACGGCTCGGCGGCGCTCACGAGCGAACTATCTCACACCAGAGAGGTGCGGCGGGAGCTAGGCCGCGAGCGCGTCGCGCTCGTCGTCCGCCAGCCGCAGCTCGTCTTCTGCCGGCGGCCGCGGCGCGGGCTGCTCGCTCGCCGCGGCCACACGAGGCCGCAGCAGAGAGGCCGCGACGAGCGCGCCGGCGAGTGCGAACAGCGCGCCGATCACGAAAGCCAGATCGAAGCCGTCCGACAGCGCCCGCGCCGCGCCGAGCGTTGACTCGCCGCGCGTGTGCGCCGCCGCGATCGTGCTCAGCACCGCCAGGCCGAGCGCCCCGCCCATCAGCCGCGACGTGTTCAGCAGGCCCGAGCCGAGCCCGCTGTGGGAGCGGGGGAGACCCTGCATCGCCACGATCGTCGCCGGCACCAGCGAGCAGCCCATGCCGATCGACGACAGCAGCGCTCCGGGCAGCACCGCGCCCACGTATGAGTCGCCCGGGCCGATGCCCTTCAGCAGCACCATGCCGACGGTCGCCGTCAGCATCCCCGCGGTCACCACCGAACGCGGCCCGAAGCGCGCGACCAGCCGCGGCGCGAGCTTGGACGCGGCGAAGATCGACAGCGTCATCGGCAGGAACGCCACGCCCGCCTCGATCGGGTCGTAGTGGAGCACCTGCTGCATGTAAAGCGTGAGGAAGAACCACACCGGGAAGAACGCCGCGTACAGCAGCGTCACGACCAGGTTCGCCGCGCGCAGCTGTCCGGCGGCGCGCAGGATCGACAGCGGCACGAGCGGCGCGCGCGCGAACCGCGCCTCGACGAGCACGAACGCGGCGAACAGCAGCACCCCGGCCGCGATCGGCGCGAGCACGCCCGGCGCGCCCCAGCCGAGCGTGTCCGTGCGCACGATCCCGAACGTCACGAAGATCAAGCTCGCCGTCACGAGCACCGCGCCGGTGACATCGAAGTGGCGCTTCTCGCTGACGCCGATCGATGCCGGAATCACGTACCTGCCGGCGACGATCACGAGCGCTCCGAGGGGGACGTTGACGGCGAAGATCGCCGGCCACCCGAACGCTTCGGTCAGGATCCCGCCGAGCAGCGCCCCCGAGGACGCCCCGAGCGCGCCCGTCGCGCCCCACGTGCCCAGGGCACGGTTGCGCTCATGCCCCTCGGTGAACGAGCTCGTGATCACCGACAGCGTCGCGGGGGAGAGGACCGCGCCGGCAAAGCCCTGCACGGCGCGCGCGCCGATCAAGAGGCCACGCGTGCTCGCGAGCGCGCACGCCAGCGACGACAGCGCGAACAGCGCCGTCCCCGCCAGGAACACGCGCCGGCGCCCGAGCAGGTCCGCGCAGCGACCGCCGAGCAGCAGGAAGCCCGCGAACGTCAGCGTGTACGCGTTCACCACCCACTGCAGCCCCGTCGTCGAGAAGCCGAGGTGGTTGTGAATCGACGGCAACGCGATGTTGACGATCGACACGTCCAGCAGCACCATGAACTGGGCCAGGCACGCGACGACCAGCAGCGCTCGTCTTGACGTGTGAAGGTGAGACAGTCGGTTGCTCATCGTTCTCAAACGCGCCCCGCCGCGCAAACGTGAGGTCGGCGGCCATAGGGTGTCGGTCCGGGACTCATCGACAAGCAGTGTGCGACAATCTCTATCCAGGTAGAAGAGAGGGACTTATCCTGGTATCAAACATGCCCCCCAAGGAATCAGTCATGCCAACGACAAACGGCGCCGTTCCGGCGGTGAGTGGCGCGGACGGCGCAAATGGCGCGAATCGCGCGACCGCCGCCGTCGGCTCGCGCGCGCTGTCTGGAGCGCTGCGCCGCGACGAGCTCGCCGACTTCCTGCGCAACCGCCGCGCCGGCCTGCGACCCGAGGACGTGGGGCTGCCGAACGGCGGGCGCCGGCGCACTCCCGGGCTGCGCCGCGAGGAGGTAGCGCAGCTGGCCGGCGTGGGCACCACCTGGTACACGTGGCTCGAGCAGGGGCGCGACGTGCGCGCGTCACTCGACGTACTCGAGGCGCTCGCGCGGGCGCTGCGGCTGAGCCAGGCCGAGCGCACGCACCTCGTGCTGCTCGGACGCGGCGAAGAGCCGCCGCCGTGCAAGTCGCCGGCCGAGCGCGTCTCGCCGGCCCTGCGGCGTCTGATCGCCAACCTCGGCGCCAACCCCGCCTTCATCCTCGGCCGTCGCTGGGACTACCTCGCGTGGAACGATGCCGCCGTTGCGCTGTTCGGCGACCTCGGCGAGGTGCCGCGTTCCGCGCGCAACCACGCGTGGCTGATGTTCACCGACCCGGCCCGCCGCGAGATGTTCACCGATTGGGAGCGCACCTCGCGCCTGATGGTCGCGAAGTTCCGCGCCGACACCGCGCGCAATCTCGGCGACCCGCGGTTCGAGGAGCTCGTGCAGGCGCTGCGCAACACGAGCCCCGAGTTCTGCAGGGCGTGGAAGCGCCACGAGGTCGCGCGCGCCGGCGAGGGACGGCGCGAGCTGCGCCATCCGGTGGCCGGCATGCTCGCCTTCTCGCACGCGGTCTTCCACCCCGCGGAGGCGAGCGAGCAGCGCCTGATCCTGTACTCACCGCTGCCCGACATCGACACGCCGGCGAAGCTCGCGCGGCTGCTGGACGCCTGACGGATGGCCAAGTACGTCGGCGCGATCGACCAGGGAACCACCAGCACCCGCTTCATCCTGTTCGACAAGGACGCCAGGATCGTCGCCGTCGATCAGCGCGAGCACGAGCAGATCAACCCGCAGGCCGGCTGGGTGGAGCACGACGCGAGCGAGATCTGGACGCGCACGCGCGAGGTGATCGGCGGGGCGCTCGCGAAGTCCGACGCGGAGGCCGGCGACGTCGAGGCGATCGGCATCACCAACCAGCGCGAGAGCACCGTCGTGTGGGACCGCGAGACCGGCAAGCCGATCCACAACGCGATCGTGTGGCAGGACACGCGCACCGACCAGCTCGTGCGCGAGCTCGCCGGCGATCGGGGCGTGGACCGCCTGCGCGAGCGCGTCGGCCTGCCGCTGTCGACGTACTTCTCCGGGCCCAAGCTCACGTGGCTGCTGGAGAACGTGGACGGCGCGCGCGCGCGCGCCGAGCGCGGCGAGCTCGCGTTCGGGACGATGGACACGTGGGTGCTGTGGAACCTGACTGGCGGCACGCGCGGCGGCGTGCACGTGACCGACGTGACCAATGCCAGCCGCACGATGCTGATGGACCTCGAGAGCCTCGACTGGCATGAGCCGAGCCTCGAGCTGATGGGCATACCGCGCTCGATGCTGCCCGAGATCCGCTCTTCGAGCGAGGTCTACGGCGAGGCGGCGGGGACGGCCGTGGGCGGCCGCCCGATCGCCGGCATCCTCGGCGACCAGCAGGCGGCGCTGTTCGGGCAGACGTGCTTCGAGCGCGGCGAGGCCAAGAACACCTACGGCACGGGCTCCTTCCTGCTGCTGAACACCGGCCAGGAGATCGTGCACTCGCAGAAGCTGCTCACGACGCTCGGCTACAAGCTCGGCGACGGTGAGCCGACGTACGTGCTCGAGGGCTCGATCGCCGTCACCGGCGCGCTGATCCAGTGGCTGCGCGATCGCCTGAGATTGATCGACAGCGCCGCCGAAGTGGAGGATCTGGCGCGCACCGTGCAGGACAACGGCGGTGTGTACTTCGTGCCCGCCTTCTCCGGCCTGTTCGCGCCCTACTGGCGCGACGACGCGCGCGGCGTGATCGTCGGCCTGACCGCGTACGCCAACCAGGGGCACATCGCGCGCGCGGCGCTGGAGGCGACCGCGTGGCAGAGCCGCGAGGTCGTCGACGAGGCCAACGCCGCGGCCGATGTGCCGTTCAGCGAGCTGAAGGTCGACGGCGGCATGACCGCCAACGAGCTGCTGATGCAGTTTCAGGCCGACGTGCTGGGCGTGCCCGTCGTGCGCCCCGCCGTGACCGAGACCACCGCGCTCGGCGCCGCCTTCGCCGCCGGCCTGGCGGTCGGCTTCTGGTCGGACCGCGATGAGCTGCGCGAGCGCTGGTCCGAGGACAAGCGCTGGGAGCCGCAGATGGACGCGTCCAAGCGCGAGCGCGAGTACCGCCAGTGGAAGAAGGCCGTCACGCGCTCGTTCGACTGGGTCGAGCAGGAGTAGCCGCCGGCGGCTCAGGCGAGCTCGTCGAGCAGGTCCGCGACCGAGTCGACGATGCGCGCGGCACGGTAGGGGTGGCGCTCGGCGTCCTCGCGCGTCGTCACGCCGGTCAGCACGAGCACGGTCTCCATGCCGGCCTCCAGGCCGGAGACGATGTCGGTGTCCATGCGGTCGCCGATCATCGCCGCCGTCTCGGAGTGCGCGTCGATCGCGTTGAGCGCCGAGCGCATCATCAGCGGGTTGGGCTTGCCCACGAAGTACGGATCGACGCCCGTCGCGCGGCTGATCAGCGCCGCCACCGATCCGGTCGCCGGCAGCGGGCCGTCCAGTGAAGGGCCGGTGGCGTCGGGATTGGTCGCGATGAAGCGCGCACCGCCCGCGATCAGGCGGATCGCGCGCGTGATGCGCTCGAACGAGTACGTGCGCGTCTCGCCCAGCACCACATAGTCCGGCGAGCGCTCGGTGAGCGTGTAGCCGGCGTCGTGCAGCGCCGTCGTCAACCCCGCCTCACCGATCACGAACGCCGAGCCGCCGGGCCGCTGGTCGCGCAGGAAACGCGCTGTGGCCAGCGCCGAGGTCCAGATCGCCTCCTCGGGCACGTCCAGCCCACTCGCGGCGAGCCTCGCCGCCAGGTCGCGGCGTGTGTAGATCGAGTTGTTCGTCAGCACCAGAAACGGCGTTGACAGCTCGCGCAGCCGCGCAAGGAAGCGGTCCGCGCCCGGGATCGGCTGCTCCTCGCGCACGAGCACGCCGTCCATGTCCATCAGCCACGAGCGGATCTCGCGATGCGCCATCAACGGCAAGCTTGACACGCCCAGCAGGCGCTCGCCGGACTGGTCGCGGATTGCCGTCTGTGAAGCGGCACTCAGCGCGTATAGCCGGCGAGTGAGCGCAGCGTGCGCAGGCCGCGGCTGACGCGCTGGCGGACGACCAGCTCGGTGCAGCCGAGCTCGCGTGCGAGCTCCTCGTAGCCGCGTCGGTCGATCACGCGACCTCGCACTGCGGCGCGCTGCTCGGCCGGGAGCGCGTCGAGCAGCGACAGCGAGTCCAGTCGTGGCGCCGCGCCAGGTCGTGGCGTCGCGGCCAACCTGTCGATGCGCTCGAGGTGCTCGTCGCTCAGCATCTGACTACTTCTAATTGCAACCGGGGCCAGATTTGTGACGAAATTTGCACGATCGCGTGGCATCGCGTGTGGCTTGAAGTAGGCAAGCTGCGCCCCGCACCGACCTGTGGCGCTGGCTATGGCTGGACTTCGGCGCCGCTGTCGGCGGGAGGGGGCGACTCGTTCTCGTGCACGCTCGCGGGACTGGTCGCGAGTCCCTTACCCACGAGATCGCGGATGTCGCAGCTGACGAGCGTGCCACCGGCTTGGTCAGCCGCCGCTACGTAGGCCGCGTCGTACACGGAGATCGTGTGCTGCTCAGCGAGCTTCGCGGCGCGGTTGAGCAAAGCAGTCGTAGATGGCATGACCCCACCGTCACCAGAGATCCGGTCGATGGCTTCCAGCAGTGGAGCGACGCGGGCGAGCTCGCACCAGCCTCGAACTGCCACGTTTGCCACCTCGTAACGGGCGAGATCGAGCGTGGCGAGCGTGGCCTCGGGATCGGCGAGAAGCGTCTGGGATGGTCCGTGTAGCTCGTCGTCGGAATCGAACGCCGCGAGGATCACGCTGGCGTCCAGCAGCAGCGTGCTCACGCTATGGCCTTGTGGCTTTCACCCGTTCGGCGGCCGCACCGCCATGGGGTGCTGTCTGACGCAGCAGGCTGTCCATGGCCGCTGCGCGATCCGTGCGGCGCCTGCGCAGCGCGGTGTCGGCGAACTCGCGCAGCACCGCGCTACGGGATGTGCCGAGACGAGCGGCCTCAGCGTCGACCTCGCTCAAGAGATCGTCCGGCATTGACACCATGACCTTCGCCATACCGCGAGTATACCGTGGTATATCGATCCTCAGGCACAGCTCGCCAGATATGCTCATAGGCCATGACCCAAAGCGACCGCCACATCCCCGAGAACGCCCGCTGCGCGACCTGCGACGGGGTGGGATGGACGCCGTGGTCCGGCGACGGCGAAGCCGCGGGGGAGAGCAGGTGGATCGTCTGCCGCGAGTGCATCGGCACCGGGCGCAAGGACCAGAAGGGGCGCAAGCGCCTCAAGCCGGAGAACCCGCCGGGCGCGTAGGCGGTCGAGCTCAGCCCGTGCGGCGCGGGCGCTTGGCTCTGCACTCGTCGTGCTCGCTGCGGCGGATCTCGCGCCAGGCTGCACGCGCCTTTCTGAGCGCATCGGACACCTGCTTGCGAGCATCCTCGGCCGCGGCGGCCGCCTCGCGCAGCTGCTGGCGGGTGCGCGCGCCCTGGGTGAGCAGGTTGAAGGACCACAGCCCGGCGTCCAGCAGGCGCGCCGCGCGCTCGAGGTCGCCGACCACCGCGTTCAGCAGCCGGCTGCCGCGCAGCCCGGCTTCGATGTGACGCACGCGCGAGGAGAGCGCCAGCTCCTGCAGGCCGACGATCGCGTGCGCGGCGATCAGCGGCTCGGGGTCGCGCGGGTCGACGTCGGCGAGCGCCGCCAGCTCCTCGGCTGCGACCTCGACGAGCCGGCTCTGCAGATCGCGCAGGGCGGCGCGCAGCGATGGCGTCGCGGCGACCATCTCGGCAAACAGCGGCAGGAACCGGTAGATCTCATCGGGCAGGTCTTCGAGGTCCTCCATGTCGTCCTTCAGCGCGCGCAGCATCGCCTTCGCCGGCGACTCTCCCGGCTCGCGCTCGCGCAGCGCCGCCGCCACGCGCGCGATGCCCTCGTCTGCGCGGTCGAACACGAGCGACTCCTTCGTGGGGAAGTAGTTGTAGACCGTCTTCTCCGACACGCCAACGATCTCCGCGATCTCCGACACCTTCACGTGATCGAAGCCGCGTACCACGAACAGCGACGTCGCCACGTCTGAGATCTGCTGGCGCGTGCGGCGCTTCTTGCGCTCGCGCAGCCCGTCATGCGGGTGGCGCCGGCGCTCCCAGCGCACCTGCATCTCGCGTGCGACCGCGAACGCGTTCGCCAGCTCGGGGCCGAGTTCGCGCTCCAGCAGTAGCTCGATTCGTCCCTCGTCTGAAAGCTCCTGGGCAGCATCGCCGCCGTCGGGTCGATCGACGCGGCGGGGTCCCTCATCCACCATCCGCATCATTCTATCAAAATTTCAGTTGCAGTATTTTTTCAGTTACTGTATGATTGCCGCCATGACCGATCTGATGATCGAAGCTCACGGACTCGAGAAGCGCTTCGGCGCGACCGTCGCGCTCGACGGCGTCGACCTCGAGGTCCCGGCCGGGTCGATCCTCGGCGTGCTCGGACCCAACGGCGCCGGCAAGACCACCGCGCTGCGGATCCTCACCACGCTCTCGATCCCCGACGCCGGCACCGCGCGCGTCGCTGGCCACGACGTCGTCAGCGAGGCGGCGGCCGTGCAGCGCAACATCGGCGTCACCGCGCAGGACGCCACGCTCGACGAAGTCCTCACCGGCCGCGAGAACCTCACCATGATCGGGCGTCTCAGCGGCCTCTCCAGGGCCGGGGCGCGCTCGCGCACGGACGAGCTGCTCGCGCAGTTCGACCTCGTCGACGCCGCCGCGCGCATCCTCAAGGAGTACTCCGGCGGCATGCGCAGGCGCCTGGACCTCGCCGCCGGGCTCGTCACGCAGCCGCCCGTGCTGTTCCTCGACGAGCCGAGGATGCGCTTGGGGGGTATCTAGCTGACCTACCTATTATACCGCGCTGACCGGCGTACCCGCGCGTTCGTGGATCGTGCCGGCCGGCGTTGCGTCGGCTGTGGTGGTGCGCTGCCGGTCGCGCTGTACAGCTGCGTCTCGGACGGTCTCATATGGCGATCAACCCCAGCTCGTCAAGGTGCCGGGCGCACGGCGACGCCACGACGTGCTCGCCCTGCGCCACCACTATGTCGTGGCGCTCGAGGTCGGCGATGGCGTCGCTCAGCGCCAAGGGCTCCACGTCGTCGAGCTCGGTTTCGATCTCGACGCGCGACCATTGCTTGTCGTGGTCGTCGCGTAAGAGCTGCAAAACGATGGCGCGCTCGGCGATCCGAGCGTCGGACGGCAGGCGAGAATGCTCGGTCATGGGGACCCTTTCCTGGTGGCACACACGAACCAGCCGGATGAGCGAGACGGGGATCAGGCAGACGAACTTGACCGTGTTCCAGAACGCGAGCAGCACGATCAGATCGACCCAGCCGGGCCCGCCTTTGCGGACGACTGTGGCTGTGGCCAGCGTAAGCAGGCCGTAGAGGACGGCGGCGGCCAGGCCGACGAGCGGTCCCCACTTGATGCCGGTGCGGGTATGCACGCGCCGGATGAGGATGTTGCTGGGCGCGAAGCGCCGGAATAGGTTGTGGAGGCGGGTGCTGATTGCCCAACTGGCTGCGAAGATCATGATGGTCTCCCTCTGCTCAGACGCCGAAGCGTCGATTACCGGATGGCAGTCCGGAGAGAGATGGCGGCCCTGACGTTGGGTCAGGGTGCGGCGTCCACGGGACGCGAGATGTTCACTGCCGCTACGAAGGATAGCGCCGTTGGCGGGCGGATAGAACCGGCAAGTTGGCCGCTGTGTCGCCCTGGTGGTTAGCAGCAGGGATGGACGAACCAACAACAGCAGACCTGCCGGCCGCGCTGGCGGCGGATCGACGCCTTCGCCCTGAGCAGGCCGCTTGGTATCTCAACGTCAAGACCAGCTGGGTCTATGACGCCGTGCCGCCCAGCTCGCTGACAATGCCGATTAGGTGGCGCTTGGCGGTCGGGCTCAAGCGCTCATCGCCGCGGATGGCTCCCGCGATGTCCAGTGGCGCCGTCTGGCGGCCGGTGAGCAGGTAGTCGGTGCTCACGCCGAGTCTTTGGCTGAGCCGCACCAGCAGCACCAAAGACGGCACGGCATGTCCCGCCTCGATGCGTGAGACGTGCTGGTGGGTGACGCCCAGCTCAACGGCTAGCGCCTCCTGCGTGAGCTTCAGAGCCGTCCGTCGAGCGCGGACGCGACTTGCGATCTGGACTTCCCCTGGCTTCGGCACCGCCGGTAGCCTTCCAGCGGGGTGCACAGATGCGCAAAGCGGCAACCAACGGTTGAATCGGCGGAGCGTTTGTGCTTGGCTACGATCCCATGCCGACCGCCGGTTGAACTCGCCTCGCGGGGATCGAATGGTCCAGACGGCTCCCCCGTGACGATGGTCAGAGACGTGTCTAGAGATGAGCGGAACGCGGGGGGTATAAAGTCAGACCCAAATCCGCTATGCGGACCTTCTCAAAATACACCGGCTGGTGATGAGAACGGCAATTCAAGGGCCGATGACCACGAAAGGGCTTCTGACGGCGCGGTTCGGCGCTTCGGAGAGCTGTCGCCGAGGCGAGGCCCGTGCCTTCGCCTTCACCCCCCCCCCCCCCCCTTTGGGGGGGGCGGAAACCCCCAATCCCGACCCGGAACCGTAGGGGGGACCACCAAAGGGGTTTTGGCGGGGGGGGTCGGGGCTTCGGGGGGGTGGTCCCGGGGGGGGGCCCCTGCCTTCCCCTTCCCCCCCCCCCCCCCCCAATTTTGGGGGTGTCGATACCCGCAATCCGTCACCGGAACCGTAGCGGGGACACTCAATGAGGGCCGAACATGGTCAAGTTAGGTCGATTGAGAGCGTCCGTGCCGTGGTCGATCGGTTGCGATCGCGCCGCGATGAGATCGCACAGGCGATCTATGCGCGTATCCAACAGGCCGTGCCCGACACAGGGGGCGCACGGGACGCCGCGTACCAGGCGGGACTGCTCGCAGCCGTCACCGCAGTTCTCGACTACTGCCTCCAGGCCATCGAACACGGTCCGGCGTGGTCGGAGCCGATTCCTGTAGAGGCAGCCGCCCAGGCGCGCCGCGCGGCACACGCGGGTGTAAGCGTGGGCGCGGTACTACGCCGCTATGTCGCCGGCCACCGCCGGCTCGGCGAGTTCGTCGCAGAGGAGACAGCACGCCTCGGCTTCTCAAACAACGAGCCCGCGCTGCACCACATACGCAAGACGCAGGAAGCGCTGCTGGAACACCTCACCGCCGCCATCGAACACGAGTACGACCAGGAGCGCCAGCGGATCGCACGTTCGCCTGAACAGCGCCGCGTCGAGCTTGTGCAGAGGTTGCTCGACGGTGAGCCTGTGAGCCGGACCGAGCTTGCCGAACTCGGCTACAAGTTCGATGCTTGGCACGTCGGGGTGATCGCCACGGGTGCTAGGGCGACGGAGGCCCTTGAAATCCTGAAAGCAGACGATCACCAGCTCTTGCAGGTGTGGAATAGCGAGGAAACCGTGTGGTTCTGGCTCGGCGGGCAGCGAAAGCTCACGCACGCGGACATGGAGCGCCTACGTCTGAGCAGCGAGCTAGCTGTTGTGCCCGGTGACGTCCCGAACGCGGGCGCGTGGTGGCCGGTTGCCGAGCGCTGAGTGGGTGCGGCGCTCGTTGTAGTGCTCGATCCAGTGTGGCAGTGCTTGCGCGCGGGCGTCGGAGGTGGCGTATTCGAGCGCGTAGGCCCACTCGCGCGTGAGGGTCTGGTGGAAGCGCTCGACCTTGCCGTTGGTCCTCGGTGTGTAGGGGCGTGTGCGGATGTGCTGGATCGCTCGTCGCCAGAGCAGCTGCTTGAAGGTCTTGCTCTGGGTGTAGGCGAACGCGTTGTCGGTCATCAGCCGCTCGCAGACGATCCCCTGATCCAGGAACCAGTCCAGAGCATGAGAAGTGAACGCGGTGACCGTGGCGGCGGTCTCGTCAGCGTGGATCTCCGAGTAGGCCAGCCGGGAGCAATCATCGATGATCGAGTGCACGTACTCCCAGCCGATACGTCTTGAGCGTTTGCTGCGATCGCCGGTCACGGCGTGCCCAGGCTCGGTGAACTTCCCGAGCTTCTTGACGTCCATGTGCAGCAGATTCCCCGGGCACGGCCACTCATAGCGCACTACCGCAGGCGCCTGCGGTCGCGGCCGGCGCGAGCAGCCGCCACGGCGCAGTACCTGATGGATCGTGGAATGGGGCCGTGCGATGTCCGGCTCTTCGGCGAGTCGCCTGGGGCTCCAGCCGGTGTGCTTGCGCCGCTCGCAGATCAGCGCAGCCTCCTTATCCGGCACCTGGCAGGGGCTGCGGTGCGGCCGGGAGCTGCGGTCCTTCAGAGCGCTCAGCGTGGCCCGCTCGGGCTCGCTGGCCGCCCGCCAGCGACGCACCCACTCCCAGCACGTCGACTTCGCCACGTTGCAGGCGGCTGCAGCCGCCTGCAACGTGAACCCTTCCTCCTCAACCAGCAGGACCATGCGCAGCCTGCCATGCGCGGTCAGCGGAGCGTTAGCGTGTTGCATTCCGGGCCTTCCTTGAGGTCGTGAGCTTTGACACCCACAGCCTCTCGGTAGGCCCGGACCTACCTCACCGCGTTCGCAACGTCCCCGGGCACGTCAGC